>LSQX01388013.1_pt1 | contig 91033 bp, 101 predicted proteins | sample 654561 | NCBI WGS metagenome assembly LSQX01 (sample SAMN04489861, study PRJNA283612) | anaerobic digester metagenome | isolation source: 4 biogas reactors fed with cattle manure at either 37C or 55C with and... | place: Denmark: Kongens Lyngby | collected 2014 | reverse complement strand
CGTGCCGGCACCGGCCGCTGCGCCGACAGTCCGGATGTAAAAAGTCGAAGTGTGTGAGAAAAGAGCATAGACGGCGAGAAAACAGCCCAAGTCCCTGTGAGGATATCTGGTGAATTGCGTATAGCCCATTTGGTGGAAATTGGAACACTATGTATATCAGTGACTTGGGATTGTTATGGGCGAGTTGAGTGGATTGAGGTTTGATTTAGCCCAGATTGTCCGGCTGCCGCTGGGCATCGACCTGGGCCTGGCCAGTACCGCCGTGCTCTCCGATGGCCATGAGAGGCCGATGCTCGCAAACCCTTGGCGCGCAAGCAGGCCAGATTGCGGCGCTTCCAGCGCCACTACGTTCGTCAGCGGGATGCAGCCCTGCGCCGGCAGGGACTGGATCCGGCCAAGCGTACTCCCAAGGGCACCCGCATCGAGCCGTCCGGCCGCAGGCGACGCACCCAGGCCCGTATCGTACGCCTGCACGCCGGCATCACCGATGCCGACGCGATCGCCAGGACCATCGAACAAGATCCTGAACAAGAAAGGGCCTGTCGATCGACAGGCCCTTGGTGGGTGATTCGGATGCTTGTTGGTAGCTTTCAGCCGGAAGGAGCCAATGTGACTCGATGCGTGATTTCCGTCATGACGCCGGTCCAGGAATCGACAGAACCAGGCTCAGGTCTAGGGCTGGAATAGCACTGGAGCGTGAAGTCGTAGTGCGTCGGGTTCGTTGGATGACGTGGGAGGTTTCCAACTTGAAATCCGTTGGCTGGATTGGTTGTGGCTGGCCAGGCCCGGTTCCATCCGCTTACCGATGGCTGTGACCGACTTCCCCAGCAGTCTGAGCTTGGGATTGCTGTCCAAGTCAATCGCGAGGTGATATCCCCTGCGGGCACATCACCCAGCGGCGACGTGAACGTGATCGTTGCCGGCGAGAGGGATGAAGCAACACCGATACCTGGGCACTCCCCATCGGAGTCCAGCACGCAGTCAACGTAGACATGGCCATTTTCCGCATGCTCGATGGGGCTTGCGATGGGCACTGCCGCCCGCTTCACACCGCCGATATCGACCTGTGTCGTTTCGGTGGCGCCATGTATGGGGTCGACGTTCTTGATAGCCAACTTGCCGTTGGCGAAACACGACTGGCTGGCCATCAAGAGTGCCAGCGCCACGGCGCACTGGATCTGCTGTTTCATGAGCGTTTGAGTCTTCATGGATTCAACTCCCGGGTGCAAGGGTGACGCGATGGGTCTTTTCCACCACAGCGACGATCTGTGATCCCTGCCAGGCCGGCGTGTTGGAGTAGCAGCGCAACGTGAAATCGTAGTGCGTCGGGTTCGTCGGATGCCGTGGGAGGTTGCCAACCTGGAAACCAGAGCTTCCCGTTGTTGCAGCTGGCCAAGCCTGCTGCCAAGCGGTGACGGTTGGGTTTGAGCCGATGCCGGCGCACACATGGGCGCTTGACGTGTTCCAACTCAGTCGTGCTGAAGTGTTGCCTGCCGGCACCGTGCCGGTTGGAGCCGTGAAGTTCAGGCTTGGGATGCCAGTGGCAGGCCCGAACAAGGCTCCTTGACCGACATTCGGGCAGTTGGCTTTTTGATCCAGTTTGCAGTCAACGGAGTAATTGCCTTGTTCATCCAGGCTGACACCCGAAACCATGGGTAGGGCGAGTCGGAATGCCCCATCATGATGAGCCTTGGCATCATCAGGCGCCCCAGGAAGGGCGTCTACGTTCTCGAAGATGAGTTTCGTGGGCGTCTGGCTATGGGCACTCGAAATGCCCAGGCTAAGCCCCAGACTGAACAGCACCAGGTGCTTGAGGATCAAATAGCTCTTCATGGTTCTGGCCTTATGCGTCGCATCTGACATTCGGGTTGTGGTGTTTCATTTCCAGAAGGAAATGTTCCCTGATTGCGGGCGGGATCCCCGTCAACGAAACACGTCGCTGCCCTGCCCTGACCCCAAGGGCCTGTGACAGTCGCATTGCGGCGTCACAAGCCCGATTCCTGATTTCGGCATCTGTGCGCACATCCGGATCGGTAACGATCAGCAGCTGCGATAGTTGTTCCTGTAGGTCACCAGGAAGTGCCTGCGGGCCATCATCGTTCCAGTATTCGATCATGGTATTCATGCCAGTCATTCCCCTGCTTGTGACAGATCAAAGGTTGATTCCAGCCGCTTCAAGAGTTGGCCGATCTCCCCACTCATCAGAGTAAGCGTGGCATCCACTTCTGCGACTAGGGATTGGTGATCGTCGTTTTCAAGTGACTCGGTGGCTGATTCAAGAAACTTGAGTTTTCGTATCACCATGTCTTCGCCAAGCACGAACGAGAGCCGTTCATCGAAGACCAGCCCGAGTTGGAAGCATTGCTTGCCAGCCTTCAGATGCTCCTGGATTTCGCTGGTGTCCATTTCCTGGCGGCGGCACTTGACGATGGCGCCGGCGTCCACCGGATCCCGGAGTTCACATTCATCGCCAATCATGAATCCTTCCGGCAGCGCGTCACCTGCGAGCCAGCCGGTCATGATGGCCCTGGGGCTGGATTCGGCGTTGACCGGCAGCGCAGGAAATGATCCAAGCGCGTCACGAATGGCTGACACCACCGCTTCCGCGTTCTTGCGGCTGGTCGTATCCACCACCAACCAGCCCTGCTTCAGATCCAGGTAGGCCCCTACCCGGCTTGGACGTGCGAAAGCCCGAGGCAGAAGATCCGTCAGGACTTCATCTTTCAGGCGCTTGCGCTCCCGACCACCTGCACTGCGACCCTCGCGTTCGCGCAGCTCATCGAGCTTTTCGGCCAGGGCTTGATTGAGGACGGCGGCGGGCAGGATCTTCTCTTCACTGCCCAGATTCAGCAGCAGGCAGTCACCAATCAGCCGCGAGAGTTCTTCTTCCCCCCGGCCGAGAGGTGAGACAAAGCCACGGGTGGCCAGCTGCAAGGGGCCGAGTGGGTGAAGTGCGTGTTCGGTCAGCCGACCAGGCAGATCAGCTAGGGCACTTCGGAGTTTGGGTGCAAATCGGAACAACGTGATATTTCGGAAGAGCATGGGGTCATCCTTGTTGTGCGGTTACTCCACGAGTGGTCACCGTCCCTGGCTTTCCATTCTCATCTGATTGTGTATGGCGGCAGCTTTCGTCCGTTTGTTCTTTGCTGTATTTGGAGCAGCCCCAGAAATAGCCCTTGGCACCTTTTTTTCTTGACAGCAATCCACTTTTGCATGACGGGCAGATGTACTGTTCGCTGGGAAGGGTCTGGAGCTTGCCCTTCAATGATTCGGGAATCATCGACGGGCCGGGAGGCTTGAAACGATTGATTTCACCGTGGAGCAACACGTGCATTTGGAGCATCAGTTGCTTGTAGTCCATCTTTTTCTGTGCAATCTGGTCCAGCAAGGTTTCCACTGAGCGGGTAAAGTCGTATTCCAGAAACTGGAAGCTGGTCACCAGCATGTTGACCACCAACTCGCCTTTTGCCAGCGGGGTCAACTGGAGCCGCTTGTTGCTCTTGACATACTCGCGATCTTGCAGGGTCTTGATGATGCCGGCATAGGTGCTCGGTCGCCCGATCCCAAGGCTTTCCATCGTCTTGACCAGGGTGGCTTCAGTGAATTGAGCTGGTGGTTTGGTCATCCGTTTGGAGCAATGCCCCTTGACGGGTTCATGCAGCGATCGAGCTTCGAGCTTGGGCAGGGGCCGATCGCTTGACTCTTCCTCGTTATCGCCCTCTTCGGCCTCGGGTTCATCGAGCATGGCCATCCAGCCCTTGTCCACCAGCACCTGGCCGCGAGCAACGAAGGTAGCCTCGCGCCCCTCGGGGCTGGTTCCAGCAAGCGTGACGGTAACGGTGTCAAAGACGGCCGGTTTCATTTGCGAGCAGATCGCCCGCACGCGGATGATCTGGTAAAGCCGTGCGGCGTCTTGCCCCAATCCGTTCACTTCTTCGACGCTGACATCGGTGGGTCTGATTGCCTCATGGGCTTCTTGTGCCCCCGCTTTGGAGCGGGATTTTTCGACCTTGGCGGGAATGCTGTCGGCCATGCCGACTTGCCTCAACCAGTCCCAGATGGCGGTGCGACCTTCTTCCGAGATGACGGCCAAGTCCGTTCGGTGGTAGGTGATGGCACCTGCCTCAAACAGATCCTGTGCGGCCTTCATGACGGCGCTTGTTGAAATCTTGAGTTGCTGACTTCCGACTTGTTGCATGGTGGAAGTGATCAGTGGCGGTGGCGCCTTGCGCTGCTTGCGTGCCTCTTCTACATCGGTGACGCGCACTCGCGGGGTCTTCGCGATGTCTTGGGCGATGGCTTCATCGGTGCAATGTGGCAGACCCTCGGCGTTGTACGGGGTGCTATCCCAGGTTGCCGCCCACGGCAGCTCATTGGTGATGAAATCCAGTCGCACGACATAGAAGGCGTGTGGCTGGAAATTCCGGATCTCTCGGTCGCGTTCGACAATCAGGCGCAATGCCGGTGACTGGACGCGCCCTGCTGACAGATCGTTGAAGCCGGTGGCTGACTGGAGCAATGGCGACACCCGGTAGCCGACGATGCGATCAAGCACCCGGCGAGCTTCCTGGGCTGCTACCAATGGGCGGTCGATGCGACGTGGAGCTGCGATGGATTTCTTGATTGCCTCAGCGGTGATCTCGTTGAACGCGCAACGCTTGGGATTGCGCAGTTTCAGGGCTGCCTCAAGTCGTGCGGCGATCGCCTCCCCTTCCCTGTCCGGATCAGTGGCCAGGATGATGTCTGATGTGCCAGCCATCGCTTTTCTGATGCGTGCGATGACCTCTTTCCCACGCTTGCTCAGGACGTACTCTGGCTGGAAGTCTGGCGCCCCGGGGATGAGCGTCGGCGGAAGATCATCAATGTGTCCCGCCGATGCGACGCAGCGATAGCCCTTCCCCAGGATGCCTTCGATCTTCTTGGCCTTTGTGGGCGATTCCACGATTACGAGCGTACTCATCACCCTGCCCCAACAGGTGGCGGCGGCGGGATCATGGAATCCCGTTTTTCAGTGGCGCTGGTTACACGGATCAGTTCTGCACTGCCCCATTCACCACTGCCCTGCTTTGCCTTGATGAGTCTGGTTTGCATGGCGGCTTCAAGCAGCTGGCCTTGCAAGTCCGTGTCGATCTCGAAGTCCACAAAGTACGGAGCTGGATTGCTTCCACGCTCTTCCGTGTTCGTCCACTTGCGCTTTAGTGCGGCACTGGCTCCGACACGGCGAGTGATCGCGCCGACAGTCGGAAGCGAAAATTGTGCGCCCAGGTTTTTGACATCATTGAGCCAGATTCCCAGGAGAAGGTGGATGGGATGAGTCTCACCGCCCGTCGCCTCTTCTACGTTCCGAGCAACAACGGGCACCCGCTGTTCCATCAGCGCTACCAGATTGGTGATGGCGCCCCTGGGCTTGCGCTTGTTGAGCGCGATATCGAATGTTTCCAGGAAGGTCTTTCGGGGGATGAACTGAAGATCCGTGGCCCGGCTCACCTCCCGGTTGTTGATATCCTCCAGGGGTTTGATTCGGAGCGTGCCAATGCCCTGGATCTTCACGTCCTTGCCGCGCAGCAATTGTTCCCGGACGACTCTGGCCACTTCGTTGATGAACTGTGTGGCTTGGCGCTGGGTCATACCCGTCTCGAACGTGAGGCCGCTGACGACCTGTTGCTGAGACTGTCGGCGATACCCTACGGGGGGTCTTTTACTGGCGGTGCTCATGGCAGTTTTCTCTGTCATCGTCTGGTTCTACGTCGCAGTTGGCCGAAAGCCTGGTCAGCGCATTGACCAGCATGCGGCCTGATTGATACCCCCTGAGAGACTGGACTTTTCCCCCATGCCTGATTTGCGAGAACCTGGCCATGTCGGCCAGGTTCTCGAAGATGCTGCTCACCCGTCAGCCTGCTGCGGCGCGAGCCGGTTCAGCCTCTTGCGGTGCGCCCCTGCGAGGCTGCAACTCGAAGCTGGCCAGATCGTCAATCGTCAGGTAGACATCCGACAGGACAATCTCGATGCCCGCCCCATGCTTCACGCCACTGTCATCGGTCCATGGGTCGGTGCTCTGCAAGCGGCCCACGATCTTGACCATCTGACCCTTCTTCAGTCGCGCCACACGATCGACCAGGCGGGTGTTTTCCTCGCTCCCGAAGGCGACGCACCCAATCCAGAAGCTGTCGGTGACTTCCCATTCGCCATTGTCAGTGAAGCGTCCGGTTTCGCGGATCAGCCGAAACCGATTGACCTTCACCCCCCCCTTTTCCAGATGGGTCACTTCGGTGATGCGCCCTTCCAGTTCAACGGTGTTCTTCGTATCCGTCCTTGCCATGTCTTGCTCCAGTTTTGGTTGGTACTGCTCTTGGTGGATCCGGTGTGGGTCACCGGGGTGCTGCTGCCTCTGGTTGGGCTTGTTGCGTCAACCCTTCCAGATGGATTTTGTTTTTGATGATGATCTGCCTGGCCGAGTGCGCCATGGATGACTCTGTGTTCAAGATCACCAGCATGGATGTGACCAGGCTGAACCAGTTCCTCAATTCATTGGTCATGTTTTCTTGACCCAAGACCTCGGGCCAGTCAGCCATCGTGATCCATGTCCTTCCCTTGCGAGCGGTGCGATAGCGCCACTGGATTGCCAAGGTGCGGACGTTCTTCTTTCCGCTGATCCCCAATGCGAAAGGGAGCTTGAGGCTTTCGACATAGTTCTTGATGTCCAACTGAAGTTCGCGCATGGCGTCCTCAATCGCATCCAGGGCCGCGTCACATTCGGCCAATTTGGCCGCGTATAGCGGGAGAAGCTGTGTCGGCGCGAGGTTGGTGGTTGCGCCACCGCCATCACCGAACAGGTCGTTGAACCTGATCTGATAGCCCCGGACGACATCCCAATGGTTCCTCTCTCTTCCGGTGCTTCCAGTAAATGGTGAACGTGCCATCGCGTTCGGTTCCCTCTTATCGTCTATTCTTTGTGTGTGCCGAATCCGCGAAGATGACGCATCCTATCATTGCACATTCTGCGTCTCAAATTGCGCGGATTCCGCACACTGCCCCAGCCGATACCTCTTCAACAATCACGATTGCGCCATCCGATCACCGACCCAGGTGTGGGGGCAACTTGTCGCCCTGCCAGATTGGATCAGGCATCGAGCCGGTTGGGATGCGGAAGTGTTGCTTCACGAATGCTTCCAATTCGGCTGGTACAGCGTTGGTGCTGTTCTCGCGCTTTGCCCCAATGATGCTCTCGCGCTCCAGGAACAGCCGGGTGCCTGACCAGATGAAGAAACTGATCGACCGCCACTGCTTCATCAGCCGGTTGATCTCGATGAAGATCGCCTCCTTGGATGGGATCAGGTTGTTCAGCTGAGCGTGGCGATACCGGATGGTGCAGCGATCAGCCAGCACCAGCAGGTCAAGAAGCAGATTGGCGTACTGCGTTGAAATGAAGATCGGGTCATGCGGGCGTGCGATCTCTTCCGGTCGTGGCGTTGCCCATGACAGCTCGCGATGCACCAGCTTCATTCGCTCGATGCGCAGGCCATCCAACTGGTCCATGCGTCCGATCAAGTCTTTCTCGAACTGCTGCATGTAGGCGTATGCCAGCAGCAGATGGAAGTCTGCCCACGGGTTGCCGCGATTGCTGAGCGACACCGCCTTGCTCAAGGCACCTGCGCAGGCGAAGAACCCCGGAATGAAAGATTTGCCACCCTCGGCCTTCCGCCCCTTGTACATATCCATGCCGTTCATCGAATGGAACTCGATGACAGGCTGGCTCATGATCGGCCCCACCTTCCCGTCGATGATGGTCGACCGGTTCGTCTCGTTCGACGCATTGTTCTGCTTATCGCGCAGCGCGACGACCTGCATGTACATCTCGTAGTACGGGTTCAGTTCGTCCGGCTGCTTGCCGTAAGCGAAGAACCCCTCCTTCCGCAGGAATGCTTCACAGCGGTCGATGTTGATCTTCGTGACCTGGGTGTCCGGCGTGATGCCGGCATCACCGATGGCGGGCGGCTGGACTTCGGTCGTTGTGACGGGCGGCGGGATGATGCTCATGGTGATCTCCATTCAATAAATCTGATTGCGCCATCCGATGGCGCTTGTGGTGATTGCTTCAGGGGTTGCTGGTGGTGGAGCTGGTTGGAGCAGGGTCTTGATCGTCGGTGGCCGACTCGATGCTGTGTGCGACCAGGACGCGCATGAAGGTGATCAGCTCCTTGGCCAGGTGTTCAGTTGCCGGCTGAGTGTGTGCTTGTGCCAGGAAGTTGAGCAGCGGGTCTTGGGTTTCGGCTTGTGAGGTGATGTGCTCCACAAGAGCGGAAACCGGTTGGGGCAGATCCAGTTCTGCGTGTGCCTGGCGCCACGTGGCCATGGAGCTGCGCAGCTGCGACATGCGTTCGGTGCGAGAAACTCGTTGGCGCACCGGCGTGCTGGTTGCCCCATCGGTGCTGCTTGTCCCAGGGGGTGGCTCTTCGACGGTGGTGCCATCTGATGCAACGGGTTCGTCAGGCGTTTGAATTGATGCAGGCGGATCCTGATTGGGGGTTTGTTCGGTTGGGATAGGCGTGAGCAGCATGTCCCAGGATGGCAGTTTGATAGCGCTTCCACCGGGTCTTTTGGAGCCAAGGTTGGTCCAGACGGTGTGAGCTGTTTCATCGTCCAGGCCGATGGCGTCCTGGACGCAGAGGATCCAGTGAGCGGTGAGTTCTGCGGCGAAGGTGTTGGGTTCTTCGTTGGGGTTGGTGTCGCAGAACTGCTTGGTCCATTCCATGCACATGGCATTGAATTCGTCGGGGGACTCGGACTGTTTCCAGGTGCAGTAGACGATCTGGCAATCGCGGTGGATCTGCCGCAGCAGGCCGATGCTGTTGTGTCCATTGGTCAGCACACGCGGATTCCACTGGATGACGGGTGCCAGCTGCGTAGTGGTGAACAGGGCGCGCCCGATGCTTTCCAGTGAACGGATCTTCTTGAACCGGCCTGACTCTTCGAGCCGGCGAGCGAAGTCGCGATTGGACATCCGCGCACCCTGTTGTGCCTCCATGAGGGTTTTGAGGGTGGTCAGGCCGTGTGCGGTGTCGGCCCAGATGGTGTCCTCGCGTTCGAGGTTTTCATCCAGGTGTGCCTCGAAGATGGTCATCTCGCTCTCGAACGGCTCGAAGCGAGTGATGGGCTTTGCAAACTCCGGACGTGGGCGCGGCTGCGTGCCTTCGGGCAGCTGCTGTGCCAGGGTGTCGTAGTTGTCCACGATGTAGTTCAGTGCACGCAGGCGGCCGTTGCCGCCCTTGGCCACGATGAAGTGGGCTTCATGCGGGCGCTTGGTGATCGAAATGGGGTTGATCAGTCCGGACGTGAAGATGGACCAGGCCAGCGATTGGATGGCGTCGTCGGCGTGGCTGGCCAGTCGCGGGTTGTTGTCATAGGAGTGGATGTGCTCCAGGTTCACGCGGAACTGGTCATTGCGTTCTGTGGGGATGATGACGCCGGGGATCGGGGTTTCTTCCAGCATCTGCGTGATGCCGGTGTAGTCCCGGTTGTCGGTTGCTGGTGTGGGATCCGGGGTGCTGGCTGGCGCACCGGATTGCGCCAGCGAGGTCAGATAGTCGTCATCAAACTTGGGCGCGTGTCGGCGCTTCTTGGTGGTCATCATGCTTCTCCGAGCAGCTCATCAATCAAGGTGTCGATGGTGGCCCCGTGGTTCTTGTCCAGGACGTAGACAGGCTCCATGGCGTTCGTGGCGTTCACGAATGCCTGGGAGTCGGGGATGTAGGTGTTCAGCAGCGTGACCCGTTGCAGGGGTGTGCCTTGGGTGCGGTGCGGTGCAAGCTGTTGCTGGAGCATGTCCAGGTAGGCGCTGCCGCTGGTGGTGTGCTTACGCAGGCGTGACACGACCACGGAGATTTTGAGGTTCCGGTATGGCGCCCATCGCGGTGCGTTGTCCAGGTTGCGTGCCAGATCCGATGCGCCGCGAATGAAGGCTTCGACACTGAACTTGTCGGGCACGGTGGGCGAGAGGATGGAGTCGGCCGCGATGGCGCAGGTGTAGCTGATGATGCCGGGCGTACCGCTGGAGTCGATGACCACATGGGTGTAGCCCAGGTTGGCCTCGCGCAACGCCTGGATGGCGACCAGCAGGCTGGTGTGTGATTCCTGCGACTGATCCAGCAGAGACTTCAGCTCGTCGTTGCTGATGTTGGCCGCGACCAGATCAAGGTTCTCGATCTGGGTGGGGGTGATGGCTTCCTGCGGGAAGGGCGCATCACTTTGTCCGGCTTCGATGACCTGCCGGTAGCCGGCGCGGATGGCGGTGGCCAGAGGGTATGCGCTGGACAGATTGCCTTGCGGATCGCCGTCGATCAGCAGCACGCGGTTGCCGGGGCGACGTGCGAGGTTGGCTCCGAGGTTGGTGGCCAGGGTGGACTTTGATGTCCCGCCCTTGGTGTTGTAGATGGTGATGGTGTGCATGGGTGTACCTGTAGGTGATGTGTTTGTTATAGGAAATGTGCGGAATCCGCGAATCCAGTCTACACAAATAAAACCCCGTGTCTATCTTTTTCTGCGCAAAGTGTCCGCTGAGCTGACACTTTCGGTAGTGCCGGTCGATTCGCGGAGTGTCCGCTGAGCGGACATTCCTGCTTGCCGGCGTGGCTGTCTTGCAAGTGTCCGCTCAGCGGACACTTCCTACAGGTCGCTCAGATGCCCTACCAGGTGGTGAAGCGAATCCGTGGTGATGTTGCTGAAGGTCAAGGTATAGGTGCTTTGATCGGTGGTGTCGGGCTGGTGTTGAAGGAGTGCTTCCAGGATGCCGTGCAGGGACTCGATGCCCCATGCCTTCAGGGTGATTGTTCGATCTGCGCCACTGCGCGACCAGTTGATCTGCACCGGACATGAGAGACGTTCGGACAGCGATGCGCTCAAGGCTTCGACGGCGCTGTCGGTGGTTTCCTCCGCATGGTCTGGCGTCGGTGTTGTGGCGTTGGCTGCGGGCGCCTCGCCAGCGTCGTGCATTGAGCCCTCCTGCGGACCGTCCTGCTTGAGCAGCTGCCGCAGTTGCTGGATGGAAAGGCGTTCGTCCTCGATCAGGTCTGCCCATCGGTGCTGGTCGGGATGGGGCAGGGCAAACAGGAGTCGGGCGTGTCCCAGAGTGACCCGTCCTTGACGGACCAGATCACGCAGATGGGCATCCGCTGTGTGCAAGCTGATCCAGCGGGATACGACTGATCGTTCCAGCCCTAGCACCTGGCCGATCTGGAAGTCGGGCAGGCCGGCATTGCGCAGGGTGGAGCAGTAGGTGTCCAGGTGTCGGGTAGGGTCGTTGTGCAGTCGCAGGTCACGGATGGCGGTGATGGCGTCTGGCGCGGTCGCGTTTTCCTCCAATGCAATACAGGGCAGGGGGGCATCGTCGTTCAGTGGCACCGGCCACGGCGAAATGAGCAGAGCGGGTTGGCGCACCAGGTCGCGCAGGACCAGGCCATGTGTGGCGGCCGCAGGGTAGGGCGACATCAGGGTTTCAACACCCGCCTGGAGCTTGTGGGCGCTGGTGGTGAGCAAGGGCAATGGTTGGCGGCGTAGCGGCTTCATGGGTCACCCCGTTGTGTGGCACGTGCCACGCAAGGGTAGGGTGGTCTGCTGCCGGTGTCCACTGTGTGGCATGTGCCACACAGTGCGGAGCAAACTTGCCGCAGCACATCGGCCAGCATGCGTTGGCTGACCATCGCAGAGGCCCTTCGGGGTTTCTGATTTCCCCCAAAAGCCCCGGTCTGCATACGCAGGCCGGGGCTTTTTCATTGACCCAGCGTGCTGATTGTGGCAGTGTCGCCCGTACACGGCATCGCAGCGTCTCTGCGATACAGGTTCCGCACGCGCCAACCATCGGGACCACGACCACAAGGTCGGGCGCACTCTTCACCACCCCCTGATCGGGCAGTACATGCCCTTGGGGGCGTGATGTTGTTCCGTGACGGGATTATTCTGTCTGAAAAAGGAGCAACACCATGAGCCTGTCACAAGGTAGCCAGTATCCGGCTGATGCAGTGGAAGAGTTCAAGGCCACCGGCAAGGTGGTCGGGTTCGAGGTTCAAGATTCCCGCACCGATAAAACGCCGCCGCTGAGCCGACACGGTTCCCTTTTCAGCCCCCATCCGGGGGCTTTTTCATGTGCGCGAGCCGGCCTGGTGCTGGCGTCGCCGCGTGCATGAAAAAGCCTCTGCAAGGCACACGCATTGCCCAAAGGGCGATACGCCGGTCCCGTCCCCAACACCGGCAAGCGCGCAAGCGCTGGGGACATTCTATTGAGGGTTTCATCATGTCCAACGAGGTTGTTGAACACACGCTCGCCTTGGCGAGCATCGCCGGGATCCGCGAGGTTCCCGAAAATCGCCGTCTGGCGACCCTGCCCCGGTACTTTGGACCGAGGATGTACGGTCGTGCGGAGGGCACCATCTTTAATATCGCCAGTGAGATGGTCAGGAACTATCGGGGTGCCTACTGGCACTTCTACACCCGCAACAGCGATGCCTTGATTCTGGTGCCATCACTGGGTGAGCCGGAAGACTTGTTCACCATCGTCAATCCCGGAGAGGGTACGGAGTACCGCATGCACGCAGATGCCATCGGCATCAGCGTGTGCCTGTTCGCGTACAGTCGGCTGTCGTTCTGGTGTGACCGCCATGGCGTGAGTCAGGACACACAGCGTTTTGCTGACCTCTATCATGCGGTCAAGGACGTGGCCTGCGATCACCCGCAGAACCAGCTGATTCTTCAACTGATCGACTAGGGGCACAGGCATGAACGTGGACAGGAAAATGGCGCTGGACGAAGGCGTCGCCGCATTGCACCGGCTTGCAAAGGTGGCCCTGAATGACTCAGGGCAGTGTCGGTTCATCGCCCGATTCTTGCTGGGCCTCTACAACGGCACGCGCTTCCCGTTTGATCTGACGGATCTGCGGGCGGTTGATGGCAACTTGTTCGAAGACTGCATGTTGGTCTTGCGGATGGATGCGCGCTTCACCGAAAAAGAGGTGCATTGCTACTTCACCGAAGGCGGGGCCTTGTTTGAAGAGATGGCAGCCCGCTGGATGGTGCTGGATCACAACGAATTGCGTATCGCGGTCAAGACCGGTGTACGCGAAGTGATCAAGTACGTGCATGAGGGCCTGGGTGAACGAGCCACTGGCAAGGTGCTTGTCTGTGGCCACACACCCGGCTACCGGAATGTGTCCGCCACGCTGGAACTTCGGAGCGATCCGGGTGCCGAGCCGGTCACTGTAAAGGCCGACTTCGACAACGCATCGTGCCTGGCCTTGTTCGAGACGATCCGCGACGCCCAGGCCACGGCCTGGGGGTTGGGAGATCCGATTGACAAGAGGCCGGGTGAAGTCCGGCCAGGGTGGATGAAGAGCCTGGCCTGACCATCTCTCGCACATGAATTACAGCCCCCTTTTCAGGGGGCTTTTTTATGGAGGACGATCTGATGCAAACCTATGAGATCAAACAGGTGAGCTTGGGACAGAACAAGGGCGCACCGCGCATCTTCATCGAGAACCATCGGCTGGGACAGGCGGGCTTTTCGCCAGGTGTCAGGTACGAGGTTAAAGTCGATGAGGGGCGAGTGGTGTTGCAGCTCAAGGAAGACGGTGATCGCGTGGTGTCAGGGAAGACGCGAGGCGCCGCGCAGGTGCCGGTGATCGACCTGAACTCCAACCGCGTGTTGGGTCAGTTTGCCGATCACGCATCGGTCCGGCTGGTGGTGCGTTACGGCCAGATCCACCTGCTGCCGCTGGCTTCGCGCAAGCGAGCACGCGAGCGGCTTGATCGACTGGTCAACCGGCTGGAGCAAGGCAAGCCACTTCGCACCGCGTCGGTCTGTCACGGTGGTGGTGTCTTGTCCAAGGCACTGCACGATGGATTGAACGAGGCGGGCGTGGAGTCGGTGCTGGTCATGGCCAATGACTTTGAGCCAGGTGTGCTGTTTCAGGCATCGCTTCACAATCCGGTCTGGAACAAACGAACCAAGGCGGTTGCAGCTCCGCTGCAAGAGATCGTCACCGATGACTACCTGTTGGGACAGGTCGGTGAGATCGACGTGCTGGAAGCGGGTTTGCCGTGTACGGCCGCATCGCTTTCAGGTCGTGCCAAGAAGCATCTGTCGATGGCCGAGGCCGATGAAAAGGCCGGACATCTGGTGGCTCCGTTTCTTGCACTCATCAACCGCATGCAGCCTGCCATTGTGGTGCTGGAAAACGTACCGCCTTACCAGAACACGGCCAGCATGTGGCTGTTGCGACACACGCTCCGCGATTGGGGGTATGTGGTGCATGAGGCGATCCTGGGCGCGCAGGACTTTGGTTGCCTTGAAGATCGCAAGCGTCTTTGCATGGTGGCGGTGACCGCCGGCCTGAGCTTTGAGATCGAGGCCGTCAAGCCGCGATTGCACAGCAAGCCGCGAGTGCGGGATGTGCTGGAGCACGTGCCCGACGATGACCCGTCCTGGAAACAGGTGGCCTACCTGAAAGCCAAGGAAGAGCGGGACAAGGCCGCAGGCAAGGGGTTTCGCATGCAGCTGGTGGACATGGATGCCACCCGCATCGGAACGATCGGCAGCCAGTACATGAAGGCCCGCAGTACCGAGCCACGGATTCCGCATCCTGATCCGGATGATCCCAGGTCGCGGTTGCTCACACCCGGTGAGCATGCTGCTGCCAAGGGTGTGGATCCGGTGCTGATTGCCGGCATGCCGGCGACAAGGGCACATCACCTTCTTGGAAACGGCGTGTGTCCTGCGCCGTTTGAGGCAGTGGCCTACTGCCTGGGTGTGATGCTCACTGCGATGGTGTCGAAGATGACAGATCACGCGCCGGCATTCGCCGCCGCCAGATGATCGCTACACCAGCTGTTTTCTTGCCCCCATTCGGGGGCTTTTTCATGTGCGCGAGCCGGCCCGGTGCCGGCGTCGCCGCGTGCATGAAAAAGCCTCTGCAAGGCACACGCATTGCCCAAAGGGCGATACGCCGGTCCCGTCCCCAACACCGGCAAGCGCGCAAGCGCTGGGGACATTCTTGATGACTTGAAGAGGTATGAATCATGGCTCTTGTTTTCCCACGTGTGGCCAGGAATCTGGCCAAGAACGGGTTTTTCCCAACCGATGCCGAAACGGTTCGCCGGATCGGTTTTGCACTGACGCCTACGGGTGACAAGCCGGTACGCATTCTGGATCCGTGTTGCGGTGAAGGAGAGGCGGTTGACCAGCTGGTTCGTGATCTGGGGCTGCGCAAGGCGAAGACCTATGGTGTGGAGCTGGACGCTGACCGTGCCATCCCGGCCCGGCAGCGGCTGACGCATCTGCTTTGGTCGGACGTGCAGGACACCTCGATCGAGGCCGGCGCGTTCGATCTTCTTTTCCTCAATCCGCCCTATGGAGATCTGGTGGCGGATAAGGCCGCGACCGGCAACGAGGACATCAGTCGGTTCGAGGAACTGTTTGTGCGTCGGACGATGCCGACCTTGGCCATGGGCGGGGTGATGGTGTTGATCATCCCGCACTATGAGATGCGACCGAAGCTGTGTGGTTGGCTGGCTCGTTCGTTCGACCGGTTGACGGTTCGCCGTGCTGCGGTGGACACGTACAAGCAGGTGGTGATCTTCGGCGTCCGCAGAAGGGCGGTGCAGGGGGATGTCTCAAGGCAGGTGGCCAAGCTGGTTGAGATGGCTGCCAACCCTGAGTCCATTCCCTTTCTTCCGGAAAGCCCGGATGGGTGGGTTGATGGTGTGACCGAAGATGTGGCACCCGAGCAGTTCATCGCGGTGGCAGCGGACTCGATTCAGCAGTTGCGCAAGGCTGACGTGGCCCGTGTGCTGGATGAGGCGCCGCGTGCACAGCGTCATCGGATTGCCAGCCACATCAAGCTGCATCGTGTCGATTTGAGCGATGAGGTTGACCAGGTGCTGTCTGAATCTGGCGGTCTGGCGACAGAGACGTTTCCCTTGCGAGGGACGGTTGCCTCCGAGGCTCCGATCAGGTTTGTGGCTCACGAACTGGATCCGGTTTTCCTTGGGGATGCAGCTGCACGCAACCCGGTGCTGTGGAACACGTTTGAGAGCTGTCTGGGGCAGGGTGGAGTTGAACCCAACAAGCCGCCTTTGCACGAGATGTCGGACTGGCATATCGCCATGCTGACGGCTTCCGGACAGAGCAACGGCGTGATCGCCGATGAGTCCGGGTATCAGGTGCTGGTGAAGGGTCAGACGACCAAAACCCAGCACAAGACGGTCGAGGTTGAGTACGGGGAGGATGGTCTTCCCGTGGCTGAAGTGTCCACGGTGCGAGAGCGTTTCGTGGCCTCGATCCGTGCACTGGACATCACCCCCTGGTCACCCCGCTTCGGTGAGTCTTTCACGGTGCAGTAGCGCCATCCAAGCCGGCGATCAGAAGGATCGCCGGCTCTTCTTCTTCACAACCTTCAATAGGGAGCGATGTCATGAAATTACGTGTAGCTGTGGCATGTCGTGATGCAAATGGGTGTGCGGCGATGCCGGTGTTTGATGTCGAGGCTGATGAACAGGAACAGCTCGACGGTTGTCACTACCTGAGAGCGGAGGAAATGGCTTCTCAGAGTGGCTATGAGAAGCCATTTCTCTGCTTTGATGGCAGTGAGCAGCCTGCCATTTTGAAGTGCGCTTATGACCTTGGTATCGCAACTCAGGTTGTTGCGATCGACATGACTGGTGGTGCCATCCACTCGGTGCGAGCCGACGCGGGCGACATCCGGGTCATTTGCTATGACACGGATGATCTTTACGAGAGCGACTTGGTTGAAGATCGACCACTTGGGAGCAACGGTGAAATGATCACGTGCTGGGCTTGTGATTGCCTGGCCGATGAGGATCCACACCTCGCCAAGCTCTTGTAGGGCTTGGCGCAGGTTTCGTTGTTTCAGCCCCCATCCGGGGGCTTTTTCATGTGAGCGAGCCGGCCCGGTGCCGGCGCCGTCGCGTGCATGAAAAAGCCTCTGTAGGCACACGGATTGCCCATCGGGCGATCGCCGGTCCCGCCCCATCTACCGGCAAGCGCACAAGCGCTGGGGTATTGTCTGAAACAAGGAAATCAACATGAGCAATCAGTTGAAGATCCCGGCCAAAAAGCCGGGCTGGTTTTGTGGCACCTGCGGAGAGGAAGAGGTTTTCCACGATGCGCAGGTTCGCTGGTGTCGGGACACGCAAGAGTGGGAAGTGGTCGCGGTACTGGACGATCACTGGTGTGAAGCCTGTGCCAGCGCCGGCAAGGAAGGTGAGACTGTCTTTGGTGAGCTTGAAGACCAGCAGGAGATGCCGGCATGAGCGCTCTTCAACCAACCATTCCAGCCCTGCAATCAGCGGTGCATCGGGTTGCCACAACATCTATGAAGCTGCTGGGAAGGGGCTGTCGTGAGACGCTCAAGGACGTGGATGATCCGACCCTGGAGGTCGTGCTGATAGCCATGCGTGCCAAAGCCAAGGAAATCATGCCTGGCGTGCTGGAAGAGGTTCAGGAAAGCCCTTGGTTGGCCGGTCCACTGTTTGACGATGCAGCGATGTCTGTGTATCAGTCTGGCAAGGCACAACTGGAGGCGATCATGGAAGGTCGGTCATGACGATCCTGTCTGTCACCGGCCATCGTCCGGCCAGACTCGGCGGGTACGGAGATACGGTCAATGGCCGGCTCCATGCGCTGGCCCATCGAGTGCTTGGTGAGCGATCACCGACGCTGGTGTTGACGGGCATGGCACTTGGTTGGGATCAGGCCATTGCCAGGGCCGCACATGATCTGGATATCCCGTTCCATGCCTATATCCCGTTTCCAGGGCAGGACGGGCGCTGGCCAGACCATGCGCGTCGGCGGTATGAGCAGCTGCTGGCCGTTGCCGAAAAGCAGGTGCATGTGAGTCCCGCGTACAGCCCGTCCGCGCTGTTCCAGCGCAACGAGGCGATGGTGCGAGATTCAGACGAAGTGATTGCGCTTTACGATGACAGCGGCAAGGGCGGCACCGCGCATTGCGTGGCGTTCGCCCGCCGTCTGGGAAAACCGGTCCACAACGTCTATGCGATGTGGCTGGAAATGACCCAATCTGATCCCTGAACCAAAAAAATGTTGCCCCAGGCAATTTGGTGTATGATCCGGACAGGTGATGTAAGATTTCATCTAGTGCGGCTCTGTTCCGTACCTTAAGCAACCCGGCAGGCAATTCCTGCCGGGTTTTTTTTCGCCTGTTGTTTCCGTGTGAACAATCCATGAACAACAGGGGTGCATAAGTATTCCCAAGGGTGCCAAGGGGGCGCAGACTGGTTCCATCGACAGTCAAGGACCACCCCATGCAACGCACCGGAACACGTTTCACCTTGTACCTGCGGGAAGGCGCCGAAGAGGTGCTGGCCGGTTTTGAGAGTGAGCGGTCGCCGCGCATCAACCAGGTGGTACAGGACTACATGGGTTTTGTCGAGCATCTGGTGCCGGGCCTGACGGCCGCACAGTGGCGGGTGCTGGTGGATCTGGTGGATGGTGATCCGAAGATGCTCGAAGAGCTGCGAACGGTCGCGCTGCTGTGGGGCGTGGTCCTCACGCAACAAGATGCCGTCCAGGCCCGAGGTGTGGATGCCAGCGAGCTGGCAGCTCACTTGCGTTCGTTCTCGGACCCTGAGCAGCGGGCGCTGCGCGAAGTGCTGTGGCGGGTGCGTGCCCGGATCGAGCAGGGTCTGGATTTCAGTGTTGCATTGCAGCTGGCCGGTGCGCCTGTGGTGGATGCCCCGCCAGCGGCGAAGCCAGCTGCAAAACAGGCGGCACGCAAGTCGCGTAGGAGTGCATCGTGAGTTTTGTTCGTATTCGCAAGGGGCGCCTGCATGCGCTTCGAGGCAGCGGCAGGGCATGGTCGGAAGTGGCGCAGATCACGGGCTACTCCTTGGCTGCGGTGCGCGTGATGGATCAGGTTGGATCCATGAAGCAGGCGTTGCCGGGCAAGCGTCGGGAGCTGGCGGAACGGCTGGGTCTGATCGAGCTTGTGGAGCCTGGCGATCAGCGTGCTGTTTGTAGCAAAGATGCGGCCAATGGTCGCGGTCTGGACCACTCATCACAAAGTCAACAAACCCAATAACAGGAGAGCTGAAATGGAACAGAACATAGTGATGACCAATTCTTTCGTCTTCGTCCTGGCCTGCGTTTTCATGACGCTCCTGGGCATGTACCTGCGAAGCGTGTGTGAAGTGCGTCGTGGGCGGCGGTCGGAGACGGTCGATACCGAAGAGCTTGAAAAGTGGACGCAGGCGGAAAAGCTGATGAAGCGGGCGCTGTGGGTACTGGCCCCGGTCTTGGGCTTGGTGCTGCTGCTGTCTCGCAGCGCCTTCGGCTGAGCAGGATCAGAACACGTGGGAGCTGGTGCCATGGATGAAAGAGCGATCCCCGGAAGGCTTGGCAAAAGCCATCTTTATGGGCTACGACGAAGCCCATAAAGCCGGAGCGGGTGATTTCACCGCAGGCTTGCGGGCGCTTGGCAAGGCGTTGTCCGAGGTGGCTTCCAAGTAAGCGGCCAGGGACATTTCCAGCGAACGCGCTGACACAAGAGGCAGACACATGAAAACCCAAATTGAGTACCAGGGCTACTACGCCGAGCTTTACCCGGTGCCAGGTCAGGATCTGGTGCAGGGCAGGTTGCTCTATGTGGCCGATGTGGTGGCCTTCACCGTGCCGCCGGCGGCGGCACGGGCCTGCTTCGGGGCGGTGGTGGAGGACTACCTGAAGAAGTGCCACGAGCTGGGCAGGATGCCGCCCTTTGTCTGCCCGCAATGCGATCAGCCTGCCGAGGATCTGCTGACCCATGCGTTCGCTACGGCGTTGTGCGGACAGCCGGTGTGTGTGGACTGCTACGCGAAAGCGTGTGCACCTGCGGTTCGCGTCGGCAACTGCTGATGCGAGCCTGTTTCGGCTACGGGCTGGCCTGGCTGCTGTATGCGCTAGGTCAGGCACTCACTTTACGGGTTGACACAAATGGCGTGCCATGCCTAGACTGGCATCGTTAGCGGCACCTCAGCGTTTCTGAGGTCGGTCCACTCGCATCCAACCTGGACCAGGCTCACAAGAGCCGGATGCATTCTCAACCAAACCCTGACGGGAGACAGACTCTCCCCGACCAGGGTGGTGTTCTGTCTTCTTGAATGGGTATTTTTCATTCAAGGAGTCTTCACCATGAGCACCGCTACCAACAATTTCCACAACACCGCCCTTCGTGGACCTGCCTACCTGAACGACGTTCGGATGGTCACTCCCAAGGGATCTCGCCGTGGCGAACCATACTTGGCCGCCCGTGTGAAGTTTTTGCAGGGTGCCAAGAACCCTGCACAAGGCGACCCTGACGAGGGTTACCTCGTCAACTGCAACATCCAAGGCCCTGCGGCTGAGCTTCTGAACCAGTACGCTGGTTCTGAATCGCAGATCTGGGCTGTTGTCCGCGTCAGCAACTTGTCGTCCTCGATCTACACCCGGTCGAAGGACAGCAAGTACGGCAAGGCTGGTGACCCGGCCATTGCCAACTACGGACGCCTTTATGCCGTCGAACAGCTGTATGTCGACGGAAACAAGGTCTACTCGCGCACTGACGAGGCAGCGGAAGCTGACTCCCAGGCGCAAAAGGACGCCCCTCGCCGCGCAGCGGTGATGGGTGACCAGCACGATGATTCGTCGTTCGATGATGACGACATCGGATTCTGAGTTCCACGCCGCAACCGAAAGGCACCCTCACCAGGGTGCCTTTCGGCTTTTATGGGCAGGAGAAATCCATGAACATCTACGAGATTTGGGGGAACAAAAACCCCGACACCGGCGCCTTCATGCAGAAGACCCGCCGCGTCCTCAAAAACGATGAGCAAGCCGAAGAAGAAGCACATCGCCTCTTCGGGCAACACGGTCAAGAGCATGAGGTTCACTTCCTGTATCCGGTCACTGCTGATGTTGAGGCACTTGATCGCGGATGGGATCCGCATGAGCTGCCGTTCTGAATGCAATGAAGGTACGGCAGGCTTCCTGCCGTACCAGTGATGTGTGCATGGACCTGGGCATCCGGGTGCCCAGGTCCATGCACATCCCATCTACGTGCTGAACTGCCCCGCGACGGCCTCCCTACCTTCACATCATCATGCGGCCGTTTTGCCAGTCGCACCTGGTGATGTCATTCCTGATCAGGCTCGACCGCACGAGCACAAGGCTTCACCTGTGCGGTAATCAAAAATAAATCACGGTCCGCCCCCTGCTCCGTGTGCAGCGTTGGTTTGGCAAGGCCATCGCGGGGCCTACTTGCCGTGTCCCGCTGAGACTTGCCGGGACGCGGTTTCCCCGGGCGCACTTGCAAAAGTGTGCCTGGGGAAACCGAACATCCCCTTTGCTTGGAATCCATCGGCTTCTGCCGATTCGGCCTCACCGATCTGAAAAGGCCAGCCGGCTTGTACCGGCGATCGACTCTCCCACCCAAGCAAAGGAGCACCACCATGTGGTTCCAGGGCACTCTGGCCGTCAAGGCCGTCAATGGCCGCAACGGCCCGTTCAATGTCGCCAAACTCCATCTGGAGATTGGCGAGTTTGCAATCAAACACCCCCTGATCCAGCAACTGGATGAAGGGCGCTACCCCGTCACTGCTGACGTGGAAAACATCTTCATCGCCACCCGGCCAGCCAATGGAGCTTCCATTTCGGAACTGGCGGTGTGGACACGTGATCTTCAGATCCAGTCCGATGAAGCGCAGGAAAACTCGGATGACAACGATCCCCTGATGGCGCCGGGGCTGGTTGAGGAACCCGAGGATGAGATTCCTGATCCTCCGGCACCTGTTGCCAGCAAGGACGAACCGCAATCTGCGGACGGGAGCGATCTGCACCCAACATCGGATGGGGACGCAGAACCTGATCCGGATTCGGAGGTGGCCAAGCTGTTTGGCGATCTTGCTCAGGCCGTGCTGGCACGCCAGCCCGTCAAGCTGGATCCCGCATCGGGCTTGATGCGCAAACAGGTCGCCTACCTGAAAGCCAATGGCTTCCGGTTCAAGTCGACCGACAAGATCTGGTTGCCCATCATCGAGTAAAGGGAAAAGCAGGCCGGCAATCATGCCGGCCTGCTCGCTTCTGACTTGCCCGGTGGATTTCCCTGGATGTGTGGCGCGGTCCGCGCACCCAGGGAAATCCACCACCGCAAGAGAGGCCCCGATGAAAACCGAACCCATCATGATGTTCCCTGGTGTCTATCCGATCAGCCGCTGCGAGCGAAAGGTACAGGTCGGCGCCAAAGCCATCCTGGCTCGCGCCGGTCTGCTTGATGCGGTTTGGCCCACGCGAGATCGCATTGAGCACATCTTCTACAACACGTTGACCCAGCGCATTTGGGTTCGACAAACCAACCGGCATTACCCGGTCATGGATCTCAAAAAAGCCGTCGTGCATCTGAAGAAGAACGGCTCGGACGCAAGCGACTGTCGGCCTCTGGCCGGCTTGCTTGAAGCTCCACACTACAGGGCGGTAATGATCGACATCCGATCCCCGACAGTCTGGCGGCGTCGGGTACAGCACAACCGCCCACCCCTGGCAGGGGACACGCGGGTGATGGTCCACGTCGAACCGACAAGGCCCATCGCCCCGCAGCTCGCCAGCTTCATGGCGCCGCTGGAGTAGCCCTGCCCTTCCAGCCCCCATCCGGGGGCTTTTTCATGTGCGCGAGCCGGCCCGGTGCCGGCGTCGCCGCGTGCATGAAAAAGCCTCTGCAAGGCACACGCATTGCCCATCGGGCGATACGCCGGTCCCGTCCCCAACACCGGCAGACGCATAAGCGTCGGGGACATTCTTGAAAGGAAAAAACCATGGATCGCACTTCTGCGAAACAATACGTGCACGGTGTCGTGCACGCGTTCGTCCCGAGCAATGCTCGGAAGTACAAGTTTGGGTACATCAATCCGCTGGATCCGGCCCAAAATGCGTTTGGGTTCTTCATTGACCCCAAGCCGATTGAGGGCACGGTGGTGGCATTCGATGACTTGCTTCTGGTCAAGACCGGACGCATTGATTTCATCGGTGTGCCGGCCAGCATTCTGAGGGGAGATGAGTTGCCCCAGGTGGGTGACAAAGTGCAGGTCGTGACCTACGCCCGTCGCAAGTTTGATGGGCGCAGGCTTGATGAGCCGGAAGTGGAAATTCGGACCATGCCGGACGGCACGCAGTACGAGGTCAAGAGGATGGTCATCGGTGCTGGTCATCTGGACTTCCCGCTGGAAACCAAGCCCACCTGTCCTGAGCTTGCGGAGATGATCCGTCAGATGACTCTGCTGCCGGCGCCTGGCTCTGACTGTGGCTATCGCAGGATCGTCCACATGATCGCCGATGCCGGTGGCAAGGACTTCCGGTTGGTGGATCCGGTGCCCGAGAAGATCATCGAAACTCCTCCGGAGCTGAGCTTCCACGTGTCTACGGCCATGTTCCAGGGCCGCGTGGCGGTGCGCTATGACCGAGGCTCCGATACCTACGAAGTGCACGCCGATAGCGACCATGCCGGTCGTGATCCGATTCGGATTGAAGATGTGCACTTCATCGAGCTGGGTGAGGTCTTCGAGCGCATCTTCGATGATGGCTCCTGGGCCTATGTCACCGTCAACATCACCAAGAGGGCGCGTCGGCCACGTGCCAAGGCCCACTGATGGGTAGTCAGCTGTACCACATTGACGTGGTGAACACCGACATGGATCGTCGCGTTCGGCAGACCGCCTATCCCATGACCCGGCGCGAGTGCGAGGTCATGGCCAGCAAGATGACGCCCTACTCGTGGCGGAAGATCGAGCTGGTTCCGGTGCCTGATCCCATCCACTGAACACGCCTTACGTGTTCACTCACCAAGCCCCCATTCGGGGGCTTTTTCATGTGCGCTTGCCGGCCCGGTGCCGGCGCTACCGCGTGCATGAAAAAGCCTCTGTAGGCACACGCATTGCCCATCGGGCGATCGCCGGTCCCGCCCCCATCACCGGCAAGCGCACAAGCGCTGGGGGCTTTTTAGCAGGAGAAAGCCATGAGGCACGTACACGACAACCCCGGTGCGGGTGGTGATGTGGATTGCGTTGATTCAGTTGATCTGTTGCCGAGTTTGATGGTGAAGGAAGCCAATGGTCAGTATCGGGTTGCCGAGTACGACGAAGTTTTTGCAGTGGCTCGAAACCTTGCCGATCAAAGGCTCATGAACAGGCCATTCTTTGCAGAGACGGAGACAGTGAAAAACTTCTTCTTCGCCAAGTTGGGGAAATGTGAGCGTGAAGTGTTTGCGGTCATTTTCGCGGACACCAGACACAAGCTGATTGCCTATGAAGAGTTGTTCTACGGGACCATTGATGGTTGTGAGGTTCGTCCACGTGAGATCGTCAAAGCCGCATTGCGTCTGAATGCAGCGACTGTCTTCTTGGCACATAACCACCCGAGTGGAAACCCAGATCCAAGTGCAGCGGATAGGTTGTTAACCAAAAATCTGGCTGATGCATTGAAGCTGGTCGATGTCCGCACGCTGGATCACATTGTCGTTGGTGCTGGCCGCTGTGTATCGTTCGCAGAGCGCGGTTGGCTCTAACGATACTGGCCAGTGTTCCAAGCCCCCATCCGGGGGCTTTTTCATGTGCGCGAGCCGGACTGCTGCCGGCGCCATCGCGTGCATGAAAAAGCCTCTGCAAGGCACACGCATTGCCCATCGGGCGATCGCCGGTCCCGCCCCCATCACCGGCAAGCGCAAAAGCGCTGGGGGCATTCTTGAAAGGAAGTGGATCATATGCACGAACGAATCGACATATTCACCAGGCAGGGACGCCGCTGGGTTTACCAGCAAGGAACAAGGATGTTCCCGACCCTGGCCGCTGCACAGCGCCATTATCAGAACCTTTGGAAGGTGTCGATAATGGCGCGTTGGGGTGAGCGCCACTACTCATCCGGTTCTGTAACTTAACAAAGGAAATAGCCATGATCTTGGATGTTGATGTCACCTGCGGTAGTGCTGAAAGCGGTGATTCATGTGTCACCCAAAGGCGGCGTGCTCAGAGCTTCGGGCCGCAACCGGTTGAGCACTACCTGATCCGGAAATCCGCCTCCAACTCGGTATCGGTGCGCCCGCCTGTCGGGAAGCGATTCAGTGAAGAGCAATGGGCTGCGATCCGTGAGTGGATTGTAGCCACAGGTCGTTGGACTGCGATTCGGCATCCAGGTGAGCAAAGCTTGCTTGCCATTGCCTACCACCATGGAGCGCTGTGGTCAGAGTTTCCATCTTCTAGCTTCGTATCGAAGAAGAAGAGGGCGGAGGCCGCTGCCTTGGCTGAGAGCGATCGCGTGAAAAAAGCCATACAGGAGGAAACCGCCAGCCTGCTTCAAACACAGGCCGGGAAATGGGTTCGAGGCTACATTGGCGAAGATCTGCTCGGTGACTACAACGCGGCGCGATTGGCAGATGCCATTTCGGCAACTGATCCCAGCAAACGCCAGCTTCGATCGTTCCTGTTGAACTGGCAGGTGGGCGAGAAGTTGAAGGCCGATGGCCTGCCCGAAGATGTTGTTGACACAAAGGGGCTGGTTTCCTGGTTGCGTCAACGGATGCTCAACGAACTGGCTGTTTGACAAGCCCAGTTTTTCAGATTGCTCCACCAAGCCCCCATCCGGGGGCTTTTTCATGTGCGCGAGTCGGCCCGGTGCCGGCGTCAGCGCGTGCATGAAAAAGCCTCTGCAAGGCACACGCATTGCCCATCGGGCGATCGCCGGTCCCGTCCCCATCACCGGCAAGCGCACAAGCGCTGGGGACGTTTTCCCAAACCAGAGGTGCTTCCAATGTCCTTCTATTCCCTTCCAGACGCCCGTGGCGTCTTCTGCGACGCTGCGGTCATGACGACCGATGGCGTTCTCGTGTTTGCCTCGCTGTGGGGCCGCGATACGGTCATCCAGGGTTTGCTGGGCAACCTGCAACTGCCCTTGGTTGATGGTGGCCTGAATCGTATCCGGCTGGCCCGGACCGACTCTGACCAGCCGCTGGCGCCCGAGTGGATTCAGGGCGGCGCTCGCTTGCCCAATGTGGATCTGTACGACAAGACCACAGGCCGATATCCCAAGCAACCTGGGGATTCGGTCGTAGGTTCACTGGTCCACCTGTTCCTCTTCCACAAAGACGTGCAGGACCAAGGCTGTGGGTACGTACTGACCAAGGACTCCACGACTGATGGCCAGTCGCTGCTGTGGCAGCGCTTCAAGCAAATGCAAACCCTGCCGCTGCTCGATGACTGGCAGCAGATCGTCATGGATGAGCTGCATCAGGCTGGAACCATCCAGCCACTGACGTGCGTGGGAAATGTGCGCGGTTGGCACATCAACTTCGCCGATCAGGATGCATTCGACGCTCACATCACTTCGCTGCTCAGGGCCAACACCCTGCCCCTTCCTTCTCGCAACTCCCTGTAGGAGACGTTCCATGAGCATTTCCACCCTGCCGCTTCGCGGCACCACCCGCCAGGTTCCCGACTTCATCCAAGCCGGGGACAAGGACGTGGCTCTGGCTGATTTCATCAGCCACTTTCGCTCCGGTCTGCTCCACCAGATCGGTCAATCCACACCGGTCCAGTACCAGGGTCCGAATCGTTCGCGGGATCAGGTCATGGATGGCCTCAAGCGCACGCCCTTCCCCAAGCAGCGTGAGCGCGTGCAGGCCATGGCCACGCACTTGCTCGACTTCAACTCGCCGTTCGCGGTGCTGAACGCTGAAATGGGCACCGGCAAGACCATGATGTCGATCTGCCTGGCTGCCGTTCTGGAAGCCGAAGGCATCCGCCGGCATCTGGTGCTCTCTCCGCCACACCTGGTTTACAAGTGGCGGCGCGAGATCCTGGACACCATTCCCGGTGCCAGGGTCTGGGTGCTCAACGGCCCTGACTGCATCGCCAAGCTCCTGGCCTTCCGCGAAGCTCTCAAGAGCAAGCGGCGCGTCGTGGGTGAGGTGGATCCCCCCGAGTTCTTCATCATGGGGCGGGTCCGGATGCGCATGGGCTTTCACTGGCGAGTTGCCGCCACATCCCGCAAGGAACTTGTCCGTCAGGAATCCATGGATGGTACGGGCAAGGTGCAGGTCCACCAGTTCACCAAGGTGGTCGCTGCCTGCCCTGACTGTGGAAGCATCGTCCGGGATGAGGAAAAGCACAGCGTCGGCTATGACAGCTTCATGTCACTGCAACGCAAGGCAACCTGCACATCCTGCAAGGCCAGGCTCTGGACGCTCATGCGGCCAGGTGGCAAACAGGCCAATCCGGATGATTCGGTTCGCAAGGCACTCCTGGAATTGCCCACCATCGGCCCCAAGCGCGCTGACGCGCTCTTGAGGATGTTCGGTGCCAAGTTCCTTGGCAGCATGCTGGAGGACAACATCTACGAGTTCACCAACCTGCTCGATGAGGATGGCGATTTCGTGTTCACCCAGCGGCAGTCCGAGCGCATGGAGCGCGCCCTGAGCAAGATGGAGTTTTCGCTCAACGGCGGGGCACCGTATCAGCCGACCGAGTTCGTCAAGCGCTACCTGCCCAAGGGTTCGTTCGGCTCGCTCATCGTGGATGAAGGCCATGAGTACAAGGCAAGCAACAGTGCTCAGGCCCAGGCGTTCGGTGTGCTGGCCAGCCAGATCCAGAAGGTCATCCTTCTGACTGGCACCCTCATGGGTGGCTATGCCGATGACCTGTTCTATCTGCTGATGCGGGGCATGCCCAGCACGATGATCGCTGACGGGTTCCGCTTCAACGCCCAAGGCAGCATGGCTACTGCGGCCATGACTTTCATGCAGCGGTACGGGGTGCTGAAGACGGTCTACCGGGACAAGCAAGGCGAAGGCGATGACTTCAAGACCGCAAAGGGATCCAAGAAAACGGTCAACGTCTCACGGGCACCGGGGTTCAGTCCGGCTGCCATCGCTCGTTACCTGCTCCCGCACACCGCTTTCCTGAAGCTCAAAGAGATCGGCGGCAACGTGCTGCCGGCCTATCAGGAAGACCTGGTGGAAGTGGAAATGGACTTTGCCATGCGAGCCAAGTACACCGAGATGCAGAACAAGCTCGTTGATGCTCTCAGGGAGGCTCTTCGTCGCGGTGACCGCAGCTTGCTCGGTGTGGTTGCCAACGCGCTGCTGCGCTGGCCGGAGACGTGTTTCGAGCCGGAAATCATCAAGCATCCGCAAAGCAGGGACACCCTCATGGTCCTGCCTTCGATGTTTGGTGAGGATGAGGTCACGCCCAAGGAAGAGGCACTGATCGAGCTGGTCAGGACCGAAAGGGCCAAGGGGCGCAAGACCCTGATCTACACGGCCTACTCCGACAGTCGCGACACCACCACCCGGTTGCGGAGGATCCTCAAGGATGCAGGGTTCAATGCGGCCGTACTGAAGGCCAACGTCCCCACGCATAAGCGCGAGGACTGGATTGCCGAAAAGGTGGACTCGGGTATCGACTGCCTGATCTGCAACCCCGAGCTGGTCAAGACGGGGCTGGATCTGCTGGAGTTCCCCACCATCGCCTTCATGTCGACGGGCTTTTCTACCTTCACTGTGCTCCAGGCCGCACGTCGCTCCTGGCGTATCGGCCAGAAGGAGGATGTCCGCGTCGTGTTCTTCGGCTACACCGACAGTGCACAAACCCGGTGCCTGAAGCTGATGAGCAAGAAGATCCAGGTGTCCCAAAGCACTGCCGGCGAAATGCCGGAAACAGGGCTGTCGGATCTGGATGAAGACGATGGCGATTCCATCGAAATGGCGCTGGCCAAGGAACTGGTCGGCACGTGACCGCAAGCCCCCTCACCGAAAGGTGCGGGGGCTTTTTTTTGCCCGCGCTACTTCAGTCCCAGCAAATCCATCGCGTCAGGCTTCTTGGCGGCAGGCTCTGGCGCCTTCCCGCCCTTCCCCTTGCCCTTCTTCGGGCGCGGCTCTGGTTGTGGTGCAGGCTTGCGCGGCGGCTGACTGGTCCCCTTGCGTGCCGCCCGGGCCTGCGCCAGCTCTTCAGGCGTGGAGCGCTTCAACAGCGGGTTGGCCACCCAGCGCATGCCCGCTGGCAAGATCAAGGCGCCCGCCTCCGGAGACAGCATCACCAGGTTCAGGCCACTGGTCTTGGGCGCATCCGGCTCACCGGTGTCGATGCGATACGTGAAGACGTTTTGCCCCGGAGCAAGACCGTTGTGAACCGCCCACCGCGATCCGCGCAGGATGTTCTGGAGCATCAAGTCATCGGCATACGACCCCTGAGCATCTTCACCATCGGGAAGCACATACTCGCCCTCACCAAAGGCATACGGCCGGGCCTTCAAGAACTCACGGACCGCCTTGGGCGTCACCAGCCCCAGACACTGAGGAAGCTCAGCAGCTCCATGGATCAAGGCCGTGCGCGTGTTCATCTCGATCACCTCGCCGGCCGGAATCTCACCAGAAGCATCAGGCACACGACTCAGGCACTCACGCAACCACTCAAAGAACGCACGCATGATCGGTGGATCCACGTCCTGGTCCGCACTGCGCAGGTAGTCACCATGCTGGTTCAACGGCGCCCACTTGGTATCACCACCTGGTTCAGCAACAGCTTCAACAGACCCAGAAGCATCGGTTGCCCCAACAGGCTCTTGTTGTTCCACAACAGCAGCAGCTTCCATTGCCCCAGATGACACCGGTGCAGCCGCAGCAGGTGCAGGTGCGGGCACAGCTTCTTCATCGTCAGATGGATCCGGCTGCGCTGCCTGCCGCAAGAACGCCAGCGCAGCCGCCTCAGCATCGCTGATGCCATCATCGTCAGGCGCCACCGCCGGCACCCGAGGATCTGCACTGGTTGCCCCAGATAGTGCTTGTGTGGGCGACGGCGGTGGCTGCACTGGCGCAGCTACCGGAGCGGCAGCCGGCACCGCAGGTTCAATGCTCGATGCCCCAACAGGTACTGCGGTTGAAGGTGTCGGCGTCGCGGTGCCCGTCACGTTGACGCTTGCAGCTGACACCGGCTTGCGCGTGGTCTGCGCCAACACGTGTTCCTGCGGCAACGAGGGCGACACCACTTCGACTGTGCCATCGAACTGGCCAGGACGGTTCTTCAACGGAAACACCTGGTCAATCGGGAAGACCAACACCGTGAACTTCTCAACAACCGTGTGACCATCCGCCGTCTGTACCTTGATCGAAAACACCCCACGGCGACGGCCAGCACCATCGTCGTAAGACAAGGCAACGCCGGCATCGGTCAGCTTGGTCACCGTCCCCGGTGCAGACTCCGGAAGGCCCTGCACGCCGGCATCCACCAACGCGGTGTGAAGGTCGTTCATCACCGTGGATCGCACGAAGATGTAAGCCCCCACCACCCACGCATCCGAACCGCCCGTCTGGGTTGCACCCTTGGCCGCTCGACCGTTCACCACCCAATCACGCGCCAGCTCGCGCAAGGCCATCGCAGCGCGCTTGTAGACCGGCATCTTCACGCCAGACTCGGATACCGTTGCCCCAGGCAGCGCACCACCTACGTTGCGGGCCGCAGATTGACCATCTGCCTCACGACAGATCTCGCCAATCACACCACAGTTGAACTGGTCGCCATAAAGCCAGGCGCTGAGCTGACTCAACGCCTCCGGACACTGGTTGAGCCAGGCACAGCCAGCCGAAGGCAACAGCCGGCCCAGCATGAGTTGAGCCACACGGTTGTGGAACTCGTAGTCAGCGCCCTCCACCCATGAAAACGCATACTCGGTTGCCCCAAGGGAATGAAGGCTCTCACCCCAAACGGACACCTTGTCGTGCCAACGGCCACCCACCTTGGCACGCAGCTGGAACCGCGCAAGCGGACGCCCCGCGTCATGGCCCAACGCGCCCACGAACACGGCATAGGTCCAGATCAACGCCTCACGGCTGACACGCTCCGGCTCTGCGCCAAGAGGTAGGCGCAGGGAAGTGCGCTTCGCCATCGCGTTCTCGATCACTTCCAGCGTGTGTTCCAGCTGCCCCAATGGGCCTGCATGGTGGTGGGTTTGAGATGCCGGCAGGAACTGCACCCGCTCGGCAAAGGCCGCAATCGGGTGGACGTAGAACTGCTCGAACTGGTCCCGCGTCACCTTGGATGACTTGAACAAGCGATCCTCGATCTGCGGCCACCGGGGAAGAAGCTCCAGCAGCTCGCGCCCACTCAACACCGGGTGCGTTGGCGATCGGGCAATCTCCTCCAAGGAAACACGCGGGCGCTTGGGCGCAGACGCCGGCACCGGGGTGGCCGGTGGTGCCGAAGCGGGACCAGGACGGAACGTCTTGAGCAGCTTGTCGAACATCGGGATGTGACCTCGTTTTCGTGTGGCGCAACGGGCTTCCTTTGCCCCTCCTTTGCTCCACCCTATTGGCTGTACCTCTTGGCGCAGCCGGCTTTTATACCTGTTAAGGCCCGCCAGGGCCTGTTACCTGTTAGGGCTTTTCAGACGTGGCCCCCGCGCTATCCAGCGGGGGCCACTCCTTTTCGATAAGCCCTCTTCCCCTTTCCCTCTTCTTGCCCTCTCCCCTCTTACGGAGCCGCTCACGGCTCCGCGCTCCTGGGCTTTGCTTGCGTCCTTTCTTGCCAATCCTTTGCCGGGGACTCGTCCGGAGTGTACCTTCTGGTGTTGGAAATGTGCGGAATCCGCGCGAAAAGGGTTCCAAACGGAAAACAATTCGGTATAGTAGCGCCACAGGAATGGCGGCAACGCCGAACGAAATCACCAACTGCAAGGGGTTCCACGACGATGCAACGCTTGATGTCATTGGCTTTGGCCACCGTGATCGGAGTCGCCGGGTACGCAGTGCCCGAGGTGGCCGAAGCAAGCCGCTACGCAAGGGTGGCGCCCAACAAGCTCACAACCGCCCAACGTGCACCGCTGCGCGCCATGGTCGATATCTCGTTCCCGCGTGGAACCGTCACCACGGTTGGACAGGCCGTGAACGTCGCGCTGGCTGGTAGCGGCTATCAGCTGGCACAGCCTGACTACCAGGCGCACACCCTGTTTCAGTTGCCGCTGCCCGAGGTCCATCGCCAGTTCACGCAAATCGAACTGGCTGCCCTGCTGGTGGCCCTCGGGCAGCCGGGCTACGAGCTGTTGGTGGATGACGTGAACCGCCTCGTCAGCTACCGCCGCTACACCGGTTCTCCCACGGAGTGACCTGCCGTGAACCTGGGGGGGATTCCACAGCAACCGTTTGCAGCCGCTTCGTCGGTTGCTGGCGGGCCGATTGAATCGGTAATCAGCGTTGCGGCAAAGGGAATGCCGTGGCTGGCGATCGCTGTGGTGGTCATCGTGGCCAGCACCCAGGTTGGCAGGTTGGTTGCACGCTGGTGGAGGTGCAGGCGATGAGCCGGTTCACAGTGGATCAGCAGCGAAACCCGCTGTTGCTGGTTCTTGCCATTCTTGCTCTCACGCTTTTCGCATACGGCGTGTTGACCCGTCGAGACAGAACGAACACCCCCCCGTTGACCGACGCAATTGCTGCTCCCAAAGGTGGCAATGGTCTTTTTTTCGGTGCCATGGAAGGTGCCGACCTTTTTGAGGGTGGGGCAAAGGCCGCGCCCCAGATTGCCGGCGTCAGCGATACCGAGTCTTATCCCGATTCATCATCCGCAAGCACCGTGGCTGTACTCCAGTTGGAACTGGACGCCCTTCGCAATGAAGTGCGTCAGATTCAGACCGAGCTTGCGGATACCCGTCTACGGCTGCGCGAGATTGAGGCCCCCTTCGCTCCTTCACCCCCTCGGAGCGACCTCGATAAGCAGCCCACGGCTGGCACTGGAACTCCCCAACCAGTGCCGGCCGGCCTTATCAGGCAGCCCGCCCCTCACTTCACCCTTAACGGGGTTCGCAAGGTGCAGGGAAATGCGCAGGCCCAGATCACCATCAAAGAGGCCCCTGGCATTGGTTCATCGCTGATTACCGCTGGTGAATACGTGCTGCTGCCCAACGGCGATCACAGCCCGTGGATGCTGCTGGATGTCGATGTCGTAACCCGCAGTGCGACGTTTCTCCGTGTCGGTCGAACCATAACCATTTATGTAGAGGAATAGCGGATTGNNTGTTCGTTTCTCGCTGGACCAATTAACCCAACACTCAACAGCGGCGCACAAGGCGCATAAGGAAAGCACCATGAATATGAATATCTTCGGCAAGGCAATGATCTTCGTTTTCGGATTCGCTCTCATCAATGGAGCAACGGCCGCAGATCCGGGTCTGACGGATCAGGTGGCCAGTGCAGGCAACGCACAAGTCGTCACTCCCCAGGTGCATGTGAACAAGGGCGAAAGTGTTGTTGCAGCCAGTGAGACTTTGCCGGGAATGGGCGCCTCCACATCTGTTGCTGCAAGCGCAAGCGCCGGTGCGAAATCGGGTTCTTCGGCCAGTTTGTTCTGGGTCACCCTGGGCCAATACATCCCGGCAATCAAGGTTCTGATTGCGGTGGTCCCCGGCCAGGAGTAATCCATGTTCTCCTTCTCCCCGCGTATGGCTCTTGGCGTCGTCGCACTCGTTGCGCTGTCAGGGTGTGGCCTGTTTCAACCGCGCACCGTGATCGTGGAACGGCAGGTTGAAATGTGCTCGCCCAGCGCCTCGCCCTACACCTCCTACGGCTCTGAAATCCACTTCCAAAGCCTTGCCCCAGCGACGCCGGCAACTGCCGACTATCCACCACTGGAGCAGGACGGGCAGGGCCAGAACAAGGATGAGCTGGAATGAGGCAGGTGCTCTCCATCGTTCTGACGGTGGCTGCTTTTGCAGCCACCGCTGCCGGCGCGCAGCAGGTTGAACCTGATGCGCTGCGCAGGAGCCAGGCGCAGCAGTCCCAGCAGGTCGGCACCGTCATCCATTCCTCGCAGATCGACCGATCGCAATGGGCCTCGCTCACCGAGGCCGATTGGGAGCGTTACGACGACATCATGAAGGGGCCGCGCCGGTTCTGGTCGCCTGGTGTCGACCCGCTCACCGTGTTGGGCGCCGAAGCGCGGTCAGATGCAGAGCGCATGCGTTACGCGGAAATGCTTGTGGAGCAGGAGCGTGATCGCGCTGAAAAGGAACTCGCCTTCACCCGGGCCTACGGTGATGCGTGGATTCGTATGTACGGCGATGAAAAGCTGCTGGATCCAGTGCGTCTGGGCATCGAGCAGGTCATCCCGTTCGACATGACTGATCGCATCGCGATCTTCATGGACACCACCTGCGTTGCCTGCACCAACATCATCCAGCAAGTCCTGCCACACCTTCAGCGGGCGCCGTGGCCCGGACTGGATATCTACTTTGCCGACAAGGAAGAAGAGCGCATCCAGAAGTGGACCGCTGCTGCCGGGATCCCCTACGACATGGTGGAGTCCGGCCGCGTCACCGTCAACTTCGAGGAAGGGATCCTCGCGCAGCTCCAGGGCACCGACATGCCCAGCTATCCGGTTGCCTATCGCCGTCGAGGGGACAGCTTCTCGCCGGTTGAAATGAGCTACCTGCTGAGGGCTGATCTCTACACCACGCACGACGCGGCGCCCGCTACGGGTACTGCTGGTGGTGGTTTTCTCGATCGCATCAGGAGCCTGATCCCATGATCAGGCCCGTACTTCATGCAGTTTGTGCAGGGATGTTTGCACTGACTGTTGCAGGCGCGTCCATGGCCAAGGAGGCGATTCCGCCTGCCTACGTCAGCATCGCTGACGAACACGGCGTGCCGGCGAACCTGCTGTATGCCATTGCGAAAACCGAATCCAATGCAGGGTTCTCCGGCAAGCCGTGGCCATGGACCCTAAACGTCCGTGGGGCGCCGCTGTACTTCCAGACCCGCAAGCACGCGGTCGACTATCTGGAGCAGGAAATCGCGGCCGGCGAGGATCGCATCGCCATTGGCTTGATGCAGATCTACTGGCGTTACCACGGGGATGCCATTGGCTCAGTCGATCTGGCCATCGACCCCGTTTTCAACGTGGCCTATGGCGCCTCGTTCCTTCGCTCGCTCTTTGAGCGTCACGGCGATTGGGCTGTGGCCACCGCCTGCTATCACCACTGCGACCGGAAGAAGCCTCGCCTGGGCGATGACTACGCCCAACTGGTTGCCAATCGTCTCGGGAGGATCCAGCCGTGATCGCCCGCATCCTCATTTCCGCTTTGATCGGCGGCAGCACGCTTGTGGTGGTCATGGACGCCTCCACCGCTACTACGCTGCCGCCGATCACCCACCTTGAAGTCATCCACGATACCGGTGAGGGAATCCCGGTACACGCCTTTGTGGGGCCGGCGCTCAAGCGCCTGGAGGAATCCAACGCACAGGCTCGCCGGACTGAGCCTGTGACCCAGCCGCCGCCGCTGGAGCACATGCTGAAGCTGCCGCTCGTATCCCGGATGACGCCGGGACAACAGCCGCATACCGCGCTGCCGGAGCAAACCGCAAAAGCCATGACCCAAGGCATGTTCGTGGTCGGGGCCGACGAAGCCTCACAAGCATGGTTGGTCCAGAACGAAGAGTGGCTGTTCCAGCGCAACTCCGTGGGCTACCTGGTCCAGGCCGAAACGCTCCTGGACGTAGACCGCATGCTCGAAGCCGCAGGCCGGCTCCCGCTCACGGTCCTGAATCTGGATGCGTTGGTGGGTGAACTCAGATTGGTCCACTACCCCGCTGCCCTCACGGCGCAGGGAATCAGCTTCAACACCAGTGACCTGGAGCCGCGCAAATGAATGCCGATCACGACGCCATCCGTCGCATGCACCTGCTCGGAGAAGCCATCGGCCCGCACGCCGGCATCGCCCACGGCTGGGCTGAATACGTGTGGTCCATCCTCAATGCCGTTGGGTCCGCCATGGTCCATCTGGAAGACCCCATCGAGCACGACCGGTTGTGTCAGTACGTGGACAACCCGGATCCGCTGATCAAGCGGTATGCGAACAAGCTCATTCATTCGGCACTCGATGACGGTCTGATCCAGCTGCCCGAAGACTGGCCGCTCACCATGCGAAAGCTGCTGTGCAACCCGATGCCGGGCCGCAAGTTCGATCCCTGGATGTGGAAGCGCGATACCGAAGCCTGCTGGCTGGTGCTGCTGGTAACCGGCGAGCTGCGCGACGTGTTCCCGAACGCCACCCGCAACCTGGTAGCTCGCACCAGCGGTGCGTCGCTGTTCGGTCACTACATGCTCGGGCGCGGCTGGTCCAGCCTGCCGGCGAACAGGTCGCCTGAATTCGTGGCAGAAAGCGCACTGGAGTGGGTCACCTGCACCAATGCCCAGATGCGCGGAGCGCAAGCGGCATGAGTACCGGTCCGCTGGAAGCCCTGTTGCGCCCCCCGGTCGAGATGTATTCCTCGATCGTGGCGGCATCGGCTGCCAGCTTCATGCTGATCGCCCCCGAGCGCCTGATGATGGTGCCCACCGTGGCCTACGGTGGCGCAGCCGTCATCGGCGGACTGGCGCTGTCGCGCCTGCGTGATGCGCACCGGATCCGCAAGTATCAGCGCGGCCTGCGAAAGCTCCCGTACTGGTCACTGGCGCCTGACCAGATCCCGGTGTCTGATCGCTATCTTTTCCTGGGCAATGGCTTCCGCTGGACCGGCACCCATACGCAGCGCCTGTACGACGCGATGCTGCCGGACAACCTCAAATACTCGGAGCCTTCCAGGCTCTACCAGCGCGCTCGCGATTTTGAGGTGAAGCATGAGCGCAACCCCATGGCCAAGGGGCTCATCAAAGCCTTGCAGGCTCAGCGCTGGGCCATGCTGCCGAACCCGGTGGCGCCACTGCCCGATATCGGCGGCACGCCAGCTATCCACGGCGTGGGCCTGCTGGAGGGCGAGGCGCCGGTTCACCAGGCCCTGGGCGAGCGAGTTGCGCACACCATCGTGATCGGCACCACTCGCGTGGGCAAAACCCGCATGGCCGAGGTGCTGATCAATCAGGACATCCGGCGCGGCGATTGCGTGATCGTGATCGACCCCAAGGGTGACGCCGAGCTGCTCAGAAGCTGCTACGTCGCTGCCGTGCTGGCTGGGCGTGCCAAGGACTTCCACATGATGCACCTGGGGTTCCCTGAGCACTCGGTGCGATACAACCCCATTGGCGACTATGCCCGCATCACCGAAGTCGCCACCCGCGTGGCGCGCCAACTCCCCGGTGAAGGCCAGTCAGCCACGTTTCGCGAGTTCGTATGGGGTTACGTCAACGGCATCGCCAAGGCCATGGACTACCTGGGCATGCGGGCGACCTACAAGTCGCTGGAAACCTACGCGATCAACATCGACCCGCTGGTGGCTCAGTACGCCGAAGCCGTCATTGTCGATGCGCAGGAAAAGAAACTCATCAATCTGCCTCCCGAATGGCGAGAGCAGCTGAAAGAGTTTGCCCATGCGCGTACCGACGATGGTAAAGCGTTCCTGATGAAGGTGTCGCGGGCGCAGCAGGAGCGCAACCGCTACACCGTGGCGCTGGCGAAGATGGCGATGGGCGAGTCGGACATCTACATCTTCCGGGGCTTGAAGAACCTGATTTCCGGGACGGCAGGCGAAGCCCTGTTCGGGCTGTTTGAATATGACCCGTCTTACTACAGCAAGCTCACCGCCTCGCTGTTGCCCTTCCTCGCAAAACTCACCACCGGCAAAGTGGCCGAAATCCTGGCGCCGGACTATTCCGATGCCAGCGACACCCGTCCGGTGCTGGATTGGCTGAGTTTCATCCGTCAGAACGGCATCATCTACATCGGCCTGGATGCCCTGTCAGATCCGGACGTGGCAGCCGTGGTCGGCTCCACCATGTTCAGCGATCTGGTGTCCACCCTGGGCCGGGTCTACAAGCACGGCTACCACGAAGGGCTGCCGGATAACGGCAAGCCTATCCAGCGTTTCATCCGCCTGCATGCCGATGAGTTCTCGGATCTGATCCGTGAAGACTTCATTCCACTGCTTAACAAGGGCGGTGGCGCCGGCTCCGTGGACAAGGGTGGCTTCTCTGCCACCGTCTACACGCAAACGCTGTCGGACATCGTGGCAAGGCTGGGGGATGTGAACAAGGCGGGCCAGACCCTGGGCAACCTCAACACGGTGGTCATGCTGCGCGTCAAGGAGCCGAAGACGGCGGAGTACCTGACCGAACAGCTGCCGAAAGTCACTGTCAAAACCACGATGCTGGTGTCCGGGTCGCAAGACAATCCGGACGGCGATTCGGACGTGACGTTCCGCTCCGGTCAGGAGCTGCGCATCACCAGCACCGAAGTGCCGATGGTGTCGGTGGATTCGCTGATTAATCTGCCCAAGGGGCAGGCGTTCGTCCTGAAGGATGGTGGCTCGCTCCACAAGATCCGGCTGCCGCTGGCCACCAACGCAAAGGTCGATATCCCGTCCTCGATCGAAGGCATGGCAAAAGCCATGGCCGACAACTACCGCTCCGAAGGCGCAGACGAATGGGCCAGGCACACCCCCGTCTGGGAAAAGGTGTTCCGCGATGCGACAGCCGCGCAGACCCTGCTGGACGCCAACACCGTCATGCCCTCGCAGTCCCCAGGGGATTGGTATGCGCCGGAGCACGGACAGGCAGGCGAGCAGGACGCTGCCGGTGGAGACGACCCAGATGGAGCGCCGCTGGCTGGTCTGGACATCTACGGCCAGAACGACGATCACGGTGGGGGCGCATGAGTACGCAGACCTCCAGCGCCCAGATCAGGCCATTGAGCAGCTACCCGTTCTATGTGCGGGCGCTGTTCGGCTCGATCAGCTTGTGGGCGTTTCTCATCATCGCCTGCGTGGGCAGCATCGGCCTGGAGTGGGCCGGACTGGCGCTGGACTTCTGGGATGCCGGCCACTCCCAGCAGCAGGTGGCCGATGAGCTGGACTTCCTCTCGCGCTACGCCGATGACCGGTTCATGCGCATTGCGGGCGTCCTGACCGACTGGATCTATCACATCTGCTGGTACTGGTCGCCGGTGGGCTGGACCGTGATGCTGTTTGACATGCTGGTCGATGCGCCCCTCTGGGTGCAGATGAGCGATTCAGCACGCGAGTCGGTGCAGGTGGTGACCCTGCGCATCGTCATTTCCATCTTCACCTTGCCCGCTTTCGCCCTGGTCGCATGTGTGTCCCTGATCGAGGGGCTGGTCAGGCGTGAAATCCGCAAACACTCCGGTGGTGCGGAGTCCTCGCTGATCTTCCATTTCGCAAAGCGAAACGTGAAGCCATGGCTTATCACGCCGTGGGTCTTCTATCTGGCAAACCCGTTCACTGTGCACCCGAACTGGATTTTCATTCCGTGCCTGATCCTGTTCGGTATTTCCATTGCCATCACGGCGTCCACGTTCAAGAAGGTACTTTAATCATGAAGCTGATCCCCCAATGCAACAACCTTGGCTATTTCTCCCGCCGCATGGCGCCGGCACTCCTGCTTGTGGCAGTGACATGGTTCGGGATGTTGGTGCTGGCATTTTCACCTTCAACCGCGAAGGCAGATACGGCACTTGAAAACGAATCACTGACCGCACTGCTTGAACAGCTGCGGATCGTGCACGCCCTGGTCGATCAGGCCGAGCAGAACTCGGACCAGAGCAAGCGCGTGAACTTCAACTACGCGGCGGTACGGGCCGACATCAAGACCATCGAGCTGGGTATCGAACAGTACGTGGCCGGCATGCGCGATGCCCCGAAGCGGATTGAACCGCTGGGTGGCGAATACCGCAGGTGATCGGAATGGATATTTCATCCATCGCTGATCTTGTGTCGCTGCTGCCGATGGCTGCTGCTGACCCAAGCACCGCGTATCAGGCTGGGACAGGAGGAAGCCACTCGGTAACCACCATCCGGCGCCTGATTGTTGCGACCACCATGGTGATCCTGGCGGTCTGGGCGGCATGGGCGGCTTGGGGTCGAGTTGAGGCGTATTGGGAGCAGCGGATTCACTTCAAGGCATTGCTGTTTGATGTGATTGGAGTGGGGATTGTTTTTACCGTGATGCTGGGTTTGTTGATAGCTGGTCTGTAGTGCTGTTTGGTTCAATTTAACGGAGTGTGAAATGACTATTTTCAATAACATGGAAGCAAAGAACATGCTGCGCATGGTTGGTGTACTTGCCCTTGTGGCAATTCTGTTTCTGATTGCGCCGGATGCCTTGGCACAGTCTCTTCCGCAGCCACCTGACGGCATGGGTGGACAAAGTGATGGTGATTGGATGGGTGCTATCGGCAAGTTGGTTGCCCGTGGCGCGGGCATTGTCCTGGTGATCGTATCCATCGGCGCGGCTATTGGTGCCCTTTGGTACATCGTTGCGACGATCAACAACATCCGTCTTGGCAAGGCCGATATGGCTGCCCTGGGCATGGCCGTTCTGATCGCCGCCGCTGGCCTGGGTATTTCGGCTCTGTTCGCCAACTACGGCATGACCATCTTGGATGACAACAAGAGCTTCCTTGAAGGCAGCTGATAGAGGGGCCCGGTAGCAACATCCCGGTCCATTGATGGAGAGTCCCATGAGCAATTTTCAATACACACGTTCGGTCGAACATGAGCCTGTGGCCACCCGAGTCAACCATCAACCTGCCTCACTGCTGGGTATCACCAGCTCGGAGCTGGGGTTTTTGATGATGGTTGCAGCGATCGTGTTCGTGGTGATCGTGATTGGTGGTTTCTTCGTGGGACTCTCCTTCTTCTCGCCTTTGTTGGGCCTGCTTATTGGTGCGGGTCTGGTTGTTTTCGGTGCGGGCAGGCTCCGCGCTGTTAAGCGGAATCGACCGGATCGGTATTACATGCATCGCATGTGGTACTTCCTGGCAAAGCATGTGCCGGGCGTCGCGGGCGAGATCGTCATGCGCTCCGGGCCTTGGTCTACGGGCCGGGACTCCAAATAATCACACGGGTGACCATTCATGTCGTATGTAAGAGCAGTCGAACAAAACCGATTCTTCATCAAGGTTCTGTTCGCAATCATCGCCCTCATGGCGGCAAGTGTCCTTGCCATGGCGTGGCTCGTAGGGCAATCCCGGTCAAACATCCGCGTGGATGTGCGACCCGGGCTGGCTGCGCCGGTAACCGCACGTGAAGGCGAAATGCCTTCCGAAAATGTCTACAACTTCGCGCTGGTCGTATTCCAGCAGCTCAATCGCTGGCGTGTGGATGGCGCGAAGGATTACCCCGAGCAGATCAAGCGTGTGTCCGCTTTTCTGACGGATCGGTATCGCGGCCAGTTGGAGATCGACAGCAAGCAGCGGCACGCACAGGGTGAGCTGGCCTATCGCACCCGTTCTCTGGCGCCGCCACCCGAACTGACGTTTCAGACAGATCGGGTGACCAAGGTCAATGACAACCTCTGGGTGGTCTATCTGGACCTTGAAATGCAGGAAACCATCCGGGGCAACGTGATCAAGGACACGATCATTCGCTACCCGATTCGCGTGGTTGCGTACTCGGTCGATACGCAGTTCAACCCCTACGGCCTGTTGCTGGACGGTTATCAGGATGAGCCAGTGCGGCTCGATGCTGAAGAACTGGCCAAGCTGAACATTGTGCGGAAATAAAGGAGACACCCATGTACCGCCTCTGCATCCCCTTTTTGTTGCTGCTGGCCCTGGGTGTCGGAGACGCCCTTGCGCAGCAAGCGGATCGCATCGTCTGGCAGCAACGCCCGGAACAGGTCCAGTTGTCTGTGGGTCAGGAAACAGCCCTGATCTTCCCGGCGCCAGTCGAGATCAAGTATCCCCGAACCCTGGGTGGACGGCTGGAAGTCACCAGTCTTGGTCGCCGGGTTTTCATCAAGCCGCATGGCGATTTTGATGCAACCCGGATCCATGCCCAGACGCTGGGCGGCGGCTCGTACTACCTGTTCGATCTGTCCGCCACTGACGGCAGCGGTGCACCGGCCGAGATCCAGATTTTTGACGCTACCGCCGAGCCGGCAACGGAGCTTGCCTACAGCGACGGCCCGGCGCCGGCAGCCACCGAAGGCTGGGGCACCAAGATCGTCCCACTGATCCGGTTCATGGCATCGCAATTCTATGGCCCGGAACGGCTGACAGCTCAGCTGCCCGGTGCACGGCGGATCACCGTGGATCAGACCCCGATCGACCTGGTGCCGCTTCGCCATCAGGTGCTGGCTATTCCGCAGGCCGGTTGGCACTACCGGGGCCTGTATGGCTACGCGGTCAAGATCGCCAATCACAGCAACAGCGACTACATCGTGGATCCGCGTGACTTCCGTGGCGCCTGGGTCAGTGCAACCGCTCAGCACTCGCTGCTGACCGCAGGCGCAAGCCAGACGGCACAGACTCGGGCGACCCACGAAACCATCGTCTACCTGACCTCCACCCGGCCGCTGCGCAAGGTTGCGCAGCCGTCCGTGCATGCCCGTGTGGAGGCCCCATGAGCATTACAACGAAAACCCCCAAGCTGATCCCCATTGCAGCAGCGGTCATCGTACTGCTGGTGATCGTGTTCGGATTGGCCCAATGCGGCTCCGATGCACCGGCACCGCGCATCGCGGCCGACAAGCAAACGGGCCTGTCCCGTGCCGAAGGCGACACGCCGGCAGAAGTCCTGGCCCGTGTTTCGTTGCGTCAAAGCGAATACGAATCGGGTACTCGCGACATGCAGCGCCAGGTGGAATCGTTGCAGTCCCAGATTGCCGAGTTGCTCAAAAAGCAGCAGACCACACCAGGTGCAGCAGACGGCGTGGTAACAGCTACGAACGTGCCCACTGGCTCGCGCCCGGTTGCACTTGATCAGGTGCAGGCGGCAGAGGTTGAACGCCTCAAGCGCGAGCTGGAAGAAAAGAACAAGGAAGTGGATCGCTTGCGGGGTAACCGGGGTACGGCTGCCGGCGCCAGTTCAACGGCAGGCAGCGACATTCCGCCCGAATTTGGCTATGACAAGGATCAGCCGCCGCCGCCCGCTCGTCGCACCCGTTCGATCTCCGACATCCCGGGCTTGATCGCCGGTAGCACCCGTACAGCCATCGGCAGCGCCACCAGCATCATCCCCGGTGCCACCGCTGGGGATTGGATTGTGGTTCGCCCCCTGGATGCACCTGATGGGCTGACAACCGCCGCCACGGCGGTCACCGGAGCTGCTGCGGGCATCGTGTCTGGTTCCCCGGCAGCGCGGGGACTTGGATCCTCTTCTTCCCGTTCTGGCAGTGGGTCGCGCAGAACGGAAGAGGAAGCCGTCAGCAAGGTCTACACCATTCCGGCCAACGCCACGTTGCTTGGGGCGACCTCAATGACGGCCATCATTGGCCGGATTCCAACATCCGGGCAGGTCAGTGATCCCTACCCCTTCAAGATCATCACCGGCCCTGAAAATCTCGCCACCAATGGCATCGAGATTCCGGGTCTGGAGGGCATGGTCTGGCAAGGCACTGCGGTAGGCGATTGGGGCCTGGGCTGCGTTCGCGGAACACTGGAGCAGGTCACCTTCACGTTTGAAGACGGGACGATCCGGACCGTCGACCAGCAAAGTGCACGGCGTGATTCGGGCAACCAGAGCCGCGCCAGCGGCGACAGCCTGGGTTGGATCAGCGATGACCGTGGCATCTGCGTCCAAGGTGAGCGGATCACCAACGCGGCTCCGATCCTGGCTGCACGTACCGGCGTGGCCATCTTCGATGCCGCAGCAACGGCACTTGCCCGCGCAGAAACCACGACCTCGCTCAGTGCCATCACAGGCGCCGGCTCGGAGTACCTGACCGGCGACGTTGCCCGCTACGCCGGCTTCTCGGGCCTGGGCGCCGGAGCCGACGATTTGAAGCGTTGGCTGGATCAGCGCCTGAACCAGATCTTCGATGCCGTCTATGCCCCTCCCGGGCAGCCGCTGACGGTGCACACCAACATCGAAATCGCCATCGACTACGACCCCATTGGAAGGAAGGTTGACCATGAACAAGTTGCTGCTGCCGATCGCAATCGCCCTCTCGATTAGCCTGATCGCGTCCGGCTGTACGCGGACGCATCGCAAGGAAGGCCCCATCCCCCGTACCGGTCCGACGATCGCCGAGATCTACCGGGGTTCGGCTGCCCACGGAACGGTGGATGGCCACATGCGGCCAATTCATCGCGGTGATGTGGATCTGCATAGCTATACCCGCCACAGCGGTAACGAGATCCGGCAGCTGTTCCCCACGGTCAACAACCCGGTGTTGGTGACCTACATCTTCCCGCACATCGCACAGGGTGGATTGCCGGTGCCCGGCTACACCACCGCGTTCCGCATGTACGCCGATGACGCCTTCGCCCTGCCGGGTGAGGCGCCGCTGTTCCGAACGGATGAATCCAACCGATGAACCAGTCTGCCAACAATTCACTGCTGTCGCGTCTGACTGACATGTTCTTCGTGACCCAACCTGGCCCGCAGGATGGCCAGGTTGGGACTGACACGCAGGATGCGGCCAACGATCCGGCAGCCATTTCAGCCACGGAGCGCCATGTCCACCCGGGCGCCACGCACGGGAAGATGAGCGACATCAGACGGGCCTATCAGGAGCCGCCGAGCTTCCTGAAATTCGTGCCCTTCCGCGACTTCGACTCCGAATACGGCGTCTTCGTTTTTGACGATGGCCTGAACTGCGGTGTGCTGTTCGAGATCCAGCCGTATCCGACCGAGGCCCGCAGTCTGGACGAACTGGAAACCGTGGCGGAAACCATCGCCACGACCTTGCGTGAGGCCATCCCGGAGGAAGTCGGCTCCCCCTGGATCGTGCAGGCATACGCGACCAACGAGCGCTCGCTGTATCAGGCCACACAGCACTTTGAGCAGTACATCGCGCAACTAAAGCCCGAGTTGCTCAAGACCAAGTTCACGCAGGAGTGGATCAAGGTCATGCGCGCCCATCTGGAGCAGGTGGGTCGGCCGGAAGGCGTGTTCTTCGACAAGTCGGCCAAGAACATCCCCTGGTCGGGCAAGCAGGCCCGCCACTTCATCGCGCTGTATCGCCGGCATTCCCCTGCGTCGTTTGCCGACGCGGCGATCGAAGCGAACAAGGTGGCCGAATCGTTCACGGCCTCGCTTCAGCAGGCCAGTGTCGGTGTGCGCAGGTGCACCGCCAAGGATCTTTACGAGTGGATGTTCCCCTGGCTCTCACCCTGCCCGCCATCTTCTGACGGCGACCCCTACCGCTACGTCCGTGAGACGCCGATCTACGACACCGGCCACCAGGACATGCCCGAGGGTCGGGGCGAGGATTTCATTGCCGGATACGACCTGGGCGACTCGATGGTGTTGGGTCATCCGGTGAGCGATGAAAAGAACCAGTGCTGGTGGTTCAACGGGCTGCCTCATCGGGTGCTGACCTTGCAGCAGCTCACGCGATCACCCAGCTATGGGCATCTGACCGCCGAACGCACCTTTGGCGACGCCAGGATGACCTTGCTCGATCAGATGCCCGAAGGCACCACCTTCGTGCAGACGATCGTCATCAAGCCACAACACGAAGTGCGGGAAGAGCTGGAGCGATTGCAGGTGGCATCACGCGGCCACCGCGAAGAATCGCGAGCTGCCAAAGAGGAAGCCCAGAGTTGCGCGGTCGAGATCGAGGCCGGCAACAAGATGTATCCGATGGAGTTCAGCGTGTATGTGCGCGGCCGCGACATCGAGCATCTGAACAAGGTCAGCAATGAAGTCGCCGGCACCCTGCGCAACCAGGGCCTGCGGATGATGGAACTCGGGCACGATTTTTTCGTGCTCCACAAGTACGTTCAGCAGCTGCCGTTCGCCTATCGCTACGATCTGGATCGCCGTCGCACCAACCGGGCGCGCTATGTCTTCTCGCGCCAGATCGCACGCATCATGCCGATCTACGGACGCGGTGTGGGCACCGGCAATCCTGGCCTGATGTTCTTCAATCGCGGCGCAGAGCCGCTGATGCTCGATCCGATCAAGGATCGCAACAAGAATGCCCATGCCCTGATCCTGGGACCGTCCGGGTCGGGCAAAAGCGCCTTCATCAACGGCGCCACGCTGAACCTTCTGGCGGTTCACCGCCCCCGCGTCTTCATCATCGACCCGTCTGCCAGCTTCGGGCCAATCACCGAATACTGCGCCGCTCTTGGACTGAGCACGAGCTACCTGCGGGTAGGCTCCCCTGGTGTGACCTTCAACCCTTACGCGGACGCTCTGGAGCTTCTGAACGAGCCGGTGGAGGAAGTAGAACAGCAGCCGGCCACGGATGAGGCAATGAGCACCACATGGGACGCCTGGGCAGATAACGAAGAAGAACTGCGACGGGATCTGATGGGCGAAATGCTCCAGAAGACCCAAGCCATGGTGCTGGCCAACGAAGGTCCGGAAAAGCGGGCGCAGGGGCTGAAATCCTCCCTCAAGGCCAAGTTGCGTGAGGTCATTCTGGATGCCACCCACAGGGTCGCAGCCAAGAATCAGGAGCGTGCCGCCCAAGGGCTTGAACCGTTGCAGGTGACCCCTTCGGATGTGCGAGCCTCGCTGGAAGAGCGCGCCAACAAGGAGAACAGCGAAGAGCTGCATGATCTGGGCTACTCGCTGGCGAACTTCTGCGGCAAGGACACCTTGGCTGGCCGCATGTTCGATTCCCAGGGCATCCCGATGCCCGAGTGCGATGTCACCGTCATCGAGTTTGGCTTGCTGGCCAACGAGCGTTATCAGGCTGAAATGATCGTTGCGGTCATGAGCATGTTCGACCGGATCCACTACCTGGTCGAGAAGAACCAGCACGATGATCGGATGACGCTGATCGTGCACGACGAGGTGCACGTGCAGCTCAAACAGCCGCAGCTGGCTCCCTATATCACCGGCATCGTGAAGCTGTGGCGAAAGCTGGGTGCCTGGTATTGGGCGGCGACGCAGGACTTCCAGGACATCTCCAACAACGCCAAGGCGTTGCTCAACAACCTGGAATGGACCTTCACCCTCCAGATGGGCGAGTCCGATGTCAACGACATGGGCCGATTCCGGACGCTGACCGACGACGACAGGAACCTGTTGCTGTCGCCGAACAAGCAGCCCGGCGATTACGTCGAGGGCGTGGTCATCCGCAAGGGTGTGCCTGATATCCGCATGTTGTTCCGCTCAGTCCTTCCTCCCATCGCCCTGGCGCTGGCCGGCACCGAGAAGGAAGAGAAGGTTCAGCGCCAAAAGCTGATCGAGCAGTACGGACTGAACTCTTTCCTGGAAGCCAACATCAAGTTGGCCGAATTGATCGCAGAGCGACGCGCCAAGGCCACCCGGATGGATGGCAGGCGCAAAAGCTGGCAGGAGGGCGCGTGATGAATCGCTTTTTGATCGGTGGCTTGTTTGTGGCGGTGGTGGCGTGCGCAAGCGCACCAGCACCGGCCCAGGGTGTTGAGATCGTGCACAGCAAGGCTGTTACCACCAGGGCGATTGCCCCAGACGATCTGTTGCCTGGAAGGATCCGGCTTTTTGTGTCCGATCAGGCTCCCATGCAGGTCAGTGACCGGCTGGCACAGGTGCTTGAAGAGGCCGGCGTGACGGTCGATGTGCACCACGTCGATGAGCTGGCCAAGGCGGAGGCCGCACTGAATGCCTCCCTGCCCAAGGACATGGCCGAAGCCGAGGCGCTGATGAAGCGCCGGATCGCGGATGGTATGGCGCTGGATCAAGAGGTGCAGCGTGGCTGGCTGAACGTGATGATGGTTCGGCAATTCCAGATCCAGCGCGTGCCCGCCGTGGTCTTTGATGACTCTCAGGTGGTCTACGGCGAATACGATCTGGAACGGGCGCTGCGGCACTACCAGGTGGCAGCGGAGCGGTCACGATGAACGCACTGGTTCGGCGCCTGATCGTACTGTTCGCACTGGCGCTGGGGATCCCGGCGCCAGCCGGCGCGCAGTACGCCTTCAACACCACTTGGGCAACCGGAGTGGCCATTGAAGGTGTGCCGCTGTGCCTGAACTGGTGTGTTGTGGGCGTCTGCTATTTCCTGGTTCCCAACTGCACGCCGGTCGGATGCTTTCCCACGATCGAAACCACCGCCAGGATCAAGCACAAGTTCCCGGACGTGATCGTTTCGTCATGGACCGCAGGGCCGAACCCGTATCTGGAAGGCGCCGCGCTTTACGACATTGCAGCGGCGGCCGCTGGCGGCTCGATGATGGCCGGCGTGCTGGGTGGAGGTGAGCACATCCGCCGCGACAGCATCCTGACGACTCCGGATTTCGGGGATCTGGCACCCAAGGTGGAGGCCGATCAGGCAGTCAAGGGAACTGGCGATCAGGAAGAACAACAGCGATCAACGCACTTGCGGTTCAAGCACACGGCCGTCATTGGCCACCCCATGACAGCGGTAAACCAGGGCGGGGTGTTCGGTGCCATCGGCGCGAACATCCCGGGGATGTGCCCCTCCGAGGCCATTCCGATGCTGTCCTACTACCACTCCGATTTCGACGCGATCAACTGGCGAACGGGCCTGACCGATCTGCTGCATCCGATGTGGCTGCTGTTCGCCAATGTTCCTGGTTTGTCCGAAGTGGGCCTGTGGCCCCTGAATGTGTATGGCCCGCGCTTTCCCCGCACCGGGTTCGTCAACCAGTATTCCGATTACATGTCGGCGGCCGTCGCCGCTGATCGAGCCATGCACATCGTCACGCGATTGCTGCAATGGCGCATCTATGTGCCCCTGTATCGACCGGATTTGCCGGCTGATGTGAAAGCCCCAGGCGAGAGCATCGGCGACTGGCTGGACACCATCGGCAACTCGCTGGGCCTGCTCAATGGGCCGTGGCAGATGGTGCTGCCCCTGCCCGATCCGTCTTGCAACAACTTCGGCCTGGAAATGGATCTTGGTCGCGGCAACGACTCTGGCCGCTATGCCTGGAATTACTGGCAGAGCTACGAGTGCTGCCTCACAAGAAACGGAATCTATCTGGGGAGCGTCAATGCCACCGAGCTGGTGTGCATGGCGCTGGGAGACTGATCATGTCTATTCGGATGCGCATTGCCTCGTTGCTGTTCATGCTCGCGGTTCCTCTCCATGCGCTACACGCGCAAACACCGGGCGGTGGAGAGGATGAGGCGCTGGAGTTGCAGGATTTCGATATCGCCACAGCCACGGAAGTGGCTATGGAAGGGATGGAGAAATGCATCAACTGGTGTGTCACCGGTGTGTGTTTCTTCCTGGTGCCCAACTGCACGCCGATTGGATGCTTTCCCACGATTGAAACAACGCCTCGCATCAAGCACGACTACCCCGATGTGATCGTGTCCGCCTGGACGACACGGGGCAATCCGTTTACCGAAGGCGGGGATCTCTATGACGAACTTCAGCATGAGGTGGGGTCATCCTTCATGGGTGGTCTGCTGGGTGGCGGTCAATCCGTGAGGCATGACGCGATCATGGAGGAAGCCACCTTCGGAGAGCCGACCGGAGACGATGTGGAAGCGGTGGTTGGGAGCGGGGATCGAGAAGAGCAACAACGCTCCACGCACCTTCGCTTCAAGTACGCCACGGTTATCGGCCACCCCATTACTGCGGCCAGTGAAGCTGGTGACGGTGATATTCCGGGAATATGTCCGTCAGAAGTAACTCCAATGATGGCCTATTATCTTTCTGATTTAGACGCATTAAGTTGGCGAGGGGGGGGGCTGGATTTAGTAAATCCAATATATTTACTTTATGCTATGGTTCCGGGATTATCAGAGGTTGGATTATGGCCGCTTAATGTATACGGGCCGCGATTCCCTCGGACCGGCTTTGTGAATCAATATAACGATTACATGTCCGCAGCAGTTGCGGCTGAAAGAGCAATACATATTGCAACAAGACAGAATGAATTGAGGATTTACCAGCCATTGCATGACGAAAACATGCCAGAGGATGTCGAGCCACCAGGTCCAAGCCCTGACAACGTGGTCAGTTCGTCGGATGAGGCAGAGCTTCGTGGTGGTCCATGGCAAATGATCATGCCGAGAAAAGACAAGTCCTGTCACACCATGGGTGCTGAACTTGATTTTGCACGATCCAATGATTTTGGCCGGTATGGCTGGAACTACTGGCAAACCTACAAGTGCTGCCTGACCCGGAACGGGATCTATCTGGGCAGTGTGGAAGATGAGGAAGGCGATGGTGCCTGCCTCGAAACCAATTGAACCGAACGATTGCGACAAAGGGTGATGTGATGAACGCGAAGCGACTGGTGATTACGAGCATGGCCGCAGGCGCGGTGTTGACCGCAGGGATGATGTTTGCTGCGGAGTCGGCCAACGCTCAGCGTGGCCCGATGTACTACCGCCTGGGTGGCGCCTCCCCTGTGCCGCCTGCGGCACACCTGTCCTATACCTATTCGATGGGCGTGAACTTCCGGGCGGGCGCGAATTTCTCCTGTGGCAAGTTCAATCTCAAAGAGAACATCGCCGGCGTGCTGGACAGCGTGAAGGGCGCGGCCGATGACTTGCAGAACATGATGGTACAGGCTGCGAACTCCGCCATTGCCTCGCTGCCGGCACTGATCCTTCAGCGCATCAATCCGGGTCTTTACGACATCTTCCAGAACGCCCTGCTTGAGGCCAAAGCCCGGGTGAATATCTCGGTGGCCTCCTGTCAGCAGCTTGAAGCCGCGATGGCCGATGAGGATCGTAATGCCTTCCAGGAATGGATCCGTGTGGGTCAGTGGAACTCCTGGCAGGAAAAGGGTGCTGCAAATCCAGCAAAGGCGCCAGCGATCAAGGAAGAAGTCGCAGAAGACAACGGCCGCGATGGCACCACCTGGATCTGTTCCGATGACAGTGACGACAAGGCCGGTGGCGAAGGTCAGCGACCGATCAAACCGGTGCGCGACGCGGTGGTGGCCGGCATCAACATCATGCTCGATCGCCAGGGATCGGGCCGACCCAATGAAATCTGCTCGAATGCAGCAATCCCCAGCGGCAGCGGATCGGGTAGTTCTGATCGTCTGGCGGGCCTGTGGGATCGACCCGAGGAAGTCGCAGAGTTTGCGGCCCAGGTCGTCGGTGATACCACGGTCTTTACCTACGATACGCCGGGCAAGGAATACCAGCCTGGCAAGGGCATTCTGCCCTTCGTGGAGCGTGATTCCACCATGGTCAACGTCAACATTGGTCAGGCCATCCAGCAGAGCATGGGGCAGCCGCTCAGCGAGGCAATGGTCGAGGCCATCAGTGCGCCGTCGCTGAACATCACCGAGCAAACGCTCGATGCGCTGCGGCAGATGCAGGGCGAAGAACGAGCTGCCTATGTGAAGCGGCTGGCAGACGAAGTGGCCGTTGCCCGGAACATCGAAAAGCTGCTGCTGGTGCGCCGGGCGCTGCTGGCGGCGCGGGATCTTCCGGACGTTCGCAACTCGCCGGCAACCACCCAGATCAATGAGGCGATCGCTGAGCTGTACGAGGAAGTGGAAGAACTGATGTTCGAGACACGGATCCGGCATGAGTTGGTCAGCAACACGGCCCTGCTGATCCTGGGCGAACAGGCAGCACGCCGGATGGAGCCGATCATCATCAATTCCCCGGACGGCGGCGGCGGCATGGAACATGGCGCGCCTTCGCGTGGTGGTCTTGTCGGCGATGAAACCCCGTGATGGACATGCCGATGACTGATTCCGCGCCCGTGACCATGACCCGTACTCGCCGTTGGTGGCGGCGAGCACGGCTCCTGTTCGGTGTCCTGATGGCCCTGGCGGCTGCGGCCCTGCTCACCCTGATCCTGTCCCATTGGGCGTTCGGACCGGGTGCGCAAGGCATGTGGCGGATGCAGGAGGCGCTACAGGGGGCACGCTGGCCCTCGGCCATTGCACGCGGTGTGTTTGGTGCAGCGGTGTTCCTGGTGTGGCCACGGGTGTTGGTGTGGCGCAGCGGCCGGGAGGGTTGGAGTCAGGCTCGTCTGGCGGCAACCCTCCAGCGTGATCGTCTGTTCATCGGCGCTGCGATCTTCGTGGATGTCGTGGTCCTGAATCTTCCCCTTTGGATCTCTCTGGTGCGAGGCTGATATGGGCGTTTTTTCGTATGCGGAGCTTTACACGACCATTGTGGGGTGGACCCTCTATGGCCTGGTCTGGGAGCTGCTGACCCTCACGGGTATCGCCTGGATCCCGTTCCTGATCGCGATCTACCAGAACACCCGCGAACCGATGGAGGCGCAGGAGTCGCGTGACGCGAGCCAGGTGTCGATCAGGCGCATGTTCTGGTCGCTGGGCGTCATGGTGTTGGTGGTGGCTTTCTGTGTGGTCCCGACCACCGGGATCAATGTCAGCACCGTCACCTTCACCTGCCCCCCGACTTTGGGCAATCCATCGGCAGCATGTGTGTCGGGCGTGAGCTACGGCAGTACAGGAACCGGCTATGACTCCGCACCGATGCCCGGCATGGCAGGGGGGGCTGCCGGCAGCACGATCAAGTTGCCGATCTTCTGGGCGGGCCTGTCCTCGATCAGTGGCGGCTTCATCAACGCGATGGTGTCTGGGTTGCCGCAGCGCGCTGGCTTGCGTGAGCTTCAGAACGTGGCGGCGGCAGCCAACATCACAGAACCCAATTTGAGCAGCCAAGTGCAGCGCTTCACCAGAGAGTGCTACATCCCGGCCATGAACAAGATGGAGGGATGGAAGGCAGGCGTTGGAACATCCAACCATCAAGGCGTGATGCAAATGCTCGAAGGCAATGCCATCGGCTCAAACCGATCCATGGATTACATCGGTAACAGTTTGCTTCGCAGTACGGTGGGTCTGTATGTCCCCTGCCCCAATCCAGACTTCTGCGGAAACACCCTAAAAGCCTCGGCACCGGTCCCTGGCTACGAAGGCGATGGCCGCCCGAACTGTGATGAATGGTGGAACGATCTTCGTAATGGAAAGCCCGATCTTCACCATGGTCTAGTGGAAGAAGCTGCCAGGAACATGTCGGGCGGCACCAAGAGCAAAGGCGAAGTCCTGGCCGGCATACAGGGAGCGGTAATGGGTGCAGCCCAATGGGCTGGATTCAACATCGACATGTCCGGTGGGATTGATGAGGACATGCTTGTTCACATGGCAGCTGGGAATCTGGTGCACACGGCTGCTTCGCGTGCTGATCGGGCTGTAACCGCTGGCTTGGAGGGTGCCAGTTTGAGTTGGGGTGCCGTGACCAATCCATTCGGAGTGATTGCAAAGTTGTCTACCTGGGAAAACGCCAAGGGCGCAGCTCAATCAATTGGGCTTGCATCCGAAAAGTTCAGCCTGTCTATGAAGATGCCCCTCATCATGAAAGCCGCACCCTTGGTGCAGTCGATCCTCATCATGGTGATCATCGCGCTGGTGCCCATTGTGATGGTGATTGGCCGCTACAGCCTGGGCACCCTGATGGTGTGCGGAATCGGCTACTTCACGATCCGTTTCTGGACCGTGCTGTGGGCGATCGCGGCCTGGGCCGATGAGCTGTTGTTCGCGCTGTTCGCCAGTAACCAGTCCCTGATCGAAACCGGTAGCTTCGGGCCGAACGATGCCTCGATCTCATTCGCTCGCTATGCGATGCAGTTGAGCGAGTACCAGATGAGTTCGGTGGTGGAGCTGACCACGGTGATGCTCTACCTGGGCATGCCGGCGATCTTCTCGATGCTGCTGGGCTGGGCCGGCGTCGTCGGCATCAACGGCCTGAACGAAGGCATGAAGGGCATGATGTCCAGCACTGAGAACGCGGGCAACCGGGGAGATCAGGGTGCGCGGGCAGTTGCATCGACGGCGGTTGGTGTGGGTGGAGGCGTTGCGGGCGCAGCGGTTGGTGGTGTCGGCGGGGCAATTGTGGCGGGAACCGCAAGGGGGGCCTCGGAGGTAGTGCGGAAATAAGAATGGGGGCTTTCGCCCCCATTCTTCACCACATGACTAATGTAGCAGTGACCTTAATCCCACCAAATGCTTGCTCTCAGAGGATCTGCACCAGCGATAGCGATTGGGTTGATGGGGTTCAGCACTCGGTCCTCAATGCTGAAAGGGTCACGAGTGGTCTTCGTTACAGGCATCACAGGATGCACACCAGCAATTGCCAACGAAACGGCCATGCGTTGCGTCTTATCGTCAGTCGCCGAAGACGCAATTACACCCTCCGGCACCGGAGGTGCCCGGAAGGCATTGACAGCGGCGTTGAGGATGGATTTCAGCATGACCTGGCTCCTTGGAAGGGGCCTCACGTAGTAGAGGAATCTCACCACATGAGACTGAGGGATGGTTGCACTGTACGCCTGGCGGGCGTCGTGCGCAATTTTTGCTCACCCACGAGGGGTGTGTTGTTCAGCCTGGGCCTGCTGGCGGCATGGCCGGGGCTGGCACTGTCGGCACCCGACTCGGCAGTGACCAGCACGCCGGCTGCCGCCCCATCGCGCTTCACCATTGAGGGTGAAAAGCTCAGCACAGCTCAGGTCGAACAGCGTGAGATGAATCACTACCGGTTACGGGAGTGGCGCCGGATGATGGACACCGAGGTCAACGAAAGCACGCGGCGCCACGCGCTGTCCTGCGCCCAGACCATCGGCAGCGATATTGGTTACTGGCGACCGGAAGATGATCCTGCGTGCGAGCTGCCATGGCTGGGAGGTCGGACGCCGTGAGCGATGCGTCGAAGGGATCCGAACCGCCGCTGTCCGGCAAGGAATACTTCCAGGCCGTCCACGAGGAAGGCGTTATTGCCCGCTTTGCCGGCGAAGACGAAAGCACCTGCCCGGATACCGAAGGCTCCTTCGAGCACGGCGCCTGGATGAGCGGCTGGCGACAAGCGGATCCGCTGCCAACCTCGCAACGACTGGCCCTGGTCGCCATCGCGCTAGTAGGCGACAACGGCAAGCACACCATCGAGCAGGTGCGCTATGCCGATGCCCGACAGATCGGCTACGGCGACTCGGATCGCGGCTTTACCTACACCATCACCCGGAAGTTGAAGTTCAAGGGGCTGATCGAGTCCATCAGCGTCGGCCGCGATGAGAAATCCGGGGTGAAAGACTACGTGTACCGGATCACACCCCGTGGCCAGCGCGTGGCCGAAGAGATCGTGGAGCAGATGGCCGATCTGATCTTTGAGCAGGTGGATCAGCAGGAGGATCAGGAATGATCGGCAGCGCACAGGTACTGCTGCTGGATACTGCTGGTGATCGCGTGGCGATGCCAGTGGGTCACCCGGATGACCCGGATTGGCAGCTGGCCCTGAAGGCCCATCTGGACAGGATCAAACGCGAGCCGGTCCTGTGCAGCTGCACCACGCCTGCACCCAAGATCACCGTGCGACGAGTAGGCGCCGAAGAGCGACTGTTTCTGGCGATCTATCCAGAGTCAGGACCAGGGCACGATCCGGATTGCTGGTTCTGGCGACCCAACATCGAGCAATCCGGCCGCAAGGGTTACGTCGATCGGGTGGTCAGCCACGACGGCGAGAACCTGGTGGTGTCCCTGCGCCACGGCTTGAACCGGGCGCCGCCACCGGCAGACACCACGGAGGTGCGCACCACCGGTCTGGGTGTTGGCCAGCCACGTCGCCGGCAGCGCGCCATGTCGGCGCTTGGGTTGCTGCACCTGCTGTGGGAAGAGGCCCGCATCAATCACTGGCATCCGCGTTTCAGTGATCGGCGCTGGTGGCCTGCGATCACCGCCCTGCGCGCAGCTGCGGGCCACACCCGGGTTCGGCAGCGCGGACAAGAGCCGGTGCCCGTGGTCAACCGCTGCGTCTTCGTCCCGCCCTTTCCTGGCGAGCAGGACAAGAAGGCCCAGGCCGAGGTGCTGTGGACGCTGTTCCAGCCAGGTCGCAGAAAGCGCGGTGGCGATCGACTGATGGTGGTAGGTCAGGTGGAGGGATTCTGGGACCGGCCGCGTGCGGTGCGCGTTGCCGGCCTGACCCGCCTGTATCTGAATCTGGTGCCCGATGACTTTGAGCGCCTGTACGAACGGCACACGCAGCTGGCGGCGTCCAGCGATCAGGTCGTTGGGCTGTTCATGCTGGAAACCCAAGGTGTGGACCGGCGCAACAACATGCGCTGCGCGGTCATTGATGCCGGGATGATGGCCTGTACCAAGGCGCTGATCCCCGTGGATAGCCGCTTGGAGCATGAGGTGGCGTCTCGCCTGATCCAGAACGAGCGACGGTTCTACAAGCCCCTGCGCTATGACGCGGAGGTTGATGCAGTGCTGCCGGATTTTGTGTTGCTCGATGCCGGCACGCCGTACCCGATGGAGGTGTACGGCATGGCCACGCCGGCCTACGAGGCCCGGCGCGAAGAAAAGCAGGCGTACTACGACGAACAATTCGCCGGCCGCTGCTGGTCCTGGGACGCAGTGGCCAATGACCCCATGCCGGCGTTCCCGGCACGGGTGTTTCGATAGGAGAAGAGCATGGCATTGCCCCAAGCAACTGCTGCCCGCGCTGGTCGAACAGAAGGGCTGCGCTGTTTTGTTCGAGAATCTTCACCTGCCACATTCCAGGCCGTGAGTATTGATCTTGGTCTGGCCACAGGAGGCGGCAGTGAGAGCGAAGCCAAGGACTCCCTGCGCTCGCAGATCCTGAGCTATGTGCTGGAAGCCCACACGATCGACCGCGCCTATTTCCACGATCTCATGCAGCGCAAGGCGTCGATCTGGTTCCGGTTGGAATACTGGCTTATCCGTCTGCGTCTACGCAGGCGCGGATCTGTCTGGCTCGAATACGTGCCGATGCCGGCCGGCGGCAGCGCAGCTGCTGGTGTCTGCGGTGCCGCTGGTGGAACCACCGGAAATCCATGGAGGAAGTGACAGTGAAGGAACACACGAACATCTTGTGGCAAGGACGCCCGAGCCAAGTCCTGAATGCCAACATCTACATGCTGTGCGCGCTGGGTGCGCTGCTGGTGGTGCCGCTGCTGATTGCTGCCTGGCAGTGGCTCAGTCTGCGGGCGGTGTCCTATCACGCCACGGGTGAAACCCTCACCATTCGGCATGGTGTCCTGAACCGCCAGGTCGAACAGGTGGAGCTGTTCCGGATCAAGGATCTGTCGCTGAGCAAACCGGTGTGGCAGCGCATGCTCGGCATGGGCACCATCGAGCTGCTGACATCCGATCAGACGGCGCCCGTGGTGCGTCTGGAGGCCATCGCCAACAGCGATCAGGTGCTGGAGCTGCTGCGCTCCACGGTGCTGCGTGAAAGGCAGGCCAAGGGAGTGCGGGAGATCGACCGATGAGCGCCTTCCCGCTTCGCAATGCGGCCAAGCTGGTGTCCGAGGATCGGCACCCGGTCAAGCAGGCCCTGTTCGCCATGGAGCGTGCCCAGGTGCATTCGGTAGAGCCGTTCCGTGTCGTGGATGAGCAGCTGAGGGTAGATGCGCAGGTGCGCTATGCGGCCGTCCTGCTGGCGCCGGACAAGATCATGCGCCGGCAGGTGGTGGTGCTGACCGACTGGACCCGGTGCGGCCTGGTCAAGTCGCTGGCCTTGCCCATCTACGTGTCCACCTTGCGGCGTGCCCAGACGCAGATCCGCAGATCGGCCGAGTTCTACTTCCTGCTTCACTATCCTGCCCGCTTCCTGGATCCCATCGCGTTCGACGTGGCCATGGCCCGGCTGCCGTTGCTGGGCGAGCTGGGTGAGGCGCAGCGCATCGTGTGGGTGGATGTGCTCGAACGATGGCTGGTCCACGGCCATGATGCGGAAACGATCGCCACGGCGACGCAGATGCGGCCCACGCAGATCCGGGCCTTCATCAGGAACGCTGCATGGTCCTACCGCCGCGCTCGCGTGCAACCAAGCCCACTGGATCCCTTCCGCTTCGGTGCACCGCGCTGGGGCGGGTTTGGCTTGGCCTGGGACGACCTGACCCAGGACTACATCGTCACCCCGGAAGATCGCCCACCACTGGATGCCTGTTCCCGCATTGAAACGATGTTGGCCGAGATCAAGTGGAGTCATCCGACTTCGCATCTGGGTCTTCGACCCACGTTTGACCAGGCGCTGCCCTCGCAGCAAAGCAGGATTGAAGATCCGGCCGAACACGATCCATGGAGCGGCAGTGATGACGGGATCGACCTGGCCGATCTGTTCGCAGGATCCGTGGACGACTTGATCGCCGGCTAACGCCGGCCGCCCCAGAACACACTGTCACTTCCAGACGCCGGCCATGGCCGGCGTCTTGCTGTGCGTGTTCGGTGGTCGGATTGCACCAGTAAATGTGTGTTCTCGATCCTTAAATGTGCGGAATCCGCGCAAATAGAGGTTGAAACAGAACGGCAAAGGGTGGATGATGGCGCGCATTGCGCAATGCCGGGTATCCAAATGGGACAGCGGAAAACAGGGGGGCGAGCTTTGTGGCTCGCGCTGATGGCAGCAGGACTGCTTGGGCTGAACATGAGTCACGCCCAGGCGCAGGCGTTGACGCCTGTGTGGTATCTGGTTCTGGACAACAAGTGGTACGAGGTCAATCCGACCGACTACTTCGTTGAAATCATGGGCGGCGCCACCGCCGTGATGGTCCCTGACAGCACCCAGGCGAACTGCCGTCGCAGCAATGGTCAGGCGGGTGTGCCAAGCCAGCGCTTGTTGGTCTACGGCCCGATCTACCAGATGGTCTACCTGGCCGGCAGCCAGTATTACGAGTGGGAAACCATCGGCAATTACAAGGTGAGGATCTTCCGGGCGACTTCCTCAACCGGAGACATCATTTGCGACAACGCGCTGACCGAAGAGCCGTTCCCTGCCGGGACGGCTGATCTGGCGGTTTCGCTGGTCGATAGCGTCGACCCGGTGGCGCCTGGTGCGGCCTTCAGCTACACCGCTACCGTTTTCAATGCTGGCCCCGATGAAGCAAGGTCGCCGAGCCTACTGTTCACGATCCCGGGCGAGGCCGTCTACAACAGTGCGGGCGGTCCGGGATGGTCTTGCACTCGCTCCGGCGTACAGGTCACCTGCGCATCGCTGACATCGCTTGCGTATGGGGCTTCGTCATCTGCCAGCGTCAACCTGCTGGCGCCGGCTGCCCCGGGCCACACGCTCAATGCGACGGTGACTGCAAGCGCCAGCAGTTCGGATCCGAACCAGGCCAACAACGTATCGACCCAGAGCACCCAGGTCAGCGGCACGCCGGCATCTGCCGATCTGGCGATCTCCATGACGGACGCCTATGACCCGGTGGTGGCCTCTACGGCCTACGCATACACCATCACCGTAGAGAATCTGGGTCCATCGACAGCGGCCAATGCGGAGGTGACCTACACCCTGCCCGGCCCGCTCACCTATGTGGGCACGTCAGCTCCTGGCTGGACCTGTTCGCTGACCAATCGCACGCTCAAGTGTCTGCGCGGGAATCTGCCGGCAGGCACCAGCTCACAGATCGTCGTTTCTGTCACGGCGCCAGGTACGTCGACCACGCTGACCAATTCCGTCTCGGTCAGTGCGATCACTCCGGATGAGGTGGGCACCAACAACACCGACACCGAAAGCACCCAAATCGTCACGCAATCGCAGTCGGCAGATCTGGCAGTAGGTGTGACCAATCCCGGGCCGCAGGCCGGGGGTGCGCAGTACAGCTATCTGGTTGGAGTGAGCAACAACGGTCCGATGGGCACCACCGCTGTTGAGGCCACCTTTGCCCTACCCACGGGCGCGGCCTACAACGGCGCCTCGGGTGCTGGCTGGAGCTGCCTGCCGGGTGCAGGTTCGGTGACGTGCACCCGCGCCAATCTGGCAAACGGTGCCAGCGCGCCGCTGACGATCCAGGTCACCGCGCCATCGACAGCAGGGGTCGCGGTCTTCACCGCCAACGTCCGCAGTGCGCGGGGCGACGCCAACCTGCAAAACAACACATCGAGCGTGACTCACCAGGTCAACAACCCAGGGTGGGAGCCGCCGTTGTTTGAGGATGGGTTTGAGCAGTATCAGGTTTTCAGAAACGGGTACGAAGTTGAGGCTGATGAGGCTGATTGATTAGGGGCAGTCGTGGTGGCGGTTGCCTGATGCAATTTGATGCTTTGTTTATCTTGGAGTGGACATGAAAAGTTCAACAGGGAAGGTTGTAGGGGCGCTGTTGGCCCTAATGATTTGTGCCGGGGGTGTGCAAGAAGTAAAGGCTGCTCAATATACAAATGTGGCAGTCGATAACAAACTCTGCCCAAGCGGAGAGGCTTCAGATAATCCGCGATTCTGCGAAGATCCTATCCCTGCCTGCACGTCACTGAGTGAAGCATGGTGGCCTAGCGCACCGGTTGTTAGAACAAATGATGATGGCGAAGAGTACGAAACCGCGAGGTGGCGGCTAGGAATCACAAATAACGGTAGCGAGGCGTGCCGTTATCGCGTTATTGCATTTAATCCTATCCGAAAAAACGGACTGTACGATCCTGGCACTCAGGCTTTTCTTGGTGAAGGCAGTGCCAATCCGTCATTCATTTATGGGCGTGCCGATCAATTCCCATATAATGGAGTATGGCCGCAAGATGTAGCTCAGGAAAACGGGATTCCATGGTCAGAAGAGCGGATGGCCTATTATCAGCCAGACCATGCGGGGCACATTCCCGGTAATCAATGGGCGGGCGTTCTAAGCCCCGGAGCCACTGCATGGTGGTGGGTGGGTCAAGGAAATGGGTTCCGCATCACTGATGATTGGCGCTCAAAAGGGTGGTTTGTGGGTAATGGTGGCTCATGGGCTGCCTGTATCCACTTTGCGGCAGAAGGTGCTCGGCCAGTAGCTCGTGCGGGAACCGGTGAGATCGTTTATACATCGAGCATGACTGCTCAGGATGATGGAATTATCATTCGCGGCTGCCTCGGTGGGCAGGGATCTCCTAGCCCGGCTGACCTGCGAATCGTCAAGTCCGGCCCGGATGCGGTCCAGCTCAACACCAATCACAACTATGTGATCACGGTGACCAACACCGGTGGCAGCTCCGCGACCAATCTTGTGGTCGAAGACACCTTGCCGGAAGGCGTTCGTTTCCAGAGCTTCGTGATCACCGACAATTTCACCTGTAGCAGCAGTCTTGTGGGAACTCGGGATCACCTGACCTGCACGCGCCCGAACCTTTTGCCAACGCGCCTGGCCTCGATCAACGTCAATGTGCGGTTTGAACCAACGGGTACATTCCCCATCTTTGTGACGAACACCGCATCGGTCGCGGCAGATGGCATTTCACCGAAAAGTTCGTCGGCCACTACCACCGTCCGTGGTCCGGCCGATCTGACCTTCGTCAAGACCGGTCCTGACACCGTGGTCACGGGTAGCAACATTAGCTGGACCATCCAAGGCACCAATGCTGGTCCTGACCGTGGCCGTGGGATTTATGTCAATGACACCCTGCCGCTGGGAACAACCTATGTTTCTGCAAGTGGAAGTGGCTGGTCATGCAGTTTGATCAATCCCCCCCGCAATGTGCGATGCACGCGAGCCACGAATTACGAGGCACCTATTGGGCCATTGCCGCCGATCACGATCACGGCCAATGTCACCGCTGCCCCAGGTTCCACCCTCCGCAATGTATGTACGGCTAGTTCGCAAGTTGACCCAACGCCGCAAAACCCGGACTGCGAGGCAACCACGACAGTCCTGGCACAAACCGCTGATCTGTCGTTCCAGAAGGCCGGCCCTGCAACGATTGCCGCAGGCGGCGCCATCACCTGGAACATCACAGGCAACAATGCCGGCCCTGCGGTGGCTGAGAACGTCCAGGTAGTCGATACGGTGCCCGCTGGCGTGACCAACATCGCCGCGACTGGTACAGGCTGGGCCTGTGCAGTAGCCGGTTCGGTTGTGACCTGTGATCGTGCCATCGCGTCCGTGGGAACGATTCCACCGATCACGATCTCCGGCACGGCACCAACCACGCCCGGTCCGATCACCAATACCTGTACGGCTTCGTCTTCCACGATCGACCCGACGCCCACAAATCCGGCCTGCACCACGACCACTGAGGTCACGCAGGAGGCTGACCTTGCGGTAACAAAGACTGCTCCCTCTTCGGTGTTGGCTGAAGCCACCTTCACTTACACGATCCGTGCCAGGAACAACGGTCCAAACCCGGCGCTCAACGCTCAAATCGTGGATACGTTGCCTGCCGGCGTCACGTATCAGAGCCACTCGCAGTACAACGGCTGGTCCTGTGCCATGGCCGGTCAGACGCTGACCTGTAATCGCACTTCCATGCCGGCTTCGTCTGGAAATCAACAGACACAGATGGCTGCCACTGTGCAGGTAGTGGCGCCCGAGCTGCCGACGACTCTGGTCAATACGGCAACCATCAGCTCGAACACGTCCGACCCGGTGCCGGGGAACAACAGCAGCACCGTCCAGACCGTGGTCAATGCCACAGCTGGCCTGTCGATCGCCAAGACCGACAGTGCTGATCCGGTCTATACCGGTCAGGCGTTCGAGTATTACCTGGACGTGACCAATGTCGGGCCATCGGCAGCTACCAATGTCACTGTCACCGATCAGGTGCCAGCGGAGTTGACCCTCATCGCAGCCACGGGGTCAGGCTGGACGTGTACTGGCGCTGGGAACAATCTGACCTGTACGCATCAATCGACACTGGCTGTTGGTGAGGAGTCCCGGATCACCGTGGACGTTGTGGCGGGTGTGGTGAACACCGAAACCATGATCACCAATACGGCATCGGTCGAAAGCGACGAAGAAGACAGTTATCCGGCTGACAACGTGGCACAAGAGCAGACCACGATCCTGCCGGCTGCCGATCTTAAAGTGACCAAGAACGTCGATAACATGACGCCGCGAGTAGGCGAGACGGTCGTCTTTACCGTTGCTGTTCGCAATGGTGGGCCTTCTGCCGCTACCGGCGTTCGGGTCAGCGAGCAGCTTCCTACCGGCTATCAGTTTGTGTCGGCCAACCCCAGCCAGGGCACCTACAACCCGTTCCTTGGCATGTGGGCTGTGGGCAATCTGGCTCATGAAGGTATGGCGACGCTGACGCTTGAAGCCTTGGTGCTGGCATCCGGTGAGTATCGCAACCATGTGATCGGTGAAAGTGATCAGGAAGATCCTGATCCGAGCGACAACGAAGATGAAGTGACGCCTGATCCTGTGCCGGTTGCAGACCTTGACTTGCTCAAGGTGGTGGATAATCCGACGCCACGGGTCGGTGACCAAGTGGTCTTCACGGTTGTGGTCAGAAACAACGGTCCTTCGGATGCCACTAACGTCCGTGTGATTGAGCAACTGCCGTCCGGCTTCGAGTTCGTCTCCGCACAGGCCGATACGGGCAGCTATGACAGCGGTACGGGCCTGTGGAATGTGGGCAGCCTGGCCAACGGTGGGCAGGCTCGCCTGTCCCTTGTGGCTCGCGTGCTGGCCAGCGGTGATTACCGGAACGTGGTGACCGCCACGGCCGATGAAGAGGATCCAACGCCGCCAGAGGATGAGGAAACGCCGAACCCGACACCGGTATCGGATCTTGGTGTGACCAAGGCCGTGGACAACGCCACGCCGTATGTCGGTGAGACAGTGACCTTCACGGTCGTGGTCAACAACGCCGGTCCGTCCGATGCGACGGGTGTCCAGGTGACCGAGCAGCTGGAGTCGGGCTACAGCTTCGTCTCCGCAGCGGCAACGGTGGGCAGTTACAACGAAGGCACCGGCTTGTGGAGCGTGGGCAATCTGGGTAATGGCGAAAGTGCCACCCTGACCCTGGTCGCGCTGGTGCAGGCAGAAGGTGAGTACCGCAACGCGGTCGTGGTGTCCGGTAACGAAGAAGACCCTGATCCGATCAATGATGAGGATGAGGTGACCCCGGATCCGGTGCCGCTGGCCGACCTTGGCGTACAAAAGATGATCGAGGGGTCAGAGGAAATTGGTGACCCGCGCATTGGTGGTCAGATCACCTACACGGTGATTGCGACCAACCATGGTCCTTCCACTGCCTCCAATGTGGTAGTTAACGAGCAGCTTGAGTCCGGATACAACTACGTGTCTTCAACGGCATCGCATGGTGCATACGATGAAGCCACCGGACTGTGGACCATCGGCGATCTGCTTAACGGCGAGTCTGCCACGCTGTATCTGACGGTCGATGTGCTGGCCGAAGGCAGCTACCGCAACCACGTCATCATCCTGGGTGATGAAGAGGATCCGATTCCTGAGAACAACGAGGATGAGGAAACCCCGACGCCGGTGCCGGTGGCTGACCTGACGCTGGTCAAGACTGCTGACAACATGACCCCCAATGTCGGGGACACCATCGTGTTCTCGGTCGTCATCTCCAACGCCGGCCCGTCCACAGCCACCAATGTGGTGGTGGATGAGCAACTGGAAACCGGCTACAGCTTTGTATCCGCGTCGGCCACTGCTGGCACCTACGATGCAGTGACTGGCCTGTGGACCGTGGGTAATCTGGCCAACGGTGAGAGCGCGACCCTGACCCTGACTGCGCTGGTGTTGGCAGAAGGCGAATACCGCAACTATGTGGTCGGCGGTGGGGATGAAGAGGATCCGACGCCCCCCGAGGACGAAATCACGCCGGACCCGACGCCAGTGGCCGATCTGAGCGTGGTCAAGGACGTTGACAACCATACGCCTCGTATTGGGGAGCAGATCAGCTTTACCGTGGTGGTCAGCAACGCCGGCCCATCCGATGCCACTGGCGTCGAGGTGGCTGAGCAGCTGCCTTCCGGTCTGTCCTATGTCGGGTCTTCTGTCACTGCTGGCAGCTACAACTCCGGCACCGGGGTTTGGAGCATTGGCGAGCTGGGTGATGGTGCCAGCGCCACGCTGACGGTGGTGGCCGAAGTGCTGGCCGCAGGCAGCTACCAGAACGTGGTGGTGGTGTCTGGGAACGAGGATGATCCGGACCCTGAAAACAACCAGGACGAATCGACCCCGACCCCAACCGCTGTTGCGAACCTGGCCATTCAGAAGGTCACCGAGTTCATGAACCCGCAGGTAGGTGAAACCATCACCTTCCAGGTTGATGTCTTCAACGCCGGTCCGTCTGATGCAACGGGTGTGGTGGTCACAGAGCTGATCGAATCTGGCTACAGCCTGGTTTCGGCGGTGCCTACGCTCGGTGGCTATGACGCTGCAAGCGGTTTGTGGACCATTGGCAATCTGGCAAACGGTGCCGGCGCGACTTTGGTCCTGACCGTCGAAGTCTTGGCTGAAGGCAGCTACCGCAACGCGGTCGTCGTGGTGGGTAACGAAGAAGACCCGGATCCGACCGACAACCAGGATGAGGTCACACCTGATCCTGTGCCGGTGGCTGATCTGCAACTGGTGAAGACGGCCGACACGATGACGCCGAACGTGGGCGACAACATCACGTTCAGCGTGGTGGTCAGCAACGCCGGTCCATCCAGTGCGACGAATGTGGTCGTGACCGAGCAGCTGGAAACCGGCTACAGCTTCGTGTCCGCCAACGCGACCCAGGGCGCCTATGACGCCGGCACCGGCCTGTGGACCGTGGGCACCCTTGCCAACGGCGGCAGCGCCACGCTGACCGTGGTCGCCACCGTCCTTGCCGAGGGCACCTACCGCAACTACGTGGTAGCCGGTGCGGACGAAGATGATCCAACGGATCCGGAAGATGAAATCACCCCGGACCCGGTGCCGGTGAGTGATCTGGCTATCGAAAAGAGTGCGAACACCGACTCGCCGGAAGTCGGTGAGCAGGTCACCTTTACGATCATCGCCACCAACCACGGTCCGTCCGATGCGACGGGTGTGTTTGTGCGGGAAGAGCTGGAGGCCGGGTACGAGTTCGTGTCTTCTGACACGACAGCTGGCAACTATGATTCCATTACCAATGTGTGGACGATCGGTGATCTGGCTCTGGGCGAAAGCGTCACGATGACGCTGGTGGCCTCGGTGCTGGCCGAAGGCAGCCACTACAACGAGGTAGTCATCGCGGGCGATTGGGAAGATCCCAACCCGGATAACAACCAGGATGATCTGAACCTGGACCCCACGCCGGTAGCCAACCTCTCACTGGTCAAGACCGCCGACACGATGACGCCGAAGGTGGGTGATGTCATCACCTTCTCGATCGAGGTCAGCAACGCTGGCCCGTCCACCGCCACCAATGTGGTCGTTACCGAGAAGCTGGAAACGGGCTACGAATTCCTGTCTGCATTTGCTACTTCTGGCAGCTACAGCGAGGAACTGGGTCTGTGGTCCGTGGGTGATATGGCCAACGGCGAAACCGCCACGTTGACCCTGGCTGCGCGGGTGCTGGCCGAAGGTGAGTACCGCAACTTCGTGGTCGCAAGTTCTGACAACGATGATGATCCGGGTCCGGAAGATGAGATCACACCCGATCCCACGCCTGTGGCCGATCTTGGCATCGTCAAGACGGTGGACAAGGACAGCGTGGAGGAAGGCGACGAGGTGGTCTTCACTGTCGTGGTCACCAACCACGGGCCGTCCGATGCCACCGGCGTGCTGGTGGCCGAGGATCTGCCTGCCGGATTGGAGTATGTGTCCGATGTGGCCGAACGCGGCGCCTATGACCAGGGTGTCTGGACCGTGGGCGATCTTGCCAACGGCGAGAGCGTCACGCTCACCATGGTGGCCACGGTGCTGGAAGGTGATGACCACACCAACATCGTGGTGGTCGAAGCCGATCAGGAAGATCCGAGCCTGGAGAACAACCAGGATACGGCGACCGTCACCCTGCGCGGTGGTGGCGTGGACCTCTACGTCATCAAGACCGTGGACACCGATCGTCCTGAAGTGGGTCAGATCGTGACCTTCACCGTGGAGCTGGGCAATCGCGGCTTGCGCGACGCCACCGGGGTCCAGGTGACCGAGAAGCTGCCCTCTGGCTACACCTTCGAGGAAGCGGAAGCAACCCATGGCACATACGATGACGAGGTGGGTTTGTGGACTGTGGGCGAGCTGGCCAGCGAGCAGACTGCCACGCTGACCATCAAGGCGGTGGTGCTGGAAGAGGGTGACTGGCTCAACCAGGTTGTCGCCACTTCGAACGAGGATGATGAGGATGAGTCGGACAACAGCGACGAGGCGTCAACCACGCCGCGTGGCCTGGGTCAAAAAGATGTACTCTTGATCCCGACGACCTCGATCCCTGCCCTTGCCATCCTGGCTCTGATGATGCTTGCCATCGGTGCCAGGATTCGCAAACGGATTTAACTGATCTGGAGGGATTTACGACAAGGGGCCGCGCTATGCGCGGCCCCTTGCTATCAAGTGAAGGAAAACTGAGGAAGTGTCAAAGGTTGGCTGGCGCTTGTTGAGGCGAGTGCTACCATGCCAATGCCAGTCGAGAAGGCACTAAGGAAGACGTGCCTTTAATTCGACCATACGCCACGCGAGTCAACAGAACATGTCCAAAACGTCCGGTCCATCAGGGCCTTCCCGTGAAGAAGAGCGGCGGAAGGTGGTTGAAAGAACACGGAGCCGCATCGAGCGTTACATGACGCAATATGTCCCGGGAGTTCTCAAGACCGTGGTCATGAAGGCCACCCGCATCCGCGATGTCATCGCCACCAACGGTGGTTCCAGGGAGATCGGTGTCCAGTACCTGGAGCCAAGCGACCTATACCGTGTGCGTTACGAGGTGGCGACAGCGACGCTGGGAACACATTACATTTTTCTTGAATGCAGCTTGTTCCGAGCGCGTCTGCGTGTGGGTCTTGCATCCGATGGTGCTGCAACCGGAGACAGTTACGAGGGTTGGTTACAATTGTTAACAGGAGCCCTAGTTTCCAGCGGGTGGGATGTTATATTCTCAGATTTGGAGCCACCAAATTCAGTTGAACTGAGGGCTTCCATACGGCTACCCAAGGACTACATCATGGACAGCCAGATCTACATGAAACTTGCAGCACAGATTGCCGGCGCAGTGGGTATGCTGATTCTGGAAACAGGCAAGCATGGGTTTTACACGCTGCCAACTCTGCCGGATCGAATAGACTTCGATTGAAGATTTTCCGTGATGAGATGAGGTTATGACCAGGGGTTTTCAGCTTGATGCAATGGGAGCAGCCGCCACCGAATTGGCAACACATTTCCCGGCCTTGACCGGCATGCGCTGGCATCAGGCAATGGGCACCACCGGCGCGGTCGAACTGCTTTTTGACACAGGGCTGAGTCTCTTGCTCCAAGGAAAGACCGTCTTGGATTGGTCCAGATCGCTGACACGGCTGGGTGTGGATGCCGAAGAACTGGCCTGGTACTTGGGGGTGGAGTGTGGCAACCCGTGCTTTGATCTGCCGCTACCCGATCTGCTCCGCAAGCTGGCAAGCTGCCTGACCCCTTCGCTGCCTTCCAATGGGCCGGTCTACGCTCCGGCTCCTGTGTCAGCTAACGCAACGGCGAAGCTCGTCGTTGCCAACTACCTGCGCTGAGTCTTCCTCGCCGGCTTGCTGTCGGCCTTTGATGCAAGTAGTTCGATCTGGCGGTTCACGCGATCGCGCTCTTCGGCCAGCGCCTTTTCGTGCTGCGCGACTGCCTGTTCGTGCCTGGCCTCGATCTCTGCCAGGCGCTTGGTCAACTCCCGGTTCTGGCCATGCACCGTCGCAAGCTCCAGCTTGTCCTGTTCCCTGCCCTTCTGGTCGGCTTCCATCTTCTGGTGGGCGGCTTCCATCTTTTGGGTCAGGCCCTCAACCTGCTTTGAGAGCGAGTCGACCAGCGCCTGCCTGTCGGCAAGCTGCCTATCCAGATCTTTGTTCACAGCGCCCGCTGCGGCAAGGGCCTTCTCGTGTTCGTGCAGCAGCGCCTGAGCCTGGGCCTGGGCCTGTGCGGCCGCAGCTCGGGCATGTTCCAGCGCCTGCCGGCTTTCATCGACGGCTTGCCGGGCGGCATCGCGTTCACGCTTGGTGGTGGCCAGCTCCGCGTCGAGCCGACCGATTTCCGATTGCGCATGCTGAAGGTTGGCCTCCAGCTGCGTGCAGCGCTCTGTCAGAACCTGCTCGCCCTGGTGCAGCGCATTGACACGGTTTTCCAACGATTCGCGCAACGCCTGCTGTGAGGCCAGTTGCTGTTCCAGGGTTTTGATCTGTTCGGTTTGCGTGTCCAGCGTGTTCTGGATCTTCTCCGCTTCGCGCAGATGCTGGGCCTGTGCTTTTTCCAGCTCTTCGCGCTGGGTCACCAGTTCGTTGTTGGCCACCTTGCGAGCCAGCTGCAACACGCCTGCAACGGCTTCTCGCAGATGCTTTTCTTCCTCGGTTTCGGCCGTCAGGTTCGTGCCCATGAGCGTGGGGCCGTAATGCTCGTACCAGGCGGTGAGCATCCGATTGATGGTAGTGACCGATCCTCGATTCCCCAGGTACTCGCGCAACCCCGCATTCGTGGGTCGCTCGCCCTGGCTGATAACGGCGTCGATCGCGGACCAGACTTCGGCTTGGGTCAGGTTCCTGGTTGAGGTGCTCATGGGTTCGTTCGGATCTGGTGTGGGTGCGCGGACGGTCGGCCATCCTGACCGCAGGCGCCTGGCTTGGCAATCTGCGCGCTGGTCAGCGCAGGGATGTGATGATCTGGTGGGTCCGGAAACTGATGGTGCATCCGCCCATCCAGGGGTCGGCCAGCGGCCTTTTTGCCAATGTGCTTCATGACCGCGTTCGGGTCGTTGCAATCGCCTTCCAGCATGTCGGTCGGTGCCCACTCACCCCACTGCTTGAACAGGAAAAGGCCATTGACCAAACCGGGCAAATGACTCTCAACACAGGCGCTGCACACGTCCTTGTCGATCCAACTGCACGGCTTACCAGTCTGTGCGATGCAGCCGCTGCAATCAGCATCGGTACACCCGCAATAGCGGCACGATCTCACTTGTTCACTCATGGTGTCCCTCGCTCAATGGTCATCAAAGTGGCAGACCGGGCTGCGCGCCGGCAACCCGGCGCCTCGCGGTTTCCACGGCCTCGCTATCCTGGTCGATTCCGACGAACCCGAAGCCAAGTTCGACGGCTGCCTTGCCTGTCGTGCCGCTACCGCACCACGGATCCAGTACCTCGCCACCGGCCGGGGTGACCAGACTGCAAAGCCAGCGCATCAACGCAAGCGGCTTGACGGTCGGATGCAGGTTCGGTCCATCCGCATTGCGCTCCTGTGCTGTGGGCTTGGCACAGTAGAAGAACCTGGCCGCACTTCCAGAGTCACCACGGGCCACCATATCCATCGGCTTGCGAACACCGTTTAATACGCGGCCGCCGGTTTGTGTGGTCTGGTGGCTGGCCTTGGTGTCGCTGCTGGCTCCGGGCGCATCTGGGAAGGCATCAAGCACCTGCTGGCTGCCATCATGGATGACATTGGAAGGCCAGCGCCCGAGCTGTGTGTCTTCCGGCGCATCATCGTCGTCAGAATCGCCCTGTACGGGCACACGTGCTTGCCCGATGTTGAGTGCGCCTGTCCCCCATCGAAGGACATTGGACCGCATGCTGGCCTCACTGGCGGGCTTTTGAGCCAGAACAATCGGCTCCAGCGCCGGCTTGAGGGCCTGCAAGCCGTAGCGCCATTCTTCCAGGCCCTCGATGTCGAGCTTTCGGGCCTTGGGAAAGCCGGTGCCGAAGATCCACGCCAACAAGGGGTGGATCGTGAATCCGGCATCTTCGATGCGGCTGGCCAGTCGGTGATAGGTGCGGCTGCCGGAGAAGGCGATCAGGTAGGCGCCCGGTTTCACCACGCGGAAGACCTCGCGCAGCTCAGGCAGCGTCGGCAACTCGTAATCCCACTGCTGACGCTGGAACCCCAGGCCATAGGGCGGATCGGTCACCGCAGCATCGAAGCGGCAGGTTTCCAGGGTCCGCATCACATCCAGGCACGCACCATGGATGATCTGCGGCGGGCGACCGGCGCCACTGCCGTCAGCGTGTGTCATGGTGCTGGCCCTTATTGTCGGTGAGCTGGAACTCGGGAACGAGGATCTTCTCGTTCCTGTTCCACAGCGCGCAGCAGATGTTGGCGACCGCGATCGGATCACCGGTCGCAAGATGAGCCATGAGCATCCGCGACAGCGATCGCTGATCAGTCGGGATGTGGCCTGGCTGTTCGGCAGCATCCTTGCTGCGGCGGATTGCCATGTTGGTCTTCATCGCGGCCGCGAACAGGCCAACGCATTCTTCATCGTCCAACCGCTGCACTTCATCGTCCGGTCCGTGCAGCGCGATCAGCGCACTGATCGCAAGCTCCAATGCCTTGGCTGTGACCAAGGCATCAGGGTGGATCTGTGCGTCCAACTGCGCGCCCGCATGCAGCTCGCGCAGTGCTTCAAGATAGTTCGGGTTCATTGCCAGATTCCTTGTCATCGTCAGGATTCACACAGACCAAGATCGGACGTGCATCCGCATCGCTTCTGCCGGCGATGGCAGCGTCATGGCCATGCCCATGTCCCGCACCCAGATCGGCGTGCTGGAAAGCGCGAAGGTCTGCCCGGTGCGCGCCATGAGCAAGGTTCGGCCGATCTCCGTACCGATGGCCTTCGCCGCTGCGCGAGGCACCGCGTTGCCGATTCGCTCGCGCCAGGCTTGATCGCTGGTGCCCGACAACACGAAGTGCTGATGCGCAGCAGTAGCCTTGTTCGCCTCAGCGATCTCGCCGGCAACCTTGGGATCGGTCGGCCACCGTTCCTCTGGATCAAACAGCGACTGCAATGCAGCCAGTTCGAGCGTGGTGAACGGCCGATGCCAGGTGCCGTCCAGGCTCTGGATCCTGCACACCAGGTTCTGCCGAGCCTTGGGCATGACATCAACATCCGCTGCTCCGGCAGCTGCCTGCACTCGATCATCGGCTACGGCAAAAGCGCCATGGCCGGTGTCGCTTCTGCCGATCACGGTGCTGGTCGTGTCATCGAGCGATGTCACCTGGTACTTGCCCTGGCCAGCAAAGCTGCTGTTGGATCGAGGGTCGGCAACGCCGTAGGCGCCCATGTTGTTTCCACCGATGACGGTGCCGGCGTGCCCGGCCCAAGGCGTAATCGGGTACTTGGAATAAAGTGGACCCTGTGCTGGCCGTGGGTCGGACACGCACTGGCCCGAACCATGCGCGCCGGTCACCGTGCCGGCGCGGCCGCGCCAGGGCACGATGCGGAACTCGTTGTTGTGCTTCTTCGGCCCCGAGTGCCGGGGATCGGCAACGCTGAAGGTGCCCTGCCCTGGCGACTTCACCCCGATGACGGCGCCGGCAGTGTCGTCCATGTGCATGACGCCGAACTGCTTGTACTGCGCAGCTCCCTCGCGATGACGCGGGTCGGCAACTGAGAACTTGCCGGTGGTGGCTCTAGCCGAGCCGGTCACGGTGCCCGCAGGATCTTCCCAGCCGTTCACGCCCAGCACTCCGTTGTGCCAACCGGGCACAACCAGGTAGTCGCGCAGGTAGCCATCCTGGACCACGAGCCGGTTGAGGCTGCGCCAGTCGCTCCCAGCTTCGACAAACGCCAGCCGCACCCAGGTCTTCCATTGCAGGGCCGGAATGCGGTGCATCGGACCACCACGGTCAAGATCGCCGGGCAGTGGCATCCGGCCCAGGACATCACCCACGCGCCCATGTGGGCGCTTGTGCGGCTCGTACAGGAACGGTGGCACCTTCTCTGCGTGACGGGCCACCATGAGGAAGCGGCGTCTGCGCTGCGCAAGACCGCCCAGCTCGCCGCAGTCATGCGTAGTTTCACGGACCACATAGCCGTAGTGCTCCAACATGCTGACGATCTGGTCAAGCAGGTGACGACCACGCGATGCGATCAGCGGCACGTTTTCCAGCAGCAGGATCGGAATCGGATCGTCCTTGTAGGCTTCCAGCAGCAGCATGATTCCGCGCAACGTCAGCTCGTTCAGCGCCGTGTAGCGAAGGGTCCGACTCAAGGTGTCAGTCATCAGCCCGCTGAAGGCTTTGCACGGCGGACTGAGGAACACCGCGTCCGGGTGCTCGTTCCCAAATGCATGGTGGATGTCGGCAGGCACCGCCTCGCGCCAGCCTGCCGGTGGGTCTTTCCTGTGGAAGGCCCGGTACTGCTCCAGTGAGAACAGATCCAGATGCGTGCCGGCGACGCCGGTCAGCATCTTGAAGTCTTCCAGCCCGGCCGGATCCACGTCGATACCGCCGATGCAGCGCATGCGCGCCTTGGCCGTGCCGATGTCCGGGCGGGCATCGTTGAAGCCGGCCGCACCAGATCCCGCTCCGCAGAACAGGTGCCCGTGGCGGATCTCGAAGTCAGCGGCCATGGGCAAGCCCTCGCTTGTCGATCATCCCGTTGAGCATCGCCAGCTGCGCGTGAGCGAGGAACTGGTCCAGCTCTGCGCTCTTGCGTTCAAGCGCCTGGCACAACGCGATCAGATCCGGGTCGCCGCCGCGCTCACAGGCGAGCTTGCGTGCGTGCTCGATCTCGATACCAAGCACGGTGGTTGAGCCTGCGGGCCTGTCAGCTCGCGAGGCCGGCGTGCATGTGTCGTGGGTGTGCTGCATGTCCATCTCCAATGGGGTTTTCGGGTGTTGACACGTTACACAGTACACGATACGGTACACACTACGCAACGCCACCGATAAGGAAACCTAACGGCATCAGATGGCCGAGCCGGAGGCGGAAGTAAACGACGATTTGACAGCCCGGAGAGGCGTGACGCGCCGGGAGGTCCGAAGCAGCAGAGGGGTCAGTGCAAGGGCTTGCGCCTGTCACGCTGACCTAGCAATGTTCCACACAGGCGTCCAAAACCTATTTCAAGAGGAATCAGTCAATGAAACTCACGAAGATGTTCTTTGTGGCTTGGGCGTTGTCGCTCTGTGGCTTTGTCGGCGCGGCTGCGCCGAAGATCGGTGTGCTCAAGCCTGAAATGAACGGTGTGTCCGCTCTGCTCTCCCCGGCGTCTGGCCAGATGAAGCGACAGGATGGACGCCCTGGGCAGATCAGCTTGGTAGCACTTGGAGAGGGAAAGTACCGGGGCACCTTTACCAGTTATGACGAAGCCGGGTCACAAGTGTGGCTGGACTTTCGCGGTAGTTTCATTCAGGCATCCGAAGAGGATGTGCTCGACGGAAAGCACCTGGGTTCAATGGAAACCCAACTGTTCTACGCTCCGGATGGGCAGCACCCGGACGAACGCTTCCAGTACGGAACCATCAACGTGATTTGGCAGACGCCGACCACGGCCGTTGTCCGCGTGCAGCAGGGCGATCAGAAGCCTGGCCGACCGGCCACGTATGGTATGGATTTTCACGATGAACCCGTCGCAAAGATGGCCGGGTATCGCGAGTCCAACCCCTTGGGGATGATCGACTTTACGATGCGCGTCCGTGTTGAGAATGTTGATGGAAGCGTGCAGGTGGTGGAGGGTGTCGCCCATTTCTTTGGAACACCCATTGCCAATCTCGCGCCCTTTCTCGCAGAGAGCACCCAGCATTATATCTACGGCATGTATTGCTGGACATGGCTGAACTGTCAACAAGATCTGATGCCCCTGCTTCTGGATGGGATGGGCTGTCAGGAAAATGACTATTGTCAGGTTGTTCTTTTGTGGGACAACGCAACCCGCAAGGGGACTCTTGAGGCGATGGTGCGCCCTGAAGGTGACTGGAAGACGTGGCATCGCGAAAAGAAGGGAGCTACGGGTGTTGTGATGTCGACCTACCCTGGTTCGGTCTTTCCCATGGCGGGTGTTGGACAGGCGTCGGGTGGACGGACGATCAGCTTTGAGCTGGTCCCTATCCAGGGAGCATATGGGTGGTTCTCTGATGAGGCGGCGCCCGAAGAACCAGTTGGCGCTGTCGGCCCTGCGCCGGACAACATTTGGTGACGGGCGATGGCTTGGTCACCTGCATCGAAGCGGCTGAAAGGCGTGGCTGAAACAAAGATCAAGGGTGCCGTCGCCACACTGGCGGCGCCCTTTCCAGGGGCATGCCCATGAGAGTGCCTGTCGCAAGCACGCTCCGGCTGCGGTTACCGGGCCTGGAGTGGATCTCCCGCACTCCTGCACGTCTTTACATAGGGTCAGACAACGATCTGACGATCGTGTTGCGTGGTGGGTCCGCCCCTGAGTGGATGGCCTCGCTTGAACACCAGGGGATCGAGGCAGAAGAACTGCTTTGGAATCTGGGGATTCCCCCACATGAATCTGAGCCACCGGAAAGCCATAAGGCCCTGCTCCGAAGGGCGTTGGTTGTGATCCAAGAGCACTCTTTAATCAGTGAATGTAGAAGCGCACGAAAGTGACAGGCCATATATGCCAGCCGCTGGCCCTTCCCATGGCCGACTCGGATCTGCACGCCGTGGATCTGGGCCGTGGGCTGCATCTGCCGATTCCAGATGAAGCAACGGTCGCCTTTGCGCAATGGAACGCGGATGTAGCAGACAGCTTCGCGCCCAACACCCACAGGGCGCTTCATTCCGCGCTGCGCGGGTACGCCCTGTGGTGTCAGCAGGGCCAACTTGCCGCGCCGTTGCCGGCGACACTGGACATGATCCTGGCCTACTGCGAGCACCTGGTGGCCGCAGGGCGCAAGCGATCCACGCTGGAGGCCCATGTGTGGGCCTTGAACCTGATCCACGAAGCATTGGAGCTGACCAATCCCTTTGCAACAAAGCGGTGGAAGCGCCGATGGCCTGGGATCCTGCGCAATCCCCGGCTGGATGCCAGGAAGGAAAGCAAGAAGGGCCTGACCTTTGATCTGCTGGTGCAGGCGGTGGCCGCGATCGAGGATGACTTGCGCGGCCTGCGGGACGCCGCGCTGCTGCGGGTGGCCTATGACACCTTGTGCCGGCGCTCTGAATTGGTGGCCATGCGCTGGGAAGACATCGAGCGGCATGAGGATGGCACTGGCCTGGTGCACGTGCTGCGCTCCAAGACCGATCAGGAAGGCGTGGGCATGATGCGGTTCCTGCGACCCGACACCATGAAGGCGCTGGATCATTGGGGCCAGGCGCTGGTGCTGGCCGGTGCGCAGCTGGGCGATGCCGGTGGCGTCCTCTTCCGCCCGGTGCCCCGTGCCATCGAACAGTCAGCCAGCGCCCGGCCGCTGTCCACGCGACAGATCCCCGAGATCATCAAGCAACGCTTGGGCGCCCTGGGATCCCACATCGACCCGGCTGACTATGCCGCCCACAGCACCCGGATCGGGGCTTGCGAGGATCTGATGGCCTCCGGTGCGGATCTGGGTTTGGTCATGCTTGCAGGTGGCTGGAGCACCAGCACGCAGCCAGTGAAATACGCCCGCAAGCTCGATGTTCGCCGTGGTGCAATGGCAGCTCTGGCCAGCGCTCAGGCCGAAATCGGGAGTTGAACGTGGTTCTGTCTTGCCGTACAGTCGCGCATGGAACTGCCAACCACGTTGGCATCCGGCTCCGCACGCGCCGCATCGGAGCCACGGCCACAAGGCCGGGCGCATTCTCCGCAACACCCCGATCGGGCAACTCATGCCCATGGGGTGTGTCGTTGTTCCGTGACGGGCATTTTTTGCTTTTCAGTCAAAGGAACAGTGACATGAAGAACTTCATCCGTTGTGATGACCAGGGCCGCGAAGTCGTCCCTGGCGATGACTACTGCATCGTTTACGATCCGGCCACCAATCTTGAGTGGCTGGCCGATCTGTTGCCTGAGTCGCATAACTTTCAGAGTGCCGGCCATGCCGCTGCCAGTCTGGATCTCGCTGGCGGCAGTTGGCGTCTCCCGACATACCACGAGGCCCTGTCAATTGTGGACGTGACTCGCTCTACTCCGGCTCGCGACCCGGCTTTCCGAGCAACGATCAACACCTCGAAGTCGATCAACGAACGTCGATCAACGAACGAGGTCATCTGGACTTCAACGTCTGATGCCTCCAGTCCGATGGACGATGCCTGGGCCGTGTTTTTTCAGTTCGGTCACTTGGGCGTCTATCTCAAGAGTATGGAATGGTGGGTCCGTCCATGCCGCATGCGAGGAGCCGCATCATGAACCATGCCACTGCACGCAATGAGCCGTTCAAAGGCAAGCTCGCCGCATCTGTTGGGTACGATCTGGATGTGGTGGTTTTGACCTCTGGGAATGGCCGCTTCTACCTTGGAACGGCATCACGTATGGCTGGCCCGGTATCCCGCGAGAGTGTCGAGTATTGGGACTCCCGGGAAGAAGCAATCGAGGCATTGGAGACAGGCGACTGGACCCAGCGCGATCATCCGTGATCTATACATATGCCAGCAATTCCGCTGGCAACGCCGGGGCGATCCCCGCTATCAGCAGGAGTACCATCATGAGCAAGTTCGTTGAAATCGCCAGTGCAGAAGCTGGCAAGGAATACGGCCATGTCCCAGGTCACCAGTACCACGATGTGAAGGTGACCATTGGGCGTACTGGTTCCAAGTTTCGCTCCAAGTTCCGGGTTCAGGTCATGGAGTCCTGGGGTTCGTGCCAGGGGTTGAACAACCTGGAGGAAGCGGGCAATAGGCGTGTCGTTGCGATTGAAGGCAATCTGGATGCCGCTGTTCGCATCGCCAGCAGCCGCGCCAAAGAAGCGCAGATCACCGCTGAGTACCTGGTGCAGGCCTTGTCCTGCGCGCACTCGGATGCGCTCGATGCACTGGCCGATGAATCTGTATTCTCTTGGGTGGAGCCAATCTTCACGCCTATCCAGGGCCGATCCCATGAACTCAGTGTGTCAGCTCGCGACGAAGATCATGGTTCACGTTCTAGTCTTGGATTGCTGACGTTCACCGGGGAATCTTTCGTTTTCCTCCCTAATGACAGTGGCATGGCTGACGAAGCTGCCAGGCGACAAGTGATGCAGTGGGTGGATGAGCGCTGGAATGATTTGCTTGATCTGTTGATTGGCAGGATCAACCCTGACCATAATTTCGAGCCATTACAGCGGCTCCGCACAGCTCTCATCGACGCAAAGAAGTGAAGAAGGTTGACACCCTCAAGCCCCCAACCGGGGGCTTTTTCTTGTGTGTGATCCGGCCAGGTGCCGGCGTCATCGCGTGCAGGAAAAAGCCTCTGCAAGGCACACGCATTGCCCATCGGGCGATCGCCGGTCCCGTCCCCATACACCGGCAAGCGCGCAAGCGCTGGGGACGTTCTCCAAGAGGTACTGACATGACGCAATCTGAAATGTTTTCCGTGGATCCCTTTGAGATGGCCTTCATCGGCATCGGGATCCAGCAGGGTCTTGACGAATTGAAGCAAGAGCTTCACCGCCTGATGGTGAAGTACCACCCTGGCGGGATGATCGAGTTGGTCCATGAGTGTGTCGGATTTTGCATGAACCAGTTGAGCAAGGTTCCCGACAACATCGAGCTGGATGGTGTGTTCGCTTACGAGGTGATCGAGCCACTGGCAAAGTGGGCGGTGACCACCCGCCTGCAATCCGATGCCCCGCTGCGCGACAGTGATGGATACGCCAAGCTGCTTGATCTGCTCGCAGATGTGGCCAGTGTGCCCGTCATCGAGTGCACGATGGATCCGGCTGGACAGCTCACTTTCCTGAAAGCCTCGAAATGGCCGGAGGGTGTTCCACCGCCCAGGATTGTGGTTCGGGATGTCCTGCGTCACCCCATCGGTGAGCTGACGCCGGGCAACTGCCACGACCTGGAAAAGGTGAAATCGTGGTTCCAGAAGATGACGGAAACGGGATTGCTCTTCCATCCTGATGACGATCCGGCCACCGTGATTACCAGCGCCAATGATGAGCGGACGTTCACCGATGCTGAAGCGCGCTACCTATCTACGTTGATGCCACTGCTGTTCAAGAGTCACGGCGATGTCATTCACGAGGTGGCCGCACGATGCATCGGGGTAGCCTGATTCATCACCTAACTGGCTCCTGCTGCAATCCCTTCTTCAGCCCCCATTCGGGGGCTTTTTCATGTGCGTGATCCGGCCAAGTGCCGGTGCCGTCGCGTGCATGAAAAAGCCTCTGCAAGGCACACGCATTGCCCATAGGGCGATACGCCGGTCCCGTCCCCATCCACCGGCAAGCGCGCAAGCGCGGGGACTTTCTACGAGGTGTTTACCATGAACCTGAAACAGAAGGTTGTTTTCGTTGTGCTCCAGGCCCTGGCCATGCTGGTGACCTTGTTCACCGGCATCAAGGTCATGGCCTTCCGTCCCAACTCCGGGACGGGTTTCATGTTCGCGATCGAATCGCTGGCTATGGATAGCCCTGTCCTGACCCGAAATCTTCCGGAGACGGTTGGCACGATTCATCGTTGTCTTGCAGCTCGCAAGGCTGTGAATCACCTGATGAGCAGTCATCAGGAACTCTACGTCGAAGGCACTGCCTAGACCTCACCGCCGCCCCTCATTTGAGGGGCGGTCTTTTCCCTTGTGGAGGCCGATATGGCTACTGAAACAAAGCCCAAGTTGGACGCCAGGGCGAGGAAGGCATTGCTCATCCTGCAAGAAGGCGGCAAATGGCACTATAGCCTCAAAAGCAATCGCCACATTGGCCGCGAGCAATTCGCGGCATGGCTCGAAGATGATGAACATGTCATCTGCTATGGCTTCGGCATGGCGACTTTTCTCAACATGAAGAAATACAACCTGATTGTTCGGGACTTTACTGTCATTCCAGGCTCAGCCTGGCGACAGGAATGGACGATCTCGCACGTGGGCCGTGAGCTTTGCAGGGAGCTGGTCAATGAACAGTGAGCAGATGCCTGACACCCAACCCGGCCACTACTACGTGAGTGTGCTTGATGGTCGCCGGCATGCGCTCGCACTTGGCCCGTTCACGAACGACCATGCGGGCGCTCTGGCCCAGGTCGGTGCGGTTCGTCGGCTGGCCAATGAGCGATGGCCAGACGCCACGTGGTGGGCCTACGGCACGTGTCGGATCCCTTCGGAGGTGCAGTCACCGCCCATGGGCAAGATGAATGCGGACTTCCCTACTCTCTTCGATACAAGGAGCTTTTCTCATGATGACTGACATTCATGGCGCCTTCTTTATGACAACGGATGCCCTTCTGGTGGGTGCTGTCGTTGATGCTGCCCGGCAGGTGGTGCGCAGCTGGGAGCATGGTGATTTGGCGGCGGCAGTTCGAGAACTGGATCAGTCCTTGCAGGTGCTCGATACAGCAGGTTCTGCGAACAGCGCAAACATCCTGATCGGTGAGCTGCTGGATCAGTGTCAGGACGATCCGGCCTTCGCCCAGGAGTTGCGACCGCTGTTGCAACGCCTCCACGATGTTGTGTTAGGCTGACCGTGAAAACGGCACCTCAGCGTCTCTGAGGTCGGCACACCCGCATCCAACCTGTGCCAGGTCCACAAGGACCGGATGCATTCTCAACCTTAACCCCGAAGGGACATTCCCTTCGGGATGTCTCTTGGGGTTTTCCCAGGAGACAGATGATGGAACTGATCGTTCTTTTGGCTTGTAGTGCTGTCGGGATTGTCATTTCCCGCTGCATCGTCTTCCCCATCATGGCGGCTATTCAGACCGCCAAGTATCAATCGAAGGCCAGTGCTCCTGGTCGCTATCGCAAGAGCCGCTAAAGCGGAACCTTTGGATCAAGGAACACTCCGGCATAGGCCGGAGTGTTTCATTTCTTCAGTTGAAACACACAAGCCCCCGACCTTCACAGGCCGGGGGCTTTTTTTTGTACCAAATAAGCCAAGCACGCATTGTTCCAGTCGCTCACTCATCTGAAAGCGGGATCAGCGGGGGTGTATATGGCGGCAGGCATGCCCTTATTGTTCCAACCATCACCCATTCGTAGGCAATGGAATCCGTTGTCAGTGGCGGGTATCACCCTGTCCGTTCAGCGCATTGCAATCGCTTCCTGTGTCGGAAGCGGGATCAGTCACAAGGCGTGGCCGCTGGGGCTTGTCTCTAATGTTCCAACCACTTCCGCGAAGCGAAAGCGATGTCAGCCGCATTGCCTGCCGATCCCGACGCTGAAGCACCTGTTCCAACCGCTTCCGCTTCGCGGAAGCGGTATCAGCCTATTTGGTCACCCCATCTCACCGTGGATTGCGTGTTCCAATCGCTTCCGATTGTCGGAAGTGGTATCAGTTCCGGTTCCGTCATCGCCGGCCTTCTCGGTAAGATCTTTTCAACCGCTCCCGCTTTGCGGAAGCGGTATCAACGTCATCCAGAGCAACACAACTGCTCCTTTTGCTGCTCGTTCCAACCGCTTCCGCTTCGCGGAGGCGGTATCAGCCGATAAGCTGGCCCATAGCCTGCTGCGATTCCGCGTTCCAACCGCTTCCGGTTCGCGGAAGCGGTATCAGCTCCGTCGATCGCTGTGCAGGGCGATGAGCTGCGCCTGTTCCAACCGCTTCCGGTTCCCGGAAGCGGTATCAGCGGCGATCCGCTGGGTGGTGGACAGCATCCAGGTGTTGTTCCAACCGCTTCCGGTTCCCGGAAGCGGTATCAGCCGTATGGCCAACGTCACCGATATGCAGATTCAGGCGGTTCCAACCGCTTCCGGTTCGCGGAAGCGGTATCAGCGTGGTGGCACTCTCCCCACGGCAGTCATGCCGATGTTCCAACCGCTTCCGGTTCGCGGAAGCGGTATCAGCTTGGACAAGGCGGTTGAGCGCCATGCCCGCTTGGTTCCAACCGCTTCCGCGAACCGGAAGCGGTATCAGCCGCGATCCCAGCCACCGCCGATCCAGACCCCCCGTTCCAACCGCTCCCGCTTCGCGGAAGCGGCATCAGCTTGGCGGCAGATGTGGCCGCGTGGGAAAGACAGGGTTCCAACCGCTCCCGCTTCGCGGAAGCGGCATCAGCGCAAAACCACGGCGGACGATGCAGCCCGGTATCCGTTCCAACCGCTCCCGCTTCGCGGAAGCGGCATCAGCGACCACATCGCCGATATCGAAGCCGATCTGGCGAGGTTCCAACCGCTTCCGCTTCGCGGAGGCGGTATCAGCGTCGCGGTGATCCGCACCAGCCTGCGCCGCTCCGTGTTCCAACCGCTTCCGCTTCGCGGAGGCGGTATCAGCGCCGTAGCCCCTAACCCTAATAGGAAAACCCCATGTTCCAACCGCTTCCGGTTCGCGGAAGCGGTATCAGCAACGCTTCGGGGCCGGTTGTCCCACCCACCAACGTTCCAACCGCTTCCGGTTCGCGGAAGCGGTATCAGCCGCAGTCAACTGTGATGAGGGGTGACGCAACTGTTGTTCCAACCGCTTCCGCTTCGCGGAGGCGGTATCAGCATGGTTGAAGCGGCAGGTGAAGCTGCCTTCGTTGTTCCAACCGCTCCCGCTTCGCGGAAGCGGCATCAGCGCCACCGAACGCCTGCACCTGCGCGACGAAATCAGGTTCCAACCGCTCCCGCTTCGCGGAAGCGGTATCAGCCTATTTGGTCACCCCATCTCACCGTTGGATGCGTGTTCCAATCGCTTCCGATTGTCGGAAGTGGTATCAGTTCCGGTTTCGCCATCGCCGGCCTTCTCGGTAAGATCTTTTCAGCCGCTTCCGCTTCGCGGCGGCGGTATCAGCGGCAGCACATCCTGCATTGCACCGGTGCGCAACTCGTTCCAACCGCTCCCGCTTCGCGGAAGCGGCATCAGCTTCCTCCCGATCCGATCCGGGCCACTCACTTAGAGGTTCCAACCGCTCCCGCTTCGCGGAAGCGGCATCAGCGTGGGCGCAGCCAGCGCCGGTCAGCTCGATGCAGTTCCAACCGCTCCCGCTTCACGGAAGCGGCATCAGCTGTCCGCCCTGCCCGTCAGTGCATCGCGCACCCAGTTCCAACCGCTCCCGCTTCGCGGAAGCGGCATCAGCGGCGGCGGGCTTAGCCAATCGTGGTCTGATCGTGGTTCCAACCGCTCCCGCTTCGCGGAAGCGGCATCAGCGGCGCCCAAGGCCGAATTCTACGATGCCTTCGTGGTTCCAACCGCTCCCGCTTCGCGGAAGCGGCATCAGCTCTACCTCGCCAAGTCCCTGATTGTAAAAGAGCAAAATCCCACTTTCCGCGAACCTCTTGATCGCGTGCTGGATCATCTGCGATCAAGGCGCCGAACAGCGCCATTGCCAAGTAGGCACAGCGAGCCAATGTGCCATGGCCCCATCAGGCTCAAGTCCGTCTGGAACACCACATCATGAGCCACCAGGCCATAGAAACCATTGCCCCGATTCCAACCGGAAAGGTGTTCGACACTTTCAATCTGAAGCAACGGGTCTGCTTCCAGTTCTGGCAGGTCCAGCGCAGTGGCCTGGCGCTGCAAGCCCTTCCGGACCCGATCCTCCAGCAGCGCCAGAACCTGCGGTGTTGCGTTGTTGGCCAGCAGATCCGCTTCCAGCTCCGGGAACGCCTTCGCCGGCTTCCGAGTGAACACGAAATGATGCACCTTGTATCGGCTCAGCGTGCGACCTGCTGACCACCGGACAAAGCCACCGGCCCATTGTTCCTGGAGCGGCTGCCCCGCCTGGCGGGACAGTGCGCGAGTCAGCCGGTGTCCTGCCTGTGCCAATACATCCACCGCATCATCGCCCACAGCAGTCACGCTCATGCCTCGCCGGTTCGCCGAGTAGCGAATCGGACTCAGGCCCTGGCCTGCCGTGGCATCACCGGCCTTGCCGGTATGAAACAGCCCAGCCGGAATGCTGCATCGAGGATCATCGGCAAAGGTGGACCCGATCAGCGCAGCCAGCTTGTGTGCTTGATCGCCATCACGCGGCCGGTGCGGCGGAAAGGATCCATCCGCAGGCCACAGAATGTTGAGCCGTTTCCATTCAGCGGACATCGAACACCTCCTGTGGAATCTGCATCGGCACCCATGCCGGTTGCCGGCGTTCAAGCTCCCAATACGGCGGTGAAGTCACCGCGATCATTGGCTCGTAGCCTTCCACTTGCCGGGGCATCACGCGCAAGGGCCAGTAGGTTTCAGCGGCCGGATCATGCTCGACTTCGTATCGGCCAATCTGGCCCAGACCAATACGGCGCAGCTTGCCCAGGTGCGTGACGCGGGCCAGCAGCTGCCGGATCCGATCCAGATCGCCAATGCCATAGGCCACGACCTGGCGGGCCCAGACCACGGGCGCCTGAAGCACGAAGCTCTTGAACGGGCCTGTGCCCTGGGTCATCACATTCGGGCCACCCTGGTAGACCTTCCCGCGCCGGCTGGCCAGTTCGTCCAGCTCGAAACGCTTGGTCATGAAGATCTGTTCTGGTGGTGCCAGCGGCTGCCACATGAGCTGGCTGGCGCACCACACCTTGCCACCCGGGCCGTCCTGATCCTGCAACGGCAACTGGTGCTGTGCTTCCAGTGGTTCAGGGTGACCGGCTTCTTCGGCTTCTCGCACCGCTGACCAGGCCAGCAGCGCATCCAGGTGGATCGGATGCTCGGGTGATCGCATCGGCCGGGTCAGTTGGAAGCTGACCTTGACAGGCTGCGCGTTCATCCTGCTGTCCCATAGATCAGGTCGAAGGCTTCCTGCATCTTCGCGTTGCCCTTCAACTTCTTGCGCACGTCCTCGCGGGAGGATGTGGAGGGCAGCAGCAGGGTGTGCAGCTGCGCGGCCGTCACCTGATCCAGCCAAGCCTTGGCTTCCTCCACCATCTTGGCCAACAGCGGATTGCTCAGATCCAGTGAATAGCCCGCATCGGTGCGGCTGAACACGGGCGTGGTGCTGCCATCGGGCAGTTCGGCGCTCAGGTCGATCGCAAAGCGCCCATGACCCAAACGGCCCATGCCACCCAAGCGTTGGGCATTGGCAAACTCCAGCAGCGACAGCAGCAGGTAGCCGGCATTGGCCGCATGGTCCGTGTCCAGGTCGTAACGCAGTGCGAAGGTGATGCCAGGAAGCACCGCCTCAAAGGCGTTCAGCCCGGCGACCTTACGGAAGGTGCCCTCATCGGGCGCATCTTCATCCACCTGTTCATCGCTGACCTGTCCCACCAATACCTGCCAGGCATCCAGCGCCTCGGGATAGTCCTTCACCACATGCTGTGCCAGCTGGTGGTCAACGAACGTCACCACGTCATCTGCGCGACGCAGCCAGAAGTACGCGGTCAATCGTCCATCCACTTTGGCGTCGGCCAGCCGCAGCGGCACCAGGCCACGATCTACGGTGGCGGCAGTCACCGGCACGCCGTAATCCACGCGCACCGCTCCCCCGATCATGCGGGGTCCGCCACCCATCAAGCCCAGGGCCGGCGTCTGCTGCGCGGCCGCGATCTCGGACAGGTTTGGTGAAGCCTTGTCCGGGTGCCCGTATGGGGTGCCGGATCGAAGCGAGTGGAGTGCTGCCAGTTCGAGCTTTTCACCTCGGGCCATCAGGGCGCGCTCGACCAGCGCGGCGCCGGCACGCCGCAGGCCACCACGCAAAGTGTTGGCCGGAATCACTGGCGTGACAGTGCCTGCCAGTTCTTCGGTTGCCGGCAGCGACCAGGTGGCCACCTGACTGCAAGGAAAGCCCTGTGGCGAGCGACGGCCTGCCAGGGAGATTTTCAGTTCGCCGGGTTGGTTGATCGTCAACGGACTCAGCGTGCGAAGCGTGCCTTGAATCTTGAGCATGGCAATGTTCCTCAGTTCAGAGTGAAGGGAGCGGGACGTTCGGGTGCAACGGGGTTTTTCTTGGCCAGACTGGCCAGGGCGATCAGCTCGCCAGGAGTGGCCTGTGCCAAAAGCTCGGCCAGGTCAGGGGGACAGGTGTTCCTCAGCACACCGTGTTGCGGGTGCTTGCCTTCCCGGTCCAGGGCAACAAACGCCGGCCCGCCGAACTCGCGCAGGGCCTCCAGGAACCGGACCAGGCGCGGCCGCCTGATCGTGTGGATCTTCTGGCCATGCCGGAACTGAATCAGCTCGCGGCTCAGATTGACCGGTGCCCGCCACACCAGATGCTGGAGCATCGAGTCGGAAATCACCGCCACATAGGGCGGCTCCGGTGGTGACAGGAAGAACCAGCAGCGGGCGGCATCGGTGGCCAGCGAGAAAGCCCCTTCCGTGCAGAACACGGCGCGCTGGGTCTTCATCATCACTGCCTTGGTCAGGAACAGCGCCGCGCTGGCACTGATGACCGATGAGCGAGCAATCTGGGCGTCATCCATGAAGTTCGCGCCCGGCTTGAACGGCACGCAAAGTTCACCCGACAGCAGCGGTCGGCGCTCAAGTGCGCACAGCATCGAGCCGTCTTCACCCGTCCATGGAACGCCTTGCGGGGTCAGTGAAAGAGCGGCGGCAGCGATCGAAGAAGGTGATACGGGGTTGACCATGACAGGGCCTTTAGGGGTATAACGTCTGAACGCATGTTTATACCGATGGAAAGAAAATGCAAGCACACATCGCACTGCCACCGGATCTGTTGACCCTGACGGGTTTGCTGAGTCCCGCACGAGCTGCACAACACGCGCTGCGCCAGGCACTGGATCAGGAGCTGCGCCCTGTTCCCGTCGCGGCCGGTGCCAAGTCGCATCCGGTCTATGTGACGCCGGAGGTCTTCACCGGTCTGATCGAGGCTGGTGGATCCGCTGACGATATCGGCTTGATCGCGGCCGGCGTCATCGAGGCGTGGGCCACGCAGGCGCGCACAGAACGCATGGAGCCGGTCGCGGACCCTCTTGCCAACCTTCCGCATCAGTCGTTGCGCCCACAGCAACGCGAGCTTTTGCTACACGCTCTGCCGGCACTTCGTGCTGGCAGAGTCGCGTTTTGCGAAGCCTCCACTGGTGTTGGTAAAAGCTGGGTGATTGCACTGGCGGCTGAAGCTGCCCGCCAGGCCGGGCACCGCACCCTGATCGCGGCACCAACGCTTGCGATCCTGGCGCAGCTGATCGACGCCTTCCACAGGCTGGGGCTGCATCCGCCCGTACCTTTGCTGGGTCGATCGCAGTTCATTGATCCTGCCCGGCTCCAGCTGGTGCTGGACCAGACGCCCGATCTTGTCCCAGACGATCAGCGCCAGGCACTGGCGTCCTGGGACGGCGCCCCACTGGAAGCCGGCGTTCTCGCACCACTGGCCCGCGCTGCGGGCGCCCTTCAATGGCTACGCGATGATGCCATTGCGCTGGCACCTGATCTTCCGATCGAGCTGGTCCAGTTTGCAGACGGTGAACAGATCCAGGCACAAGCGGCCCAACGGGAGTTGGGACAGGCCGCGCCTGTGCTTGTAACCACGCATGCGATGGTCGCGGCGGATCTGCGGATGCGATCATTGCAGCGCCCGTTGCTTCCAGATTTCGATTGGCTGGTGCTTGATGAGGCGCACCTGTTTGAGGAAACCGTCGCCAGCGTGTTCAGCGATGGGCTGTCGGTGTTCGCGCTGCGTCACCGATTGGCAGCCATCTCACAGGAGCAAGCCAAATCCCTTCGGGTTGCGGCTGCCATTGACCGGGTAATGGAGGCCACGGCCGCGTGGATGCAAGATTTCCGGGAAGCTGACAAACGCAGCTTTCTGTTCGGCACCCGAACCAATGGCCAAGGTTCGGATGCTCGGGTTGAGTTCATCCTGCGCGATGGTGCAGTTCGCCTGTTGCCTGACATCCAGAAGTTAATCCGCGCCGAAGTGCCCGGTCTTGATCTTGCCGGCGTACAGCGTGCTCTCCAGGGCATCGTGAAGTCTTCATTGCCGGTGTCCCTGACGCTCTCGCCGGTTCGCCGGTTCCCTTCCGTCCATGTCGGCCATCCCGGCATCAAGAAGCGGCTGGCTGATCTGTGGGAGCGTTGTAAGGCGGTCATGCTGGTGTCGGCCACGCTCTACGTGGACACGCAGGAACACGGTCGCAGCGCGGGCTTCCTTGGAAGCCGGCTCGCGGTCCCGATGGGTCGCATGGCAGAGATACCCCCGGTGGTTGCCTCTTGGCTCTACAGCACGGCAAGCCTGCATCTACCGGATGAGCAATCGTCGCTCGCACTGATTCCCCCACCGAAGGAAGAATTCGCAGACCCTGGGCAATCCGCAGAAGAGGGTCGTTTCCATGATGAGCTGACCAAGGTGGTGCGTCTGGCAACCGTCGATGCCGCTGGCGGCACGCTTGTGCTGTGCACCAGTTACCGCACCGTCGCCGCACTCAAGCACCGACTGGATCCAGATCTGCATGATCGCCTGCTGGTACAGCAGACCGGAGAAACCATCAACGCGCTGCGCCTTCGTTTTCGGGCCATGTTCGACGCCGGCCTCCGGCCGATCTGGCTGGCCACGGGCGCCGCTGGTACTGGACTTGATCTGCGTGATGAGCGAGTCCATCCGGAAAAGGATCGGCTGCTCACCGATCTGGTGATCACGCGGCTACCACTGTTCCCACCCTCTTCGCTCATGAGCGAGTTGCGCCGTGAGCGAATGGGCATCAGCGCCCTGCGGCTGGAATTGGCTTTTACGTTCCGTCAGTGGCTCGGTCGCGCAGTGCGCGCCGAGGGTCAACCTGATCGCAGGATCTGGGTCTGTGATGGACGGCTATCAGACAAGCAACACCAGTACCTGACAGGCCCCTGTCGGCGGATTCTGCTGCCCTACGAGCGACAGGTCCATTTCGCCCTTGTTGGCAAGTAAGGTCCGCTTGTGACATGATTCATTGGCAAAATGCGCGGAATCCGCGAAGATGACGCGCCAAACCATTGCAGCGAGACAGTCATGACGGTCTATCAATTCCCATCACCCGGACAGAACCCCACTCCTGGAACGGCTGCGGGCACTGCTCCGCAGGCATCCCCGGGTGTCGTAGGTTCGCTTACTCAATTGCCCGGCGTCTCAGAGCGCTATGCGCGCAAGTTGGCTGCTGGCTCCCAGCAGCTCCACGGCGCCATCCGCATTGCGCGTCAGGGCAAGGGGGCCTTGCTTCAGGTAGGCGGCTTCTCACGCCACTTGGATGAGCGTGAACTTGTCTGGCTGCGGGATCGCCTTGAAGGCATCGAGGCCGATCTTGAAGCCGAACGCTACTTCGCAGTGGACTGAGATCCATGCGCCCGGTTGCTGGTCACCGCAGTGTCACATTGCCAAGCCATCCGGCCGGGCGTAGACTCGGGCGAAAGCAACACCAACAAAACAAGACAGCCCACAAGAGGCTGACAGCTCCGACACTTTTGCTTAGGTACGCGCCCTGCTACGGGGCGAACAGCGAGGACAGTATGGTTGGCGACCAAGCCAACGCCGCAACGATTCCCTTTGTTGGCGATCATCCCTGCACGGACCACGCGATGGGTCTGGCGACCAGCCGTGTGCGTCGTAGGCGTGCAGTCGGTGATCGAACCATCAGAACCCCAGAAACGAAAAACCCGCGCTGGCGGCACGGGTTTTTCAGGAGATGGTGTTGTGATGTGACAGAGGGTAGACGATTGACCCGAACCAGACACCAAAGCCCCAAGGGACGGCGCTATGGTACTTCGGGTCAATCGTCTGTGCAAGCCTTTTTTATGTGGATGGGGGGGGCATGCTGGCGGCATGCAGTTACCTGCCATACATCTGAAAGGCACAAAGCATGTCCACCGGGTAGGCCCACGCCCCCCCGGACCTCACCGGCGATAGCCAGGTCGGACCATGCGATCCTGTTGAGCAGGACACCAGCACAGACACGTCTACCTTCTGCCTCATCGACAACGCCCTCTCCCCTGACCGGGAGTAGGAGCGAATGTCTGACGCCCTAGATCCCGCAAAGCGAAATTCCCCGCTGGCCAACTCTTCGCACCGCGCCATCCGCTGGCGGCGGCCGAGTGGTCATGCCAATCACCCCAAGCTCCAGGAGCTGACCATCAGCCGGTTGCTCGATGCGGTGGAGAAAGTCACCTCCCATCGCACCGCCATCCAGAGCTGCCCGCTGTGGAATGACCTGGGCAACCGGATAAACGTCTTTGATCCGCCGCCGCCGTCCCCGGATGAGCCGGCCGTTCCGGCGCCAGGTGAGGATCCTCCCAGCAAGAAGGCTCGCAAGAAGAGTAAGGCTCGCGGCCGCAAGCGTGCGCTGCGCAGAGACGGAGGCATCAACCTGATCACCGTGCTGTGCGTCCTGATCTGGAATGCCGACTACTCCAAAGCCACATCCAACGGGTACATCGGTTTGCCACTTGATCGCGGCTCCAACTCATGGGAGCCGCACACATGGAAGCGGCTCTTCGAGTTCGGCTTTGGTCAAACCATTCCCGGAGAGCTTTCCCTGGCCCGCATGGAGCGATGGACTCGTGCTCTTGCCGAAGCCGGCCTTATCAAGACCTATCGGCGCAAGCACATGTACGAACCCGGCAGCTTCCAGGAACTGCCGGCCGTCAAGCTCCTGACGCCCGAGATCTTCAAGCTCTGCGGCACCTTTGGCGTCTACAAAGCCATGCGTCGAGAACAGCGCAAAGATCAGGAATCCGAGCGTTCCAAAAAACGATTGGAAAGCATGGGCAAGCTGGTCGATCTGGACAAGCACAAGAAGAAGGTCGCCAAAGATCTGCCTGAAGGTGTCCAGGCCGAACTGATCCAACGCAAGCAGGACACATCGAGCTGGCCGCCACCCACGGAAGGTGTGCATGACGCCGGCAGTGCGATGGCACACCTATCCAAGCTCTTCGGCAACAAAGTGGCAGCCGATCCAAATCCTACTGAGTGACGCTACACGCGGCACCGGCAAGTCGTACCTCCCTACCCCCTTCCAAGCACCTACCAAGCCCGCCAGCCTCCATCTGGAGCGATTCTGGGAGGCTACTGGTGCCCTGATCTGATCCGCACCCCACAAAGTCACCTCAAATCAGTGCTTGATCGCCAGATCCGAACCTGTTCGCCGGCAATTTGATCAGCATCTCTTTCCTTAAACCTCGGAACCTTCAGCAAGATTGATGCGTACATCCCGACACCGATGCCTTAAACATTGGCTTGATGTAGGCAAAACATGGGGTCTACAGCTTCTCCTATCTTTCAGATAGCTCTTAAAGACCAGGTGCCCACTACGTGGTCACCAAATGGGATAGCTGCGCAACGACCGGAGCCAATCCTGGACACAGACAGGGGCATCGCCTTCGGCGATACCTCCTGCCCGGCAAACCGGATCACGGGCAGCAAGCTGCCCGCGCTCCGGTGCGGGCGCGCGTGCGCGTCTGTTGTGAGCGACCCGGACCTCTTATTGCTCGCGGTCAACAGGGGAGTGAGAAGATTTCGGGGAGCTATCCGTTGGCGGTGCCTTGATCGCCCTCGATGAGGCAGTAGCAGGGTCCGGTGGATGCGGTGCGCTTCACCCTGGATCAGCACCGGCAGCAGGTAGATCGCGACGCCGGCCGCATCCAACTGGACGGCATTGGCAAGGTCCGCTTCCGCCTGACCAAACCCCTCGATGGTCGCCTGCGTTCGGTCACGGTGCGCCGTGACAGCGCCGGTCGCTGGTTTGTCACCCTCACTACCGATGGCGTGCCGGCACCGGCC
>LSQX01329882.1_pt1 | contig 91125 bp, 79 predicted proteins | sample 654561 | NCBI WGS metagenome assembly LSQX01 (sample SAMN04489861, study PRJNA283612) | anaerobic digester metagenome | isolation source: 4 biogas reactors fed with cattle manure at either 37C or 55C with and... | place: Denmark: Kongens Lyngby | collected 2014 | reverse complement strand
ATTGCATATCAATCTATCAAAAAACACTTGTTTAAAGATTATGGCCCTCTTTTATTCCAACCTGCATACAAAACTCCAGATCCCAAAATAGGATACTTAACAAGATACGCACCAGGTGTAAGAGAAAATGGAGGATTATACACACATGCTGGAACATGGGCGGTTTTAGCAGCAGCAAAAATGAAAGATCCGGATACCTACAATATATATAAAAGCTTCATGCCTATTTATAGAGGTATGGATCCAGAAAAATATCTTGCAGAACCCTATGTAACCCCCGGCAATGTAGATGGCCCTGATTCTCCATATTTTGGAAGGGGTGGTTGGACTTGGTATACAGGTTCTGCAGCATGGTATTTCAACGTAGGAATTGAAGGTATTTTAGGTATAAAAGCAAACTGTGAGGGCTTGAGTATAGATCCAATGCTACCGAAAGAATGGGATGAAGTTAAAGTTAAGCGTTTTTTTAGAGGAAAAATATTAAATATTACCTATAAAAAATCTACTCAAAAACAAATATTAGTAAATGGTAAAAAGTTAGAAGGAAACACTTTGAACCCACAAGATTTCAAGGAAGAAATTTTAAATGTCACAGTTTATTACTAATTTTTATAAATTTATCAAAAAATTATTGACTTAAGAAATTCAAAATGATTTAAAAACAAGTTTTTGAATCTTCATGTGTGACAAATGCAATACCCTCTCAAAACTCTTGGCATGAAAACCAAAAAATAAAGAAATTCTTTTTATAGTCAATCAGAATTGAAAGAGCGGCTTTCATGAATTTAAAGGGAGTATATAATTTTAAAGGAGGTAAGAAAGAATGAAAAAAGTAACGTATTTACTGATGGCTGTAGTACTACTTTTTAGTTTATCTATTTTTTCACAATCCCTTATTCACAGTTTTGAATATACTCATGATTTAAACAATGATAACTCAGGATCGACCTTTGAATTAAGCGAAAGATTTGTATATGAGGGTAAATACTCAGCAATCATAGTGCCCTCTGGAGAATCAGCCGAAACAAAGATGGCTTTTGAATTATCTGGAGAAAGATTGAACAATTGGTTAGGGAACGACACTTTAAGGTTAGCAGTTTATACCAAACCTGTCGCATCTTTGAAACCTAATAAATTCTTTTTAGGCATGGCAGATGTTACAGAAGGTTGGAAATGGGTAGATGGAATATTTTCTGAAACAGAACCAAAAGATGGATGGAATATTGTAGAATACAAACTTAATGATAAGATGAAGGATGTAATACTAGATGGAAAATACATGCTTTATTTCTCTTTTATGCATACTCAAGGAGTAACAAATATTCCTTTGAAAGATCCTTTTTACGTAGACAATTTAATAGCTTTAAACTCAGAAGAGCCTGAAATCGAAAGAATATATATTTGGTCTATGGATAGTGAAGAAGAGATAGGAACTTTTGGTAATGATAATACAGGGGCAAAATTTGAATTAGTAAAAGATTTAGCCGCTGAAGGTTTATACGCAATGAAAGTAATTCCTGATGGTGAAGCAATCGAAGCAAAAATCGCTATTGAACTATCTGGTGAGAAAGTACCTCTTTGGATGGGCAGAAACGAAGTAACGATGAACGTTTATATTCCAAAAGAAAATAAAATTAAACCTACTATGTATTTCTTAGGTATGGCAGATGTTACTTCTGGATGGGAATGGGTTGGAGGAGTATTTTCCGATACTCAAGTAAGTCCTGGATGGAACAAAGTAAAGTTTGAAATTGCAGGTAACATGAGCAATTTGGTAGAAGGAAATAAATACATGATTTATCTCGCTTTTGGTGGTTTTAATGAAGATAATGTTAAAACACCGTTATACGAACCATTCTATGTAGACGGAATATTTGTTGAAAAATCAAGCAAGCCTACGTTCGAAGAACTATTAGCTATGGCTCCATCAAACATCAAAGAAGAAGTACAAACCCTTTTAGAATTAGATGATGAAGCTTTGCTCGAAGAAATTCAAAAAAGAGCTTTTTTATATTTTTGGAATGAAGCGAACCCTCAAAACGGTTTAATAAAAGACAGAAGCACAAACAATTCTCCAGCTAGTATAGCAGCTGTAGGAATGGGACTGTGCGCTATTCCAATCGGAATAGAAAGACACTGGATTTCCTATGAACAAGGATATGAAAGGGTATTAACAACGTTAAAAACTTTTGTTGAAGGAAAGGTAGAGGGATTAAATGGTTTCTTTTATCACTTCGTTGATATGAACACAGGTAAAAGAACAGGAAGTAGTGAAATATCTTCAATAGATACTGCCATACTTATTGCTGGAGCACTAACATCAGGCGCTTATTTCAAGGATACGGAAGTTGAAATACTTGCAAACAAATTATACGAAAATGTAAATTGGCAGTGGATGTTAAACGGAGAAGACACTTTATCGATGGGATTCAAACCTGAAGCAGGCTTTTTAGGAGCAAGATGGGATTCATTTAACGAAGGATTATTAGCTTATGTATTAGCAATTGGTTCTCCAACATATCCTATATCACCTGATTCTTGGGACAAAATATTTAGACCTGTTAAAAATGATACATACATATATTTGCCACAAGAAACTCTATTTGTGTATCAATATCCAAATATTTGGATAGACTTTCGAGATAAAGAAGATAAATACGCAAATTATTTCAACAATGCAGAAGCTGCTACCAGATATAATTGGTTGTTTGCGGTGCAAAATAGATTCAAATACGAAACATATGACATGGATATTTGGGGCCTTTCTGCAAGCGACGGCCCAAATGGATACAAGGCTTATGGTGCGGTTGATGGTAATCATGATGGAACTGTCGCTCCATATGCATCGATATCTTCGATACCATTCACTTATGATCTTTCAATGAACGCTATCAGAGGTATGTTAAGTAAATACGGGCCTTTGGTATGGGGAGAATATGGATTCTATAGTGCATTCAATGTTGATGAAGCTTGGTTCTCAGATCAATACATAGGAATAGATCAAGGAGATATTATCTTAATGATCGAAAACTATAGAACAGGAATGATTTGGGATTTGTTTATGAGTAACGAACATATTCAAGAGGCCTTAAACAAAATTGGATTTATAGATAAAGTTTCGGATTATGCAGTAACGCCATGGTATGTTGATGAATACCGAAGGCTTTTAACAAGTTCTGAAGAAAAGTTAGCTTTAGCACCACGATTAAAACAAAGTATTGAGATAGATGGTGATTTATCTGAATGGAAAGATATTCCGCGATACTCAGTAACTGAAGACATGAACGTACCAGCCGGAGGAATTATTCCTGTAGATAAAAGATCACAAGTTCTACATAGTTATTTCCAAGCAACCTGGGACGATGAAAATTTATATTTAGCTGCAGATGTTTTCGATGAATATGTTGTAGTCAATATTACTCCAGATGACATTGGTGGATACTACAGAACTGATTCTATAGAATTCTATATCAATCCAAATGTAGCTGGTTCTAATGCAGGATTATTCAAATTGGCAGTACTTCCATTTGATACAGAAGGAAATGTACAAGCAGTAAGACATGAGGATTCTAATCCAGGTCCTTTATCAAAAACTGCTCCAAAAGTTGAAGTTGCATCAAGTAGAACTGACTATGGTTACATAATCGAATTAAAAATCCCTTTTGAATATTTAGGAATAACCTTTCCCCAACCACAACTAAGATTAGGTTTTGGATATACTATTCATAATTCAAATATAAAAAACGCTTTTATAGGAGAATATGTCAGAGAAAATATTATTTCATGGAATCCGTTACCTGACATCTGGGCTAACCCACAAAATTGGGGTACACTCGAATTAACTGAGTAAATATGGGCTTTAGAAATGAAAATTTTTTAAAAATAAGTGCCTGAATTTATAACGGGTCCAAGGGTGGCCTTAGAATTTCTAAAGTGAGTAAATGAGGAAAAATAGGAGGTGTAATATTATGAAAAGATTGGTAGGTGTTTTAAGTATTTTTTTGATTTTAGTAGCATCAACTTTTGGTGCAACGAAAATTACTGTATGGGCAATGGGCGAAGAAGCAAAAAGTCTGGATAAGTTAGCTCAATTATTCATGCAAGAGTATCCTGAGTACGAAGTCAATGTTCAAGCTATTCCATGGGCAAATGCTTTTGATAAGATCTTAACCGGAATTGCAGGAAGGCAGGTCCCAGATGTAGCGCAAATGGGAACAACATGGATGGCTCCTTTTGGAAGCATGGGAGCTTTTGAAAACCTTGAACCTTTTGTTAAAAACTCGGAAATTATACAAGAAGGTACTTTCTTTAAAGGTTCTTGGGAAACTGGGATAGTAGATGGAAAACTTCTAGGTATTCCTTGGTATGTAGATACAAGAATTTTATATTACAGAAGTGATCTACTATCTGAAGTAGGTTATGAGCATGCTCCTCAAAATTGGGACGAATTGTATGATGCTGCTAAAAAATTAGCTCAAAAAGGAAAATATGGTATTACTTTATATCAGCCTCAGGACAATTATCAAATTTTATTACCCTTTGTTTGGCAAAATGGTGGCGATATCCTGGACAATAAAGGAAGAGTTATTGTAGATCAACCAGAATTTGTTGAAGCATTTGAATATTATACAAGATTTTTTACAGAAAAGCTCGCACCTATTGGAGGAGGAGGAAATTTATTCCAAGATTTTGCTTCAGGAGATACACCTATGTTTTTTTCAGGGCCATGGATGGTAAGTATGATCAGAGAACAAATTCCTCAAATTGAAGGTAAGTGGAATGTTGCTTTAATGCCCCAAAAGAAAACAAGAACTTCATTTATGGGGGGAAGTAACCTAGTTATATTTAAAGATTCAAAAAATAAGGAAGGAGCTTGGAAATTCATTGAATTTCTTTCAAGGCCAGATATACAAGTAAAGTGGTATCAATTAGTGAATTCACTTCCAGCTTCCATAGAAGCATGGAATGACCCAATATTACAAGCTGATCCAATGATTGCGCTATTTGGAGAACAACTATTCGATGCAAAAGCTCCTATTAATAAACCAGAATTCCAAGAGATTTCTGTGTCAATAGATAGACGAGTTGAAGAGGCTATATATGGTAAAAAATCCCCAGTAGAAGCAGCAAAAGATCTAAAAAATGATATTGAAAAGATTCTTAAATAATAATTTTGTATTATAAGACCCTCTCTCCAATAAGGAGAGAGGGCATTTAGAAATCTAAACAAGCAAGGAGAGATAAAATTGAAAACTCCATTAAAGGCAATTATTGCTTTTATAGGTCCTTCAATAATTTTACTACTGATTTTTATGTTAATACCAATATTAGTATCACTAACTCTCAGCTTTACTGATTTTAATGTGTTTGCAATATATGATTGGAGCAACGCTAGTTTTATAGGTTTTGAAAATTATAATAATTTAATGAAAGATCCACTTTTTTGGAAAGCGTTGCTTAATACTTTATACGCCTTAGTAGTAGCAATGCCTTTAACAATAATTTTAGCTTTGAGTTTCGCTGCATTACTAAACAGAGAAACTACATATTTTAAAAATTTTTTCAAAGTTAGTTTTTATCTTCCTTCCATCACAAACACTGTTGCAATTGCCATTGTATGGTCTTGGATGCTAAATCCAGATTATGGCTTAATAAATTGGTTTTTAGGGCTAATAGGAATCCAAGGCCCAAATTGGTTGGGAGATCCTGCATGGGCAATGCCTTCAGTAATAATGTTAGTAGTATGGAAAGCAGTAGGATATAATATAATTCTTTTTACCGCAGGCTTACAAAATATTCCAGATTACTTATACGAAGCTGCAGAATTAGATGGAGCTTCAAAGTTTCAAAAATTTTTGCATGTAACTATCCCTTCATTAAGACCAACAATATTTTTTGTAACAGTTATGACAATTATAGGTTATCTTCAACTATTTGAAGAACCTTATATGCTAACTGGAGGAGGCCCATTAGATTCAACTTTATCTATAGTTTTATATCTTTATAGACAAGGATTTAGATTTTTTAAATTGGGATATGCTTCTTCTATTGCTTTTGTACTATTTATAATGATATTTGCACTAACTTTCATACAAATGAAAGTTGGTAAAAAAATTGAAGCCTAACTCTAATTAAACTAGATTGGAGCGTGTTTATTATGCGAAAAATAAAAGTATCGCCTATTGAGCAAATAGTAGTACATTTAATATTAATAATTTGGTTGTTAATTTCTGTAATACCTTTTGTATGGATGCTATCAACATCTTTTAAAGGGCCTGGAGAGATTTTTATCTTTCCACCTAGATGGATTCCTAAAAACCCTACTCTAAAAAATTATAAAGATTTATTCCAACAAATGAATTTTGGTAGACCATTCTTAAATTCTATAATTGTGTCTCTTTCTACAACATTTCTATCTGTTTTATTAGCAACAATGGCAGGTTATGGTTTTGCAAAGTTTCAATTTAAAAATAAAAATGCTTTATTTCTTTTAATTCTAGGAACTGTAATGGTTCCTGGACAAATAACTATGATCCCTGTTTTCTTATTATTGACTAAACTAAATCTACTTAACACCTATTGGGGTTTAATATTACCGGCATTAGCAAATGCATTTAACATATTCTTTATGAGACAATTTATAAGTGGTATACCGGATGAATTAATTGAAGCTGCAAAAATGGATGGTGCAAATGAAGGATGGATCTTTTTCAAAGTAATTCTTCCTTTATCAAAACCTGCTATGGCGGCTATAACTATATTTACATTTACAGGCTCTTGGAATAATTTTTTGTGGCCATTGATCATAGCAACCGATGAAAGTATGTATACTCTACCTGTAGCAGTTTCTGTACTTGGAGGTCAATATACAGAAAACATCGCTATGCAAATGGCTGGATCTGTGATTGTTATTTTACCGTTAATAGTAGTATTTTTATTTACTCAGAAATATTTTATCAAAGGAATCACTTTCACTGGATTAAAAGGATAAATTAAGATCGTTGAATGTTATTCATTTAGTAGATAAATAACATTAATTCCTTAATGATTTACTATAATGGATAAAACAAAAATCAAACTTATTACGTCTAAAATATGTGTCTTTATAATGGAGGAACTAATATGAAGAAAAATAATACAACTATTTTAGATTTATTATCTATTGAAATGATGAAAATATCAATGCATGAAGAAAGAGGAACTGTCGAACATAGATATTTTTTTCTAATATTCTTCAAAAAAAGTGGCGTACTCTATTTATCTACCAAAATGTTATGCTAATTCTAATTTACGCTATCCTGTTATTTATTTACTACACGGATCTGGTGGAGATGAGTATCAATGGATAAACGGTGGAAAAATAGATATTGTCGCAGAACTACTTATAAAAAAAGGTGAACTACCCCCCAGCATCAAAGTTTATGTCTCAGCCTAAATAAACTCTAATTAAGAAAATTTTAGTTTAGCAATATTTTCAACTTTTTTAGGCAATGTTTAGTAAGTTGAATAATATCTATCTAAAAAGTTTTTGATCTCATAGCTTCCAAAATAACCTGAAAATCTTATTAGTTCATAGTTTTCTTCATTCAAAAAAATAATAGTTGGAACAGAAAAAACCGTCAATTGACCAGCTTTTTCCTGATTATCAGATAAATCAATAATCTCATAAGGTATATTGTATTCATTACAAATTAGAATAAACTTAGGTAAAAAGTCCTTACAAACAGGACAATTATTACTTTTAAAATAAAGTGCTTTCATTATATGTATTCCTCCTTTATCCATTTGCAATTACTAACCTTAAAAATTGTTAAAATTTTAATCTATATATATCGCTTCCTAACCGACTACAATTTTTTATACTATTGAGTCACATTCGAAAATATGAATAGAATTATGCCCTTGTTAATTTTATAAATTCTTTTTTATGTATGCTCATAAATTATTATATATTTTAAATATTTTTAAAATATTAATGTTATCATAAAAAGAGACTAAAATTGTCTTAATTAAAGGAGGTTATTTTATGGCAAGAATAAGTATAATTTTTTACAGTATGTATGGTCATACATACAAAATGGCAGAAGCAGAAGCTCAGGGGGCTAGAGAAATTGAAGGCGTTGAAGTAAATATTTATAGAGTTCAAGAAACTGTTCCAGAAGATATCCTAATAAAATCGGGCGCAAAAAAAGCCCAAGAAACCTTTAAACACATTCCTATTGCTACACTTGATTCTTTAACACAAGCAGATGCTATAATATTTGGAACGCCAACAAGGTTTGGAATGATGGCTGCTCAAATGAGACAGTTTTTAGACACGACAGGAGGATTATGGAGTAGAGGAGAATTAGTTGGAAAAATTGGAAGTATTTTTACTACTACTAGCACGCAACACGGAGGACAAGAATCCACTATATTGAGTTTTCATACAACCTTGTTACATCATGGAATGATAATTGTGGGGTTACCTTTTACTTTGCCTGCTTTAAGTGATACTTCTAGCGTTCACGGAGGAACTCCTTACGGTGCTTCAGCAATTGTTAATTCAGAAAATAACTCCCCTACAGAATTAGAATTGGAGATCGCAAAAGTACAAGGAAAAAGAGTTGCAGAAATAGCAAAAAAACTTTTTGTGTAAATTTATAAATAAAATCACTAACCCTAAAGCGAACGCTTTGGGGTTATTTATTTTAGTTAAGAAATGAGATAAATTAAAAACTTGACATTGATTATATGAAATGTTATAATGAAATAAATCATTCACTTAGTGAGTGAATTAAAGTTTTAAGGTGGTATCTTAATGTTAAACATAGAAAAATATACTTTTTTTAATCCTTCTCCAAATTTCAGGGAAATGATGATATTAAAACTAATCTCTGAAGACAACGATATTTCTCAAGATAAAATATCAAAAAATGTTGGCATTGTCCCATCTATGGTTAATAAATATTTAAAAGATTTTGAGGAAAAGGGATATATACTAAAATCTGGAGAAAACAAAAGAAATATGACCTATCAACTAACCGAACAAGGAAAAAAGAGGTTGCAATTCCTTACTGTAAGTTTTGTTGATGAGGTATCAGAATTATACTTTGATACAAAAGAATCTTTTAAAAAGGTTCTCCATACAATAAAAAAAGATAACCTTGAAAACATCTTGCTATATGGTGCTGGTGTGGTTGGTGGAATAGTTTTAAAAATATTAAAAAGCGAAAATGTTAATGTTATCGGCTTCCTGGATGATTCTATCTCAAAACAAGGTGATCAGTTAAAGGGTATAGATATATATCCTCCAGAAAAAGCTAAGGAAATAACTTATGATGCGTTAATAATTGCTTCTTTTAGACATTATGAAAAAATTTTAAACAAGGCTTTAGAGAGAAATTTAGAAAAATTATATGTTTTTCAAATAGATGAGGAAGGAAATATCTCATTAAGAAAGGGGGAGCAAAACTAATGGAGGAAAAGATGCAAGTTCCTCTTTTTGATTTAACTCGTCAATACAAAAAAATAAAAAAAGACGTGCTTAAAAATTTAGATGCTGTTTTTACATCTGGAAATGTAATTATGGGAAGTAATGTTAAAATGTTTGAAAAAGAGATAGCTAATTATCTTGGAGTAAAATATGCTATAAGCGTGGCAAATGGTTCTGATGCCCTTAGACTTTCGGTTCAGGCACTTGATATAACAAAAGGAGATTACGTTATTACTACACCATATACTTTTTTTGCAACAGCAAGTGCTGTAGTTTTAAATCAAGCAACTCCTATTTTTGTCGATATAGAAGAAGATTTTTACAATATAGACTTAGATCAAGTAGAAAAAGTTCTACAAACACATCCAATGAAAAAAATGATAAAAGGTATAATCCCTGTACATCTTTTTGGCAAGACTGTTGATTTAGAAAGATTAGAAAAAATTAAAAATAATTATAAAATAGCCGTTATTGAAGATTGTGCTCAATCTATAGGATCTGTTTGGTACTATTCAAATGGCAAAAAAAAGTGTAGTGGAACGGTTGGAGATCTAAATACATTTTCATTTTTTCCTACAAAAAATCTTGGCGGTTATGGTGATGGTGGTTTAGTTGTTACAAACGATGAAAAGTTAGCCGATCGAGTTAGAAAACTAAGAGTTCACGGAGCAGCAAAAAAATATTATCATGATGAAGTTGGATACAATTCACGATTAGATGAAGTACAGGCAGCTATTTTGCGCATAAAATTAAAAAACTTAGACTATTACATTGAAAGAAGAATAAAAAAGGCACAATATTATAGCAAATTTTTTGAAGAAAAAGGTTTGGATAGATATATAGCCTATCCAAAATATTTTAATAACCGAGTTCATGTCTACCATCAATATGTAATTTCCGTCAAAAACAAAGAAGAACGTGACAATCTGAAGAAATTTCTTAAAGAAAACGGAATTGAAACGGGAATTTACTACCCATTAGGTTTACACCTTCAAAAATGTTTTGAAAATCTTGGTCATAAAGAAGGTGATTTTCCAATAACCGAAAAAGCTACAAGAACAACGTTAGCTTTACCTATGTTTCCAGAATTAACCAAATATGAACAGGAATACGTTGTTAATAAAATAAAAGAGTTTTATACCAGTTTGTAATTCTTTTTAAAATAAACAAAGGGGGTAAAAATCGATGGCTTTACTAGAAAAAATACAAAATAAATCCGCAAAAATTGGTGTAATAGGGCTAGGTTATGTTGGATTACCACTAGCTGTAGAAAAAGCTAAAGCAGGATATACCGTACTAGGATTCGACATTCAGGAAGAAAAAGTTGATAAAGTTAATAAAGGTATAAATTATATAGGTGATGTAGTCACTTCCGAACTAGAAGATATAGTAAGAGATGGAAAATTAAGTGCAACAACTGATTATGATAGAATAAGGGAATGTGACGCAATAATGATATGTGTCCCTACTCCACTCAATAAATACAAGCAACCTGATTTAAGTTTTGTAATTAATTCAACTAATGAAGTTGCTAAAAGAATGAAAAAAGATACTCTTATAGTTTTAGAAAGCACCACTTACCCAGGAACTACAGAAGAAGTTATGCTACCAATATTAGAGCAAAATGGTTACAAAGTAGGCGAAGACTTCTTTTTAGCTTTCAGTCCCGAAAGAGTGGATCCGGGTAATTTGGTTTATAAAACAAAAAATACCCCTAAAGTTGTTGGTGGCGTAACAGAAAAATGTACCATGCATGCAAAATCATTATATGAAAGGGTTTTAAACGCTGAAGTTTTTACAGTTTCCTCTCCTAAAGAAGCTGAAATGTCAAAAATTCTAGAAAACTCTTTTAGAATAGTAAATATAGCTTTTATCAACGAAATGGCTATTCTTGCTAAAAAAATGAATATTAATATTTGGCAGGTAATAGATGCCGCTGCAACAAAGCCTTTTGGATTTATGCCGTTCTACCCTGGACCTGGTGTCGGTGGACATTGTATACCAATAGATCCTTTTTATTTAACCTATAAAGCACGAGAATACGATTATCATACTAGACTCATTGAGTTGGCTGGTGAAATCAATGATTATATGCCTGAATATGTAGTTGAAAGATTAATGGATATCTTAAATAACAATAAAAAATGCTTAAATGGTGCAAAAATTTTAATGCTGGGTGTCAGCTATAAAAATGACATTGATGATTTGCGAGAATCCCCTTCCTTAAAAGTTCTAGAGCAATTGGAAAGTAAAAAAGCCAATGTATTAATACATGATCCCTATGTTAAACAATTCAAATATAAAGATCATTTATATACAACTATAGATTTAACAAAAGAAATATTAAATGAATCTGATGCTGTTATTATTACTACTGGACATAAAAAAGTTGATTATGAATTCGTAGCAAAAAATGCAAATATTGTTTTTGATACCAGAAACGCTACTAAACATATAAAAGACAAATATCCCCAAAAAATAATATTAATTTAATATATTAATTCAAAAACTAATTTTATCTATGGTAGGTGTTGAGATGTTAAGAATGGCTATAATAGGTTGTGGAAGAATTGCTCAGCAAAAACATTCAGAAGCTTTAATAAAAAATTTGGATTTTATAGAAACAGTTGCAGCATGTGATTTAGTTGAAGAAAGAGCTGAAGAATTTGCAAACAAAATTGAAAATGCAGGTTTAAAAAGGCCAGAAATTTATATAGATTACAAAGAACTTTTGAAAAGAAATGATATAGACGCTGTAAGTATAGCTACAGAAAGCGGAAATCATTATGAAATTAGTATGGAGGCTTTAATAAACAACAAGCATGTTTTAGTAGAAAAACCTATGGCTTTATCAACAAAACACACTAAAGAAATGATTAAAACAGCAAAAGACAAAAATGTAAAGCTAGCGGTCTGTTTTCAAAATAGGTTTAACCCACCAATACAAGAATTAAGAAAAAAAATCGAACAAAACGCATTTGGTAAGATTCTTCATGCTCAAGCTTCAATAAGATGGAATAGAAACAGAGCATATTACGAGCAGGCAAAATGGAGAGGTACTTGGAAAGATGATGGGGGCACCTTAATGAATCAGTGCTCGCACAATATTGATTTGTTAATATGGAATATGAATTCCGAAATTGACGAAATATACGGTGTCATAAAAAATTTTACCCATCCTTATATAGAAGCAGAAGATTTTGGAAGCGCAATAATTAAATTTACAAACGGCTCTGTTGGTTTAATAGAAGGCTCAGCAAATGTTTATCCAAAAAATTTAGAGGAAACTTTGTCTATCTTTGGAGAAAAAGGAACGGTTGTTATTGGAGGAATAGCTGTAAATAAGATTAAATGTTGGAGATTCCCCGACGAGGATGGGCATCCATTTCAAAATCTACCAGATCCTGATACTGTTTACGGAAGCGGTCATATCCCACTATACAAAGACTTCTATGAATCGATCAATAATGACAAAGAACCTTATATTAATGGAGTTGAGGGTCAAAAAGCGGTCGAAGCAATTTTAGGAATTTATAAATCCTCAAAAGAAGGAAAACCTATTAAATTCCCTATAGAATTTTCAACATTGGATATGCTTTCTGACATTTAAGTTTGGTGAGTACACAGTGAATCTTTATTCCAATTTATTAAATGTCATTATTATGGTATAATTTAAATACTATAATAATAAAAGTTAAAGGAGGACAGAATTTTCCGTATTTATATTTACGGAAAATTCTTTATTTTTATGTTAGATGAAAAAAAACGGATTTCCCTGCTTTTCTTTTATGTCACTATTATTCTTATTATTTTCTTTTTAACAATTGTTTACTATAAAACTTTTCAAACAAAACAAATTGAAGAAAAAACACCTACAGAAAAAAGATATGGAGTAATACTCGCAGGATATGAAGGTTTTTACATATACGATATTATTCAACAAGATATCGTATCCTTACATAACACAGGCCAGTACGTAAATGATGCAAAAATAATTGGAAATTATCTCTATTTAGTAGATAGAAGTGGAGTTAAGATATATGATTTCTCTAATCCCCTTGAACCTGTATTAGTTAATTCTTATAGTACTTTTGGGACTTCTCTTTCAATTACTTTGGTTGATAAAACTGTTTATGTTGCTGATGGTCAAAATGGTTTGGTCATTTTTGAATTAGACGATGATATTTATTTAAAGTTAAAAAATCATCTAATTCTTCCAGGTATAATAACCCAAATTGAGATTTATGAAAATTACTTATTTGCTTTAGGACCAGGACTAGGGTTAAAAGTATTTAAAATAAAAGAAGGTTTCAACCTAGAAGAAATTAACTCATACAATGAGTTCGTTTCGCCGCGAATGATGACCTTAAGCAACGAATTTTTGATAATTAATGACGATCTTATAGGAATCTTATTATTTAAAATATCTGATCTTATTAAATCAAAGAATGTAGATTTAAAATTGTTTAGTACCTTAAACTATAAAGCCTTTTCTATTTCATGTATAGACGATGTGCTTTATTTTTCAACAAATACAGGTATTTATATCATAAATTTTTCTACTCAAGAGATAAAAGAAATAGTATCCAACAACTTTTCTAGAGCAAATATTACAGTTTATAATAATATGATTTATCTGTGTAATAATGAAGATGGTTTATACGTATATGACTTAAGCACCGGAAACTTAATAAAAAGATTTAATATAGTTAATTTTATAAACGATTTCATTGTTTTAGATGAAGGAATCTTAATTGACGATGGTTTAAACCTTGTATTTTTAAACTATCAAAAAGAAAAAGTTTTCGAGCAAGAATACTTAGGAAGAACTTATAAAGGTAAAAATGGCTTTTACATAATTAAAGATAATGTTGTAAGTTTTTTTAACCCTAAGAATACCCTCTTAAAAGAATTTCCCGAGGAAATACTAAATGTAAGGGAAACCGAAAAAGATGTTTATGCAATAGGAAAGGAAAATGTTTATTCCTTTTTAAATGAAGATGTCATTTTTAATGAACCTATAAACGACATCGAAAATGTAAATAACTCCTATTTTTTAGCTCAAGATAATAAGATACTTGAATATAACCCAAAAACAAAAAATGTCTATTTAAGATATTCTATAAAAGAACAAATCAAAGCTGTTAATTATTCAAAAAATCAATTTTTAATAATTACGGATAATGGAATTTATAAATTAAACTCTAATTTTGAATTGTTAGATTATTATAATTTTCTTTATATTCCTGATATTATATTAAATAGTGAGCAATACATCTTCTTATCAATAGGTCAGCAAATAACTATAATTGATAAGTCTAATTTCAATCTTTTTAAAGATATTAATCTAGGTTTACCCATACTCGGAATGAGTATAAAAGATAATATTTTATATATATCATTTGCTTCAAAGGGTATAACAAGCTACGAAATTGGCTCTAATTTTGAGTTTAATAAAATAGAAGACGTTTTATATTTATTTAATCCTAAAAAATTTATAATTTAGAATAAATCAATCTTTTTCAAAAAAAGGGGTGTTTTTTGTGGATATCGAACAAGTGGTAAACTTATTTCAAAAACTAAATAAAAAAGAAATTAAAGCTAGTAAATTAGGTTGGACACAATATACAACAGGTTTTGATTTAGGTATAGAGCAAGCTTATCAAGATATAACTGCTTTCTTAGAAGATGAGGAAAATTTTAGGATTGTTTGTAAACACAAAGAAAAAGAATTAAACACTATTGATAAGCGAAGAATGGAAATAGCATATAATATCTTCGAACCTTTTCACAAGAATAAATTAATAAACGAACTGAATCTCAAAATCAGAAGAAAAACGAATGAACTTTCTCAGATACTTAATACTTATAGATTCACAATAGATGGCAAAGAAGTAACTTCTGTTGAAATAGATCAATTATTAACTAATGAAGATAGAAATCTAAGAAAAAAGGCTTATTTCTCAAGAAATCAAATTAACAAAGTATTAATAGATAACGGTTTTATAGAACTTATTAATCTAAGAAAAGAATTAGCAAAAGCAGAAGGTTCCATGGACTTTGTGGAATATATGTTGAAAAAAGATGAGTTAAGTCCAAACATATTTAATGGTTGGAAAGACGAGTTAAAAAATCATATAAATAAGTTAAACAACAAAAGAAAGGAACTCGCTAAAAACTATATAGATGCTGATGAATTGAAACCATGGGATGAAGAATATTTGAAAAATATAATCTCCCCTTCTTTGAACACAAAAGTCGATATGACCAATTATTATTTTGTCTTAAGAGATTTTTTCTTAAACTTTGGAATTAATATGGATAAATATAACATAACCTATGATATTTTTCCTAGAAAAAACAAATCTGAATGGGGATATAATTTTCGAATAGAAGTTGGAAAAGACTCCAGAGTTCTTGCAAACGTAAAAAATCGATATTCAGAATATAAGACCCTTTTACATGAAAGCGGACATGCAATTCATTCTTTTCTACAAGATCCAAATGAAATAATACTAAATGAAGGAATAAGTGGCATAGTTACTGAAGGTATAGCAAATCTGTTTGGAAGTTTTATATATGACAAATTATTCTATAAGTACTTTTTTGATGATAGTGTGGAAAATGAATTTAACAAAATTAAAGAATATGAAAAATTAAATTATTTAAGATTCATAGGAAATATATTTTTTGACCATGAATTGTATAGAAACAATATAACTTCTTTGGAAGATATATATGATATTTATTATAAAGTCTATAAAGATTTATTTGGTGATAAACCTCTTGAAGAAGAACCGCCCTTTGGATACAGGATTCATTATACTACACATCCCATATATATGCATAACTATTTTATGGGAGATGTAACTTGTGAAATGTTAAGAAAAGTATTCTGTGAGAAACAAAGCGTTGATAATATTACTGAAAAACCCACCGAATTTATTCAATTCCTAATAGAAGATGTCATTAAACCATCTGGATTATATAAATATGAAGAATTATTTGAAAAAATAAGTGGTGAGCCATTTTCTTTAAAATGGTACTTCTAATATTATTTATATTCAATATTAATTTACTTTTATAATAACGGCAGTTTTTTCCGGAATTTTTAAATTTTTCCTACCTTCATTATAATATTTATTTTTAATATCCACTTCTTTTGTTGAGAAGAGGATCTCTATTTCTCCCTTTTTCTTGTCCAATAACCAAAGAGGTATCTCAACCTCAACTACTTTTTCTTCTCTATTTACTATTGTAACAATACTTTCTTCTTTATTCCAAGAGGCATAAGCTAGGTATCCTTTCTGCCAATCGATAAAATCAAAAGAACCTCTTCTTAATGAAGTCGAATTTTTATATACCTTAATTAATTCTCTCGTAAATTGCAATATTTCCAAGCCTTCTTCTGTTTCTCTTCCCCAAGGATAAGGTCTTCTATTGTCTGGATCTGTCCATCCTGGAAGACCTATTTCATCTCCATAATATAAACCAGGTGAACCAGGTAATGTAAACATCATTACAAGTCCCATTTTAAATACATCTAAATCTCTTCCTTCGATAGCTTCCTCGTGGGTATTTGGACCTAATCTGCCAACTTTTTGAGTCGTTCTTGTCATCCATCTTGAATGATCATGATTGCTAAGTTGATTTAAAGCTATAAACTTACTATTCATAGGTAATTGTGAAAGACCCCATTTAACAGCATTAACAAAGTAATCAGAATTTTTTAGCAATTCGGGTTTTAAGTAATCGTTATGCTTTTCCATACCTGTTAAAAAATAGCTAATAGGATCCATACAAGTTATATAATTCATTATTGAATCCCAACATTGTCTTTCTAACCAAGGAAGCGGGGACTTATATATTTCTGAAAATATTATTGAATCAGGGTTTGCTTTTTTTGTAACTTTATAAAAAAACCTCCAAAAAGAAGTATTCGTTTCAAAAGATTTTCCTAAATCGTCTGCTACATCTAACCTCCACCCATCAACACTAAAAGGCTCGCTCACCCACTTTTTAGAAATATTTGCAATATACTTCCACAAATTAATATTTCCATAATTTAATTTAGGAAGGGTTCTGTAACCCCACCAACCTTCATATTCGTTTTTTGAATTCCAATAAAAAAATCTTCTGTATGGCGAAGATTCATTATACAAAGCTCCATTTCCATACAGATTCATCTCATCAATCCATTTATGAAAAGAACCACAATGATTAAATACCCCGTCTATTACAACTTTTATATTTCTTTTATGACAATCCTCTACCAACTTTTGAAATAACTCGTCACTCTTATTTAGATTAACTTGAGAAGTCGTTCTTACTTTATATTTTTTAGTTAAATCTTCAGTATCCTCAACAATAACCCCAAAATGAGGGTCTATGTGCTCGTAATCTTGAGTATCATATTTATGGGGACTAGGAGAAACAAAAATAGGATTAAAATAAATTGTCTCCACCCCTAAATTTTCTAAATAATCAAGTTTTTCTAAAACGCCTTTTAAGTCTCCTCCATAAAACTCTCTATGTCCATTTTTAGGATGGGGAAGCGTTCCCCAATCTTTTTTTACAACAACCTGTCCATCATAATGATATTCATTGTTTACAGGATCGTTAGTTTTATCTGCATTATAAAATCTATCAACAAAAATTTGGTAATAAACAGTACCGTGTGCCCATTCTGGGGTTTTAAACCCTGCTATTAAAGTAAAATCAACTATTGACCTGTTTTGAAGAACCCCCATTGCGTCATATATAATACTCTTGTTCTTATCTAATAAATTAATTTCAAAATGATATCTTAAAATCCTATCTGGCATATTAAAATTACTTTCAAAATAATAATAATATTCACTTTCTTTATATAAAGTCATTGATTTATGCTGATATCGCTTGGCGTTTTTTTCGGGAGCAAAAATTACATTTCCTACACTCTTACCTAAATACTTTGGTATCCTCAGTCTAACAGTTACAAGATCCCCTAAATCTGGTTCTTCAGGGAAAAGATAAAAACTTGTTTGGTCAGAATAAATCCCTTTCATGATCTCATTGTCCTCCAATTAATTGTATATATAAATTAAACAATAATTTATTTTAACTTAAATTTTTATTTTTTTCTAATTTAAGCAGCTCTTCAACAATCTCTTTTTCCATATTTTCTAGTTCCAATAACTCTTTTTCTAATTTTACTTTTTCCTCCATTAATTCTATAACCTTATTATAATCGTCCCCAAATTCAAAAAGATTAACTTCTACCTTATCTAATTTTTTAAATAAGGTATCAGCTTGTGATCTTACATATAAAAGTTGATTGTTTAAACTTTTAATTCTATTTTTAATTCTATTTTTTTCTTTATAAGAGATATTTTGAACCTTTTTTTTATCTAATTTAAAAGAAGAGCTTTTAATATTATCTAAAATATCGTTAAGTTCTTTTGACTCAATACTTTCACCATCATCAATTAGTATAAATTTATCAGCAATATTTTTTATGAAATATTCATCATGTGAAACGAAAATGATCGCCCCTTTATATTCTTTAAGCGTCTTTTCTAATGATTGGATAGTTAAAACATCCAAATTATTTGTAGGTTCATCTAAAATCAAAACGTTAGGTCTTTCAAGCAAAATTTTCGCGAGTGCAAGTCGCGTTAATTCCCCGCCTGATAGTTCTCTAACTTTCTTAAAAACCTCTTCTCCATAAAATCCAAACCTTCCTAGATACTTTCTAACTTCGAAATCTTTCCAATCTTGTACTATTCTCCAAGTTTCACTTAATACATCAAGCTCATCTGAAAGTTTCATGACAACTTGATCTAAATATCCTACCTTTATATTATATCCCCATTCTACTTTCCCAGAATAAAAACTTATTTCTCCCAGTAATATTTTCAAAAGAGTTGTTTTTCCACAACCATTTTTTCCTAAAATTGCTAATTTTTCCCCCTCATATAATTCAAACGAGATATTAGTTAATAATTTGTGAAATTTGTCGTAAGAAAAAGAAAGATTTTCCACTTCTATTACCTTATATCCAGTTTTTTCAGGTTGGGGAATTTTTATTTCAATTTCCTTTTCTTGCTCTAGATTTTCAATTTCTTCGTATTCTTTCTTTAACTCTTCTAATTTTCTTTCTCTTATTATAGCTTGTCTCATCATTTTTTCAGTTCCCCATGACCTATATCTCTGAATCATTCTTTCTAGTCTCTGAATTTCTTTTTGTAAGTTTCTTTGACGTGCATTAAGAGAATTAATATAAATTTCTCTAGACGAAAGATATTCTTCATATTTTCCTTTAAATTCCCAAATTTTTGAATTATTTATCTCCCAATATTTATCACATAACTCTCTTAAAAAGGCCCTGTCATGAGATACTATAACCATAGCACCCTTATAATTTTTTAGATAGTTTATTAACCACTCTATTGAATATAAATCTAAATGGTTGGTTGGTTCGTCTAATAACAGCAAGTCGGATTTTCCAGATAAAGTCCTTGCTAAAGATAATCTAGTAATCTCTCCACCACTTAAAGTAGAAACTTTTCTATCCCATTGTTCTTCTGAAAAACCCACTCCAACAAGTAAACTTCTTGTAATGCGATCAACCATATGTTCGGCATAATCCTTTAAAACAGCTTCTTTTATAAAATTATAAATTGATAAATCATCATTATCAGCACGATATTGTTTCAAGATAGAAATATTTAAATTATTTTTCTTTATTACTTGCCCTTCAATTGGTTCTAGGTTTCCATAAATAATATTCAATAAAGTTGTTTTACCGCTTCCATTTTTACCTATTAAAGCTATTTTATCCTTAGGATTTATAACCAAATTTACATCGTAGAATAAATAAAAATCCCCATAATTGTGAGAAACATCTTCTAACCTAACAAACATTTTTAATCAATCCCTAAATTATTCGAATTTTCAACTATATAAGAATATATATCCTCTAATGTGGGTTTCAACTTAGTTTGATGAACTTCAGATCCATGAATAGAAAAGTTCGGATCCTTAGTCTCTACAATAATCTTTTCGTCAGAAACAGGCTTAATTGCTGTGATATTAGGAAGACTTTTTACTTTTTCCAAAACACTTTGATAATCATCTTTTTTAATAGTAAGTTCAAATATATTTATTTTAGTATCAAACCTCTCATACAACTTGTCAATACTGTCTTTAATAACAATCTTGCCGTCAACAATTATACCAACACTTGTAGCTAATTGTTCTATTTCCCATAAGTAATGAGAAGATATAATGATTGTAGTCCCCTTAGTAATATTTTCATTCAATATGAATCTTCTTATAAATCTAGAAGATTCAACATCAATAGCATTTGTCGGTTCATCTAATAAAAGTATTTCAGGAGATTTTAACAAGGCTCTAGCTATATTAAGCTTTTGCTTGTTCCCTGAAGATAGATTTTTTGTAAGTTTACGTTCATGCTTGTCTAAATCAAAACTTAATAAAAAATTATCGATTTTTTCTTCAGCATTTTCCACATCTGCAACAGTAGCAAAAAGTTTAAGATTTTCATAAGGAGTTAAATCTTCTTCGAGAACAGAATAATCTGAAACTAAGGAAATATATTTTCTTAATGTTTGCTTATTTTTGTACAAGTCTTGACCAAAAACTCTAACTTCACCAAAAGTTGGGGTTAATAGAGTAGATATCATCTTCATTATTGTAGATTTTCCGGCACCATTAGGTCCAATGAGGCCAAATATCTCACCTCTATTTATTCTCAAGTCAACATTATTAACAGCTATTGTATTTCCAAATCTTTTGGTTACCTTTTCAAAGGAAACAGCTTCATTAACCCCTTCAAATATTTTCATACTTTTCTAACTTTTTAACCCTCCTTTCAAAATCTCTTTCAGCAATTTTTTCTCTTTTATCGTATTTTTTCAGTCCTCTAGCTAAAGCTATTTTTACTTTTATCAAACCTTTATCGTTCACATAAAACTCTAAAGGAATTATTGTTAATCCTTCTTTTTTAACTTTACTATTCAAACGAATAATTTCTTTCTTGTGCATTAGTAATCTTCTTGGCCTTTCCGGATCATGATTGAATACGGTAGCACTTGAATAAGGACTTATATGAACATTATACAAAATTAATTCACCGTTTTCAATTTTACAAAAGGCGTCTTTTAGATTTATATTTCCCTCTTTTGCTGACTTAACCTCAGTTCCTTTCAATTCTATTCCACATTCAAAGGTTTCTAAGATTTCATAATCATGAAAAGCTTTTTTGTTTTTTGCTAAAACTTTCATTTACAGCACCTCAATTCAAAAATTCACATGCACCTGTTTTAAGTTCCAACCTTTGGCGCTTTTTCTTCACTATTAGCCAAAAAATTTAATTCTTCTTGGTTCCTCTTCTTTTTATCTAAGGCATTTAATATTACTTCTGCCCTTCTCTTTCCTACACCAGGTATAGTTGTAAGATCTTCAAACTTTGCTTTCATTAACTCGGGAAGTGTCTTAAAAGTTTCTACCACATTTCTCACAACTATTGATGGAAGATTTGTTGAATAAAGTAACCTATAACCCTTTGAGGAAACTCCATATTCTTCCAATTCATCTTCCGATTCTATATCATTATAGCCAAGAGCTTTAGCTACTTCTAACGGTCTAACTAAACTATCCACACCAAAATCATTAAAGATTTCTAAGGCTTCTTCAGGTCTTTGATATGATAAATTCTCAACACTATAATCCATAATTACAGAACCGACAAGCTTAGGAACAGATCTTAAGATCTCTTCATACTCAAGTCTGACACTTCCAGCAATTTCACCCAACTCTAATAAATATCTTTCAGCTTTTTGAGTAATACATATTGTAAGCATTCCTTTTGAGATAACTTCAACTACATCTCTTAGACTAACTTTTTCTTTTATTTCTTCTATATTCAAATATTCTAATAATCCCATAAAACTTTGCCTATATCGTTGAGCAATTGTAATCTCCTGATTCAACCGTGCAAACAAAACATTTTCAGGTAATAACTCATGCTTTAATTTATCATAATATACAGATATAATATTCCTTCTTTTAGAAATAGCAACTGTTAAATCCCCTGTTTGTATGGCAATTTTTTCTGCTGTTTTATGTCTCATTCCTGTTTCTGAACTTGGAATATTTTTATCAGGATTTAGAAGAGCGTTCGCATACAAAATTTTAGTTCCGTCACTATTTAATACAACAGCTCCATCCATTTTAGACAATTCATATATTTTCTCAGGTAGAAAATCACAATTTAATTCAAATCCTGGTTGTATAAGTCCTTCTTTGATGTTATCTTCAGGATGAGACGAAAAGAATAAGAGTGCACCCAGATTTGCCTCCATTATTCTATCTACACCTTTTCTAATAGGCTTACCAGGTGCAAGTAAATTGAAAATTTTTCCCAATTTTTCGTTCAAAGGACACTTCCCTCCTTCCCAAATAATTTTATCAAATCTTTGACGTTTTCCACAACTTTAAAATTATTATTATCAATATTTTTATTTTTTGGAATCAATACAGCATCTGCACCGAGTTTCTGAGCTATTTCAATTCTCTTTTCTAAAAGCGAAACCCCTCGAATTCTTCCATCTAAACCTATTTCTCCTAAAGCAATTACAGAATATAAAAGAGGTTTGTCTAGCATAGAAGAGATTAAAGAAAGAGCAATTGCTAAATCCATTGAACTATCGGTAATTTTTAAACCTCCAGATGTATTAACAAATATATCTTTGTTTTCCAAAGGAAATTTAAGTTTTTTAGAAAGGACCGCAGTAATCATTAACAATCTATCTATGGGAACACCTGATGTAACCCTTCTAGGAGAACCATATACTGGATTACTTACCAAAGCCTGTATCTCAATAGGCAAAAATCTTTGCCCAACCTTGGCTACTGTCAAAGTATTACCAGGCTCATTTGAATACTCTGAAAGAAAAAAAGATGTAATATCTTCAATTGGTTTTAAACCAGTTTGGGTGATCTCTAATATTATTATTTCATCTGTAGGACCAAATCGATTTTTTAAAACTTTCAGTATTCTAAGCCCTGAACTTCTCTCCAAATCAATTTGAATCACACAATCAACCATATGTTCCAAGACTTTCGGCCCAGCTATAGCCCCTTCCTTATTCACATGGCCTACTAATATAACAGGTATTTCTGTCTTCTTTGCATAATCAACTATTTTTCGTGTACATTCTCTAACTTGAAGCAAACTACCAGGCGCAGAATCAATTTCATCACTTTTTAAGGTTTGAATAGAATCTATAAAAATAGCTTCAGGACGGTGCTTACTATTAATCAAAGCACTGAGAATTAGCTCTATGTTACTTTCAAACATCAAAGCAATCCTTTTGTTACCTATATTCAGTCTTTCAAATCTTTGAAGAACTTGATTTACCGATTCTTCTCCTGAAATGTAAAAAATGAATCCTTCTTTAATATCTAATGAATCTGCTAACTGTGTTAGAAGTGTACTTTTTCCTATTCCAGGCTCTCCACTTAATAAATACACGCCTCCTTTAACTAAACCTCCATTTAATGCGTCATTTATTTCTTTTAGTTTGATTGATATTTTTTGTGGAGGAGAAATTTCCTGCCCTATAAAAACTATCTCAGGAGCATCTTTAATATTCTTATCAAAAGCAATATCCGCGGTATATTCTACCGCGGATTCTAATTCTTGACATACCGGACATTTTGCAAACCATTTATCAGACTCATAACCACAATTATTACAAACATAAACTTTTTCTGATTTTTTCAAGTGTTAACCACTTTCTTTTCCGCTTTTTTACGTTTATTGGGAGATCTTCTGAAACTTAGTTTATCATCATTCTTTCTATGCGTTATGATAATTATATCGTCTTCTTCATATTTGTTCTTAAGTATTTCTTCAGATAATGGATCTTCAATATACCTTTGAATTGCCCTTTTCAGTGGTCTAGCGCCAAATATTGGATTATACCCTTTTTCTAGCAGAAAGTCTATCGCACTTTCCTTAACTGAAAGGCTAAGATTCTTTTCCTCAAGTCTGCTTTTTAAATCAGAAATTTGAATGAATATTATTTCTTTAAGCTGCTTTTTGGTCAACGGATGGAAAACTATAATATCATCCAATCTATTTATAAATTCGGGCCTAAATGTTTTTTTGACAGCAGACATTACTTGTTCCTTCATATTTTGATAATCGCTTTCAAAACTGTCATTTTCAACGAAACCCATAGACCTCTTTGTCTTGCTAATCTGTTCGGAACCAAGGTTTGACGTCATTATTATAATAGTATTTCTAAAATCTACAGCCCTTCCTTGAGAATCTGTTAATCTTCCTTCATCCATAATCTGCAACAAAATGTTGTAAACATCTGGATGAGCCTTTTCTATTTCATCTAACAATATAACAGAATATGGTCTTCTTCTTACAATCTCGGTTAACTGTCCACCTTCTTCATATCCAACATATCCAGGAGGTGCACCAACAAGTCTAGAGACACTGAACTTTTCCATATATTCGTTCATATCAATTCTGACCAAATGCGTTTCATCTCCAAAGAGATATGAAGCTAATGCTTTAGCCAATTCTGTTTTACCTACACCGGTAGGTCCTAAAAACAAGAATACACCTATAGGTCTTCTTGGATCTTTTAATCCGCTTCTTGCCCTTCTTATGGCTTTGGATACAGATCTGATCGCTTCATCTTGGCCAACAACTCTTTTATGTAAAACATCTTCAAGATTCAATAATCTCTGCATCTCTTCAACTTCTAATTGTTGTAGAGGAACTCCTGTCCAATTTGAGATTATCTCGGCAATATTTTCCTCATCTATATCAATTATGTTATTTTCTGCTTCATTTCTCCATTTAACATAAGCTTCTCTGTATTTTTCTTTCATTTTCTCTAGTTCATTTTCACTCTTATCTTTTGATTCTTCACGAGATATTTTGTACACTTCTCTCTTTTTTTCTAATTCTTCAATTTTTTCAAGTTCTAACCTCAATTTAGGAGGTAATGTTAAAGCCCCTAACCTTGCTTTTGCACCAGCTTCGTCTATAACGTCAATTGCTTTGTCTGGTAAATGTCTATCGGTTATATAACGAGCTGAAAGATGAGCTGCTGCTTCAAGCGCACTGTTAGAATATTTTACCTTATGATGTTCCTCATATTTATGCTTTATCCCTTTCAATATTTTAATAGTCTCTTCTATTGATGGTTCAGTAACATAAATTTTTTGGAATCGTCTTTCAAGTGCAGGATCCTTTTCTATAAACTTTCTGTACTCTCCAGATGTAGTTGAACCAATTATTGTTATTTTCCCATTGGCTAATGCAGGTTTCAAAACGTTAGCAGCATCCATTGATGATCCCTCTGCTGCACCTGCTTCAACTATCATGTGTAATTCATCAATAAAGAGAATTATATCTTCAGTTTTTTCGAGTATTTGCATCAATTTTTTCATCCGTTTTTCAAATTCCCCGCGGTATTTAGTGCCAGCTACTAAGGCCGTTATATCTAAAGAAAAGATAGTTTTATTTTTTAAGATTTCCGGTACAGTTCCTTCCACAATTTTTTGAGCTAAGCCTTCTACTATAGCACTTTTACCTACTCCTGCTTCACCAATTAGTACAGGATTGTTCTTCTTCCTTCTAGCTAGTATTTCCATTACTCTATTTATTTCTATTTCTCTACCTATAATTGGATCTAATTTGTGATTTTCTGCTAATGCAGTTAAATCAATACCAAAATCTTCTAATTGCTTAAGTGCATTTTGCTTTTGACGCTTTCTTTCCTCTAATTCTTCGCTTTTAACAATATCTGTTTTTCCAGGTAACTCGCCTTTCATCATTATTTCAGACAATTCCTTTCTCATCAAAGATAAATTAATACCTGATCTCTTAAGTATATGAGACGCAATTCCTTCTGCTTCCCTGCATATACCTAATAACAAATGTTCTGCATCAATTCTATCAAATCCCATCAATTCTGCTTCATCATACGCAAGTTCCAATATTCTTTTAGCTCTTGGTGTTGGCTGTGGAGAACCAATAATTCCTTGTGTAGAATTGGTACCCACAACATTAGTAATCTCCATTTTAACACTATTATAATGAAGGTTAAATTCATCAAATATTTTATCTAAATGTCTTCCTCCAACCTTTAAAAGTCCCAAAAGAATATGTTCGGTTCCAACATATGGATGTCCCATTTCTTTCGCTTCATTTTGAGCCTCTATAAACACTTTTGCGGCCCTTTCCGTAAAGTTATCAAACATGTCTTCTCCTCCTTCACGATACCGTCAACCAATAGAATTCTATTCTCAATATGTTAATATTATTAGTGTAGTTCGTATAAAAAACATACGTTCTTATAAGAATAAATAATCTATATAACTTCTTTAAACTACCTCGTTTTTCATTATTATTGTACCATGATTATTATTAAAAACAAAGTAAATAAAGTTAAATTATATAGAAATTAGCTTTTCTGATACTTGTTTGACATAGTATATTCATCTTAATCTTTTCTTAACTCAAATGCAATTGACAATTGCACACTGGTTTGATATAATCTTTTGCAGTTGAATAATGTTCATGCCGATGTAGCTCAATTGGCAGAGCGGCTGACTTGTAATCAGCAGGTTGGGGGTTCAAGTCCCTTCATCGGCTCCAAGTTATAAACAATTTATTATGTTGATTTGGTGAGGTGCCCGAGAGGCCAAAGGGGGCGGACTGTAAATCCGCTGGCAGATTGCCTTCGAAGGTTCGAATCCTTCCCTCACCACCAATATACATGTGATTTAACAAGAGAGGTGAAATTATGGCAGCAAAGACTCCTATTATCAACTTTTCGTTAAAATGTACAGAATGTAATAATAGAAACTATTATAAGACAAAGAATAGAAACTTCAAGAACAAAATTGAATTAAAAAAGTATTGTCCAAAGTGTCGTAAACATACCTTACATGTTGAATCAAAGATTTAATTTTGATTTTGGCACATATTTCAAAAAGTAGGAGTGTTTTATATGTCAAAATTTTGGATTTTTCTAACATCTGTGTGGCAGGAAGCAAAAAAAATTAAATGGCCAACAAAAAAAGAATTACTAAATTCTACATTGGTAGTTTTAGTTATTCTGGTAGTTGTCTCTGTTTATTTGTTTCTTGTTGATTTCGGGCTAGTTCAATTTTTTACACATTTGGTTTATCCTTTTTTCTTAGGTATTCCAGCTTCTCCCTCACCTTAGTTAAATCGATTAGTTGATAAATAAGTTAATAAATCAAATTTAAAAACGTGGTGATTTTTTAGAAGATGCGTAAAGAATGGTATGTTTTGCAAGTATATTCTGGTATGGAAAACAAAGTCAAAGAAAACATTGAAGAGAAAGTGAAAAATCTCGGATACGATAAGTATATTGGAAAAATAGTTATTCCTGAAATTGAAGAATTAAATTATACTAATAGACGAATAGACAGGATGTTTGTGTCTAAAGACGCTGAATTGTTTGTAAAAAAGGGTAAAGATGTAAAAAAGGGAGACTTACTAGCTAAAGAACCAGCTATAAAGATCAAATCAAAGGGTAAAATAGTTGAAGCCAAAAATTATCGAAAAATCATGGTGGAGACAGAAGGCAAAAAATATTCAAAAACCTTCTTGATACCCGAAAGTGTTGGTGTAATTGCTGGTTTAAGAGTAGGAAAAAAAGTAGTTTCTGGAACTCCCCTTAGTAAAAACTTTGAATATGAATGCGATGTGGATGGAGAAATTGTTGGTATAGAAAAAGTTAAAAGGGTAGTAGTTCAATCTGATTCTGGCGAAAACGAGGTTTATATAGTACCAAAAGAAACTTTCAAATCAGACAGTTATAAAGTTGGAACAATTGTGGAACCTGAGGAAATAATTGGTGATGCTAAAGAATATAGAGCAAAATTTGCGGGAAGAGTTGATATACGAGAAACCGCACTAATTAAAGAGATTAGATTGATAAAAACAAAAAAGAAAAATTTATTCCCAGGATATGTTTTTATCGAAATGATTTACACTAAAGAAGTTGAAGATACTATAAAGAAAATACCTTATGTTTCGACCTTTTTAAACATAGGTGGTAAACCTGTTAAACTTCAAAAGAATGAGATTAGCGCAGTATTGAGATTGATAGGAGAAGAATCATTTGAAAAGAAAAAGCTTCAAGAAATTAGAACTGATTTTGAAATTGGTGAACATATAAAAATAATTAGTGGACCTTTTGAATATTTTACAGGCAAAATAAAAGGTATTGATTTAGAAAAACAAGAAGTAAAAGTTGGAGTAAGTATGTTTGGAAGAGAAACCACCGTTACTCTTTCGTTAAGTGAAATAGAAAAAATAATTGATTAATATTAATATAACGTGAGTGGGAGGGATTTTTCCCGATATACCACAAGGAGGTACGATAGAATGGCAAAAAAACTTATTAGAGTAGTAAAGCTACAATTAGAAGCAGGTAAAGCAACTCCTGCACCTCCAGTCGGACCGGCATTAGGTCAATATGGAGTAAATTTGATGGAATTTTGTAAAAAATTTAATGCCGTTACAGCTGATCAAGCAGGAACTTTATTACCTGTGGAGATTTCTGTTTATGAAGATCGATCTTTTTCCTTTGTAGTTAAAACTCCTCCCGCTTCATTTTTACTCAAAAAAGCAGCTGGCGTAAAATCTGGAGCGAAAGAACCCGGAAAAGAAGTGGTCGGGAAAATCACAAAATCTCAGCTAAGAGAAATTGCTGAGATTAAAATGAAGGACCTAACTGCTAAAGATATAGAAGCTGCCATGAAAACTATAGCCGGAACAGCAAAAAATATGGGAATAGAAATAGTCGAAGGCTAGAAAGGGAGGAGAATAAGACATGCCAAAAAGAGGTAAAAAATATAAAGAAGTATCAAAGTTGGTTGACAAAACGAAAACGTACAATATTGAAGAAGCCATAGAACTTATTAAAAAAGTTTCCTATACAAAGTTTGATGGAACGGTCGAACTACATATAGTTTTAGGAATAGATCCCAAAAAAACTGATCAAAATGTTAGAGGAACAATATCTCTGCCAAATGGTACAGGTAAAAGTGTAAGAGTTTTGGTATTTGCAGAAGGTGAAAAGGCCGAACAGGCACGTCAAGCAGGAGCAGATTATGTGGGTTCAGATGATTTAATCGAGAAAATTAATTCTGAAGGATGGACAGATTTTGATGTAGCTATAGCCACTCCAGATATGATGCGTAAAATTGCTCGACTTGGTAAGGTCCTAGGTCCTCGTGGACTAATGCCTTCACCAAAAGCTGGAACTGTTACTGAAGATATAGCCCAAGCCGTGAAAGAATTTAAAGCTGGAAAAGTGGAAGTTCGAAATGACAGAACAGGAAACATTCATGTGCCAGTGGGGAAGGTTTCCTTTAACAATGAAGCTCTTAAAGAAAATATTCTTTCTGCTCTTGAACAAATCAACAAAATGAAGCCTGAGAGTTCAAAAGGAAAATTTATAAAAAAAGCTACTATAAGTCCTACAATGGGTCCTGCAATAGTTATAGATTTAAGTTCTCTTGGTGAGATTAAAGTAGCGTAATTAGATAATTTAATTATTTACACAATTTATTTTTTCAATAATGCGTACCAAAGAAAGTGGGTCTTTTAAGAAAGATAAAGAGTATAATGCTCGCCTACAGAGGTACGTGGAATAAAGAAATAAATAGATGAATATTACATTTATTTCTTTTATAGTCCGCGGCCGTGTGCCGCTTTTTTTATGAGGAGGTGTTCTTTTTGTTAACCAAAGAGTTAAAGAAAGGATTGATTCAAGACTTTGTAGATGCTTTGGAAGAAGCTAATTTAATACTCTTTATCGACTTTACTGGTATGAATGTTCCTTTATCACACCAATTTAGGATGGAGTTATATAACAATTTTGGTGAAGATGTTATCTATAAAGTCTATAGAAATTCTTTGTTAAAAACAGCTATCAAATTATCGAAAAAATCCGAAGATGAGTTTGAACCTTTTTTAACTGGACCAACAGCTGTCTTATCCGCTAAAAATGTAGATCCAATTGAAGTATTAAAGTTTGTCAAAAAATTTTCTGATTCCCAAAAAGGCTTACCTTTTATTAAAGGTGGAATATTAGAAGGCCAAATAATAGATTCTGAAAAAGCTAATGAATATGCTAAACTGCCTTCTAAGCAAGAATTATATGCTATGCTTGTTAGAAGCGTAAATTATCCTATATTTGGTTTAGTTAATGCCTTAGCCGGCAACATTAGAAACCTTATTTATGTTTTAAACGCTATAAAAGATAATAAGTAAATTTGGAGGTGTATGGTAGATGACAAAAGAGGAATTCATTAATGAAATCAAAAAAATGACCGTTGGAGAACTTGCTGAATTAGTCAAAGCTCTTGAAGAAGAATTTGGAGTATCCGCAGCTGCTCCAGTAATGGCAGCAGCTATGCCAGGCGTAGCGGCAGGTCAACCAGCTGAAGAAGAAAAAAGTTCTTTCGATGTAATTTTAAAAAGCTTTGGAGAACAAAAAATTGGCGTAATTAAAGTTGTTAGAGAAATTACCGGATTAGGTTTAAAAGAAGCTAAAGACTTAGTAGAAAAAGCTGGTACACCTGAAGCAAAAATAAAAGAAGGGGTACCCAAGGAAGAAGCAGAAGAAATCAAAAAGAAATTAGTTGAGGCTGGAGCAGAAGTAGAAATTAAATAATTTAACTAATATTTTAACACGATTTTCAAGAAAAAACGATATAATTGAATTCGCATTGGACTTTTTGTCTAATGCGAATTTTGCTGCTTGATTTAGTAAAGAAATATTTTTCATATGCCGAGGTGGTTGTTTTTGAATACTATCACTAGGAAAGTAGGTAAAAGGTATAGAAAATTTTTTGGGAAGGTTCCTGAAAATGTAGGTCTATACGAAGATTTAGTCAAAATACAAAAAGATTCTTTTGATGATTTTTTAAATCGTAAATTGTTAGAGAGTATAAAAAGTTTCATGCCTATCCAAGTATCTGTGAAATCTACTGGGAAAAAAAGTAAGGATATTTTAGTTGATTTTTTTGATTCCAGACACGAAAAACCAATTTTAACTGAAGATGAATGTCGCGATAAAGGCTTAACTTATGCTGCTAAAGTCTATTTGAGTGTTCGAATAACAGATACGTCAACGGGCGAAATTATTGAAAAAGATGACGTGTTTTTATGTAACGTTCCTTATATGACTGACAGGGGTATTTTCATAGTCAACGGAGCAGAAAGAGTAATAGTGAATCAACTTGTACGTTCTCCTGGAATTTATTTTATAAAAGAAGAAGAAACAGATACAACTAAAGAAATGCTTATTGCACATTTTCTACCAGTAAAGGGTGCATGGTTGGAAATACTTTACAATCCTAGCAAAGAAATTCTTCAAGTAAGAATCGATAGAAAAAGAAAATTTAATCTTTTCTTGTTTTTAAGGGCTTTGGGATACGAAAGTGATTTGGACATTCTCAAATTATTTCCTGAAAGGATAAATTTAGAAGATGACATTGAGGTTTCTTCCTATATTGATTGCACTGTTTTATCTGACTTGCGATTTGAAGAACTTGAAAAGCTTGACCCGGCAAGAAAATCCACACTGGGAATGCGACTTTCTGAAGTTCTAGATATATTAAAAGAAAACGATGTAAAAATGGTCACCGTATGTAATCGAGTTGCCCAAATAACCTTAGACAGAATGAAAAAGAGGTATGAAAAAGATGGCATCGTGACTCCACTAGATGCATACAAAGAAATTTATTCAAAATTAAAACCCACAGAAATTCCAAGACCTCAAAAAGCTAAAGAAGAAATTGAAGACATGTATTTTAACCCTTCAAAATTCGATTTTTCGGACATTGGTAGACAAAAAGTACAGACAAAACTCAGAGGTGCATATATTGAATATCTCAAAGAAGTAGAAAATAAAGAAATTACTCAAGACATGGAAGAAAAGATAAAATATCCTTTTAATTCTTTTGCTATCGAAAAATTAGATATTATATTATCTACTCGTTATTTATTAAAGTTACCAGAAAGGCCAGAAGGTTTGGATACGAGAGACCATCTTGGTAACAAAAGGGTACGATCAGTTGGCGAACTTATGCAAGTCGAATTTGAAAGAGCTTTTTCTAAAATTGTTCAACATATTCCTGAAAAAGTTGCTGTTGCTCAATCTATCAATAAAATAAACCCTCAATCTTTAATAAACTCTAGAGCAATAATGACAGCTTTTCATCAGTTTTTTGCAACCAGTCAACTATCTCAGTTCCTTGACCAAGTGAATCCCCTCGCTGAATTAACACATAAAAGGAGATTATCAGCAATTGGTCCAGGCGGTTTAAAAAGAGAGCACGCTAAATTTGAAGTTAGAGACGTCCATCACTCACATTATGGTAGAATGTGTCCAATTGAAACACCAGAAGGCGCTAATATTGGGCTTATTACCTCTCTAGCAATTCTGGCAAAAGTTGATGAATACGGATTTTTAACCACTCCATATTACAAAGTGAAAAAAGGAAAAATACAATATCAAGAAGTAACTTACTTAACTGCAGACGAAGAAGAACTTCATAAAATTGCTCCAGCATCCGTTGAAGTTAATAAAGATGGTACCATTGCTACAGAATATGTTGAAGCAAGATTTCTAGGAAAAGTATCGCTATTCCACAGAGATGAAATAGAGTACATTTCTGTTACTCCTAAACAAATAGCTTCTGTATCAGCTGCTCTGATACCATTTTTAGAACATGATGATGCCAATAGAGCTCTTATGGGTTCTAATATGCAAAGACAAGCCGTTCCACTTTTAAAAACTGAGGCGCCTTTTGTTGGTACAGGTGTAGAATGGTTAGCAGCAAGAGATTCAGGATATTTAATTCTTGCTAAACATCGTGGAATTGTCGATTATGTCGATGGCAGAAAAATAGTAATTTCTAGATTAAATGATAAAGATGAACCTATAATAGATTCAGAAGGTAAAATTGTTAAAGATGAATATGTTCTGATGAAATATGTAAGATCTAACCAAGACATGTGTATAAACCAAATGCCATTAGTAAACCTTGGCGAGATTGTTGAGAAAGGCGATCCTTTAGCTGATGGCCCTTCAATGGATATGGGAGAACTTGCCCTAGGAAAAAATGTTTTAGTTGGATTTATATCTTGGGAAGGTTATAATTTTGAAGATGCCATTGTGGTAAGTGAAGAATTGTTAGAAAATGACACGTTTACTTCTATTCACATAGAAGTATATGAAACTAAAGCTATGGATACACAATTAGGACCAGAAGAAATTACAGCAGACATTCCTAATGTTAAAAAAGATTTATTAAGAAATTTAGATGAAGACGGAATTGTTAAAATAGGATCTTATGTTTCTTCTGGAGATATTTTGGTAGGTAAAGTTACTCCAAGGGGTGAATCAGACACTTCTCCTGAAGAAAAGCTTATTAAATCAGTCTTTGGAGATAAAGGCAGAGACGTAAAAGATACTTCTTTAACCTTGCCTCATGGAGTTGAAGGTAGGGTAATAAACGTTCAAGTTTTTGATCGAAAAGATATTCCTTCTTTAGAGATAGGTGTTAATAAATATGTTAAAGTTTTCATAGCTACCAAGAAAACTCTTGAAGCAGGAGATAAGCTAGCTGGAAGGCATGGAAATAAAGGTGTAATATCTACTATCTTAAACAAAGAAGATATGCCCTTTATGCCAGACGGTACTCCTTTACAAATGCTTTTATCACCGTTAGGTGTTCCATCTCGTATGAATATAGGACAAATTTTGGAATTGCATTTGGGCTGGCTGTCGATGCTAACCAACGATTATTACGCATCCCCCATATTTGATGGTGCTACAGAAGATGAAATAATGAATGAACTTCATAAAATGAGAAAGGAAAAAGGTCTTGATTTAGGAGAAGATGAAAATTATCCGACAGGAAAGATAGTATTAAGGGATGGTAGAACTGGTGAACCTTTTGATTTTCCTGTAGCTGTTGGTTCTATGTATATGCTTAAACTTTCTCATATAGCTAAAGATAAGATTCATGCTCGCTCCACAGGGCCATATTCGTTAATTCATCAACAACCTTTAGGAGGTAAGGCTCATTTTGGAGGACAAAGGTTTGGTGAAATGGAAGTCTGGGCTTTAGAAGCTCACGGAGCAGCCCACACACTTAATGAGATGCTTACCTATAAATCTGATGATATTAGAGGGAGAAATGAGGTATACAAAGCAATTTTAAAGGGCGAAAACTTACCTGAACCCGGTATACCTGAAAGTTTTAAGGTTTTAGTAAAGGAATTACAAGGTTTGTTGCTTGATATTAAAATATACGATGAAGAAGGCAATGAATTAGACATTGATAAAATTTAGATTATTTAATTTATCTAGTAGGATTTGGTTAATTTCATGCTCCAAGCAGCAGAGAAAATTAATCCTCAAGGAGTGAGTTTTTAATGGCGAATGTTTCTTCCTTTCAAAGAAAAATTGCTAAAATCAAGATTGGGGTTGCTTCACCAGAAATAATTTTAGCAAATTCTAATGGTGAAGTTACAAAACCCGAAACTTTAAATCATAGAACAGGAAAACCTGAAAAAGATGGTTTATTTTGTGAAAAGATTTTTGGCCCTACCAAAGATTATGAATGTGCTTGTGGAAAGTATAAAGGTAAAAAATATGAGGGCACAGTTTGTGAAAGGTGTGGGGTTAAAGTAGAATCAAAAGAAGCAAGAAGAAGAAAAATGGGACATCTGGAATTAGCTACCCCTGTTTCTCATATTTGGTATCTTAAGTCATCTCCTTCCATTCTTTCTATTCTTTTAAACATAGGCGTTAAGGATCTAGAAAATATCATTTATTATGGCTCAAAGAGAGTGGTAGAAAGAGCTTATTTAGTTTTAACCAGTCCTGAAAATGATGCTTTAGGATATTATCCAGGTGAGATTTTATATCAAAAAGAATATGAAATTTATTCACAATATTTGGATATACATGTTGAGCCAGCTGTTAAAACCTCTTCAGTCAAAGGGTTGCCTGTAGCTGATATAAGTGGAAAAGTTGATATTAAATCTGAGTTGACAGAAACTGAACGTGAACTAACTTGGATAATAATTAGAGATGAAACCGGTCTTGAAAGAAAATATCCTGTTTTTGAAGGCGCTTCAATTATGGTTGAACAAGACCAAAACGTTGAGAAAGGAACGCCTTTAGCAGATAGATTTTTGTATGAAGACGATTATCTAACTCAAAAAGAATATTCTTTATTCATGGAATATTATCCAGGATCAATAGAAGTTGAAAGAGATATAGAAAGAGATACTCCTATTGTTGTCATAACCGATTTAGATAAAAGATTTGCCAAAAGAATTGGTAAAAAAATCGGAGATATTTTACTTGAAGATGAAGCTAGAGCCTATGAAGAAGTAATGAAAATATTAAATTCAAAAATAAAAGAAGAAAGAGAGCAAATAATCAATAAAATTCTAGCAGAAGATATAGATTTTCCAGAGAAAAAATTCGAAAAAGGACTTAAAATCACTCAAGATGTACTTAATCAATTGCTGGAATTTGGTGTAAAAGATGTCTTAGCAAAAGATGAAGAAGATAATGAACGAATTTATCAAATAAACAAATATGAAAAATTTGAAGCAGGATTTGGTGCAGAGGCTGTTCAAAAGTTGTTGAAAAAGATAGACCTTGAACTATTGAAAGCTAGATTAGAATCTGAACTAGAAAAGTTAGATAAAAAAAGCCAAAAGGCTTTAAAGATTTTAAGAAGGCTAAAACTTGTAAACGATTTTATTAGTTCCGGAAACAAACCTGAATGGCTTATAACTAATTTAATTCCTGTTATTCCACCTGATTTAAGGCCCTTAATTCAAATAGAAGGCGGAAGGTTCGCAGCTACCGATTTAAATGATTTGTATAGAAAAGTTATAAATAGAAACAACAGATTAAAGAAATTATTAGAAATGGATGCACCAGAAATAATAGTTAGAAATGAAAAAAGAATATTACAGCAAGCTGTTGACTCACTAATTTATAATGGTCGTGTTGGCAAACCAATGACAGACAGAAACAGAAGACCTTTAAGATCTTTAACTGATTTATTAAAAGGTAAAAAAGGTAGATTCAGAAGAAATCTTTTAGGTAAAAGGGTTGACTACTCAGGAAGAGCAGTTATTGCTGTAGGACCGGATTTAAAGCTTCATGAATGTGGTCTCCCTAAAAAAATGGCACTAGAATTATTCAAACCTTTTGTTTTAGCGGAATTACTTAAAGGTTCAAATGCTGCAAGTAAAAGTGCAAGAAAATTCAAAAAAACTATAATAGAAAAAGAAATGCCTGAAGCCTGGGAAGTTCTTGAAGAAGTTATCAAAGGTCACCCTGTATTATTAAACAGAGCACCTACTCTTCATAGAATTTCAATTCAAGCATTTATACCAAAATTAATAGAAGGAAATGCAATAAGGTTACATCCTTTGGTATGTCCACCGTTTAACGCGGATTTTGATGGAGACCAAATGGCTGTACATATTCCACTATCTAACATAGCTCAAGCAGAATCTAAATTTTTAATGTTGTCTAGGTATAATATTATATCTCCTGCAAATGGTAAACCTATATCCATGCCTGGAAAAGATATAATTGCAGGCACCTATTATTTGACGATGCATGAAGACAATAAATTTGAAAGTACCCAATTACCTAAAAATCCAAAAGATATAGGTAAAGATGAATTTACTAGACATGTTTTTTCTGATAATATGGAAGCAGTTTATGCCTATGAATACTTCAAAATAATTGATTCTGACATATATCTTCAAGGAGACCACTTAGAATGGAAAAAGTCAGATTTCACATTACATGAACCAATTGGTCTCCGATATGAAAAGAACAAGGTTGTTAAGACTACCATAGGAAAAGTTATATTCAATGAAGCTGTACCAAAAGATTTGATTGACTACTCCAAAAAGATGGATAAGAAAGAATTAAAAAATCTAATCTTTGCAACTTTTGAAAAATATGGAATAGACAAAACAGCAGAATTATTAGATAGTATAAAAGATTTTGGCTTTCACTATTCAACTTTGTCCGGATTAACGATATCTATAAGAGATGTTCTACTTTCTCCAAAAAGAGAAGAAATAATAGAAGAAGCAAAAAAACAGGTTTTAGAAATTGAATCGCTGTATGAAGAAGGTTATTTAAATGATACCGAAAGATACAAAGAAATTATACAAATCTGGGAAAGTACAACAAATAAAGTTACAGAAGAAACTGCAAAAACTTATAGAAAATATCCTTTCAATCCAATATGGATGATGATAGAATCAGGAGCAAGAGGTAATATAGACCAACTAAAACAACTAGCTGGTATGAGAGGTTTAATGGCTGACCCCTCTGGTAAAATAATTGAAGTTCCTATTACCTCCAATTTTAAGAATGGATTATCGGAACTAGAATTTTTCACATCAACTCACGGATCAAGAAAAGGATCAGCAGATACTGCTTTAAGGACATCTACAGCAGGGTATCTTACAAGAAGACTAGTAGATGTTGCTCAAGCAATTACAATTACAGAACATGATTGTGGTACTGAAAAAGGAGTAGAAGCCAGAGAACTTTGGTCTGATGGTTCAAAAATTGAAAATCTTTCAGACTTTCTGTTTGGTAGAATCTTAATAAAAGATGTTTTAGACCCTGAAACAGGCAAGCCTGTTAAGGACAAAAAGACTCATAAAGAATATAAGAAAGATTTAATGCTAAACGAAGAGGATGCAAAATCTTTAGCAAATTATAATAAAGAAATTTCAGTGAAAAAGCTTCTTGAGTATGAAGAAAAAATAATCAATTTTGACGATTTATTTAATGATATTTTTTCTTATGAATCTCTAGAAGATGTAATAATTGACAATAAAACCCTTATTAAAATAGGCGAAGAAATTACAAAAGAAGTCAAGGAAGAATTGTTATTACACAATATACAATCATTACATGTGAAAGCATATAAATCTGTAGTTTATGTAGGTGAAGATTTAAAGATCAACGTTGATGGAAAACCAATAACTCTACTCAAATATCAAGAAAGAATTGATCTAAAAACCGCCAAAATGTTAGAAAAATATGGAGTTGAAAAAGTTGTAGTAAGACCGTTAATATTCATAAGATCTCCTTTAACCTGTGAAGCTGAGGAGGGAATCTGTGCGAAATGTTATGGAATGGATCTATCAAATTATAGGTTGGTTAACATCGGTGAAGCTGTAGGAGTAATTGCTGCTCAATCGATTGGTGAACCGGGTACACAGTTGACCATGAGAACATTCCACACTGGTGGTATTGCTACCGCACAGGATATTACTCAGGGATTACCAAGAGCCGAAGAATTATTTGAAGCAAGAAAAAAGACTAAAGGTCCTGAAGGAATCTTTGCAAAATCAAAAGGCATAGTTAAAGCAATAGAAAGAGACGAAGAGAATAAAAAAGGTAAAAAACTAAGAATAATCTTAGAAACCTCTGATGGAGAGTTAGATATTTACGAAGCGGATTACAAAACCAAGGCCTCAGTCGAAATTGGAGATAAGGTACTACCTGGCCAAAGATTGACTTCAGGAAACATAAAGCCAAGGAAAATACTTAAAGATTTAGGTGTAGACGAATTATCAAACCATCTTTTGAGTGAAATAAAGAAAATATATGCAGAACAAGGTGTTGACATCCACGATAAACATTTTGAAATTATCATTAGACAAATGATCAACAAAGTTGAGGTAATAGATGGCGGAGATACACATTATATGCCTGGAGATTTAGTACCATACAACAGAGTTATAAAAATTAATGAAGAGATAAAAAATAAAAATTCATCAGTTGAAAAAAACAGAGAAATCGTAATTGGTAAAAAATTAGCAAAAAAAGTAATTATTGCTTCGGAAAACGATGACGAAGAAAGCAAAATATACGACCAGGGAACAACTATAACAGAAGACATAATTAAAGATATAATAGAAGCAGGTATCAAAGAAATAGAAGTATACGAAGAATATAAAGAAATTAAAACTGAAGACGGTACAAGCCAATTGGTTGGAACCTCTAAAAAGTACCTAATCAATCCTAAAAATATTATTCGATTTGAAAGAAGACTTTTAAGAATAACTAAAGCTTCACTCGAGAGGGAAGGATGGCTCTCTGCAGCTTCTTTCCAACAAACTGTACAAATATTAACTGAAGCTGCGATCGAAGGAAGAGTTGACAAACTTAAAGGATTAAAAGAAAACGTCATAGTTGGTCAACCTATCCCAGCAGGTACTGGTCTAAGTTTATACACAAATCTTAACTATGAGGTTGTCCAACCGGAAAAAGAGGCTGAGATTGCTACTGGTAGAGAAAAATCTGTAGGATGATTTAGATATTATAAACCACAAAAAATGGTGCTGTTAACTAACAGCACCATTTTTTTGATTATTTGTTGTTATTGATTTTGTTTAGAGAATGCGTTTTGAATATAAGCACCTTGCATCGATAACTTTTGAACAGCTTGTTCCATTGCCGTAAATCTAGCGTAATAGTAAGCTTCCTTCTTTTGCAGTTTATCCAAAAGATTTGTCATTTCTTTAGCAAGGCTTCTCATTTGATTCCCTATCGTACCGTTAGTGCCGGCAATTCTGTCAATATAGCCATTAAATTTAGTGACATCATAGACATAATTCTGTATTTTTTGCGCAACACCATATTTTTCATTAGTTTTATCGTTTGTTGCAAATAATTTCCAAACATCTTCTGGATTATTATTCAAAGCTTCTCTAAGTTTATCCTCGTCTAATTTAATAAGTCCTTTCATGGTGCTTTCATAATTTCTACCTGTATCTCCCGAACCTATTCCTATACTTAATAAACTTTTAAACTCTCCATCCACATTAGTAGAAGAATAAACCATATTTCTTAATTTATAAAAAATATTCTCTAAATTTCTATCTCTAGCTAATATCCCTTTCATATAATCTTCTTCAGTCATGTCCTCAGCAGCTTTATCAGTAACCTTACTTTCATGAAGTAAATCATATACATAAGTAATTGTTTCATTATACTTATCTACAAATTGTTTGACAGTATCGACACTCTTATCTATGTCTTGTTCTACCGAAATTTTAACAAACTCATCAGAAAGTGATTTTAATTCTATCGTTGTACCAAATATATTAATTGTATTTTCATTTAACTGTTCGTATGTTGTTGAAGGATTTATACCATCAAAAGACAACTCAACTTCTGCATAACTACCTGTAGTTGTTACCCCACTTAATAATCCCAACTTCTCTAATAACTCTTTCCCTAAAGAACCTTCTTCGGCAGATACACTAATATTTTCTGGACCATTTTTATCGCTAATTATAAAAAACTTACCGTTTGCCTCATCAAACTTGGCACTCACGTCTGCTTCAGAACCTTTTATCTTTGCTATTAAATCATTAATGGTATCAGTTGAAGAAAGAGTAATCTCTTTAGATGATCCTCCTTCTTTTGAAATCGAAAACTTTATTTCTTGAGTATCATCCTCAATTCCCAAAATTGAACCTATCGTAGATTTCTTTTGAATTGTTGAATCTGTCACTTCGCCAACAACCACTGTAGGAGAAGCTAAAGAATTAACTTTTAAATAAAAAGTTGCATTGTCTGCATCCGCTGAAGAAGAAGCTGTTAAGACTTTTTCATCGGAAGAAACAGCCTTTTTAGGAATTAAATTTCCTTGCAACTTAAACTCTATTAAAAAATCATAAAATTCTTCTAATTTCTTATCTACCTGCATCCATACTTTTTGCTGATAGTTAAGAGTATCAAATTTTTCTTGTGCCCTATTTAAAGGCTGCATTTCGACTTCCATCAATTTGGAAACTACGGAAGCTGTGTCAAAGCCTGAAGCAATACCAGGCATTTGAAAAGAACCTAAATAAGGATTATATGCCATTTTATCATCCCCTTACAAAAATAACTACTAGACAAATATACAATTTGCTCCTACACAGACTCTCAAATTTATTATCGTCTGATTTTAAAGAAACTTTAAAATAAATACCTTAAATGGAAAAAATTAATTATCTTCATGATTATTATATCCTATTTTAAGATTTTTAACACTTTTATGTTATTATTTTGATAGATAAAATGTAAGATAAGGAATGAATGATATGTTAGTAATTAAAGGACAGTTTAATGAAGCAAAAATTTTTGCTAAAAGTTTAGAAGAAGAAGCTATAAAACAAATTAAAGAACTTTGCAATCAAGAATTTGTAAAGGGAAGCAAAATTCGGATAATGCCAGATGCACATACTGGAGTTGGATGCGTAATAGGAACAACAATGACTATAAAAGATAAAGTTGTTCCTAATTTAGTTGGGGTAGATATAGGTTGTGGAGTAAATGTTTGTAAAATACAAGAAAACAAAGTAAATTTTGAATTACTTGATAGTATAATTCGGAGAGAAATTCCTTCTGGATTTAGAGTTAGAACAACTCCTCACCCCTATGTCGAAAATACAAACATTTTTAATCTAAAATGTAGGGACTATGTTGATCTTGAAAGGGCGCTATTGAGTATAGGCACTTTAGGCGGAGGAAATCATTTTATAGAGTTAGCCATAGATAAAGATGGACATCTATACCTTCTTGTTCATTCGGGAAGTAGATATTTAGGAAAAGAAGTAGCTGAATACTATCAAAATTTAGCTTACGCATTATTATCTGGAAGCTCCCTTCCTACAAAAAAGTCTAAGAAAAAAAAGAAAAAAAAGCTTGTTAATTCTGAAAAAACAAATATTCCAAAACATTTGGCTTATCTTGAAAATGGACCTTTTAATGATTATCTACACGACATGAAGATAGTTCAGCATTATGCTCAAACAAATAGAAGAGCAATGATTGATATAATTGTACAAAATTTAAATTTAACAGTTTTAGAACACTTTTCAACTATCCACAATTATATAGATCTAGAAAAAATGATTTTAAGAAAAGGTGCAGTTTCAGCTCAAAAAGGAGAAAAATTGATAATACCAATTAACATGAGAGATGGCAGTTTAATCTGTATTGGGAAAGGAAATCCTGACTGGAATTATTCCGCACCTCATGGGGCTGGTAGAATCATGAGTAGAAGACAGGCAAAAAAAGAATTAGATTTAGAAAAATTTAAAAATAGCATGCGTGGAATATATTCAACTTCCATAGGTTTTCAAACAATAGATGAATCTCCTATGGTATATAAACCACTTGAAGAAATTGAAGAAGCAATTAAAGATACTGTAGAGATAATAGAAAGAATAAAACCCATATATAATTTTAAAGCCCCATAAATCAATATAAATCAATTGTGTGTTATAATTTTATATATGATCATATAAATATGACTAATTATTCCAAAGATGGAGGCATAAGATGATAATAGTTAGTGGTATGAGAGCCACAGGAAAATTACATATTGGAAATCTTGTCACATTAAAAGAATGGGTAGAGATTCAGGAAAAGTCGCCTAATAACTTCTTTTTTGTTGCAGATTGGCATGCATTGACTTCACACTTTGATAGTGTGGAAATTATTGAAGAATCAACGTTAGATATTCTCAGGCACTATCTTGCTGTTGGATTGAATCCTGAAAAAAGCGTGCTGTTTGTTCAATCGGCTATTAAAGAACATGCAGAACTATATTTATTGTTAAGTATGATAACCTCTGTATCACGTTTAGAAAGAATCCCCACCTACAAAGATCAAATTAATAATATATCTGACAGAGATTTAACGAATTTAGGTTTCTTAGGATATCCTTTACTACAAGCTGCTGACATCTTAATGTATAAGGGTGACATAGTCCCTGTTGGTGAAGACCAGATTTACCATATAGAGTTTACAAGAGAAACTGCTAGAAAATTTAATCTCCAATATCGTGAAGTTTTTCCCGAACCTCAAGCATTAATATCCAAAGTTAAAAAGTTACCAGGAACAGATGGAAGAAAAATGTCAAAAAGTTATGGAAATATAATTAATATTGAAACAAATGAAAAAGAGTTGAAAGAAAAAATACTACCCATGATGACAGATCCAGCTAGAATTAGAAGAACTGATCCAGGTGATCCTGAAAAATGTCCTGTATGGGAATATCATAAAGCATTTACAAAATTACAAGATGAAAAAGAATGGGTAATTCATGGATGTACAACTGCTTCAATTGGTTGCGTTGATTGTAAAAAATTGCTTATCAGAAATATGAAAGAAGAAATGCAGCCAATTTGGAATAACCTAGCAAAAATATCTAAAGATGATGCTAAAAATATTGCCTTAGATGGTAATGAAAAAGCGAGAAAAGTTGCCAAACAAACAATGCAAGAAGTTAAAGACGCTATGCATCTTAGGTGGTAAAAGAGAGGGGAACTAAAGTAAATTTTGAGGAAGTTAGTGTACAATTTGACATATTTTCAGGTCCTTTTTCTAAATTAGTTGAATTAGTTAAAGAAAAAAAGATATCGGTTAGACAGATATCTGTTAGTGTTATTTCAGATCTGTTTCTTGACTATGTTAACACTAATTACAAAGATTTAAATTCAATAGGAGAATTTTTAGAATTAGCATCATATTTAACTTTCTTAAAATCAAGAGAAATATTGCCCAATTCTTCTAAAGACAAGGATTTCAAAAGGCAGAGAGAGTTCATATACACTACAATTGAAAATTATGATATATTAAAACAAGCCAAAGATTTAATAAAGGAAGATTTTGGCGAAAACAAAAGAAAAGCTGTTAAAGTTAAAAAAACTGCTACCTTAAATAGTGAGGATGTTGGATATCAACTAGTAAAATTTTTTGATGACTACATTACTAATCAAAAAAGACTAGAAATTATAAAAGACGATTATAATGTTGAAAAAGCTATAAAAGATTTAGAAAAAATTAATCGTTTTAATGTGTATAACCTCTTTGAATATGCAAATTACAATAAGCTTAAGTTCGTAGTTTTGTTTTTAGCAGCTTTGGTACTAGTTCAACACAAAATATTTGATTATAAAGAAGGATTTTTTTATCGAATAGAGACATGATCACGATTTAGCAAAAGGAAGTAGGAATAATATGGAAAATAAAAAAATCGATGTTGAAATAAGAATGATAGAGGCATATATATTCTCAAAAACAGATGGAGTTTCTCTTCAAGACATTTCCAAGCGTTTGAAAATAAAAAAAGAAGACGTAAAACATTATTTAACCGAAATAGAACTTCATTACATTCAAGATCAACACGGCGTAGAATTAGTAAAAAATGGAAATAAATATCGATTTGAGATTAAACCTGAAATCAAATCAATGATTTTTCCTAATCCAAGAAAACTTGAACTAACAGAAACACAATTTGAAGTATTAACCATTCTATTTATGAATGGAGAAAGTAGATTAATAGAAGTAGAAAATATTAGAGGTAAAAATAGTTATTATCAAATCAAAAAACTTACCGAATACGGGTTGGTCAAAAAAGTTAAAAGAAAAAAACAACCATATTATGTGCTAACTGATAAATTTTATGATTTGTTACCCGATAAGACTATAAAAAAACTGGAGGATATGAAAAAAAGTGAATTTACAAAAAGCCCTTCAGATAATGTTTCTAAGTAGAAGGAAATCTTCTGAATATATAATAACTTATGGTGTACGTGTCAATGGAAAATTAATAAAAGAACCTTGGCATGAGTTAGATGATACCGACATTATTGAATTTGGCAATAAACTTATTAAAGTAAATGATATAAAAAAAATACAAGACAACAAGGTATATTACTTATTAAATAAACCCAAAGGATATTTATGTACTTTTAAAGACGAATATGGAAGAAAAACCATAGATGATCTTATAAGAAATAAGATAAAAGAAAAAGTATTTTATGTAGGCAGATTAGATTATGATTCTAGCGGTATACTGCTTTTAACTAATGATGGAATGTTTGCCAATTTTCTTCTAAGGCCTGAAAACAATATAAGTAAAGTATATAACGTTTTAATTAATGGCATTTTATCTCAAAAAGATATATTAAAACTACAAAATGGTGTATTGATCGAGCCAGGTTATAAAACCCTACCAGCTAAAGTCAAAATTTTACAAAAATATGACAATTCTTCTCTCATTCAAATAACTCTAAGCGAAGGAAAAAAAAGGCAGATAAAATACATGATTAGATCTTTAGGCTATCAAGTTATTGAATTAACCAGAGTTAAATTTGGTCCATGGAATATTGATGAGGTTCCAAAACCAGGAGATATTAAAAAAATTAATGATATAGACTTTTTGAAAATAGGATATAAAAAATGAGGACGCTAGGCGTCCTCATTTGGATGGGCCGAAATATCAATTAAGATGTTTCGGGGGGATGGGTATTTTCATTATACAATATGTTTATTAAGGAATAAAATCAAAAGAATTAATTTAAGTTGCATTTTTTTCTCTTTTATGTTTACTACAAAAGATAAATAAATAGAATTTTTTCAGAGGGTGAAATAATTCACCCCTTTTCTTTTCTAAAGAACTATGTAGTATAATACAAGTAAATTAAGATTATCTTTTGAATTAAATTTAGAAATAGGGAGTTTTATGAGCAGAAATATTTACAAACTTAGAGGATTACATTTAAACCAACTTATCGAATTATCTCAAATTGGTGACAAAGAAGCATTAGGAATTATATTAGAAAAATTTGAACCTATGGTAAAATCCATTGTGTCTAAATACTATGGAACTTGGGTAGAATTCGAAGATTTTTTACAAATAGGTTTTGTTGGTTTAATTCAAGCAGTTTATAATTTTAGGGAAGATGCAAACACTAAGTTCTCAAGTTTTGCTTATATGAACATATCTTCTGAAGTAAAATCTTTTGTGACCTATCTTAATAGAAATAAGCACAAGGTATTAACTGATGCTATAAGTATCGAAAAAACTGATGATGACTTCAGTGAGAATGCCGATTACTATTTTGAAGATGTTGATTCTGAAAAAGAAGATTTCTTAATGGAATACTTTTTTTCAAAAAGTATGGATGAACTACAAGAAGAAGAAAAAGAATTAGTTAAATTATGGATGAGTGGATACACTTATCAAGAAATAAGTGATATATCAAATGTTAACACAAAAAAAGTAGATAATACTCTTCAAAAAATAAAAAAAATTTTAGAGGGTAAGAAAAGTGAATATGAACAAATTAAAGATATTTTTGGAGGGTCGATATGAAATATAAAATAACTCTCATAGTAATGACACTTGTAGCTATAACTATTGCAATAACAAACGAAATTAGAATTATCGAATTAAAAAGAAGTTTTCAGAGTCAATTAAATAGACTTAATTCTAATGTAACACAAAAAATTAACGAAATTGAAAAAGAAGTTAATACACTTCAAGGATACTATGATCCAAACGGAATAGTTGAAAAATTTATCGTTTCAAAAAGTTTTTTAGAAAAAAATTTAAATGATTTAGATAAAATCTTAACACATTTAGACGAACCTTCTAATGCAGGTTACATTCAGATATATATTATAGGACACAATGAAGTATGGGTCTCTTTTAAAAATCCTGATGGCAAATTTATTTTTCAAGGAAACTTAAAACCCGGATTAAACCCTTATAAATTCTATTTTTTTAAAAGTCCTTCTATTGAAACACAATATACATATCAAGTCCCTTATAATTCTTCTTTCAAGAGTGGAGTTCCAGATAATACATATTTTCTAATAAAAGAACCTGGACAATATAGATTAATTAAACATCCAAACAAAGAAATTAGCAATATTATGAAAGATTTAAATCTTTACATTCCAACTGTTACGGGTCAATAAATGTGGTATAATTAACAACGTCACATATTTTTGTTTGTAAACGGATAAACTAATATAAAATTGTTGATTAAACTTAAAACGGAGGAAAACAGTAAAATGTCTATAACAAATAAAAATTATAATCCACAGGAGATTGAACAAAAGTGGCAGAAAATTTGGGAAGATAAAAAAATCTTCAAAACACCTAACAAGGATAATAGACCCAAGTTTTATGATTTAGTTATGTTTCCTTACCCATCAGGTACATTACATGTAGGTCACGTAAAAAACTATGTAATTGGAGACGTTGTCGCTAGATATAAAAGAACAAAACAATTCAATGTTTTACATCCATTTGGATTTGATGCTTTTGGATTGCCAGCTGAAAACGCTGCAATAGAGAAAGGAAAACTACATCCTGAAGAATGGACATTTAAAAATATAGATATTATTAGAAAACAGATTAAAAAGATAGGTATAAGTTATGATTGGGATAGGGAAGTAATCACCTGTAAAGAAGATTACTATAAATGGACTCAATGGTTATTTCTTCAACTATATAAGAATGGTTTAGCATATAAAAAGAAAGCACCTGTTAATTGGTGTCCCCACTGCAAAACCGTTTTAGCAAATGAGCAGGTCGTTAACGGTAAATGTGAGAGATGTGGTACAGAAGTTACAATCAGAAGACTAGAACAATGGTATTTTAAAATTACTGATTATGCGGAAAAACTATTAAACGACTTGGATAAACTTACTGGTTGGCCAGAAAATGTTAAAATTATGCAAAAAAACTGGATTGGCAAAAGTGTCGGAGCAGAAGTTGATTTCAAAATAGATGGAATGGATAAAACTTTAAAGGTTTTTACTACAAGACCTGATACTCTTTGGGGAGTAACTTTTATGGCACTAGCGCCTGAATCACCGTTAGTAGAAGAACTAACAACCCCAGAAAACCAACAAAAAGTCGAAGAATTTGTTAAAATGATCAGCGTACAAGATAGGTTTAAACGAACTTCTCAAGATGCCCCAAAATTAGGGGTTTTTACAGGTAGTTATGCAATTAACCCTGTTAATGGAGAAAAGATACCTATATATATTGCAAACTATATTCTATATGAATACGGAACCGGAGCTATTATGGCTGTTCCAGCTCATGACCAAAGAGATTTTGAGTTTGCAAAAAAATATAACTTACCGATAAGAATAGTCATAAAACCTAAAGATTCAAAAAATATGTCTAATGATGAAAGCCTTGAAAATGCTTATACAGGTGATGGAATTTTAGTTAACTCTGACATTTTCTCTGGTTTAGAAAATCAAGAAGCCATTAAAAAAATTTGTGAATGGTTAGAAAATAAGAAAATAGGCGCTTTTTCCGTTCAATATAAATTACGAGATTGGCTTATTTCAAGACAAAGATATTGGGGTGCACCAATTCCAATTATTTATTGTGAAAAGTGCGGCACTATCCCCGTTCCAGAAAAAGATCTACCTGTAAGATTACCAAGGGACGTTGAGTTTAAGCCAACTGGTACTAGTCCCTTGATCGATCATCCTGACTTCAAACATGTAAAATGTCCAATATGTGGTGGTGATGCTAAAAGAGAAGTAGATACGATGGATACTTTTGTTGATAGTTCTTGGTATTACCTAAGATATATTAATCCCAATCTAACTGATAAACCATTTGATAAAAACGATGTTAATTATTGGCTACCTGTTGATCAATACATAGGTGGAGTAGAACATGCCATTTTGCATCTACTCTATTCAAGATTTATAACTAAAGTATTAAAAGATCTAAATTATCTTGACTTTGATGAACCTTTTGAAAATCTCTTTACACAAGGAATGATTTATAGAAATGGCGCAAAAATGTCTAAATCAAAAGGAAACGTTGTATCCCCAGATGATATGATTAAAAAATATGGAGCAGATGCCCTTAGAACTTACATACTATTTATGGCACCCCCAGAAAAAGATGCTGAATGGAACGATTCAGGAATTGAAGGAACTTATCGATTTTTAAATAAAGTTTGGAACACATATATGAAAATCATTGATAAAATTGATAATATACAATTTCACACAAAATATCATCTTAAAAATCAAATTGAAAAAGATTTGAGAAGAAAATTGCATAGCACTATAGAAAAAATAACAAATGATATAGAAGGAAACTTCCAATTTAATACTGCTGTTAGTTCTTTAATGGAATTATTAAACGATTTCAATAACTATCTAAACGAAGTAAACGAAAATGATTGGAATTTAGATTTATTAAGAGAAATCGGGGATGATTTTGTATTGATGCTTTCCCCTATTGCTCCACATATCTGCGAGGAACTATGGAGTATGTTAGGAAATGAAAATCTCATAATCAATGCTTTTTGGCCTGAAGTAGACAAAGAAGCCCTAAAAGTAGAAGAAGTAACTATAGCCGTTCAGATAAACGGCAAATTACGATCTCAGATTACTATAAATTTGAATTCATCAGAAGACGAAATTAAAAAAATTGTTCTAGAAGATGAAAAAATTCAAAAATACCTAGAAAACAAATCAATTACGAAAATAATATATGTTCCAGGAAAAATAGTCAATATCCTAGTCAAATGACACAAAGTAATTGCATTGGCTGTATTTTCAATATTAAGACACATCCAAAAATTTATAAAGGAGGTGTAAGGGTTTTTCTGCCTTTGAAATAGTGAATTAATGCAGGAAAACTTTACAAATATGAAAGAAATCAAAGTTCCAAAGCCCACTATAAAAAGAATTGCGATGTATAATAGATTTTTAACACAATTAAAAGAAGAAGGGGTAGAAAAAACATCTTCTAAAGAAATCGCCGAAGCATTGAATATAAAAGCCTCTCAAGTAAGAAAGGATCTTTCTTATTTTGGAGAATTCGGAAAAAGAGGCGTAGGTTATAACGTAGAAAAATTATTATCAAAAATACATATCATCCTTGGTACTGAAAGGGTTTGGAATGTCGCTATAATCGGTGTTGGAAATTTAGGAAAGGCAATATCACATTATCCAGAGCTTGAAAAAAATAAATTTAAAATTGTTTCTGCATTTGATGTAGATAAACGAAAGGTTAATTCTATTTTGTTACCTGGAATAGTGATTAAACACATTAACGATTTAAAAGAAGATATTAAAAAAACTAATTTTGAGATAGCTATTTTAACGGTTTCACCCTCTGCTGCTCAACCTGTCACAGATTTGTTAGTAGAAGCAGGTATAAAAGGAATTTTAAATTTTACTCCAGTTACGCTTAATGTAAGTGAAGATGTAGTTGTAGAAAATGTTGACTTTGTTATTTCACTTAAAACTTTGACTTATGAAATAATTTCTAAGGCTGGAAGATCTTTTGAAGATCAAAACTATTCTGAAGAGGATATGGTATTTTGATAAACCTAATCTATCCTATTTCTTTAGAAACCCTAAAAAAACTTAAGAATGGAGACAAAATATTATATACTGGAAAAGTCATATTTGTTACTCCACAAGCATTAGAAAGATTATTAAATTATTATAATTTGGAAGGTATTCCTTTATTTAACTTCTTAGGAGAGTTTGTAACTTATGGAACATTCAACTGGGCTCATAATGAAATTAAAAATATTACCATCTCTAAAATATCAAATTATGTTGACTTTATATTCTCCGCAGGGGCAAATTCTCTTATAGTTGACAAACTTTCTGCAAAAGCCTTGCAGCAGTTACAGTATTATAAAAGGCCTATTTTAAAAACCATTTCAAAAACAATAAAATGTGAACAATCCAAAATATTATTTTACAAAGACATAAAAAATGGTGGTATTATCGAATGTTGGATAAAAAACCAACCTATGGAAGTACTAACGTTTGATGAGCAAAGTAAGGTGCAAAATATAAACAATGCCTAATTTTAAAACTCATATTCTTTCGGGGATTTTTATTTTTCCTGTCTTCTTTTTCTTATTTAATTGGTTTTATAGCCTTTTTAAATTTGAAGTGAATTATATACCCTCGGAAATTATTGTGTCTTATTTTTTATTTGTATTGGGCAGTGATTTTTCAGATGTCGATCATAATAATTCGTTCATTAATAAACTTTTTAGATTATTATTAATCTTCGGTTCGGTCTATTATTTATTTACGTTTGACTATCTATATAGATCTTATTTACCTTTTTCATACAATATATCAAACTTTATTATTATAATGTTAGGGATATTAATAGGGGTACTTTTAGGGCTGTTGTTCAACGCCATGACTAAACATAGAGGATTTTGGCACTCTATATTTACTGGAATTGGAATCTCATTTATAATCTACCTAATAAACACTAACCCAAGAAAACCTTTGAAATTATTATATAGTTTAAGCTTTTTATTTGGATTCACATTACATTTTTTATTAGATAAACTCTTTCACAATAAATAGTTGAGATCATTTTTTATTCTTTTCATAATTTTCTACAGCAATCGGTTTTTGAAGGTACAAAGGTTTTAATTCTTCAACTTTCACTCGTTTACCCCTCAAGGCAACTTCGATCACACTTTGGCTATCTAACTCTGAAATTAATAGCTCGTTTTCCAGATGATATTTTTCCTTAAAATAAATCGCTTCCTTGTTTATTAAAATGCTTTCATTTAGTATTTTATCAAACCTATTATAAAACACCATTTCCGGGCCAAAAATTCTTTTGTTATTCTGATAAAGAGCCACATAAGCGGCGTTTTCTCTAGCTCGTTTTAATACTGCCAATTTTTTGTCTATTAGATAATTTTTATTCTTTGTTAAAGAGGAAAGATATATAAAATCAGATGATAAAAATGTACGAACCTCTTTTTCAGGTTGACTTACTAACATACCTTGTAAAGTTGCTATTGCCACTCTTATTCCAGTAAACGATCCTGGGCCAATGTCAACTGCATACTCTTCAACATCATTTATTTTTAAGTTTGTTTCTTTAAATATATCATTTATTGCACTTGCTAGGTAATTTCCGGATTTTTTACCTAGCAAATTTTTTTTATATATCTTATTATTTTTATCTTTTAACATCACGAACATTTCATCTAAAGAAGTAGATAAAATTAATAAATTTGACTCTTCCATGTTTGCTATCTCCTTTTAACTATCCTTTTTATCAAAGACGTTTACGTTTTTATCTTTTAAGTTTATAGCTGATCTATATGCATTTATAGAAGATGTATAATCTCCTAAGACTTCATAAGCTCTTGCTAATATTAGAAAATTTTTATAGTTACCTGGATCTTTAATCACCAACTTCTCAGCTAAATGTACTGCATATTTTCCAAATTTAAGATTACATAAAAAATTGATTTTATTATATGAAGGAAATAATTCAAAATATAATAAAACAAACAAAATTACAATTCCTATTCCAACAACCACATATAAAAAAGTAGAAGTAAAATTTATTTTTTCATTATTTTGAGCTTTTTCTTCAGATTTTTGATCTGCTAAAGGTGTAGACACATTAGTCTTACCGACAGGATAACTTTGAATCCTCACCACATTATTTTGTAGTTTTAATATTTCACCGTTAATTTCATTGTTAAAAGCAAGAGTTAACTCTTCAAAATCTTTTTCAATTGGTACACGCTCCTGAATACTCTCTAATTTAGAATTTAAAGTTTTTAACAGTGAATAATACATATTAGATAAAAGAGTTTTCTCAATTTGAAGGTCTTTTAGTTCATTACCTACATCAAAAACTTGAGAAATAAAAGATGATAGTTCTTGCTTTTCTACAAAAAAAACGCTATTGTTAAGCGAAGTAAGCTCCTTTTTTAACGAGAAATATTTGTCAAGCTGTGAATAAATTACTAGAGACTGCTTTAATGCATTATTATCATTTAAAAAAGAAAGAAGACTGTATATACCTAAGTAGTTCTCCTCATTTACTATATATTTAGACTTATTAATAATTTCTTCAAATAAAGCAAAATTATTTTTTGGAACAAAGGTTAATACAAAATGTTTCATGTCTTCATCAAAAAAAATTGGCAATTTAATTGAATTTTCTATAATCTTTTGAACAAATAAATCATATGAGTCAACAATTATAAAATAATTTAAGCCTTCTAATTTGTACAAATACTTATAAGACGGTTCAGAAAAATTACCGGTTGTTAGAATTTCTTCAACAATATCAGGAATTTGTGGAAATATAAAAATAATCTTTTCTGTATCCTCTTTGGGTATACGAAAATCCGTACTTAATACACCTAAGTTAATACAAAAAGACTTAATGTTTTCTGTAATAAGCTCATTCACAAAATAAAAATCTTTATACTTGTTGTATAAATATATTTTTGCAGAGATCAATTCACCAACCTCTGAAATCCGAGTATCAGATGGATTTTCTTGTAAATAATCCAAAAATTTTTCCCAGGCTATCTCTAGTGTCCCAATATTTTTTGAAAGATTAATTAAATCATCAATTGAAAGTGCTCCAAATATACTAGAAATTGATAGAAACAAAATTGACAAAGTCAAAATACATTTTTTCACTCTTAATATCTCCTTTTTCTTAGTTAACTAAGTTAATTATACTACATTTATATCCCTCTTAATATACTTGTTTTGGTTTGTGGAGTCCTATAATGTATAATATATATAAAGAAAAAAATAATAAGAAGGGAGAAATTTAATATGGAGGAAAAATGGAAGGTTTTTTGGGACCCAAAGGATCTTCATTATAAAGAAAGGGAAAAGATCGCAAAAAACCTATCTCTTTCTTTGGGAATTTCAGATTTTTTAAGTAAACTTCTAGTATCAAGAAACATTACCAATCCCGAAGAAGCTGATATATTTTTAAACTATCCAGAAAAGCGAACTTATGATCCTTTTCTAATGCAAGACATGTCAAAAGCTGTAGAAATATTAAAAACGATTAAACAAAAAAAAGAGAAAATAGCAATATTTGGCGATTATGATGTTGACGGAGTTACTTCGTGCGCGGTTTTATATCTTGGAATGAAAAAATTAGGCTTTGAGGTAACCTCTTATATCCCATCTAGAATAGATGAAGGATATAGCCTTAATGAAAAGGCAATTTTTGAATTAAAGTCAAAAGGTTACAATAACCTAGTAACCGTAGACTGCGGAACCACATCGTTAAAAGAGATAGACTATGCCAAATCTTTAGGAATGAGGGTAATTGTTACTGATCACCACATCCCTAAAGATGAGCTTCCAAATGCCGACGCAATTTTAAATCCTAAAAGAAATGACTGCAAATATCCTTTTAAAGATTTAGCTGGGGTTGGTGTAACTTTTAAATTGCTTCAAGCACTATTTGAAACTTTTGATAAATCATTAGATCCTTTCGAATATATAGACCTAGTAGCTGTTGGCACTATTGCTGATATAGTATCTATATTATCTGAAAATCGATATTTTGTAATAAGAGGGATTGAAAAGTTAAAAACCAACCCAACCAAGGGGCTTGCATATTTACTAAACGAACTAAAAATAGTTGAATCCGAAATTGATTCAAGAACAATTGCATATAAAGTAGCTCCGAAAATAAATGCAGCAGGCAGAATGGCAAATGCATATGCAGCTTTTAAGTTATTAACTTTAGATGATGAAGAAAAAATCAATAAAGCTGTTTCTGATCTTTTAAAACTCAATTCAAAAAGGCAAAGTACAGAAAGAGAAATATACCTATATGCTTTGAGTTTACTAGATTTACATCCAGAATACAAAGATGATGATGTGTTAGTTCTCAGTGGTGAAAATTGGCATTTAGGAGTCCTTGGTATAGTCGCTTCAAAATTATCAAGTCAACTTAATAAACCTGTTTTAATGATCTCCAAAAGTAAAGATATTTGTAAAGGTTCTGGAAGAAGTCCGCAAGGAATTGACCTAATGGAACTATTACTTAAAGTCAGCGAAGAAAATATTCTTGAAGAATTTGGAGGACATAAGCTAGCTGCAGGTTTCTCCTGCTACTCAAAAAATATAGAAGCTCTTAGAAAATCTGTTAACAAAGTATATAAAGAACTTTATGGAAAAAAAGAAATTTCATACTATCTAGAGATAGATATGGAAATCGACAGTATATTTCCAAACATGTTTGAAGACCTAGAAAAATTGGAACCTTTTGGTTATATGAATCCTGAACCATTATTTCTAATAAAGAATGCTAAAATTGAAAATTTTAAATTTTTCAGTAATGGTTCTCAAAACTTTTCTGGCATTTTGAGAAATGATAACTCATTAATAGTTGACGTTTTAGGGTATGATCTAGGAATTAACTTATTAAATCTGAATTGGAACAAAAGAAAAGATCTTTTGGTAGACGTTGTTGGTACCTTTAGAATAGAAAATTCATATAATCTAAAAAACAGTTATATAAAATTTTATTTACAGGATTTAAGCATTAAAGAAAGTTTCTTCTTTGAAGAATCTTCAGAAAATGATCTTTTAAATCCAATATTAAAAGATGAACTAGATAAGATTTCTCAAATTGAAGTATTAAATGAAAACTTATATTACAATAAGATAGCAATGTTTTTGCCTAGTAAGCTCAAAAATGTCTCTTTAATCATAAAAATCTTATTAAACCTGGAAAGTAAGAAGAAAGTAATATTAATATCTGGTACAAAAAGTCTTTTAGAACATTCTTATAAAATTATCTCTTCTTATTTGCCAGAAAATATTCTTTTTATAAATAAATATTACTCTATAAATTCAAATGTGCTTTCAAAATATGAAGTATTTTTCTTAACCGTACCTGAATTTCTAAAAAATATTGCATTGTTTGACTCAATTGACTGCCAAATTATAATTGATGAACCCTTTTACACTTTATTTCATCCGGTTATTAGAAAAGTTAGAGATTTCATCGAGTTTAGAGATTATATATTTGCAAAACAAAATGTAAGCATGTTTGGAGCTCTGTATGATGAAAATCTAAAAGAACTATTAAAGAATTATGGATTCAAAATTTTAATGGCTTCTTCTGCAAATAATAATTTTGAAGTTACAAAAGAAAGAGGTAGTATCGTTAGTATTATGAAAGAATATATCGACACTAGAAATAGTCGTGTTATAGTTCTAAATGAACCTAACAGACAAAAATCCCTTATAAAGTTAATGGATAAAAAACTTAACATAAATGATGGTAATGTCAAAGTTTTTAACCACTCTATGAGTTATAGAGAAAAAATGTTAGCAAGAGAAGAGTTTAGAAGAGAATATGCATACTTATATGTAACCTCTTTCTCAAATAATGGACTAGCTTTAGAAACAAAAGGTTATCCTACAACAATTATAATTCTTGATGTGCCAAAAACAGCCTTAGAGTTTTTAGATTTAGTTTCTGGATGGACTAATAAAAATCAAAAGATTTCTATTGTTTTTGGATATGATAAAAAATTTAAGGTTAGACTAATGTATGATTATGCCAAAAAGTACCCGTCTTTTAAAATTCTAAAGAAAACTTATGATTTTATTAAAGCAAACAATCCAGAAATAGATACTGTTGTGAGTACTTTGTTTAAAGGAGAAAATGACCTTGCATTTGTTGTTTTAGGAGTGCTTCAAGAAGCTAATTTAATAAAAATTCATAACGAAGATATAGAAATTACTAATCCGTTTGATTTAAAAAAATTACGTGATACTTCTAATTTTAAAGAAAACATTCTTGATAGTTGGTTGCTTAAAAACTCCATATATTTTTATGAAAATCTTGATACAAGAGAATTCATAGAATTCTTAAAAGGAGATACCACTAAAATAGGAGCTAGAGGTGTATAATTTGAATAAAATTATCACAACAACTATTAATCTGGATACAATTATTATTACGCAAAATTATGATATTATTTATATAAAAAATTTATTAATACAAAATGGGATTTTTTGTAAAATTTTTCCATGTCCTCAAAGTTTATCAGAAAATTGCGAACCAGTAATTGTTGTTTCTTCAAGCAATGAATTATCTATAAAAAAAATATTAACCAAAAATAACATAAGTTATGAATTGATAAAAATGAAAAAAGATATAGTAGGTGAACTTTTAGAAAAATGAGTATATATTGCGTTGATTATGGAAACACCTTATGTGGAATAGCTGTTGCTGATGAAAATCTTAAGATAGCCTTACCAAAAAATACCGTTAAATCAGATTCTTTAATTGATTTTTTACAATCTTTAAATTTGGACGAAAAAAGTGTACTTGTTTTTGGTTTACCTATTTCTTTATCTGGAAGATATTCACATCAAACTTATTTAACTGTTGAAGCGGCTTTGAATATTAAAGAACAACTAGGTTGCCAAATCTACTTTGTAGATGAACGACTAACAACTACGTCATTATTCAATGAACTAAAAGGTGATATATCATTTAAAAAAATTAAAAAAACGAAGGATCAAAACAGTAGTGTTTTGATTTTAAACGTTTTCCTAGAAAATCCTCATGCAGCTATAGAATTAAAAGAAAAGCCTATCTATAAAGTAGAAAATGATTTACTTAATTATAGTAACATTATGATTTTTGATGTTTCTATTAGCAACATAATAAATAAAATTGATGTAAAACGTTTGAGTATTTTTACCCAAGATCCTTGGATATTTTGGTTTTATTACAGACAAGGATTAAAAAGTACTTCACTAATTTCCGATTTGCACAATCAATATGACTTAATTATTTCTATTAAAGACAATGAAAAGAAGATTAAATCTTTATTTCCTTTGTCAAAATTAATGTGCCTGTAGCCTAAAGGATAAAGCGTTGGACTCCGGATCCAAAGATGCGGGTTCGATTCCCGCCAGGCACATAATTATTGTATTTTTAATTGTAATCAAAGACAGGAGGTAAATTATGGCAAAGTCTGATTTAGGTATAGATTTAGGAACTGCAACTTTTGTTGTTTACCAGCGAGGCAAAGGAATTATTATTGAAGAACCATCGGTTGTTGCTATAGACAAAAACAAAAAAAATATGATAGCTATAGGAAAAGAAGCAAAAGATATGCTTGGAAAAACTCCCGATCAAATACAAATAATTAGACCTGTACAAGATGGAGTAATTGCTGATCCAAATATAATAGAAGAGGTTTTAAGATATTTCATAAAAAAATCTAACTCTCGTGGTTTCGGCCTTTACAAACCTAGTTTAATTATTGGTATTCCTGCTTTAACTACTGATGTTGAAAGAAGAGCAGTTAAAGAAGCCGCTGCACGGGTTGGAGCATCTAAAGTTTTTCTAATTAGCGAACCCTTAGCAGCTGCAATTGGAAGTGAAATTGATATTGCAGAACCTAACGGACATATGGTTATAGACATTGGCGGAGGTACAACAGATATAGCTGTACTAAGTTTAGGAGGATGTGTAATAAGCGAGACAATTAAAGTAGCAGGGGAAACAATGGATCAAGAGATTGTAAAATACATTAAAAGGCGTTATAAATTTTTTATTGGTGAAGCTACAGCTGAACGGTTAAAAACAGAAATAGGCAAGGCTCATCCAAGCGAAGAAAATTTTGAAACAGAAGTAAAAGGGCAAAACCTGAAAACTGGTTTACCTTCTTCTATAGTCATTAATTCTGAAGATATTTTAAACGCTATAAGACCTGTTCTGAATGAAATTATTAATAAAATCAAAAATATTCTAGAAAAGACTCCTCCAGAATTATCGGCAGATATTATGATGAATGGCTTAATTGTAGTAGGAGGTACTGCAAGGTTAAGAGGTTTAGATAAATTAATAAGTGAGCAAACTGGTATAAAAACACATATTCCAGAAGATCCCCATTTAACTTGTGCTAAAGGTACAGGAATTTTGTTAGAGAACATAGAATTATTAAACAAGGTGCAAGTAAGTTAGTTTATAAAAATGGAGGAAAGATATGAGGGGGATCTATGCAGCCACCGCCGGTATGTTAAATTCTTTTGCTGAACTTGATTCTATAGCAAATAATTTAGCAAATGCAAATACTGTTGGCTATAAAAAAGATTATAACATCTTTAAAAGCTATTATGAAAAGGAAATAAGAGCATACCAAGATGAGGATATTCGTGGAAAAACTATAGGCAATATTTATAGTTCTGTAATTTTAGACGAGGTCATACCGAATTTTGAACAAGGCCCTTTATCCGAAACTAATAATTCTTTAGATTTTGCTATAAATGGTCAGGGTTTTTTTAAAATTCAACGAAACGATAATTTTTATTATACCAGAGATGGTGAATTTACAATTAACAATCAAGGTTTTCTTGTAAACAAAAATGGTGATTTTGTTTTAGATGCTCAAAATAATCCCATACTTGTTGATACAGATGATTTCTTTGTACTGAATGATGGAAGTATCTCAGGAACAAATATAAGATTAAATATTGTTAACCTAGATAATATAACTAAATATGGTAATAATTATTTTACTGGAGAAGAAATCGCCCTTACACAAGAAGACTATGAAGTAAAACAAGGCTATTTAGAAGGTTCTAATATTAATGTACTGAATGAAATGATAAAAATGATTGAAGCAAATCGGAAGTTTGATATTCTACAACAAGCAATTAGTTCAACGGATTCGTTAAACGCAAAACTCATTGAGATTTCTTCATTCTAAATATATATAAATTAAATTATGTTCTCCCACAAAAATAAACTGGAGGGAAGAGGATGTTAGTATCTTTATATAGTGCCGCGACTGGAATGAATGCAGAGCAACGTAAATTAGATATCATCTCAAACAACTTAGCTAATGTTGATACTACAGGATATAAAAAGCAGAGGGCAGAATTTCAAGACCTTCTATATTCATCTGTTAAAGAATCAGGTACTCCAACTGCACAAGGTTCGATTCTACCAACCGGATTATATGTAGGTCATGGCACGAGGTTATCTTCAACAACAAGGATTTTTACATTAGGAAATATTGAACCTACAGATAATTCGACAGATCTAGCCATAATGGGAGATGGTTTTTTTCAGGTCCAAATGCAAGATGGAAGAATAGCTTATACAAGAGATGGTTCTTTTAAAATTGATGCAAATGGACGACTCACAACTAGTGACGGTCTTATGATAATCCCGAACATCGTAATACCTGAAAATTCCGTAGGCATTAATATCTCTCCTGATGGTATTGTCAGTGTGGTTTTGGGAGATGGAAGCATACAAAATGTTGGAAATTTAACAACTATAAGATTTTTAAATCCATCAGGTTTAAAGCCTATGGGAAATAACCTATATATTGAAACACCTGCATCTGGAAATGCTGTAGAAGGTATCCCCGGACAAGATGGGTTTGGCTCTTTACAACAAGGTTATCTAGAAAAATCTAATGTTGACGTTGTTAAAGAAATGGTCGATATGATTATTGCACAAAGGGCATATGATATCAACTCAAAAACAATAACTACTGCTGATGAAATGTTGAGAACTGTATCTAATATTAAACGATAAACTTAGTTTATGTTCCTGATGAGCCTGTTTCATAATGAAAGGCGGAAATTTGTATGCTAAATCGATTTTTGGTAATTTGTATCTTATCCATATTTTGTTTGATGTCTTCATTCGTATTTTCAACAATAATTTTCCATGTTCCAAAAGAAATAATTTCAGAAGATAGGATCTTTTCTTTGAAAGATATATTTCAAGACCTTGATTATGATAGAACAATTTCTTATATTAGTGGTGATTCAATTACCTATTCAAAAGAAAATTTGTCAAAAATATTATACGGTTTATTATCCAGTTACTACAATAACTTTGAAGTATCATTTGAATCTGACCAAATCAAAATAATATATAACGATAAGCAAACAGCCAATAAAAATAATGTTGATTTACTAGCTCTTCTAGAAAAAGCCATTAATGAATATGACTCTGAACTAATAATACAAAATATAGACCTAAAAAATGCACCTAATACTGCTGTTGAAGCTGAAATAACAAGAATCACACAATCAAATAATAAGTTATTTTTCAGCTTGTACATAACGGATGAAGATAATAAAAAAAAGTATCTTTCCCTCACAGCAGAAGTTGCTAAATTTGAAAAGGCGTTAATATATTCGAAAGATACAAAGCGAGGCACTATTTTAAACGAAAGCATGACAGAAGAAGCAACTATTAATTCATTAATAACAACATACAACCCTATCGATATTCAACTACTACAACAGGGAAAATATGAGTTATCAAAAGATGTAAAAGCTGGAGAAATCTTGGATAGTAGATACTTAAAAAGGATTCCTGACATTAAATCTGGGGATATTTTAACCATAATAGTAGAATATGAAGGCATAAGGATTACAAGTATTGCAAGAGCAATGACTAATGGAAATTATGGTGAAATCATTAACGTTAGAAATACAGAAACTGGACAGATAATATCAGGTAAACTGATAGAGGGTCCTGCAGTTTTGGTTAAAATTGGAGGATGATTGTAATGAATAATAAATTAAAAAATTTTTTAATCTTCTCATTAATTATTTTAATGTTTGGTACTTTGGTATTTGCGGATTCTTTATGGAATAAAAAAGATGAGGAAGCGAATTCTTTATTGACTTACAATAATAATTATAACATTGGTGATATTGTTACTATAATTGTATCTGAAAATCCTTCTCTTTCATTATCTGAAAGTATGCCCGATTACAAAGGCTCGTCTGCTAAAACCATTAACTCCTTTGTAAGTAATATTGGTGGTATAGATTTAAATAAATTTTTACCAATTGGTTCTTCAGATCCTTCCCAGATATCAGTTCAAAATAATCAAGTTACTTCGACTTCAAGTGCGAAGGTACAATTATTTATTTCCTCTATAATCGTTGATAAAAATGAAAATGGTTTGTTTAAAATTAGAGGAGAAAAAGAAATTAAGATCGGAAAGAATAGAAATACAATTATAGTCGAAGGCCTAATTTCTCCTAAAAATATAGCAAAAGATGGAACTGTATTTTCTGAAAGTATTGCTGATGCTAAAATATGGTACGATGGCGATATTGTTTTTCAACAAGATCCAAACGAGCCATCTTGGTTATCTTCAATTCTTTCAGGAATAGCAAATATATTCTTTTAGAGGTGGGGTGTAATGAAAACAAAATTTTCTTATTTTTTTATTTTATTAATCATTATTCCTGCTTTATCTTTTTCAGCCGTTAGAATAAAAGACATTTCAAATTTTAGAGGAGCAAGAGACAACCAATTGTTTGGTATTGGATTAGTAACCGGTCTGAGTGGAACAGGAGATTCTGGAAGTGTAACTTCGGAAATGATTAGTAATATGTTAGTAAATTTTAATATATATCTTGATTCTCAGGTAAAGACCAAAAACAGTGCCATTGTTATGATATTCGCAGATATTCCTCCATTTTACAAAGAAGGAATGCGGCTAGACGTTACAGTGGCAGCTATTGGAGACTCACAATCACTTGAGAATGGGTATTTAGTTCAAACTCCACTATATGGAGCGGACAACAGAGTTTATGCTGTCGCTCAAGGAAATGTTTTGACAGGAGGAGCTAACGTTAGAACTACTTCTAATTTACAGAATAGATATAAGGTCGTAGGATATATATCTGAAGGAGCCATTATTGAAAGAGAAATACCCGCAAGCATCGTTAAAGATAATACTGTGACAATCCACTTAAAACAACCAGATGTCACAACTGCTTCAAGGGTATCTAGCGCAATTAACTCAACTTTTTCTTTTAAAATTGCCCAAGCAACCGATCCTTCTTCTATTAGAATAGAAGTTCCAGAATTCTTTGAAGATGACATTATATCGTTTCTAGCTTTAATAGAAGAAATTGAAGTTGTTCCTGATGCAAAAGCAAAAATAGTAATTAATGAAAAAACTGGTACAATAGTTTTAGGTGGAAATGTTGAAATGGATGATTTTACAGTAAGTTATGGTAATTTTAATATCAGTATAGAAAACCAAAAAATTAATGGAAAACCTGCGACTGTTTCTACACTTATAACAGCCTTGAAATCTGCAGGCGCTACACCTCAAGATATAATAGCAATCATACAAAATGCAAGTTCTTACATTTATGCGGAACTAGTGGTGATGTAGATATGAATACAGAGATTATAACCTCAGCATTAACATTATCAAGATCAAACTATGAAAATTCTGATGTTAAGGAAGTCTCTGAAGCATTTGTTGCAAATATTTTTTCGAAGATCTTAAATGATTTCCAAGATAACGAACTAATAAAAGATAGTAAATTAATTCCTGAGTCAAATGCTGAAAAATGGCTCAAGGAGTTAATAAACATAGAATATGCAAATTTAATTGTCAAACAATCCATGCAACCTTTAGTCCAAGAGATAATAAAAGCTTTCCCTCCTCAGAGATGAATATTAAAGTTTTTTCTAATGCTATCGGCATACTGTATTTCTTTTTGTTCTAATTTACTATCGATAACTTTTTCTTTAAAAATCAATCCAAAGCCTTCTTTAAAGGCACTTGCTAGATTTTCTTTTGTGAAATTATTATTATTCAATGATTTAATATCAACAGTATTTTTTTGTAAATAATTTTTGATTTCTTGCTTATTTGAATATTTAAAAGAACTTACATAATCCTCATAATCAAACTCTATAGGAATAGAACCATGCTGTAAAATAAATGAATTTGTTCTATATTGAGCACTTCCAACAAATTTTTTCCCATCAATTTTAATTTCATAAACAGAGGGTGCGTCATAACATATATCTTTTGTTAACCCTCTTTTTTTTGAGTTTTCTAATTCTGCATTTACTCCCAATAATTTAAAAGATTCTATCAGCGCAGACGATATTTTCAAATAACTCTCTAATAGATTCCCAGATAACGTTGTATTATTTTGATAAGTTGAAAATGAATACGTAAATTCTCTGTTGTGCAAAACAGCCCTTCCACCTGTAGGCCTTCTAACGATGGATATCCCTTTTTTAGTTATATAGTTTAAATCCAAATTCGCAGTTTTTTGATGTTTGCCAAGAGAGATAGTAGGATTAGTCCATTCATATATCCTTATTGTTGAAACTTTTTCTAAGGAAGAACTATAAGCTAAAGCTAAATCCAACGCCATATTCATTGTACCTTCATGTTTTCCATCTATTATCAATCTAATCATATACTCTCACCAATTGGATATTTCTTAGGAATTCCTTTTTCTCTGGGATATATTTTAGCAGTTTTTTCTAACTTTTTAAAAATTAACAAATATCTTTTCTTTTTACCCCCTTCTATTTCGTATTCAATTATCTTCTCTTGACTGAGCTTAAAAATGTTTAACGCTTTCTGTATATATTCCCATTCATCATGGAAGACATTTGGTCCCTTAAAAAGAGACACTAAGCCCTGAATCTTTACCAAGGGGGTTAAATATTCTAAAGCAATATCTCCTCTTGCTAACGCTCGACATGTTGCATAATCAAAGTATTCACGATATCTCTTTGCAAAATCTTCGACTCTCTCATCAAAAACCTTTACATTCTTCAAATTTAATTCTTCAATAAAACTTTTTATAGCTGCAGCCTTCTTTTTCACACTTTCTACAAGATAGAAAAATTTCTCAGGAAAACATATAGCCCAAACTAATCCAGGTATACCTCCTCCTGTTCCTACATCTACAACCTTTTTTGAGGAAGAGAAACCATTATCACTAAAGATAGGGATTAGAGAATCTAGAATAAGATTCTCATATGCAGAATTTACATCTTTATATGCTGTTAAATTTACAGGATAATTAACCAATAAATTTACATATCTTTCAAGCTTCTTCTGTGTTTCATTAGAAAGTTCCATTGACTTTATACTCCTTTTATGGTAAAATTCTCATAGTAAAGGATTGTGCACAATACTATTTTATCATATTCGGAGACGTAGCCTAATTGGCTAAGGCGTCGGTCTTGAAAACCGATGGGGTTACACCCCGTGTGGGTTCGAGTCCCACCGTCTCCGCCATACATAAACTAAATATTGATACAATAGAAACCTCTTGATTTCAAGAGGTTTTTTTGATAAAAATAATTTCTGAACTTTGCCCTAAAACTAAAGAACCAATTTTTATTGCAAAAAATGCCTATAGAGTGATTTAATAATTATTAGCATGAAAATATATGAAAGAAATTAGTTAATAAATATGATAGAATAAAGATAATTAAGAATATGTGATTAAAATAATTGATGTACATATGTAGAATATTGTGATGTTAGTAGAAATAGTTATGTAGGAGGTTTTATGAGAAAAAGAAGTTGTATAATTACAAATATTGTTTTATTGGGATGGTTTTTTTTAGATATGGTCGGATTATATTTTGGGGAACTTTATCTCGTTACTCGTTCATGGAAAGATGATGGCATCTTCTTTTTAATCTTTCTAATTTCATTACTTTTGTTTATTTTCAAAGAACGAGTTGGAAGATACATATTAACTATATGGTTGAGTATATGGCTAGTTACACAATTTCTCTCTCATGAACTATTCACAATCATAGGAGGTGGAGAAGGAAAGATCCGTTATTTTGAAGGTTCAATAAAATTAATAAATAGTGATATTTTATATATCCCGGATTTATACCATATTATTCTACATGTTCTAATACTTATTGCTTTGGTTACAACATTATTATATTCCTCATCACTTAAAAATAAGATTTATATGACTAAGTCCTAAATAATTCAGATTGGATTTTAGTTGAACATCATTTATACTATATGTAGCAATAAATCAGATAAAATGTAATAAGAATATATGGAATTTATATAAAAATAAAGATGAAATATAAGTTTATGGAAAGAAGAGTTTTCAAATTAATGGAATTTGGCGTTAATTAAGTTAATGCAAAGGGTATTTTAATAATTATTTTAAAAATAGGGGTGAAGTATTTGGAAATAAAAGATTTATTAAAAATAGTTAATGAATCTGATAGAGTCTCAGCTTTGTATGACATAATTGAGGAAGGGACAAGACTATCCACAAAAGCAGCTCAAGTAGAATTTTTGACAACAATAAGACAGATTGAAAAACATCTTAAACCTGGAATGAAAATCCTTGATTTAGGTGCTGGAACGGGACAATATAGTTTGTTTTTTGCAGGACAAGGATTCGATGTAGTTGCAGTAGAGCTAGTAGCAAAACATGTAAATCAAATAAAAGAAAAGATAAGTGAGGAGATGTCAATAGAAGTAATTCAAGGAAATGCTCTAGACTTATCAATAATAGAAGATAAAAGCTATGATATAGTACTATGTTTTGGGCCTTTATACCATTTATCTAAAATTGAAGACAGGATGAAATGTATAAGTGAAGTAAAACGGGTTTGTAAAGATAATGGAAAGATGTTCTTTGCTTTTATTTCAAATGATATGGTTATTACAACGGAAACATTTTTATACAATCCTAACTTTTTACTAGAAGATTTATATAATCGTGAAACTTTTAAGGTTGTTGATTTTCCATTTGTTTTTCATACAGTAGATGATTGTAGAAAGCTATTAAGGGATGCAGAACTAAATATTATTTCAGAAATAGCCGCAGATGGCTTAAGTGAACTTTTTCAAGATAAGATAAATAAAATGGATAATGAAAGCTATGAACAATGGTTAAATTTTCATTTCCATTGCTGTGAGAAACCTGAGTTTTTAGGGACTAGTAATCATTTATTATTTGTAGCAGAGAAGTGATCGTTTGTTATCTATAAAAAATATATATTAAAAAAGCCTTTATAGGTAGGTTCACAATTTAGCGATAATATAATATACCTTTTAGCGTTAATCGAATATTGCTAAATTGTATTAAAATTTAAGTTTATAGACATACATAAACTAAATATTGATACAATAGAAACCTCTTGATTTCAATTTGACAGTTATACACTTTTTTATGATTTTTATAGACTAAATTTTCAATAATACAAATTGCTAATGTTCTAATATTTTAAATTAAAATACCGCCTAATGGCGGTATTTTATTTGCGAATGCTATATTATTTAAAACACTTTTCCAAATCTGTCAAATGGATAAATACGCAAAAAGGTATTTCCAATAATATTTTTAGTTGGTACAAAACCAAAGAAACGACTATCCTGACTTTCAAGTGTATTGTCACCCATAAAGAAGTAGTAGCCTTCAGGTACTTTAATGTTTACTAATCCTTCAGAATCTACATAAATAAGTTCTCTAAGATTAAGTTTTGAAAGTTCTTTTTCATAATAATCTGAAAATAAAAGTGTATCTCTCATTTCTTGGTAAAAAAGAAGAGTTGGTCTTCCAGCAATTAGCCTACCTGTAAAATTGTCTTTATACATAAACAAAATATCAGAGCTCTCGATCTCATATCTATATTTTTCAGGATAAGCTATATAATCGTAAAACATAGGATCCTCAAAAATAGCGTCTCTTAAATAGTAAATATTTTCAAACTCTGGCAATATCTTACCATTTATCTCTAACTTTGAAACTTTGCTTTTGATTTGACTAGGAATATAATCAACATTCCCATAGTAGGTAATAATAAAATCTAGCCACTCAGGTATATCTGTTATTTTGCCCTCTTTTATACCTTTCCAAAACTCATTGGTCACAGGAACCAACCTTAAATTGTCCCCTGATTTACCAACCAATCTTTTAACATATTTGACATGACCTTCGAACTCAGAAGGAGCAAAAAAATCCATAAATTTATCAAAAGCTCTTAGCTGTTCTAAAGCTCGAATATCTACAAATGGTGTCCAGAAAACTATTACTTCTCCTCTTTGTGGTTCTTTATATTGATAAGTAACCTTTTCTACAAATAATCTATCGTAAACCTGGATAGTTGGAACCATAGATGGAGTTGGAACCATCATTGTTTCAAATACAAATAATCTTATTATGGTTCCAAATATAAGAGCGTATATTATGGCGTATATCCAATCTAGAGTTTCATCAATTATTTTCTTTTTAGTAGCCTCCTTCAAAAGGCTCAATCCTTCCTTTCTTTGATCCTTACCTTACCTTTTACATCTCTTAAGTAGTATAATTTTGCTCTCCTTACTTTTCCTTTCTTTAATACATCAATACTACTAACTACTGGTGAATGAAAAGGAAAAATTCTTTCTACACCAATCCTATCTGCACCAATCTTCCTTACTGTAAAAGTTTCTCCTAAACCCGAACCTCTTATTTTAATAACAATACCTTCAAAAGCTTGTATCCTTTCTCGTCTTTTGCTTCCTTCTCCTTCAACTACCTTAACATTTACTCTAACGGTATCCCCGGGTCTTATTTCAGGAATATCTTCTTTTTTAAAATTTGCTTCTACTGCATTTATTAATTGATCCATTTTTAAAACCTCCTGTATATCAGTTTTATATACTTACTTTAGAATTTCTAAAGTCCTTATTATATGTATATTTTGGATTTAATTATTCTAACAAAATACCTCTTCAATCCTAATCCTTACTAATTCTGAATATTTTTAACTTTTTCGGTACTTGTACCAAGGCAGGGAGAGGGCTCCGCCCTGAACCGGTTATAAATTCAAACGCTTACTTTTTAGAAAACTTTAATTTCTAAAGTCCCTAATCAGTTTTTATATTATATCATAATAAATTAATACCATATTTATTATTCTTGAAATACTTGTTCACCTATCAACCTATCTAATGTAATAGCTACAGCAGCCCTTACTGAAAGATGGTTGAAATCAGAATTAATCCTAATTGGTTCTAAATCATAGTCAGTTATTTCTCTTATTTCCTCTGGCATCCCCCAACCCGTACCAAACAATATTAAAAACGGTGATTCACACTCTCTAATCTTTCTGCTCAATTCATCAAATCTTATCACATTTTTTCTTGGTTTTGCAGATGTAAAGACAATCTTAGGCTTTTCAAGTTCTGTTTCTTCTATTACTGAAATTACATCTTCTAAATAACTTTCCATTTTGAAAATGTCTAAGGCATCTTTTCTATTTGGGTTATACTCACTTCCAAAACCTTTGGTCCAATATTCCAAAACTCTATCGACTATTTTTTGTTGAGATGGTAAATTACTTACTAAGAAAAAATTTTTTATATTATAAGCCCTGCATGTCCTTGAAATATCGTGTATATCAAAATTAGTAACTGCTGTTGAAACAATGGAACCATCTTTTTTTAGTATTGGATAATGAATTAAAGCTACATATATTCTATTTAACATTTATAATCTCCTTTGTTCCTAAGCATTTCTTTGAGATAGTTCTTGAATAATTTCTACTAAAAGTTTCTTATCTTCCAAGCTTAACTCTTTATTTATAAATAAATCTGGCCTTTTAAGAATTGTCTTTAAAATACTATCCTTTTTTCTAAATTGCTCAATTTTTTTATGGTCTCCACTTAACAAAATTTCAGGAACCTTCATTCCACGAAATTCAGCGGGTTTGGTATAATGGGAAAAATCCAATAAACCATTATAGAAAGAGTCATTTTCAACACTTTCTTTTGAACCGACAACCCCTGGAACGAACCTAAGCAACACTTCAATCATAACCATTGTTGGCAATTCTCCACCAGTTAAAACATAATCTCCTATAGAAATTTCTTCATCAACTATGGCTTTAATCCTTTCGTCAATACCTTCGTATCTACCACAAAAAAAAACTAATTTTTCTTTTTTAGATAAATCAAATGCTATTTGATTATTATAAGTTCTACCTTCTGGTGAGGGAAGAACGACATAGGGCTTGAAATTATTTTTTTTTATATATTCATCGTAGAATCTAAAAAAAGGTTCAACAAGCATTACCATTCCATTGTTTCCACCATAACCAGGTCTATCAGTAACTTTATGTTTATCCACTGTGAAATCACGTAAATTTAACACATTAATCTTTACAATACCACTTTCTATGGCTTTTTTAATAATTCCATAATTCGTAATTATGTTAAACATTTCAGGAAAGATACTTAATATAGTAATCTCTATTTTGTTATTCTGACTCATCCTCATACCATTCCATTTTTTTAACTACAATTGTTTTTTCTTTTTTCTTTAGTTGAAGAACATGATAATTTGTCATGGGAATAAGTATTTCTTGATTTGGTGTATCGGAATTTTCATTTCTTACAGATATGACATCATTAGCCCCTGTTTCAATTATTTCTGAAACTTTTCCAACATATTCTCCGTCTTCATAATATACTTCAGAATCTAAAATTTCATACCAGTAATATTCATTTTCATTTAGTTTGGGGAGATTTTCTGGCCCAATATAAATTTCGTATCCTATAACTTTTTTTGCTTCATCCATGTTTGTTACCCCGTTCAAAGATAAAACAAAAAATTTATTTAAATTTTTAACATTGGTTACTTTACTATAAAAAAATCTTTTATTATTAGGATTATATAATAATATATCCACCAAATTATGAATAACAGTGTCAACATTGGTATATGGCTGAATTTTTACTTCTCCTTTTACACCATGAGAGTTTATTATTTTACCAACCGCAATTTTATCTTTTAATAAGTTACTTAAACTTTCCATATTTGATTCACCTTATTACTTTTAATATAAACTTCTTATCTTGTTCTTTTTTTGCTGCATTCATAATAATATTGATTGACTTGATTGTTCTACCATCTTTTCCTATAATCTGCCCAACATCTTCTGGATTTACATATATTTCATAAACAATGTTTTCTTCATCGTCAATTTCCTTAACTTCGACTTCATCAGGATATTTTACTATTTTCATTAAAATATCCAAAAGCAAGTTTTTCATTGATTAACTTCCCCTTCTATTACTGAAAGATCTTGAGTCGCATCGTTCTTCTTGGCAACTCTTGCTTGGTACTTAATTTCATCATATTTTTTCATCACACCCATCTTTTTAAGAATTCTTCTTGCAGTATCTGTCGGTTGGGCTCCTTTTAAAAGCCATTCCAAAGCCTTTTCTTCATCTAGTTTATATTGGTTAGACTCGTTCAAAGGATCATAGAATCCTAAAGATTCGATGTACTTACCTGTTCTTTTATTTCTAGAATCTACAACAACAATCCTATAAAAAGGTTTGTGTCTCCTACCCATTCTACTCAATCTAATTTTTACCATTAGAACACCTCCATATTTTTAAAACAATTTTATTGTTAGTTAATATCATAGGTTAAAATGGAAAATTCCTCATTAATTTTCTTCCTTTTAATTTCTTCATTTGTTTCATTGTTTTTTTCAGCTGATCATAATTTTTTAACAGTCTATTTATATCTTGAATGGTGGTACCACTACCTTTTGCTATCCTCTGCTTCCTAGAATAAGACAGAATTTTTGGATTTTTTCTCTCCTTTGGAGTCATAGAATTTATAATAGCTTCATACTTTTTTAGCTCTTCTTCTCCTTTAATAATATCAACCTGGTCTTTGGGAACATTAGGTAACATTTCTATTAGGCCTGACAAAGACCCTAAACTTTTTATCTGTCTTATTTGATCTAAAAAATCTTCTAAATCAAACTTTCCCTCCAAAAACCTTTCTGCATCTTCTTCAGCTTTCTCTTTATCTACTTCTTTTTCAACTTTTTCAATAAAAGAAAGAACATCACCCATTCCAAGAATTCTACCCACATATCTTTCAGGGTAAAATTCTTCAAGATCATCAATTTTTTCTCCAACACCAACTAATTTAACGGGTTTATTTGTTATATATTGTATAGATATTATAACCCCACCACGTGAATCTCCATCAAGTTTAGTGATTATAAAACCTGTTAAATCCAGCTTATCATTGAATTCTTTAGCAGAATTGACTGCATCTTGACCCACCATTGCATCTACTACCATAAGTATTTCTTCGGGTTCTAAAATATTTTTTATTTCTTCTAATTCCTTCATCATTATTTCGTCTATATGCAATCTACCTGCAGTATCAATTATTACAATATCATGCAAATTCCGTTGAGCATACTTTTTACTCTCTTCAGTAATTTTAACAGCATCTTTTTTATCTCCACTAAATACGGGAACTCCTATATCTTGTCCTAACTGAATTAGTTGGTCAATAGCAGCGGGTCGATATGTATCTGCTGCAACCAAAAGAGGATTGCGCCCTTTTTTCTTGTATTTATTGGCTAATTTAGCTGCAGTGGTAGTTTTTCCACTACCTTGTAGACCTGTTAGCATAATAAAAGCAGGATTTTTTGATATATTAATTTTATTATTTTTATTTCCCCCCATAATTTCTATCAAACTATCCCTAACTATTCTGATAAATTCCTGATCAGGGGTTAGACTTTCGAGAACTTTTTCTCCTAAAGCTTCTTCTTTAACTTTTTCAACAAATTCCTTCACCACTTTGTAGTGAACATCAGCTTCTAAAAGAGCTAATTTAACTTCTCTAACCGCATCTTTTATATTTTTTTCTGTTAGCTTACCTTTTCCTGAGAGATTTTTAAAAACTCCAGAAAGCTTTTTTTGCAAACTTTCAAACATTATCCAACCACCTCACTAAAATCCCTAACCAAGTATACTACAAAAATAAAGAACTTTGGTGAAAAATTTGATAAAAGTAAAACATAAGAGAAAAATTAATGTTGCTTTTATATTAATTTTTTTATAAAATAAAAATATCATGCAAAAATCTATATTTGCTCGCTAAAGTTCTAATCATAAAGATAAGAAAGGTTTGTTAAAAAATGAATTAACCATTAGTTAAAGAATAAAGCTCTTGATACTTTCTTTTTTTTATGGTATAATAGATTTGCTTTGATACGCCTGTAGCTCAACTGGCAGAGCGGCGGTCTCCAAAACCGCAGGCTGGGGGTTCGATTCCCTCCGGGCGTGCCAATTTTGTATACACTGAAGAAAAGAAAGCCGACTTTAAAGTCGGCTCTTTTTAATTAAGATTGCATTTAAAACCCATATTTAAAATCGTCATCATCTAAATCATCATCAAAATCGTCATATTCTTCATAATCCTCATCATCCTCGTCTTCAATAAACCAATCTTCGTCAAAGTCTTCATCTTCATCCTCATCTTCATCTTTGCTATAGGTATCTTCATCTTTTTGGGAATAATCGTCTTCACTAAAATCAACATCGTACTCTTCAAAATCGCTTTCATTTTCTAAGTCAAAGGATGAAAATACTTCATCTTCGATACTTTCCCAAACATCAGAAACTTTTTTGAATTCATCTTCATCATCAATACTATTTAAATAAATTTTTCCTTCTTCTTTTTCTACTGCAAAAGCAACTACTCCATTTAAAATCATTTCTTGCTTTTCTTCATCTCTTATTGCTTCTTGACATATCCAATAAGTTTTTCCATCAATCTCTAATTCTTTTAAAAACATAAAATCATTTTCATTACCTTTTTCATCGGTTAAGGTGAAAAATTCCATGTCTTCCACAATACTACCTCCTAAAATCAAAATTTCTTTATCTTATATATTAAAAAACATTTAAAACACATTTTGAAACTCTCGTAATACTTCTTTTACAGCATCTCCTTTTCCCATTGTGAAAATATGTACACCAGGTACGCCGCTAGATAATAATTCTTCAATCATTTTTATTGTATGTTTAACCCCAACATTAAACTCGTCTTTTGGCGTTTTTGCCTCATCAAAAGCTTCAACTAATTCTTTCGGAATGTTTACAAAAAAAGATTTAGGAATATTATATAAGGATTTTTTAGATACTATCGGTTTTAAACCAGGTATTACTGGAACATTAATACCTCGTTCACTTATTTTGTCAAGAAAATTTATATAATAATTAACATCAAAAAACATCTGGGTAATAATGAACTGGGCACCTAATTCTATTTTTAATTTTAAATTATCTAAATCCTTTTCTAAATTAGGTGATTCAAAATGTTTCTCAGGATATCCAGCAACACCTATGCAAAAATCTGTAGAGTAATTATATCTTGTCGGATATACATAAATACCTTTGTTAAGGTTAACAATCTGTTCGACTAAATCACAAGCATATTTATGCTCGTCAAATTCTCTAAAGGTATACCTGTTTTTATCTCCTCGAACCACAAATACATTTTCAATCCCAAGATAATGTAAATCAATTAATATATCTTCTAATTGATATTTATTGAATCCCACACAGATAAGATGAGGAACTACATCTACGTTATATCTGTTTTTAAGAGCGGCACTAATTCCAACTGTGCCTGGACGTTTATTTACAATTATCTTATTAACTTCTAAACCATTTTCTAAATATTCAACTTCGTTAGCATGCTTAGTAACATTTATAAAAGATGGAGAAAAATTCATTAATCCATCGACTACATTATAAATATCTAATATACTTCCTCCTCTATTTGGAGGAATAATTTCAAAGGAGAGTATTGGTTTACCTTTTTGACTAATTACATCAACAATTTTCATTGTTCTTTCACCATATTAAATAATCATAAAAAACAATTTTTATTAATTCTAACACAATTAATGTATTTTGTCAATCGAGCTCAAAGCATGAAAAAAGCGGGGATTGAATCCCCGCTATATTTGATACAATTAATAATTTACTTTTTTACCTCTTTTATACTTTGCAGCTGCTTGAGCCGCTGCTAATCGTGCAACTGGAACTCTATATGGTGAACAACTTACATAATCCAAACCCACTAAATGTGCAAATTCAATAGATTCAGGATCTCCTCCATGCTCACCACAAATTCCAACTTTTAGATGTGGATTAGTTGACCTTCCACCATCTAGAGCTATTTTAATTAGTTTACCAACACCTTCTCTATCAATATGCTGAAATGGATCCTTTTCATATATTCCTTTTTCAATATAGTCGTTGATAAACTTTCCATAGTCATCTCTTGAGAAACCTAATCCTAATTGAGTAAGGTCGTTTGTACCAAAACTGAAGAAATCAGCTTGTTCACCAATCTGATCTGCAACTACACAAGCTCTCGGTACTTCAATCATTGTACCAACCTTGTATTCTAAATCAACGTTGTGTTCCTTGATGAGTTCGTCAGCTATCTGAGTTATAGAATCTTTTAAAATTGTAAACTCTTTGACATTTCCAACTAGAGGAATCATTATTTCTGGATGTACCTTCTTTCCCTCTTTCATTAATTCTATAGCTGCAAGAAGTATTGCTTTTGTTTGCATTTCAGCTATCTCAGGATAAGTGATTGCAACTCTTACCCCTCTATGACCCATCATTGGATTAAATTCTTCAAGTTCTTTAACCGTTTGCCTTAATTCTTCTTCAGTGATTCCCAAAGTTTTTGCTAATTCTTTTATCTGTTCATCTGTTTCAGGAACAAATTCATGTAAAGGAGGATCTAAGAGCCTAATAGTAACAGAGAATCCTTCCATCTCTTTGAATAAACCTTTAAAATCTTCAATCTGATATGGAAGAAGTTCTTCCAAAGCTTTTCTTCTCTGTTCTTCACTCTTTGAAACTATCATCCTTCTCATTTTATTAATTCTTTCAGGGCCAAAGAACATATGTTCAGTTCTACAAAGACCTATTCCTTGAGCACCATATTCTCTAGCCACTTTGGCATCTCTTGGTACATCAGCATTTGCTCGAACACCTAAATCGGAAACTTCATCTGCATAATCAAGTAAAGTTGCAAGTTCTCCTGCTAATCCTTCAGGTCTTATAGTCTTAACTTTACCAGCATAAACTTTTCCTTCATTACCATCTATTGAGATCCATTCTTTATCTTTTATAACAACACCATTTGCTTTAATAAGTCTATTCTTCAAATCTATTAATATATTTTCTGCTCCCACTACAGCTGTTTTACCCATACCTCTAGCTACAACTGCAGCATGTGAAGTCATACCTCCACGATTGGTTAAAATACCTTGTGCAGCGTTCATACCGCCAACGTCTTCAGCAGATGTTTCTGGTCTAACAAGAATAACTTGTTCTCCTTTTTTTGCCATTTCTTCAGCTTCTTCTGCACTAAAAACAATCTTTCCTGTTGCTGCACCTGGTGATGCTGGCAATCCTTTTCCAATATATTGGGCTCTTTTTAGTTCTTCAGGATCAAATACTGGATGTAGTAGTTTTTCGATATCTGCTGGATCTACCCTCATAACAGCTTCTTGCTTATTAATTAACCCTTCTTTTACTAAATCAACTGCTATTTTAACAGCAGCAGCAGGGGTTTTTTTACCATTCCTTGTTTGTAAGATATATAGTTTACCTCTTTCAACAGTAAATTCAATATCTTGCATATCTCTAAAATGGTGTTCTAATTTATCCATTATTTCAGTTAATTCTTTATATACATCTGGCATTATATTTTTTAATTCATCCAAAGGTTGAGGAGTTCTAATACCAGCCACAACGTCCTCACCTTGAGCGTTCATTAAAAATTCACCATAATATTTCTTTTCTCCAGTACTTGGATCTCTCGTAAATACAACACCAGTGCCACTATCTTCTCCCATATTTCCAAAAACCATTGCAACAACGTTAACTGCTGTTCCTAAGAAGTTTTTATCGTCTAATTTATTAATTTGCCTATATTTTATGGCTCTTGGGTTATTCCAACTTCTAAATACCGCTTCAATTGAAATCCATAACTGTTCCATTGGGTCTTGAGGGAAGGGTTTTCCTTCTTCCTGATATATTTTCTTATATAATTCAACAACTTTTTTGAAATCTTCTGCATCTAACTCTATATCAGTTTTTACTCCCTTTTCTCTTTTTACTTTGTTCAAGGCTTCTTCAAATTTTGCATGAGGGATTTCTAGCGATACATCTCCAAACATCTGTATAAACCTTCTGTACGAATCCCAAGCAAATCTTTCGTTATTAGTCTGTTTAGCTAATCCTTGAACCGATACATCGTTTAAACCCAAATTAAGAATGGTATCCATCATTCCAGGCATTGAAACTGCTGCTCCAGAACGAACAGAAACAAGTAAAGGATTATCATTATCCCCAAACTTTTTACCTAAAACCTCTTCTAATTCATGCATAGCTTGCTCAACTGCAGGTTTCAAATCATCTGGGAGTTTCATACCATTATCCCAATAATACTTACAAACCTCTGTAGAAATTGTAAATCCTGGTGGTACTGGTAGTCCAAGCAATGCCATTTCAGCAAGGTTTGCACCTTTACCTCCTAAAATATCTTTCATCTTGGCATTTCCTTCGACTCTGCGATTATTCCAAACATATACGTATTTCTTTGACATCATTTTACCTCCCTTTTTGCATAAATTTTGATAGCTAAAATATATTATATTATATTAATTTTTTTTCTATTTCTCATTTTAGTAAAATTTAATATACAATTTTCTTTTAAAATGCTTCTTCTTTTATCATTTTAAAATTAAGCCTGTTATTTTTTTGTTCTACATATAAATATGAGATGAGTTTCTTTTTTACGAATTCATTCTTGTTTATTCCTAAATTTCTACTAACTCTATATTTCCAGGTACCTGTATTTACATAAACTTTTTCAACAGGGCTATTATCTATCATATTTAGTGATGCTCTATGATTATGCCCCATAATTAAAAATTTAACTTTATCTTCTTCCAAAGCGATATCATTTTCTCCGAAACCTATCAGGTATTCTTTAGGTATATAAAAACTTTCATTTAAAAGTTTTTCAGCATTCATTAAAAGATAATTTGAATTATTCATACTTCTAAAAAACATCCCCAACCTTACAATTGCCTCTCCTAGTTTTAACCCCCCCATATTATTTACAAAAATATTTGATAACACATTCACTCCAGGATAATTTACCTTCAACCACCTTTTTACTTGGGGAGTTTTAATAAGTCGGGTAAAAACTTTTATCCATTCTTTTTTTAAATCATAGTTCAATAAATATTTTTCTTTTAGATTGTCAAGCCATTTAAAAACATCCAGTTGAGGATAAATATTCTGATATTCAGAATACAGCTCTTCGGAAAGAATTTCTACAGCTATATTTCCAAAATGATGATTCATGTATTTAGTCATATATTCAGAAAAAGAAGGTAAAATATTATTGTTTTGATCTTTACTCAACCTATTCACAGGGTCGAATTGGTTTCCATGAATTAAGAAAAGCTCAAATTCCTCATCATAGTAATACGGAACTATTTCACACTTCTTGAATATTTCCTTTATTTTGTCACAAATTTTTTTATTGAAAAGAAAGTAATAATCATGATTTCCAACTATATAATAAATTCTATTTTTCTTTGAAAAACGTTGGAATGTTTCAATTAACTTTTTATGATTATTAATGATTTCATCAATTACATTGACATCACATTGTTGAGCATACTCAACTGCTGTATTAGCCATATAACCATCATTTACTGCATTTGTTAACTCAAAAAAATCTCCAACTATATATAACTCAGTATCATCACTATTCATCTCAATTAGTTCATTTAATAACTTGATTAGTCTAGCGTCATAAATAAAATCATCACTTTCATTTCCTAAGCCAATATGTAGATCACTCATATATACTTTCATCAATGTTCCTCCAAAACAGTTAAAGAGTTGAGAAATAATTCATTTGAATTATAGCATATACTTACTAAAATATTTTAACGGTTTAATAAAGTGTATACGAGATTTAACGTATTTGTGGAAAGAAACCCATTTAAGCTAGCAGAGATATCTTTAATTTGAAGAATCACAACGAAGCCTTTGATATTCAAAATAAAAAGTCCTCAATTAATTGAGGACTTTTTATATCTTTTAAATTTCTGGTTCTTCATCCAAAAGTTCTTCAATTTCAGAAGGATTAGATATTTCTATTTTAGCTATCCATCCCTTATCTTCTGCATCCTCATTAATTATTTCTGGAGAGTCTTCTAAGTCATTATTTACTTCAATTATTTTTCCACTTATAGGGGCATAAACATCTTCCGCAGCTTTAACTGATTCTATTGTACAAAGTATGTCACCCTTTTTTACGTTTCTTCCAATTTGAGGCAATTCAACATATGTAACATCCCCTAATTCATCTGCAGCCTTTTTTGAAATACCAACAACAGCAATATTGCCATTAACTATTACATATTCATGAGTTTCCGTAAATTTTTTCATATGTTCTCTCCTCCTCCGAACAATAATTATTTAACTTTATATCTTAATGATAAAGATATTATACCATAAAGTTAATTAAAGGGTAAACTACTATTAAAATCTGTGCCTATATTATTTAGATTAAATCCTATTGAAAATACTCGTTAAATATGATAGAATTGCTTGAAGGGGAGTAACTCGTTCTGCACCATCGTCATCACGGCACATGCCCGGTGGTGTAGCAATTCTTGAGAGTGAGACCTTTATTCGAATATGAATAAAGGTCTTTTTTGCACTTTATAGTATCATTAAAATGCTTTTTAGAACTTTTAATATCAGCATTTTCAAAAATAAAATATTAAAAATTTACCGTTTTCAAGGTTCAGTCTTATCCTTCCACTACTTAAACTCTGACGAGTTTTGAAGTGGTGGCTTGTAAGAAATCCAACAGAACTAGTTTATTACACCCTTTTATAAGGAAACCGTTCAAAGGAAATAATATAGGCACTCCAGGATATTCCACTCGTTCTGGACACTGCGGTTGGTGGTTAAACATCGATCTTGAGAACCATAAGGATTTTGCATGTAGCAGTAACTGGCATTTATCCCCAACCTATAGAGGTCAGGGCTTTCTGCCAAAAAATGATAAAATTTATAAAGTGATTAAAACATTTTTAGGGTTTTTAAAAATGAAGATTTTCTAAAAATAAGCATTTTGAATTTAACATGGGTCCAGGGCGGAGCCCTCCCCAATCCTTCGGTACAAATATTAAAAACTATAAAGAGATTAATAATTAGTGAGAATTAAAAGTTGGAAGGTAACCACTTTAAACACAAGGTATTAAAAGTTAGTTAAATTCAGTGTTTTAGAATTTCTGAAAACAATAAACATATTTTGTAAGGGAGGAAAAAAATGGCAAGTTTCCACACCAAGGACGTTGAAGAAGTTATAAAAGAATTAGATACAAATATCAGAGGTTTATCATCCAGCGAAGTCGAAAAAAGAATTCAAAAATATGGGTATAATGAATTAGAAGAGAAAAAAGGGAAAACCTTTTTTCAAATGTTTATTAGTCAATTCAAGGACTTCATGATCATTATTTTATTAATAGCTGTAGCTATTTCTTTACTTGTTGGAGAAGTTATAGATGCCGCCATAATTTTAGCAATCGTGGTTCTTAACGCCTTATTAGGTTCCATTCAAGAAAATAGGGCTAATGAAGCCTTAAAAGCTCTTAAAAAGTTGTCTACTCCACACGCTAAAGTACTGAGAGATGGTGAAGTTAAAGTAGTGTCATCTAAAGAAATTGTACCAGGAGATATTGTGTTATTGGAAGCAGGAGACTTTGTACCAGCTGACGGAAGACTCATAGAAGCTGCCGCTCTCAAAGTAAATGAATCATCGCTTACAGGGGAATCCGTTCCTGTAGAAAAACAGATTGATCCTCTAGATTCTGAAAATGTGAGTTTAGGGGACAGAATAAATATGGTATTTGCTGGCACTACAGTTGTCTATGGACGTGGAAAGATGGTCGTTACTGGTACTGGAATGAATACCGAAATGGGAAAAATAGCTTCGATGATGGGTGAAGAAGAGGAAACAATTCCTCTACAAGAAAGATTAAATAAATTAGGTAAAACTTTGGGTATAGCGGCTCTATTCATTTGTGCCTTAATTTTTCTTATTGGTTATTTAAGAGGTACACCAATTCTGGAAATGTTTTTAACTTCTATTAGTTTGGCAGTAGCGGCTATTCCTGAAGGCCTTCCTGCTATAGTTACCATTACACTCGCTATTGGAGTCCAGAGGCTCGCAAAGAGAAATGCTATAATACGTAAACTTCCAGCAGTAGAAACTCTTGGAAGTGCAAATGTAATTTGTACTGATAAAACAGGAACACTTACCTTAAACCAAATGACTGTAACACATGTTTATATTGATAATAACATTAAGAGATTTAAAGATATAAACGACGATAATAGGATCTTTAAGCTAATTGCGACTTCAGCTCTTTGTACAGATGCGAGAATTAGTGAAGAAGGTAAGAAAATTGGAGATCCAACCGAAGTTGCTTTAGTTGCAGCCCTTAAGAAACTAGGTAAAGAAAAAGTCGAACTGGAAAATAAATATCGTCGAATTGATGAACTTCCTTTTGACTCTGATAGAAAGCTTATGACAACAGTGCATAAATATGAAGATAAATTTATTTCTATTACAAAAGGAGCTCCTGAATATTTAATTTCAAGATGTTCTCATATAGATGACAATGGAAAAATAAGGCCTATCAAGCAAGAAGACTTACAAAATATTGATAAAGCCAATGAAGATCTTGCTAGAAATGGCATGAGAATTTTGGCAGTAACATATAAATTCCTTCAGGATGATAATTTTGATAGGGAAGAATTAGAAAAGAACCTTGTTTTCTTAGGCCTTATTGGTATGATAGATCCTCCTAGACCTGAAGCCAAGGAAGCTATTAGAAAATGTGATTTAGCAGGTATCACAACTGTAATGATTACAGGAGATCATAAACTTACAGCAGAGGCTATTGCTAAAAGTTTAGGGATTCTTCATGAAGGAGAAAAGGTAATTACTGGAGAAGAACTTGACAAAATGGATTTCGATGAGTTAGTAAAAAATATAAAAAAGATTAGAGTTTATGCGAGAGTTGCACCAGAACATAAGGTTATGATAGTTAAGGCTTGGCAAAAAAATGGCGCTATCGTTGCAATGACTGGAGATGGAGTTAACGATGCACCTGCTCTTTCTCAAGCTGATATTGGTGTCGCTATGGGAATAACAGGAACAGAGGTAGCCAAAGAAGCTGCAGATATGGTCTTAACAGACGACAATTTTGCTACAATTGTGTCTGCTGTTGAAGAAGGTAGAACTATATATTCAAATATACGTAAATCCGTTAGATATCTACTTTCTTGTAACATCGCAGAAATTCTTACTGTTTTTATTGCGACTTTGATGGGATTAGGTCAACCTCTGCTTGCAATCCATCTTTTATGGATTAATCTTGTTACTGATAGCCTTCCAGCTTTAGCTTTAGGAATGGAACCACCAACAAAAGACGTTATGATTGCTAAACCCCGAAGAAGAGATGAAAGCATATTTGCTGATGGATTAGGTATCCAAGTTCTAATTGAAGGAATTATAATGAGCCTTTTATCTATAACTGCTTTTATGATTGGAAGAACGCATAGTCTTGAAACTGCTGAAACTATGACTTTTATGACTTTAGTATTTTCACAGCTATTTCATGCCTTAAATGCACGTTCAAACAAAGAATCATTATTTAAAATAAATTTTTTCAGCAACAAATTCCTGATAGGGTCAATAGGCATAGGAATTCTCCTACAATTAACTTTAGATACACCTTTCTTAAGTAAGATTTTTGAGATATCTGTGCTCAATATGAATCAATGGTTATGGGTTTTAGCACTTTCTTTTGTATTTGTTATTCTTGTAGAAATTGAAAAGATCTTCTTAAGATTATTTCATAAAAAACCTGATAAAGAATTTATAACTCAACAACTATAATAAAGATATCCCCGATCCAAAAACGATCGGGGATATTTTTATTTAAACTTAATAACCTGCTTTTTTAACTGCTCTAATTACAGCAATTGTTATTAAAACAGCGATAATTATTTCTGGAATGCCATTTGTTAAACCTATTGCTAAAATAACTCCTCCTACAGCTTCCTTTTTTATCTCCATAGCCTCTGCAATTCTTCCAGCATAAAGAAGATACATCATTCCTAAAACTCCTACAGTATTTGTTAGAGTGCCTAAAGCAGCACTTATGCCTACTGAAATACTATCTGCACCTTTTGAAACCTCTCCATTCTTTCTAGAAGAAAATAAATTAAAGACAAGTTTGTATGAATAATATGAAACAAGACCTATCAATATCCTTGGCAAAACCGAGACCAACGGATTTATAAAAGCAAAAGACAATATATTTGGTCTAAGAAGTGCCTGTATTATACTTGATATCCCAAATATTAACCCAATAACCATTCCTGCAATAGGACCTTCTAAAATTGCTCCTATAACAACAGGAATATGCATTGTAGTTGCATTCGCAGGTGGAATAGGGATAAAGCCTAAAGGAGTAAACCCTAATATAAAAGAAATAGCAGATAATAATGATATAGTTACTAATCTCTTGTTTTTAGATTTCATTTCTCCCTCCATCCTAGTAATTTTTTCTTCCCCTTTTAATAATAAAAATATTTAACCATTATTATAACATATAAATCAAAACTTTAAATATTAGGTTTCAAATATTTGTCAAACCAATCTGAAATCTCTTTTAATCTTCTGATTCGATGCTTTGGTTTTCCACTTCTACTCAATTCATGATTTTCTCCTCTAAACATCACCAATTTTGCTTCCACACCATTATATTTAAGTGAGGTGAACATTTGAAGTCCCTCAGCTAGCCAACATCTATAGTCTTCTTCTGAATGTATGAACAAAGTTGGAGTTTTAACTCTATCAGCATATTTCATGGGAGAATGAAACCACAATTTTTCAAAGTTTGTCCAAGGAGTTGCTGCCTGCTGGTCTTCAACAAAGTAATATCCAATATCTGTGGTTCCAAACTTTGAAATCCAATTAGCTATGCTTCTTTGAGAAGCAGCTGCTTTAAACCTATTAGTGTGGCCAATTATCCAATTTGTCATGAAACCACCATAACTGCCTCCGGTAACTCCTAATCTATCCTTATCAATAAAAGAAAAATTTTCTATAACAACATTAACAAATTCCATAATATCTTCATAATCTATTGTGCCATATTTTCCTCTTATATCAGCAAATTCATTTCCCCTTCCATCGCTTCCTCGAGGATTGCAAAACATTACTACATATCCAATATTTGACCAATACTGCATTTCATGGAAAAAAACTTCTCCGCTATATACAGTTTTCGGTCCTCCATGTATATCTAATATTGCTGGATATTTTTTGGTTTCATCAAAATCAATGGGTTTCATAATCCATCCTTCAATTTCTATACCTTCTTTGGTATTAAAAGTTATTCTTTGCGGTTTTGATAATTTTTTTTCTTTAACAACCCATTCATTAAAAAAGGTTATTTGATTTTCTTGTTTATCTTTTAATTCATATAATTCTTGTAATTTGTTATCCCTCATACCTACAAATACTATACTTTTATCAAACACATCAAAACCATCTACAGATCCGTGCTTTGTTGTTAACTTTTCTCTTTTTCCGTTTTCATCTATTCTGTTAATATATGAATTTCCATATTCAGTTGTCTCAAAATAAAAATAGTTTCCCTCAACTTTAAATTCTTGATTTGAACCATATCTACAATCCGATCCAACTGAACTCCAAGTACTATAGTCAAAATCTGTATGAATTTGCTCTACTTCTTTAGTCATTATATTCATTAGATAAAACTTAGGATTTTCATTCACTCCATAATTTTTCATGTTCGAACCTAAAAATATTATTTTGCCTTCTATAAAATTTGCATATGCATAACTAAAAGGATCTTCATGTGTTAACTTTTCTAGCTGTCCATTATCAATATTGTATAGATACAAATCTGACCTTATTTCCATTTTATCTTTAAATGTGTTAGATATATATATTAACTTGCTTTTATCATTACTTATATTAAAATCGTCGACATTTGTTAGTTCGTCAGTAATAGGTGTTAATATTTTTTCATCAAAAGAAAAAATGTATAATCTGTTTCTTTTCTTATTTGTAAATCCATGACCATTAGACCAAAAAGGTATTTCATCCAAGATTTCATAATCTTTTTCTTCTCTCATCTTTTCAAGCAATTTCTCTTTTTCTTCTGGAGAAGAACTTATTAAGTCATTTATTTTTCTATCATAAATACCGGTTAAAACAAATTTCTTGTCATTAAGTGGTTCTATTTTTGTAACCATTAACGGAACTTCAAAATATTTTTCTGCTTCTCCTCCATTTATGTTAATTTTATAGTATATTGTAAATGGTTCTCCTTTTTCTAATCTTTTTTTATCTTTTTCTTCTCTAACAGTTGAAAATATGATATTATTTTCATCTAGCCAGACAAAAGAACTTTCTTGATTGAAGCTAGTCAATTTGTTTATTTCACCTGTGGAAACGTTATATACCCAAATATTTGACAAATACTTATTCTCATCAACGTCCATCTCATGAATTACAAAAGCTAAATTTTCTCCGTTAGGGGAAAATTTAGTGTTAGATATAAACTTGTACTTCGTAAAATCATCTAAGGCTAAAGCATCCATCATACTTCCTCCCTCTATCGTAATTAAAATTAGTTTGAAAAGCTAATTAATAGCTTACAATTGAATTATACATCAAACATCTCAAAAATCAATAATTTAGCAAGTTATTATTTGTATTAACCTTTTTATATTTTTAAACTTTTAATAACAAAAACGTTTCTTTGATTGCATATATTTAACCTTCGTATATTATTATATAAAATAAATTTAATAATTTTAACATTTATTTTCTTCTTTTTTGGGGATTATTATTAACAAAGATATTGTGTAAAATTTATGAATTCTTCTAAAGTAGTCTATTTGAATAGTAAACCAGGAGGAGGGTATATATGTTTTTATCTAAGCGGGTTTTAAATACCCAGGCTTCACCGATTAGAAAATTGGTTCCTTATGCTGAAATGGCAAAGAAAGCAGGAAAAAAAGTATACCATTTAAATATCGGTCAACCAGACATGGAACCACCAAAGGCTTTTTTTGAAGGAATAAAACGATATACACCAAATGTAATATATTACAGTCACTCAGCAGGATTATACGAATTAAGAGAAGCTTTTTCTATGCATTATAAATCAAAGGGGATAAATTTTGATCCTGAAGATCTGGTAATAACAACCGGGGGTAGTGAAGCGGTTATATTTGCAATGGCTTGTGTGGCGGATCCGGAAGATGAAATAATGGTGATAGAACCATTTTATGCAAATTATAGAGGATTTGCTGAGATGTTAAATATCAGACTATGTCCTATAAAAGCCGATCCTAGAGATGGATATTCGATACCTTCTTGGGACGAGTTAGAAAAGGGGTATAACAAAAAGGTCAAAGCTATCATCTTTTCAAATCCTTCAAATCCCACAGGAACAGTATATAGTTATGAAGAACTCAAAAGAATAGTAGATTTTGCAAAGGAAAAAAATATTTTTGTAATTTCCGATGAAGTTTACAGTGGAATTATATTTGATGGCAAAAAACATATTTCAATTATGAACTTTGAAGACCAAGATAGATTCATTTTTCTCGATAGTATTTCAAAAGAATATAACACTTGTGGGGCTAGAATTGGTGTACTGGGTACCAAAAACAAATGTTTTTTAGAAGAAGTGATGAAATTTGCTCAATCAAGATTATGTCCTCCTTTAATTGAACAATGTGGTACATTAGGGTTGTTGTATGATTTGGATAAAGATTATACGAACAAACTAATAATTGAATATCAGAATAGAAGAGATGTTGCATATAACGAAATAAAAAATATAGAGGGTGCCATTTTCCAAAAACCTAGTGGTGCATTTTACATGTCTATAGAATTACCTATAGATGATTCTGAAGAGTTTGTTAAGTGGACTCTTACTGAGTTTGATATTGATGGAGAAACAGTTATGGTTGCACCATTAACAGGTTTTTATGCAACACCAGGCGCGGGAAAGAAAGAAATAAGAATAGCCTATGTTTTAAACTCTGAGGAACTAAAAAAAGCATGCAATATTTTAAAAGAAGCTGTTTATGCTTACAATTATGTATATAGCAAGGAAAAATAGTAAAGGTATGCCACTTGCATACCTTTATTATTTTTTTTCATTGATTGGTTTATTCTCTTCCTGAGATTTTTTAGCAACACCTTCGGATTTTCTTTCTTTTGTAAAATAAATGACCCACATTAATCCTAAAAGATTCGCGACATATACTACACTTAGAATCATAGAAGAATATAAAACAATAGATAAAAATGTTAATGTTGTTAAGAAAGTGAAAGAAAATGCCAAACTATACTTTTTTTTCATTAATAATCTTATATAAAAAAATATTAGTAAACTCACCAATACAATATATAACAACGTCAAAAAAAACTTTGTCAAATCTGAGAAAGCATAATACTGAAAAAGCCTACCTTTAGAATTTTCTAGATAAAATAAATACAAAGAAATCCCTGCAACGGCTATACTTGCAATAATTACCACACTTCTTAAAAAATTATTTAAATTTTTCATCCTTTTCCTCCCCCTTAATAACACTTTTTGCATTATTCTCGCCTTTTTGCTCTATTTGAGGTTTTCTCATATTTTTTAATTTTACAACAATATCTTCTACAAATATTATAATTAACAATAAAATCAAAGATACTAGAAAACCATTAACTGTTCTTAATAAACTCAAATATAAAGGAGTATGTATATGCAAAAATGTATCTAATATAGAAACTGGTAAAATCGACTTAAAAAAATCCCATATAAACGTCCTACCAGGAATGGGAGGTGTATAGTAAAAAAAATAGGAAATCAATTCTTTTGTCCTAGGCCTCGCAATTAGCACTTTTTCTAGAGAATCTCTGAGTTTTCTTTCGAAATTAGAAACAAACGCCCAATTTGAGCTTCTTATTATATAAATAAATCCAGCAAAAATGAGTAATATAACTAGAATAATATCACTTCGCTGAACTTTTATATTTTCAATCTTTTTAAATGTTTTTTTTAATTCACCTTTTTTAAATTTGAAACCAGTATAGTCTATAAAAGCCTTGCACAAGACCAACAAGGGCAAAATAACTAGTAAAATTTTAACGCCCCTAACATTATTTAATTTAAATATAAATAATGTATCGTAACCACTCATGTAAACTAATGTTCCAAATAATAACGAAAAGGTTATAATTTTTAGGAGATTTTTCTTAGATATTTTAAAAAAGATAATGATAGAAAAAAGCGTTGCTGCAATGGTAAAAGACCAGTTTTTTAAAAAAATAAATACTAGAATATAAACAAATGAAAACAAAGGAACGAAACTAAATAAATTCAAAGTAATCAATCCAAAACCGAACCATTTGATAAGAGGTGAAGGCAATAAATAAGTTATAGATTCAATATTAACGGGTGTTCCCAAATCTTGATGAATTAAATATATCAGATTTAAAGACCTGGAATGTTCAGGAAACATAAAATATCTTATCTTTCTTTCTGTAAGTGCCCTATGAAATCTTTGAACTATCATTTGATCATCAAATTTATCTATTTCTGCGGCTTTTATATAATGCAAATACCGCATTTTATCAAGTATATTTTTATCAAGTTTGTCTTTTATATTAGTAAAATATTTGTCAAAATCTGAAAATTCCGAAATTAAAATATAGTTGTATTGTTCTGAAAGACCTTTAAGAAAATTGTTATCTTTTTCATACCCCTGGGTTTGGAAATCTTTTAAAATCGCATGATTTTTATAGACATAATAGGAATAACCTTCCATATTCTCGGTACTAAGCGTGCTTTCTAACGGAAGAATTGAATAAGTTTTTGAATTTTGCCAATCAACATAAAAAGAATAAATAAAGAATATTAAACAGCATATTAGGGAAATAAAAAAAATATGCTTCTGTATTTTTTTCATCGTAATCCCCCTCATTATTTCTAACTATCTTCCTTTAATTTAGCTAATACAGTCTGAAGATCCTGACTGAGTGGAGCAGCAAATTCATAATGAATCCCATTATAATCAAAAGAAATCTTGTATGCATGAAGAAAAAATCTTTTTAAATTAAAATTTTTTCTTAATATTTTATTTATCTCTCTATTTCCATAAGTATCATCACCTGCAATAGGAAAACCCGCCTCTGAAAATTGAACCCTTATTTGATGCTTTCTACCAGTTAACAGCTCTATTCTTACTAAAGTAAATACACCATGATTAGTTTTAAATTTCTCTACAATTTCATATTTCAAATATGCTTCCTTTTCATCAACAAGACTTGTCAATTTTCCTTTATTGTTTTTTAATTCTCCGACTAATAATGCTAAATAAATTTTTTTTGATTCTCTGCCTTGTATCAAATAGGAGATTCCTCTGGCTGTCTGTTTAGACTTTGCTATAATCATGACTCCAGAAGTGAGTTTATCTAACCTATGAACTAAATGTGGTTCAAAATCTCCCTGAGAATAATACATTACACCTTCAATTATTGTAACTTTTTCCTCTTTGTTACCAGGATGAACTGAAACTTTAGGAGGTTTGTTAATAACTAAAAGGTCTTTGTCTTCATAAATTATGTCAAACTTCATAGCTCGAGGCTTTAATGATGGCATAAGCGGTCTTTTAATATCTTCAATCTTTTCTTCATTGAGTATTATTTTAACTGTATCTCCAATATTCAAGAGATAATTATTTTTTTTAATTCTTTTCTCATTAACTTTTACAAACCCTTTTCTAATCAAACTATATATTGCACCCAATTTCAATTCAGGAAAATTTTTCCTAATAAACGTGTCTAACCTTGAATAATAATTTTTTTCATCTACTTGAATTTCTTTTTCCAAACTAATAACTTCCTCCTTAATCTAGCCTTGCTATACTGATACACCTTCAAAAACTCTACTACCTTTCTAATCATCCTGGGGATTCTTAAGAAAAATGCATAGTTAATATTTATTTATAGGTTGATAATCCTTTTTATTATAACACCTTTTTGTATAACTGGAAGTCACTAAAACAAAAAGTCCACTCAATGCAAGAGTGGACTCTTTACAATTATACAGTTTAGTAAAATTCTTCTGTTAGAATTTTTGAAAATTTTTCTAATAGATTATTTTCATATGCAAGTTGAAGTATTGTGTATCTATTTCTGATTTCTCTTGCATGTATTATACTATCAGCAAAAACCTCTTCCGGAATTCCTAAATCCCTAGGATTATAAATAGAACCAACTTTTTCATGAATAGAAATTATATATTCAGGATCAGGCAGATCTATCTCATTAGGAATTTTATCTTTCATTAATTGGTATATCATGGAAACAACAAGGGTAGCTGCTCCAACAGAATTTCCATGCAATGGATGAGATTGATTGTTTCGCAAAGCTGCAATTTCCCAATAATGTGCTAAATGATGTTCGGCCCCCGAAGCGGGCCTTGAATATCCTATAAAACCTATGGCTATTCCAGAGACAATAAGAGCTTCTGTTAATTGCCTTATAATTTTCTCATCTCTATTTTTAATTCTTTCTGCATTCTCTACACATTTCTCTCTAGCTTTCTCTACAAGATTCACAGTTGTTTGACAGTAATATTCATTATTTATTATTTTTGATAGTTTCCAATCTGTTAAAGAGGTGTATTTGCCCAATATATCTCCGAAACCAGCATGAATCATTTCTAGTGGTGCTTCTTTTAATATATTTGTATCTGCAATTATTGCTTTTGGATATACAGCTTCATACGTCATTTTAAATCCTTCTACAATAAGAGGTGAAACGGTAGAAGCATATCCATCCATAGAAGGTGCTGTAGCAACAATAATGTAAGGTATATCCAGTTTATAACTAATAAATCTACAAATATCGTTTATGGTACCCGAACCTATTGCAAGAATTAACGATGTATTTTTGGGAACTTCTATTATCAACCTACCTATACTTTTTTCATCAGGAACTAAATCACTATTGGTGTAAAAAACATAAGATTTTAAATTATACCTTTTCTTTTTT
>LSQX01086253.1_pt1 | contig 91425 bp, 73 predicted proteins | sample 654561 | NCBI WGS metagenome assembly LSQX01 (sample SAMN04489861, study PRJNA283612) | anaerobic digester metagenome | isolation source: 4 biogas reactors fed with cattle manure at either 37C or 55C with and... | place: Denmark: Kongens Lyngby | collected 2014 | reverse complement strand
AAACGCCAAAAAGAACAAACAATCAGGAGCCAGAACAGACAAATTAGCAGGATCTGTAACAGGAACAGGGACAGGATCAGGAGCAGGTGTATGGTGTGGGTTGCATTGGAGATGTCAATTTGGGCCTTGACACTTCTGGCCTTTGACTGGTACTTAAACATTCAGGTTTGATCACGTCATATTTGCAATGACTTTAAATATTCCATTAAGCGCCGAATCAAGTGCAGTTTTTGAAGCAGCCTGTGATATTGCACAACGTGCTGGCCAGGTCCTCGACAGCACCCACCTGCTTTTGGCCATGTACACAATCCCATGTCATGCACAAGCGGTTTTGCTGGAAAAAAGCGTACAGATGGAGCTTTTACTAGCCCGTCTTAAAGACGCACCTAACGAAAATGAATCAACTATAGACCTGATTATGAGCTATGCGGCACTACACGCCTCCAACATCAGCGCACCACAGGTATCATCGCTTCACCTGTTGATGGCGATTACCAAGACCACATCTTCCAAGGCTGTGAACTTACTTACAAGAGCTGGAATATCAACATTTGACCTGCGAAACAGGGCAATGGCCCATTCAACCGACCCCAGGTTGAAGCGGGCTGCAAGCGAACGATTGGCGGCCCACCAACAAACCATAAGCCAACAAATACCACGCAAACCTTATCGACGCCTTGCCCCTAGACCACAGCCCATTATTCAAACAAAACATCAACCAGATGATGAAACGCCCATAGTTTTTGAGGCCCTTGAGGAAGATTTGGGACCGCCTCCAAAAGAGTTAACAGAGCATCAGCAAAAACAAACTGACCAGCAACCAACAAAAAGCCTAGAACAATGTGAAACTGGTGAGTCTGACTTTTATCTGGACCCAAATCTGTTTCCAACGTTAACCGAGCTTGGAAGAAACCTTACAGCTGAGGCCCAGCAAGGGCAGATTGACCCGATGATTGGGCGAGATTTAGAACTCGACACAGTTGTCGACATACTGTGCAAACGACGTTCCAACAACCCGTTGCTCCTTGGCGACCCTGGAGTTGGCAAAACCGCGCTGGTGGAAGGCTTGGCTGCTCGCATTGCAAATGGTGAGGCCCGAGGACTTGATAACAGAATCATCCTTTCTATTTCAGTTGGCGACTTGGTCGCAGGCACCGAAATGCGAGGCTCCTTTGCTGCTAGGATGAGAAGCCTTAAGGATGAGGTTTTACAAACAAATGGCCGTGTAATCCTGTTTTTGGACGAAATACACACGTTGATTGGGACAGGCCAAGGAGACGGCGGCATGGATGCTGCCAACGATCTAAAAGGAGCGCTGGCCCGAGGTGAGTTGCCTTGTATTGGGGCCACAACGTTTTCGGAATACAAACGCTACATTTTGACTGACCCAGCCTTAAAACGGCGGTTTGAACCTGTCACACTGCCAGAACCATCGCTTGAAGAAGCCGAACTAATCCTGACTGGAGTAGCCCCCAGATATGCTGCTCACCACGGCATTTCTTATACAGACGATGCAATTAAAACTGTGGTCAGGCTTACTGACAGGGTAATCCCAGGTCGCAGTCTGCCTGCCAAGGCTATAGACACACTCGATTTGGCTGGCTCCAGAGTCAGACGGGAGGGGCGAGCTGAGGTAACCTCCGATGACATCGTTGCGGTGCTTGCCTCAACTACACGCTTACCGGCGTCGTTTTTATCTTTGTCACCAACCGATCACCTCAGGCAACTCAAGGATAATCTAGCAGCCACTATATTCGGGAAATCAGACAGTATTGACGCCATTTTGAGAGTGTTAGCTCGAAACTGGGCCAGATTTGGGACAAGGCGGCCACTAGGGTCCTTTTTGTTTAATGGCCCCACAGGTTCTGGGAAAACTACGTTTGCACAGGCGCTTGCAGAGTTCTTTTTTGGCACAGAAAAGGCTCTGCTTGAAATTGACTTGGCAGACTATACAGAATCACACTCCCTTTCAGACCTGATTGGCTCACCCCCCGGATATGAAGGGCATGAAGATGGCGGCCTGCTTGGCAGTACCATCATTCGCCAACCATTTTTGGTGATGGTATGGCGCAACATTTCAATGGGCCACCCGTCAGTTCAGGCACTTGTGAGCCAGATTTTAGCTGATGGATCCATAACAGATAGACTTGGTCGAAACATTGATTTTAGGAATACACTTCAAATAGTTACCATAACCCAAACATCTGAGGACACCAGTCGCCCACTTGGATTTGGAGCCGTTGCCCAAAACCAAGACTCAGAAGGACCAATCGAACCTACGGATCCTGCCTTTACCAAGATTAAAAAGATGGTAAACCCTGACCTGATATCCTCCCTGGATCTATTTTTGAATTTCAAGCGCCCATCAACCGAGGTTTTGAAAGCGATTATCCAAAAAATAACCGATAAGCTAGCAAACGATTTCGCAAGCGAGCACGGAGTGAGCTTGTATTTGGACCCACAGTTAATCGAGCTGTGCGCAGCAGAGATAGCCCCGACCACAGGAGAGGCTGTTGAACAGTGGGTCGCCGGTTCAATAAGTCGGCCTGCGACCGACCTGGTCTTGGCAAAAAGCCTGCAATCCTGTGCTATTTACTTGAAGTCTGACGGCCGGTCTGTGGTCGCAGAACCTTATTTCCCAAAGGCCACTTAGACCTTACTAGATTTCCGTGTAAAATTTTCGTGTTTTATGTGATATTTGGGTGCAGTTCTATCTTGACGAGGATACCCCTGCCGGCTATAGTGCCACCCGCGCAGTGCCTTTTCCGGTTTTAGGGGAACGCGTCGGTTTGTGCAAACGGGTGAGGATTATGAGCAACAATTTCAAAGACCAGTTGCCGAGGGATGTTCACGAATTACTTCTAAACCGTCCAGACGAGCAAGGTAAACAAATCTCAGTCCACGAGATCCTGGATACTCGTAAAGATGGTGAGAAGCGTCGATTTATCACCATTCCAGTGATCGTGGTGCTGATAGTTATACTGCTCAGTGGCATAGGGATCGCCTACATCATGGCCGACGAGGTCAGGGCAGAACAGTTTAATGCCATGATGCACGGCGAACTTGGCAAGTACAAAGAAAGCCTGCGAAAAGCTCAGGAAGACCGTATCCGGGACATCGAAGCGGTGACCGGTAACAAGTACGGTAGCCTTACGCTTTTTTATTCGCCCAAGACTGCACGAGTCAGCATCAAGGAATTCAAGTACACCCAAGACTGTAGCCAGTTCACGGATGAGATCGAAATCCTTACCTGCTTAAAGAAGGCTACTGACTACAGCCAGACTCCTGTAACCAGAGAAGTTGATAACCCGTCGCTGCATCTGGACAAGGAGAAAAAGGAAATCATTGAACAGATTCCTTTGAATGACATTCCGATCCAGGAATCAAACGACGAACGTAACACCATTTACCGTTATGAGTACGAGATTCAGATTGAGGCTGATGGCTATCATCCGCGGTATTTCTTTATCACTGGCGACAGAGAGCATCCCAAGAACGTCGAGAACTGGGTGACTCTGTTCTGGGATATGAAGGGACCTGGTCTTTACATGGCTGACTTCCAGGGCGCTGACCTTATGCCAACAGCTGAAACTGCCAAGGAAAACTACAAAAAGGCATTGTCTGATATCGAGTGCATCAAGCGTGAAATCGAGGCCAAGCGCAAAGAGGGTAAAACAATTACCGACGATACAGTCCAAGGGCTTTACATTGAGTTGTTGAACCGAAATGGCTTCAAGACCTTTGAAGAGTTCAACATTATCGACCAAGAACTGCGCAAGGATGAAGAGTTCTTCGCAGCATTCCAGAAAGAACTAGCCTCAATCACCTGCAAGTAAGCACCCGCCCCGCATCAATTAACCAGCAATTTTTGGATTATTAGGATTCGCTGTCTAGCCAGATTGTCACAGGACCGTCGTTCGTTAACTCACACGCCATATCTGCCTGAAAATCACCAAAGGCGCATTCCAGACCTGACTGTAGGAAGCGTGATTGGACTTGTGGCCAAAAGGCCCTAGCTTGCTCAACTGGCATGGCTTCTATAAAAGAAGGCCGATTTCCCTTGCGAGCATCACCGTAAAGGGTGAACTGACTGACCACGCAAATGGCCCCTCCAACCTGCCCAGCAGACAGATTCATCAGCCCGGCATCGTCTTCAAAAATTCGTAGGCGCTCTATCTTTCCGGCAATCCAATCAAGGTCCTTAGGCGTGTCACCAGCTTTAAGTCCAAGCAAAACAAACAGGCCAGGACCAATCTGGCCAACAACACGACCACCTACTATAACCCTGGCATTGGTAACCCTTTGAACGACAGCTCGCATTACAACCCCGCACAAATGGTGGGCACACAAGCCTGACGCTTTTGTTCAAGGCTTGTTGTCATCTCCTGACAGACTTGCTCTTCCAATGGGCAATCTGTATCGACGGTGCACTTTAAAACACAGCGAAAATCTTTTATCCAAGGAAAAGCGCCCAGATTGATGCAGTGATAATCTTTACCACAGTCACGATCATCGTTGCATCGGACACACTGGTCCTCGATTCTGCAGACGGGAATGGTCAGTTCTGGGGAATCAACCCTTGGAACTACTGTGCGATTTGCGCAAATAGCCCCTGGAATTGAGGCGCAATCTGAGTCATCTGTACAAAGTTGACTGCATGCACCTGCCCCAGGTAACGCGCTAAAGGTGCAAATTCCGGATCTGCATTCCTCACCAAGGCCCCTCGGATCGCATGATTCACCTGTGACAGCTGTTCCTGTTGCCTTTACACAGAAAAAATCGACAGTTGGGGCTTTTACTGGAGCCCCAAATCTAGGAAAAGCTTTGCAGACTTCATCAGGGTCGACACACTGTTTGTTGCTGCCGCAAGAGGCCAGTGAGGAACCACCAGGAACTGGACTACACCACGATACATACAAGTCATCGTCTAGGGGCAAGCTTCCAGCCCTGTTAAAAAGCTTGGATTCGCATACCCAGCCGACCTCCTTGGAACCTATGAAGGAGCTGCTGGGACAGTCAGAAGTATTGGCACACACTGTTGAACACACGTTACCATCAAGGCAGAAGCGAGAATCGCATGTGGCATCACCAGCACCACATTCGGTGCCCATCGCAAACGCCCCTTTAGGAGGCTCCATGCAGAGAAGTTCAACTTGTAATTTATCGCTTTGCTCAACCGCGATGGGGGAACAAACCCCTTGTGAACAGTCAGCTTGGGATGAACATGGGGCGCCAGATTCACCAACCCAGATACAGTTTGGAATGGAAAGGACCAAGTCAGCAATGCCGTCACCTGTAATGTCAGCGTGCGATTCAAGGCGGCCACACCTTTGGGATTCAGGTAACGGGCAAGTATCATCACACATGGAACCACACCGTCCATTGATGCAATAAGCCTCGTTGGCACATGGGCGGTCAGGCACCAAATTTCCAGGCGTTACGTCGCACTCTTGGCCATCAAGGGCGCCACCAACCAAGCGCAAAACACAGCGCCCGTCAACCTTGGTGCTGTCTGAAACCATCGCCGCAGACCAATGCAGACAGTAGTAGTTTGGATCGCCACACTGGCTGTCATCTGTACAAAATTTGGGACTACAGCCAGACACGTAAGCATTGAGATCATTTAAGGCAACATCATCAAAACATACCCATGCGCTGCAGTCCGGGTCTGTCTGGCAGTCAATACCAGTCCCTTCACACTTGCCATCTGAGCACTTAGCGCCTGCAGTCATGCATGATTCAGGTCCAGTACAAGGTGTTGTGCAACCGTGAAATGAACAATTCCAGCTATCACACAGCCGGTTGACGCCTAACGCAACATCATAGCCACACGCCTGTCCAGTACTAGCAGCATCAGTTGGAGCCTTCACACATCTGGCCTCAATGTTGTCGCGAATCTTTATGTACCCGCAAGACTCCCCTTCAATGTCACATTGAACTGAGCTAGTGCATCGCGAAAAGGACGATAATGGCAAGCAGACCCCTGCCGCATGAATCAATTCGTCGCCTGAGCTCTGGACACATATGAACTGATCTCCATATGGGCCGTTTTCGCCCCCCAAACAATCTCCACGTGTGTGGTCGTCTTCTATGCCGTCTGGAAATGGAAACGCAGAACCGTTTTCCCTTACATCTTGGGAAACAGTACAGGTGCGACTACAAAATCCATTTATGCAGTCACCATCGCGACACTGGTCATGAAGACAGCCCGGCCAGTTACTGTTGGCATAGATGTTATTCGGGTTCAAAGGGTCTGCTGTATAAGGTTCACAAAAGGCGTTTTGGGCACAGGCTGCGCCAAGTGGTTTTTGACTAGCTTGGTCGATACAGCGTGCTTGGGTAAAAGAACAGACCGTACCTGATGGGCAAGTTCCACAAGTGCCTCCACATCGATCTGGCCCACAGACCTTTGAATAGCAATCTCTGACGCATTCTGGCAGTTCTGACTGGTCAGAATCGTCCATGCCGTCATCTGGTGGGAACGGGAAGTCGTCTGGGAATTCGCCAATATCTGGCAGTTGCCCAATATCCTTTGGTCCATATTTTTCCTTAATCCAGTCAGCACAACCAAAAGTTAGTGACACTAGGATTAACAGCAGGCCAAGACGCACAAAACCTACCCCAAAAACGCGCAGATCAAGATATCAATTTGAATCATCAAGGGCAAGAAGTTGGCCCAATGTTTTTTACCTCAATTAAAACCGTGGGTTACACATTAATCCTGACTTGCATTTGAACTAATTCATAAAAAAGCGGTTAATGGAGTTTTTGTTGGATCGCTTATGCCTTTTCACAAAGTAAGAACGTCGGCAACACTAATTTTCCTTAATGCAGTTTTTTCGCTAACTATCTTTTTGATATTCAAGAATGACCTATTACTTCTAACCCAAGGTAAACAGCAGCTTTTTATCTTTGGATCATCACTTATGGCCGTTGTCTTTACCTATTTTCTAGTATCGGTTTTCTGTTTGACACTGCTTTGTTTTAACACTTTTAAAGTCGGCAGGATTGTTGCGGACCTAGCCATTCCGCTTGCAGTCTCAGTTGTGTCTATTTTCTATTTCGTTGATGTCCAGACTTTTTCCACTACTGGAATGCACCTTTATTCTGCGTATGTCATCGATAGCCTTGTTCAAGAAAACATCTGGAATGAGCTTCATTTCAAAGGAAACACGCTTATTTCTTTTTTCCTGTTTTTTGGCGTTGTGATCACACTTAACTACGTTCTCTACTTTCTTTTCAACAGGCTTGAAAACCGCTTTTTCAAATATTTTGGTCGCACAGCCTTGGTGATTACCTCAGTTGCCTTTATGTCTAGTGTCGTTTTCTTCATAGCTTTTAGTGGCAAGATTTCGAAAGATGAAGGCAACGAAACCGTTCCCTTTTTCGATGAATTTCATTCGCTTTTGAGCAACGACGCGGCCACTAGGATTAAAAAACTAAAACCAAATTACCCTTACAGGACTCTAGCTTCAGTGACCCTGTCAAAAAAGCCGGATATCTTGTTTATTTTTGTCGAGTCATTAAGAGATGACATATTTAACGACCAATATATGCCTCTTACCCACAGTTTTTCCAACAGATGCATTACTTCAAAACACCACCATTCTGGTGAACTTTCAACGATTTACAGCACATTTTCCATCCTTTATGGGTTGAATATCCATCACTACTATCCTTTTTATTTCAGCAAATCCAGATCAGTGCCAATTCAGATACTGAAAAATAACGGATACTTAACCATTGGCGCAGCCGCATCTAATTTAAAAGGCATGTCGATACACTCGGCCGTTTTGCATGATCAATTTGAACTATTCCAAGAGTTTCACGATGCAGGATGGAAAAAGGACCGCAAAATGGTCGATTGGATAAAAGAATTAAGTGCCGATAAATCTAAGGACAGGCCCAAGTTTTATTTCATGTTTTTTAATTCAACCCACCATAACTACTATTACCCACCTGAATTTGAAAAGCACACCCCTGTTATTTCACAGGATTTTAATTATTTTGATGGTGCCAGCTTGAAAGACAGGAAATCTGAAGTTTGGAACAGGTATTTAAACGCTGCCGCCTTCATAGATTCGTTGGTGTTTGAAACTTTAGAGCATTTCAAAAGCAAGATTGAAGCCGGCGAAATGATAATCGCTTTTGCTGGAGATCACGGCGAGGAATTTTGGGACGCTGGAGCACTAGGCCACGGTAGAAGATCCAACAACTTTAGAAGCCAAACGGCTTTTATGCTTTGCATACCTGAAACACAGGCAAAGACTGTTGGGCTTTCAAGCCACGTAGACATTTTCCCCACGATTATTAAGTACTTAAATCCAACTTCCAATTTACAGAAATGGTCAAATGGAGTCTCTTTACTTGAAGATGCGCCATCGCGTCGCTACATCGCTGTTGGCGGTTTTGATTTTCCAAGAAGGAGTCCTGAGGTTACTCTCATTAGCGATAAGGGAAAACTGCTGTTAAAGAAGACAACTGATTCTATTAACCCTGACAACAAGTTTACCGTTCTGAAACGGACCGATCTTGAAGATAAGCCAGGTAATTCATTGGCAAATGAACTTGACTGGATGATTGACAGATTTGCCGTAGATATGAATGCTTTCTTTGTTCAGTAAGCAAGCCGGTTTCTTTGAATTAGAAGGACTTTAGAACTCGAAGGCAATGCCAACCAAGAAGGTGCGAGACCCTAGGTCCCAGGATTTCTTGGAGCCAAAATCATCGATCCAACTGAACACGTATTCAGCAAAAAGCAGCGTTGTATTGACGCCCATTTCCACATCGAAGGTCTGGGCCATGCCAGGGGCAAGCGAGTTTAAAACAAATGCGGCACCTAGACTTACGTGACCGCCAAAAGTGGCCCCTCGCCCCTTTTTGCCATCGCTGGATTTGGAGATATCGCCCACACCGTTGGTAACCCACCAAACATAGCAGTCAATCCCACCCTTGGCATAAACGACAAATGGCACCTTGTGCCTTTGCCAAAGCCAGTCAAATCGATAGATCAAGTCCAGCGAAAGCGGTAAAAGATGGAGTTTCGTGGTGTCGCTGGATTTCTCGCCTGTGGCCAACAATCCATGGCCCTTAAACTGAGAGTATCCAATAGAACCACCAACTGCTAAGGCTCCAAATCCTGTAAAGAACTCGTAGTCATACTCGAACTTGGACATCAATCTTTGGCTGGTTCCAAACACCTCGCTAAAAGGCTGCTTTGAGGAAAATTCCTTGTCAATATTTGGGTAGTATGGCCCAAACTTTAACTCGACCATCATGTTTCGGGGCGACTGTGCATTAGTTACCTGTGGCGCCACGAGCGCAGCAAGCACAACCGCTAAAACCAGGGCTTTTTGGCTCACGATCGCCTCCTGATCACTCTTCTGACGACCATCACCGTAGCCGCCGCCGGCAGTAAGAGCATGAATACAAGGACAGCGCTTCCAAGGACACTAGGAACCTTCAGAAGCAAGCTGGCCATAAGTACAAACGGTTTCAACGCCAATCTGACACCAGCTTTGGCTGGTTCTGAATCTGCGATCTGCTTAGCAATTGGTGGGCTGACTTCATAGTAAGTGCGAACAAAAGCCCGCCCTAGGGATGTCGTCATCAAGACTTCGTCGCGGAAACGCCGCAGCATCCAAACGTCAGGCGCCGAATAGCTGCCATAAGCGGCGGTTGCAATGAAGCAAAAACCACCTTCCTCACGCCCAACCTCTGAGCCGGTCCTGTATGCTTCAAAAAAGTCCAAAACCTCGATGGGCATCGTGCTGGTGACAGGGGACAAAGGCCCCTCGTTTCCGTTGACATCAACGGCACTTACTGCAAACCAGTACTCTTTTCCGTTCTCCAGGGAACCTACCTGATATGAACGCCCTGTTACAGCTGGTTCGCGCTTGGCAATCGCCTTCTTGGTGGCATCGTCAAAGCGTTCGGTGGCCCAGTAAACGTGGTACTTAATATCAACCTCGCCCTCATTGGCAGGGTCTTTCCACACCACAGTCACGTTGCTGTCACCTTCAATGGGCTCCTCAAGTTCTGGGGCTAATGGGGCCTTTAAATCGACCTTGAACAGGATGCTCTCGGCTGCTATGGCACCCAATTCTTTAATAACGATGACCACTTTGGTGGAAAGGTCTGTGCCAGCTGCACAGTTACCGCCTGTAAGCTCATCAAACAACACGTTAAAAGACATGTTGGTATAGGCCGTAATAGGCGACTCACTGACCGCAAAAGTTGGCAGACAAGAGTCCCCAAGCGTCGTCAAATCAGTGTCAGAGCAGGCACCACCAGGCTTGCTGACCTTAACCACGTGGACGGCATCAGAAGCAGGCTGATTTTGCAAAGACCACGATATCTTCAACGAGCATCCAGAGTACTTCTTGCAGTCCTCGATGTTGATAACGTGCTCAGTGGCATCAGACGTTTTACCGATCCGATTGTCCAGACCACAACCATCCCCGAGGCCTTCGATGCCGTTTAACCTGAACCCATTGATTTTAGCAATCGAAGGCTCAGGAACTAACAGCAAGCCGAGAACCAACAGGGAGCCAAAGACTAAATTTTGAAAACAGGCTTTCATGAGCCCCCTACTAAGCAATAACCATGCCAGACAATTTGGGCGCCTTTTGGGCCTAGACAAGGGAAAAACCGCGCCCTTTTGATGGGAATTCTGGGAAGGGATTGCCATTTTGTCAATTTCAATGTCTTAAGTGCGCTTACAGTGGCAACTAAGCGATCAATCCAGGTGGTGAATTTTCAAAATCTGCTCTGCAATCTGGATTGCGTTTAGGCCTGCGCCTTTGCGCAAGTTGTCAGCAGAAAGCCAAAGATTTATCCCGAAATCTACGCTTAGATCCTTGCGAATTCGCCCAACTAAAACCTCATCTCGTCCTGAAGCCTCCAATGGCATTGGATATACTGCGTCCACAGGGTCATCCATTATTTGGATACCTGGGGCATTCTTTAGTATCTCGCGAACCTGATCTGGGTCAGCCGCATTCTCGAATTCGATGTTTATGGACTCTGAGTGCCCGTTTAGTACCGGGACTCTTACAGCAGTGGCAGTTATCCTTAAGTCGGCCAAACCCATGACTTTTCTGGACTCTTCAATGATTTTTTCTTCCTCTGTGGAATAGCCGCTTGGTGAAAAAGTTTCCACGTGAGGCAAAACATTAAAGGCCATTTGATGTGGAAATACCCGCACTTCCATAGGTTGATGGTTTAGCATAGCCACAACCTGCGAAACCAATTCATCACCAGCAGCACGACCGGCACCACTAACCGCCTGATAGGTAGAGACAACGACCCTTTTGATTTTGTGCGCCTGGTGCAGCGGCCAAAGCACCATAACAAGCGGGATTGTGGAACAATTTGGCGAAGCTATCAGTCTGTGGTTGTCGTTTAGCAGGTCACCGTTTACCTCGGGCACAATCAATGGAACATCTGGGTCCATTCGAAAAGCGCTCGATTTATCAATGACAACCGCACCTGCCTCTGTAGCCTTGGGCGCAAATTCTTTGCTTATCAATGAACCAGCTGCAAAAAAGGCAAAGTCCACACCTTTAAAATCTGCCGAGGCCAGATTCTGAATCTTTATCTGGCGACCTTCAAAAGGCAGTTCATCTCCTGCTGATCGGCCAGAGGCGTAAAGCAACAATTCTGTGACAGGAAACTGCCTTTGCTCCAAGAGTCCAATTATCTCAAGGCCAACAGCACCTGTAGCTCCAACGATTGCTACTTTGGGCATTTTTCACTCCTTATCCAAGTGCTCCATTCAACAATGGGTAACACTGGCCAATTTATGACATTCGTTTATAGATCCGATAATCGATATCTGGGAAGGGACTGTCGCGGTGCTCTAGGTGACCTAGCCACTTTTCATCAATCTGGTGGCGCCGAATCTGATCAGCTAGGCGCAGAAAACGCAGGACGTGTTCACGAATTCTGCGATGAGCGTAATCAACCATGGTGTCCGTGGTGATGATAAATGGCCAGTCAGACGACTGCGCCAACAACAATTCCCTGGCGCACTGATTCAAGGCACGAAGTTGCACCCCCTGCGCGTCTGGGAATTGATCTACCAAGTCAATCATCTGGATCGCACACTGGTGCAGGTGATTGATAGCATAGTCATTTTTGTCATTGACCCAGACCTCGAAGTAGCCCTTGTCACCCCAAGAGCCTGTAGCCGGCGTGGAAACCTGCTGCAGGGGCATTTTTTGCAGGTAACCAGACAGGTTTACACATTCGTAGACGTCTTGGTCGTAGGCGGATTTCCTGAAAAACATCTCAATAAAATCAGTACCTTCAAACCACCAGTGACCAAAAAGTTCCGCATCGTACGGGGCCACCACTATCGGAGGACGACCAAACTGGCCATTCAGATGTTTAATCTGTAATTCACGATTAAACATGAAGTTACCAGCGTGGGCATCAATCCTTTCCATAGCCGCTTGACGGTTGTATGGCTGCTTTTGCGACAGGTCAACATCGCCAGTGATTCGATAGTACTTAAGGCCAGTTTGCTTGCGCAGCCCGGTTGGCTGTACAAAGTCGCGGATGTATTCAAATGGGCGGTCGTACCCAACGTCGCGATAAAATTCGCGGTAGTTCACGTCACCTGGGTAGCCTTCTTTGCTGGACCAGACCTGCTTTGAGGACTCCACGTCGCGACCAAAGGCTGCAACCCCAGAAGGCGTGTAAATTGGCGCAAAATTACCAAAAACAGGAGAAGGATTGGCAAGCTGCATACAGTGGGTGTCGACGATGAAGAAGCGAATATCCTCATCGGCCAGGAAGTTTTCGATTCCCTCGGTGTAAGCGCACTCTGGAAGCCAGATTCCCCTTGGACGACGCCCAAAGTGGCGCTCAAACTCAGATGCCCCAACGCTAATTTGAGCCCTCACAGCCTCGGGCTGAGAAAGCAACACAGGCAGCAATCCATGGGTGGCTGCACAGGTAATCAGCTCCAAATGACCCAGATTGTCAAAATGTCTCAATCCTTCGATCAAACTGAAGTGGTAACGATTAACGAAGGCGTCCAGATAGCGGCTTAACCTGTCTCGGTAAAACTCCACCACAGGCGCAAAGTTGGGGTCGTCACCAACAAACGCCTTTTCCCGCTCTAACAGGACGAGGCTCTTTTCGATGTATCGTCGCAGGCGCTGCTGGTGATGGGGATCCGACATCATTGCCGCCAAAGATGGCGTCACAACCATCGTCATCCCATATGGGATACCATCAGCTTCCAACCGCTCAAACATCTCCAACAAAGGGAGATAAGTCTCAACGGCGGCCTCGAAAAACCAGTCCTCTTCCAGAAAATCTGGATACTCTGGATGCTTAACAAAGGGCAAATGCGCGTGCAGAACCAAAGCAAAATAACCTTGTGGCATGTCTTACCTATTAGGCTAGAGTTACCGGTATTTTGAACCGGGCACAGACTGTTTTACCAACCGTGCAAATTCATCCTCATCAATTACCCGACCGTGCAGGTCAACATAGCTACCTCCACTGACGTACCCCTGCTCTCGCAGTTTCCGCAAGGAGATGTTGAGTGGAACCACGGTGAATTTTGGGGCGCCAGGTCGAATCCTAGCAACTGGTACTGGAATCCTTTCAGACCTGACCATGGAGACAAAAACACCGCCGGGCCCCTTTAACCCCAATTCCGCAGCAACACTGTGATCCCCGTCTCTGGTGCGGATGTAAGTACGTTTCCATCCAGCGTCGACCTCTTGCTCGGTCAGCTCCGGCGCACCTTTTTCTTGCTCAACGTACAAACGCAAAACGAGCTTTCCATCAGGAAGCGTGGCCCACGCCTTTTTGGACGACTCCCCGGCTAGTTCCCAGTATAAAAACATCCAGTTGGGGTCTTTTGGCACTAAAACAAGACGATCCTGGCCATACGACTCGGGCAAAAGTCCAAGATGCTCTTCCGGGATAGACGGTGCGACCACCAAGTTGTACTTGGAGGCAGTAACCTCCCGAACAGATGCTGGGGCATCGACTACTGGTTCCTGTTCAAGCTCAGCGGCATCGTCAACCGCGGCAGGTTCTTTCAGTTTAGTGGCCTTGGCTTTTTCCTTAACTGGCTTGGGCTTTGCAGCAGTTTTGTCCTTGGCAACTTTCCCGGTTTTAGGCTCGTCCTTTGTGCGCTTTTTCAAGTCGTCTTCAGACCTTTCAGCGTGAGCGACCTTTAAAACACCCACCAACTCAGCTTTCTTCATGACCGAAAAACCTGGAATTCCAAGCTCTTTAGCCTCTTTTCGAAGCTCAGCAACTGTCATTTTAGTAAAATCAACCACTTTCCCTCCATAGGGGCATTAATCCGATATACACAATTATCGTCTATTGCCACACAAGTCAAACCCCAAGTCCTAAAATCAGCGCTGAATTGCAGGGAAAGGCCATTAAACAGACAATTGAGGAGACACGATGTCTCGATAAATCTAACTGGCAGATAAACACCCGCACAGCACAGTTTTTATACACAATAGCCGCAACACATTATTTTGGCTGTGGATAAAACACACACCAATCGTGATAGAATTTCCAGTCGGAGGTTCGTCTGGAGAAGCTTGGTAAATACCAGTTTGTAAAAACGCTTGGGGCAGGAGGAATGGGAGAGGTTTTGCTTGCTCGCCAGACCGATCTGCCTGGAATCGAGCGCTTGGTCGTTATTAAAAAGATTTTGCCACATCTCGCAAATGAGATTGATTTTATTGAGCGTTTCCTTGCTGAAACCAGGGTATCAGCCTCTTTAAGCCACGGAAACATCGTCCAAGTATACGAGGTTGGAAAAGACGGTAATGACTATTTCATGGTCATGGAATATGTCGATGGAATGGACCTAAGGGAGTTGCTTGCCCTGATTCGACGCAATCAAAAGCTGTTACCTGAGTCGTTAGCCTTGTACATATTGATTGAGACTGCCAAGGCCTTAACTTACGCACACGGTAAGCGGGATGCTGATGGAAATCCGATGAACATAGTTCACCGTGATGTAAGTCCAGCTAACTTGCTGCTTTCCAAGGATGGACAAGTAAAATTGGCGGATTTTGGGGTTGCAAAAGTGGCATCCGCAAAGTCGTTCAGCCTGCCTGGCACGCTGCATGGCAAAGTATTTTACATGTCACCAGAACAGGTGACTGGTTCGCCAATGGACCATCGGTCTGACATTTTCAGCCTTGGTGTAGTTGCCTACGAGATGCTGGCAGGCGTCAGGCCCTTTGATGGCGATTCTGATGTGGCCGTGATTGAGAAGGTTCGAAATTGCGAGCCAACACCTTTAAAACAAAATGCAAACTGGGTTTCTGGGGCCTTGGAAGCCATCATAATGAGGGCAATGCATAAGGATCCAAAGCTGCGATATCAGTCGATGGATGCCTTTGCACAGGAACTGACGTCATATCTTTTGGAAAGTCATACACTTGTAAATGCGAAGTCATTGGCCGTCTTTTTGGCTGAGCAGACGGCCGGCTTGGAAACTTTGGTTGAGCCTTCTGGCAAAGCAAGCTTTGATGAGGTGGCCGCGTTACTGATTGCCAGCAAACAAGACCAACAAAATGGCGAGGCCACGGTAGATCACACCTTACAGATTGCACCAACGAAGGCTGAAGAACCGCTTTCACCACCTGCTAGACAGCCTAAAAAGGCGTCGGTTGTCGCAGGAATGGGAGTCATAGTCGCCATAGCGCTTGGTTTTGCGGCATACAACGGATTAAAACCAGAAAAAGTGGATGAAGCATTATCCAACGACATGGGGGCTTTAGCTTCGGTCTCAGCTTTAGATGGGGTGGAAAAGCCCGCTATTTCCAAAGAACAGCCCCCTGAAAGTCTTGACGAACAGAATTCTGAAATACCAGTTGTAACACCTGATGAACATAAAGGCATTGAGGCTGACAACGACGCCGAATCCGCCGCGAATATCACTAAACAGGCACCTACCGTTGACAAGCAAGTGTCAACCAAGTTGGCCAGCTTGCAGCCTGTCAATGGACACGCCTCCAAAACAGGGTCGACAGGTGTGAAATCAACCAAGAGGAGGTCAGAAATTGCCACACAAAAATCTGAGCCTGGGTCTGTTAAATTCAGATTCTTTCCAAGCAATTGTGACGTTTTACTAGATGGTGTAAAGCTTGAATTGACTGGGAATCTAGTTGATCTTGAGCTAGAAAGCGGGCCCCACACCGTCGAGTTACAAGCTGCTGACGGGCGTCGCAAAACTCAATCCTTTTTAATCGAGCCTCGAAAAGTTCGAGCTTTAGGCACACTGGAATTGGAGGAGCTTTGAGCCAGCCAACAGAAACTGTCCATATCAAGATGGTTGTTGATTCAATATCGTTTCGCAAATACACCATCAAGGTGATTGAGGGACCCGACCGTGGGCTAACCAGAACGTTTGATCGACGCCAGATCTTCATTGGAACCGCGCCTGATAATCATTTGGTGTTAACTGACCCGACCGTATCTAGGACACATGCAAAGATTGAGTACGCCGATGAGGGTTACAGGATTACCGACCAACTCAGCAAAAATGGCATTACTGTTCAAGGGGTTAAGATAATAGGCGCCTATTTGACAGGCGAATGCAGGATAACCCTTGGTCAAACTACCGTACTCTTTAGCCTTGGGACAGATCAGGTCGAATTGGCAATCGCCAGAGAATCGAAGTTTGGCGGACTTTTGGGGCAATCAGTTGAAATGCGCGAGATTTTTGCGATTTTAAAGAAGGTGGCCCCATCTGAAGCCACGGTGCTGGTTGAGGGCGAAAGCGGCACTGGCAAGGAATTGATTGCAGAGGCATTGCACCAGTTTGGGCCCAGAAGAAACAAACCCATGGTGGTTTTTGACTGTTCCGCAGTGCCACGAGAACTTTTGGAAAGCGAGCTCTTTGGGCATGTGCGTGGCGCCTTTACTGGCGCAATTAGGGACCGGGTTGGGGCGATGGAAGAGGCAAATGGAGGCACGCTCTTTCTTGATGAAGTTGGGGAACTGCCGCTTGAGCTACAGCCAAAACTGTTAAGGGCCTTGGAAAAACAAGAAATCAAGCCAGTTGGAAGCAATCGACGGGTACAACTGGATGTCCGCATTATCTGTGCAACGAATCGAATTCTTGAACAAGAAGTCGAAAATGGTAACTTCAGAAGGGACCTCTTTTACCGCTTGGGAGTAATCCATATCCAGCTTCCCCCCTTGCGCAAGCGACCAGAGGATATTCCTCTTTTGGCGGATCACTTTTTGGCAGAAATGGCAGAAGGCAAGGCGCCACACAGGCTTTCTTATGACACGATGGAGCGCTTGAAATCTCACTCCTGGCCAGGCAATGTTCGAGAATTACGTAACTTTTTGGAAAGGGCAGTGATTCTTTCAGGTGACTCTGATGGTTCTTCGAGCCCACTTGATCTGCCTGGTCCCACTCGTTTGGGGAGCCTTAAAAACAACCAAGATTCTGATGAAATTTTGCAGATGGATTTTGATGCCCCCTTCAAGGATGAAAAGCTTCGCCTTACATCCACCTTTGAAAAGCGCTATTTCGACCGTCTGCTGCGCAGAACCGAAGGAAACATCTCTAAAGCAGCTAGGATAGCTGGGATACATCGCAAAACTTTGGAATACATGTTGAAGCAGCAGGAGCCAGATCTATAACTAATTGTTTTCATATCCAGAAGGCATCTATTTGGTGAAAACTATCATACGGTACTATCATTAACCCGTGGCCCCTCCTGGGTCTATTTGGAGGTTATTGTGGACAAGAAGATTAAAACAACTGAGAAGACCTTAACCATCGCTGATGTAAGGGCTGCTATCCATGCGGGGCAGCTTAGCGAGGAAGAGGAGCGCTATGTGCGCATGAAGTTTGGCATCTCTGAGCCTATGGATGCCGTGGTACCGCGTCGTGGGACTGAATTCCCTGAGACTCGTGCTCAGATTGCATTAATTGAGGCTGCGTTAGTGGCAGACCGCATTGCAATCACTGGAGACCCCATAAAGGACAAGATTATTGACAGCCTAAGAAAGGCCTAAATATTTTCCTAAGCCTGTCTTCCCCTTCCTAAAGCTCCTGATACAATCCCAGCCCGGAGGGGTGGCCACATCGACAAGCAACCCAAAAAACAGTCAACTTGGATTAAGCCAGCCGTAGCTTGGTTTGGCACGGCTGTACTTTTGACCTTTTTGGCGCTTACCACCGACTTTGATGCAGCTTGGATGGCCTTCAAAGGCGTAAATATCCTTGCCTTTGTTGCTGTTGCCTTGGGCGCTGCTCTTGGAAGCTACCTGATAGATACATTGTCACTTCGTTTTATCTTGAGGGCAGTTGGAATCAAGGTCGGCTTTTTTGAATTCCTGAAAGTTAAGGGCGCTTCGTACCTGCTGAATATTATCAACTACAACTTGGCGTTGGTGTTAATGGCAGCGGTGGTCAAACGTAGGACTGAACGTGGTTGGGCTTCATCTGGCAGCCCCTTCGTTATGCTGAACTTCATCGACCTGACAGTGTTTGGTGGGCTGACCGTTGGGGCGATTATCGCAGGGGCCTCGCCTTTTGAAGACGTCACAACGAGAATCGTGGGCCTGATTGCCCTTGGTGGATTTTTAGCCGGTCCGTCTCTGATGGCCATTACTCGCATCAAAAAGGGGCCAGCTTGGTTGCTTAAGATAGTAAACCACAACTTACTGGAGGCCTTTGCCAGGATTTCTTTTGGCAACATGTTGTTGGCCATCTTGGCGCGCAGCATGCTGGTGTTACTTTATGCGGTGATGAACCACCTGTTTCTTGGCCTCTATGGCGCAGATGTTTCCATCCCAAACCTGCTTGTTTACATGCCAATTTTGTCGATAGTTGGCTTTATTCCCATCTCGATTTCTGGACTTGGCTCAACTCAGGTGCTTGCAAGACGTTTTTATGGGCCACATGTAACAACAGTGACAGGTGAAAGCGCTCAATTTGGTGTTATTGACGCATTTTCGACGACATCGATCCTGATCATGGTGCTTCTTAGGGTGATTATTGGGCTGATTTGCACTCCTTTTGTCACCAAAATGCTAGCCGACTCCCCAAAGGAGCAACAATGACTGTGCGCAGGAAGGATCCTAGATTGGATGCCGCTAAACTGCTGGTCCAGATAATTGATAAACATCAACGATCAACAGACGTTTTAAATGAAGCCCTAAATCGCTACCCTGATGGTTCCCCAGACGCCGCACTGCTACATGAACTTACCATGGGCGTTTTGCGACGACGGACGGCCTTGATTCACGTGACAAGCCCGCTTTTGAAGTCGCCCTTTAGTAAAACGGCTCCCATCATCCAAGAAATCCTGTTGATAATGGCTTATTCGTTTCTTTATCTGACAAAGATTCCGCCCCACGCCATTGTTCATTCAGCTGTACAAGGAGCGCGTAAGATGGGAGGAGAACCAGCAGCTCGCTTCGTAAATGCGATTGGGCGTGCATTGGAGCGACAGAGCGCAACGAAAAACCTATTGGAAAGCGCGACACCTGCTATGCAGGCTTCCATCCCAAAATGGATGCAAACACTTGCTAGAGCAGCAGATCCCAGACCATGGGATGACGCCAATTATGAGGCCCTGGGAAGGCCATTTCCATTGGTGTTGAGGCCGCATAAAAAGCGGGCTGATTTGCTGGAAGCATTGATTAAACAAGGCCTTACAGCAACGCCTACAAAATATGCGATTGCCGGAATTAAAGTCGATAACCCTGCTGCGTTGCGCCTTTTTGTGCCACAAATGGCGGTACCACAGGATGAGGCTTCACAACTGGTGGTGCAGGCTCTTGCGCCACAAAATGGCGAACGAATTGCGGATCTATGCTCTGGAGTCGGCATAAAGACAAGCCAGATTCTGTCATTGGCACCTGAGGCAGAATTGTTGGCTGTGGACATAGACAAACAGAAGCTGGATAAGGCTATTGAGCTTTCAAAAACAGCTGGCCTTGGAGGCTTTGACACACTTGCCATGGATGCCACTCGCCTGCCTGAGCACCTGGATGGCAGCTTTGATGCAGTACTTTTGGATGCCCCTTGTACTGGGCTTGGAACGCTTGGGCGTCGTCCTGAAGTGCGCCATTTGCGTAAGGAACAGGATGTCAAACAGGCTGCCAAGCTTGAAGTAGACCTGTTACAAAGGGCTTTGCTTCTTTTAAAACCTGGAGGCCGATTGATTTATGCAGTCTGTTCGTTTGCCGTCGAAGAATCAGATGGCGTTGTAGACACCGTTTTGACATCAAATAACTGCTTTACCAGACAACCAATTGAAAGTCCTTTGGTGGATAAAAACGGCGCAATCCGCACGTTTCCATGGAGGGACTACCAGATGGATGGTTTTGTAATCATTAAGATAACGCGTTCATGTTAGCTTCAGAAAACAATGAGCTGCGGATATTGACAGGTACTAATCTTGGAAATTGATTAACTAGCGAATTCGGCAGATCAATTGCCAGTCAGGAACAAAATCCCACGTGCCATCAAAAGAACGGGCACCTGAAGATAGCGGGCCACCCCAAAGATAAGTACCGCAAAGGCCAGCATTACAAACATTGGATTACGTTCGAGGTATGCATAACGTTCGCCTAGCTTGTCTGGGAGGATACCAGTCAAAATCCTGCTGCCATCCAACGGTGGGATCGGGATCAGATTAAAAATTGCCAAAATGACGTTGATTATAAAGGTCTTTCCCATCAAGGAAAGCAGGGGGTTGATAGCCTGACCAGTCACGGTCATCCAGTAGGCTTCCTGTCCAGTTATAACAACCCGAAATGGGGCATCAACCACCCCAACTTTAGTCAAAATGGTATACAAAATACCAAGCACAAACGCGAATGCGACGTTTGAAATGGGGCCAGCTGCCGCAGTTATTAACACACCAAGCTTCATTGATATGCGCCTGGTAAAGCGCACAGGGGAAATTGGAACAGGCTTGGCCCAACCAAAAAAGAACCCAGAGCCAGAAACTATGGCAATCATTGGCAAAATAATGGTTCCAAACAAGTCTATATGAGACAGTGGATTCAGGGTCATCCTGCCCATACTGGCGGCGGTATCATCGCCAAGTGCAAAGGCAGCCCTAGCGTGTGCATACTCGTGGACAGACAATGACAAAATCATCGGAACCAAAACTGAAATCGTCTGTTGAATAAGCTCCATTCAGCGCCTTTAAAAACCAGACCCACCGTAAGGTAAGGCTTAAGCTCGCTTTCGTCTAGTGGCAGCAAGTACTGTAAACAGGATAAGCAAAGCAATTGGAGAAGATGAAGAGCCAGAACTACAGCCAGAATTACATGGAGGACATGTGCGCACAGGGACATCTGTCTGGTAACTTGTGTCAGTAGGATAACTATCGTTTCGTGGTGGAGGCTGATCGCCGTTTGTGTCTGGGGTCAGATCAGCAGAAACAGTGTCATTTTTAGGATCAACAGACGTGTCATCTTCCGTAGGGTTAGAGGTTTCAGAAGCACCGCTTTGGTCGTCAGGTACGGTTTGGAGGTCGTCGGCATCTGGGTCAAGCACTTCAGGATCAATCACTTCTGGCTCGATAGCATCCTCTTGCGAAGCATCCTCCACGACGTCAGGAGTGTCAGGCTCTGGCGGTTCAACTTGACGCCATGCATCTTGTAGCGCAAGCCACGGATCATCCAAATCCGCTTCGTAACCAAGCGCCCAAAACCCAATTCCTGCCAACCCACGGTCATGAGCCAGCTCCATTTTTTTGGTCAATGAGGCCCGATGCTCACACCAAGTCTGGGTGTTCTTCGTAGCGCCAGCAATGTAATACCAGGGGGTGAAAGAAGGCTCGTCAAACCGCCAACCATAGGTTTTGGCCTTCGTTTGGCAGTCAGCAAAGGATGGCGAACTAACAGTCCCTTCAGCACGAACACCTGGAACCTGAGAATCAACTACTGGCCAAGAGCGGCCATACAGTGGCAAGGCCAATGCCACTTTGTGCAAAAGATCGCTACCAGCGAACTTTTCATAGTCGTCAACTGTCCATTCAAGGGAGTACTTACCCCACCTAGTTGACGGCGCCAAAGGGGCGACTGGGCCAGGTGGACCACCAGAATAATGATAATCGTAGCCCATAATCACTAATGCATCCGCAGCCGTTGCAAGCGCCTTGTAGGCGAATGCCCCCCTCCAATCAACAGCTGGAGTCGCAATGGACACGTGAGATCTGTCGCCAATCCTCGCGTTCAAAGTCGCTTTCAATTCGATGATGAAGTCCACAAAATCCTGTTTTCTGGCCAAAGGCAGCCCTTCAAAATCTACGTTTACCCCCTGACCACCGTGATCAACAGCCATGTCAACCAAGGCGGTGACCACCTTGGTCCGCATTACGGCAGACGACAGGATTTCGTTCATGACTTCGGAATCAAAGCAGATTGCTGTTAAAACAACATCGACTCCAGCTTCGTGCGCCTGGGCAATAATCTGGTCTAATCGGCCATCAGTCCAATGGCGAGAATCAACTAGCGCCCCACCAGCCTCAATTTTTACTCCAAAGTACGCCAAGTGGGTAAGCTGATCTAAATGCAAGGTGACTGCGCCAACCTTCCAATATGGCAGCCATCCCAATACCAAAGGCTGCCCCGCGGTAGAGCTAAACCTGGTTGGTAAAGGCTTGGCGATTTTTATCAGATCCGTGTTCAACTGGGGAGCATCTCTATTATCCAACCAAGCCGCAGGCAACGGCGAAAACGCATTTTCAAGCACCCTTGTGTCTTTTACTGGTGCTGCCTTAGCTGCCCCTAAAAATATCACAGTCACTGCAACACTTAAGGCCGTCATAGTAATCTTTTTCACCCTGCCCCCCTGTTTAAGGAATCACAATCGGCAACAATTGTTTCATTTTCTGGCAAACTTTTCATCAAAGTTTGGGGCCAGAAATCACTTAATACTTCATCGAACAAACTTGGACTTTTGTTTCTGTAAAAAAAACGGAAGAGGAAGGTCCAAAAAACCAGTTGATTTAAACCCCAATGCGGGAAGCCAATATTTCAGCAATATCTGCCGTTTTCACGTCGTCGCCCATCTCAAGCTCGTTTACGCCGTCGCGACACATCACTAGGCAGAATGGGCAGGCGCTGGCAATCATTTGCGGTTTTGGCTTGGTAAGCTGCTGCACTCGAAGCTGGTTGACTCGCTGGCCGATGTGTTCCTCGCGCCACATCAAGCCACCACCAGCACCACAACACATACCATTTTTACCTTCTTTTTCGATGTGTTCCAGCTTGATTCCAGGCAGCCCCTTTAGCAACTGACGAGGAGCATCATAGATGTTGTTGTAGCGCCCCAAGTAGCAAGAATCGTGGAAAACCACGCTTAAAGGCTCGCCATTGCTAGGGATCGTCAATTTCCCCTCAGCAACCAACTGCGCCAGTAGTTCAGTGTGGTGGATTACTTCGAATTCCCCGTCAAACTGTGGATATTCATGGCGAATTGTATTGTAACCATGAGGACACATGGTGACGATTTTCTTGACGTTGTAAGCCTTGAACACCTCAATGTTCGTCTGGGCCTGAATCTGGAACAGGTACTCATTGCCAAGCCGACGCGCCGAGTCACCGCAACAGCCCTCTTCATTGCCCAAAATGGCAAAATCGACGCCAGCCTTCTGTAGCAGCTTGATAAACGCTGTGGCGACCTTCTTGCTGCGATCTTCGTAAGCAGCAGAACAGCCCATGTAAAACAGGTATTCAGCCTCACCCTTTTCTGACAGCAACGGAACATCCAATTCATCGACCATCCACTGGCCACGCTCACCAGATGAAAGTCCCCAAGGATTTGACTTGTTTTCAAGATTCTTCATCGCGGTGTTGACTTCAGGATTGGCACTTCCTTCCATCAGGGTCAGATAGCGACGCAGATCAATAATCTTATCGGTGTGGGTGATAGTAACAGGGCAATTTTCCTCACAGGAACGGCATGTTGTACATGCCCAGATGACCTCTTCACCAATGGCATCGATGAGGCTTCCAGCCTGATCAGGCGGCAGCTTGTACTGTCCAGCAGCTGCATCCGGTTTTTCGGCATCCTCTTTAACCGTGTCCTTATCGTTGATGATGTTGTCCTCATTGGCCTTGATAAAGTCACGCATGTCACAGATTAGCATCTTTGGAGACAGCGGCTTTCCAGTTTGATGGGCAGGACAGGTCACTGTACAGCGGCCACACTCAGTGCAGGTATAACCATCCAAAATCTGCTTCCAAGTCAGGTCCCTTGGTTCGTTAACACCAAACTTTTCCTGCTCTTCGATGTCCTTGATTGGAGTAATCGCACCAGGGGCTTCAAGCCTGGACAAGAAAACGTTTGGAATAGATGTGATGACGTGAAAGTGCTTGGAAAGTGGCAGTTCGTTTAGGAAGAACAGCAAAGTAACTGCGTGTAACCAGTACATAGCCCAAGATAGTATGTGCAATGTTTGTGGGGCCATGCCAGCAAGTAAAGTCGCAACCAAGGAACCAACAGGTGAATAGGCAGCTTCCGCCTTTAAATCCGCCACTAGGTCGGCGCTAAAAACGGTCTGGTCTGGATTAGCCGCAATGGCAAACCTGGCACCATCATAAAGGAAATCGGTGATCATCAAGGTTCCAATCAGGCCCAAGACCAAAAAGCCGCCCAAAGAATGGGTCAGCCGCTCGGGGCGAGTAACCAACCTGCGCCAAGTGGCCCACAGGATCATCACCAAAACTACGGCCTCGGCGATGTCTTTGATAAACGTGTAGATGTGCTCGGCGGCAGGCCAAAACCAAAAAAGCGTCCAGTTGGATTCCCAACCGCCATAAGCTCGGCCAAAAACGCTGATAGTCCGAATCAGCAGCAGCAAAAAGCCCCAAAATATCAGGGCATGCATCAGCCCAGGGCCAGGCTCCTTAAAGAGCTTTGACTGACCAAAAGCCACCTTGATCATGGTCCAAAGGCGGGTTGGCACTTGATCCCAGCGGACAGCAGGCTGTCCCTTCAACATGACCCTGATCTTGCGTCGCATGGTGATTGTGAACCATGTCAACGCAGCCGCCAGTAGAACCGACATCACAACGGCGTTTATCATCCCCACATCTCCCTCTTAAAGCAGTTGGCTGCAGGTCTTGCAAGGCAACATCTTTCGCAACCCAGGCAAAAAGCCCCTCCGCAGCAGTTATATACGATAGAACGCATGGGCAAAAGAGTCTGTGCCCCGAAACGATATTCGAGATTGCCTATCAGTCAATGGCAAATCCTCTGGAACTGGCGCATCACGCCAATCCCCTGTATTAGTAAATGTCGCCACCATCGAATCAAGGTATTCTGGTATGTCGCTTTTAATCACAAAAATACCACCTGGAATTAAGGCATCAGCCACGGCTTTTGACATTGCTGGCCCGTGACGACGACGGGCATGACGCTTTTTCCACCATGGGTCTGGAAACAAAAGATACGCCTCAATGGCTGTTGCAGGTTTAACCAACAAAGGGATGTTAACTCTGGCGTCCCCCCATGCCATGGCCACATTTTCAAGGCCAGCCTTGCTGGAACGTTTTAATACAACTTCACACAAACCAAGACGGGTCTCAAACCCCAAAAAGCGAACATCTGGACGTTTTGCGGCAAGTTCCGTCAAAAAGCGGCCTTTACCAGACCCAACCTCAATCACCAAAGGCCGATCTTCAAGCCAATCACCAAACCAAGCAACCGTTTCTGGCCTTGATGGAATCACTAGGTTTTCCGACAGTTTCATTTCGCTTGGAGGCTCAATGGTTTTATGGCGATCTATGCCGCCAATTATGGCCTCATCGCCAATCTCATCGGCTGAAAAGTTCAAAAATTCCTTGGTGGCCAAAGGCGCCCTCACGACAAGCTCGGGCGGATTGTACAACAATTAATATGCATTTCAGGTAGGTTTACAGTTTTACAATGGTTTAATGCGTAGATTTAAACTATAATTAACGGGACTTTGCATGGAGTTTGACATGGCTAATGTATTTAAATTAATCGGACTGTCAGTTGCATTAGCAATGTTTGTAGCGTGTGAATCTGGTGGCGTCGTTGAAGACACGTGTGTTGATGGAAACTGCACAGACGCGCTGGACTTGGATAGCATTCAAGCAACAGACGATAAAGGCGGCCCAGACACAGACGTCAGGGATGTGACCCAGGACCACGGCGATCCCGACATTGATTTGGATGTCGTTGATGAGGATCTGGACACAGATGGCGAAGAGCCTGAAGACCCCTGCTTGGTGTCACCTAAGCCCTTTGGATGCCCTTGTGAAAAGCAAACAGACTGTGACAGTGGCTGGTGCGTGCTGATGCCTGATGAAAGCAAGCGATGCACGGTCACCTGCATTGAAAACTGTCCCGAACAGTGGAACTGTGAGCAAGTCTTAATAGCCTCAGACCCCATGTGGCTTTGCGTTCCTTTCCATGAGCCTTTGTGCAATCGCAAGTGCCTGAACGACGGTCCGTGTGGTTATGGTGCCTCATGTGTACCCATGGAATCGTCTCAATACTGCTTGGCCCCATGCGAAACTGACGAAGACTGCCCCTTGTATCCTCCAGTCGGTGTGGATTACGCAGAAGGGCTTAACTTCTACCAATGCCTGGAAATTGAAAACTGGGATGGTTCTGCGTCGACAAAACAGTGTGTGCCGATTTCTGGCCACTGCAAGTGCGCCCCTGATATTGACCTGATGAACGACCCGCTACATTGCGGTACCTGTGAAACAGAATGCGGCGTAGACCCCTTAAGGCCTGAATGGGAATCAAACGCGGTGTGGGCTTGCAACGAGGGTCACTGCAAGGTTTCTGGATGCAATGCTGGGTTTGTAAACCTCAATGGCTTGGATAGTGATGGCTGTGAGTATGAGTGCACATATCTTGGGGCAGACGACCTCCCAGATGCAGATATGATTGACAGAAACTGTGATGGGATTGACGGTGATGCGGCCAACAGTGTTTTCGTTGACGTCGAAAATGGCGATGACGAAGACAACACACTGGGAGACATGCGTCATCCCTTTAAAACCATCAACGCTGCGATCAACTTTTCCTTTGAAAAGCCTAACAAGCCCCCCGTACTGGTATCAAAGGGCCAATATCAGGAACAAATTGTCATGCGTGATGGGGTGTCGATCTATGGAGCCTACGACGCCGCCAACAATTGGTCTCGTGACCTTGCACGAAATAGAACATCCATTGTTTGGGCCGGTCAAGAACCCTTGGCGGTTCGTGCTGTGATCGCTGAAAACATCACGTCCCAGACAGTAATTCAGGGCTTCAACATTAGGGCTCAGGGGTCCGTGCAACAATCCGGCTCTTCGTATGGTATTTATGTGTTCCAGGTAAATTCAGGGCTAGTCATTGAACACAACGAAATCCAGTCTGGTAACGGAATGGATGGTAAAAATGGCCTTGCTGGAAAGCATGGATTTAACGGTGAAACTGGTGGGGTGGGCTCGGCTTCATTTGAGTACGAACACGGACCTTTGGGATGGATCTGTAACGTTCAGGATTATAACTCGACCATGAGACCAGGAACTGGAGGTGCCAGTCCTTGTGGTGCGACTGGAGGTACAGGAGGTATAGGTGGTAAGAAAAAGGAGGCTGGGTTTGCTGGAGAACAGGGCAAGGTGAATGGAGGGGCCGGAGGGATTGGAGGGTGCGCTCAAGATAGTGCTTCTTGTAAAAATGGACGTAGTGGTTCGCCTGGTAGCGATGGCGTTAATGGTAGTAATGGTGGTGGTGGCTTAGCGGTTGGAGCCTTAAACCCGAATGGACTATGGGTGCCTGGCAGTGGTGCTAATGGTGACGACGGCCAAGACGGTAAAGGTGGTGGCGGCGGCGGTGGTGGTGNNTATAAGAGACAGGTGGTGGAGGAGACCTGCGATCTCATTGTAAATCCGCTGGTGGAGCAGGCGGTGGCGGTGGTGGTGGAGGCTGCGCTGGTACTGGTGGCGAAGGTGGCACTGGTGGTGGAGGCTCATTTGGAATTTTCGTAACCGACGGTAAGCCGATTATTCGCAACAACGTGATTATGGCAGGATACGGAGGAAATGGTGGGCAGGGAGGTTTGGGTGGAGAAGGAGGCAATGGTGGAAACGGTGGTCTGGGGGGCACGCAGACCGAGCAAAAGCCAGAGACCCTTGGAGCTGGTGGAAATGGGGCCAAGGGAGGCAAGGGTGGAAATGGTGGCGCTGGTGGGGGTGGAGCTGGTGGTGCTTCGTTTGCAATTTACATCCTAGGCGCTTCATCTGACCCCATCTGCACAGACAACGAACTTAATCCTGGTGGTGGTGGCCTAGGCGGCCAAGGAGGAGCTGGAGCCGCTAACAAGGGACAAGACGGCCCTGCTGGCAGAATCTTTGGACCGACCCCAAGTTGTTCTAATTAGGCATGCATAAATCGCCTAAATCATTCGTAAGCCACACATTAAAGCTACTGGGCGCGACGCTTTTCGTGGTGTTGCTGCCTAAGCCTGCTTTGGCTATCGCCAATCCATTTACTTTAGTTTTTATGGCAGGGCTTGGATGGCAGCTTATCGCAGCTTTGGTGTTGCTAATCCGGTTTGGTTTTATGGGCTGTCTGGTAGGCTTTAGAGCTTGGCCATCGTACCTTAGGTACAGTCTGATAGCGTTATTGACTTTGGTCATAACGGCCTTGTTTCACTTTTTGGTTCCAGATACGCCAAACCATCTGTATCCCTCAGATAAGCGTGAAAGTTTTTCTGGCAGCTGCAAAGCGCTTGAGGGACATGCTGTCGGGTTTGGCCTTGAACCAACAGACATCTTGCTGGATCCAAGAGTACCTGCCCAATTTGCCATGTATCACGTCAAGGGTGCCTGCAATGTCGATCCTGACCGTTTAAGGTCGGACCCTGATTTTCGTCTCGACCTGGAAAATAGCGGCAACAGAATTGTTTTAGCAACCGAATTTCGCGTTACCATCCGTGACCTATATAACGACATCCTAAACGCCGGCCACTCGCCCCAAAAATGGATGGTCTTGGATTCTGGGACCATGTTTTTTAGGCTTGGTGATGATGCAGAACTGGTTAGCGGCCCAATTGGTGGTAATTATTATGATTTTTTGTTGGCAAACACCACCATGACCTATCGAACTTTTGCGCCGTTTATCACCGCAGACCCAGCTTATTTTCTGGCCAAACCGAACAGTTTTGGTCAGTGGCTAGCGCGGCGAACAGGGCCGCTATATGTGAATGGTTGGCCAACGTCAATTCTGGGCTCGAACAAGGCATGGCTTGAACGACGGCAATCATGGCTGTTGGGCCCCGATGCCAGTGACGTTGTGGTAGTAAAAATCATTGATTCAAGCTTAAAACCCAGCAAGCCCCACTTCGATGTCTCTGCCAGCCAGAAGGTACTGGTGACGGGGCGGATTGGTGCCTCTATGGAGGCCTTGGATAAGCTGAAAGGCAGTCCAATTAAAAAGGTCCTGTTTTTATGTGATAACTCCATGACGTGTCCCACAGCTGAGGCTTTGGCACGTGAGCAATTAGATCGTGGTGGACAAGTACTCGGTTATGTAACCCAAAACTCCATTTTTGACGACTGTTTTAGTGAACTACTGAATAAAAAACCTCGTGCTGATTTTGGCCAGGCCTGGTTTGTGATCTTGATTGCTTTGAGCGTAAGTATTGTGTTACACATCGCAGTCACTAGGCAGATAAGGCGTTTTAGCTCTAAACCTTTTGCGGATAACGTACTTAGGATAGCGGCAAGCTTTGGCCCTGCCGTTATAGGATGGGTTGCTGTTTACTTTGTGGCCAAAAGCTTCCAGCCTGGAATATTCGGACTATACCTGACTGATGCTGGCCGGGTCGGACTTTTGGGCCTGTCAATGCTCTATTTTGTTGCAGTCCTGCTTCTAGCTATTTCAATACTGACTTTTAGTACTAAAACCAAGTGGTTTTGGTTGGTATCAACAATACTGTTTTTAGGTTTTATGGCTCTGCCACCAGTTACCGGAATTACTGTACTAGAAGCTGTCACTTTGATTTTAACAATTGCAGGAACTCCGCTGCTGGCTAGGGCAACAGAAGGAGGAAAAAAGGGCGACGGATGGCAGATTATTCCTTTAAGGCAAGCTCGTATTGAATCAGTCGGCCAAAAAGCCCGTTGGCTTGCAATCGCCTTGGATCACTTACCCAATGTCCTACCAGGCTTTGTTGTGCTTGTAGATGACCCAGAGCAATTAAGCCCATCACAACTTGAAAAGATTTCGAGATTTTTAAAAAGACTTGGACCAGGTAAACGGATTGTACGCAGCACCGCCCCGGGTGAGGATGCCAAGGGCGCCGCAACATCTGGAAAATACGCATCAGTTCCAGATGTTTTACCCGGCGATGAAGGAAAAGCAATCCTTGAGGTTTTGAAAAGCTATGGCTTGGCACAGGGGCAAAGAGCTACAGTCATCGTACAAAACCAACTTGCGCCCAAGATGGCTGGTGTAGCCACAAGAGAGGAGCAATCACAAGGTGGTGGAATATTTGTAGAAGCAGCTTTGGGTGACATAGCCGCTGTAACTTCGGGGAAAGCGGGCGGCATCATTTCAGGAAGAATTGGTGCATTTTCTCGAAGCTGGCATCGATCCAGCGACTTACCACCAGCCAAGGCGTTTTTAGACATCTTTGCCATTTTGGAGAGGCGGTTTGGACAGCCAATCATGATCGAGTGGGCTTTTAATGGCCATCAGCTTTTGGTGCTTCAGGTCAGGCCCACCGCGTTTGCAAACCAGGACCATAATGATTTTACGGCCTTGGCAAAAACGCTGTCAAAGCATCGACTTAGTCGTAAACAAACAGTCTTGGACTGCACCATGTTTCCTGAGTTCAGTAATGGCACATCAGCCTTGACGATTGAGCTCGTCAAAGAAATCTATGAGGCGGGTAGCATTATAAAGAGCTGGTCTTATCGGACACTTGCGAACACAGGCCCAAAACCTCAGGTGGTATTAATCAATCAAAAGCTTTTCATGAACATGGTGCCATCAAGGCTTGTCTCGTACTTCCTGGTTAAACCTTTTGTATGGTTTACAAACTTTTTGTGGCGTTTAGCCCCGCACAGGATTATTGATGAGACTCTAGGTGATATTCGTGCAAGCTACAAAAAGCTGCAGGAAGCCGCTTTACAGGATTTGAAACCACTGCAGTTGTGGGCACTTGTAACTAGCGAATTGGCCAGAGATTTCCTGACAGCTGGCATCATTGTTGACATTTTGGCAAAGGGGCAAGATTTGACAATGGACCCTGTATTAGCGGCAGCTGGTAAGGGTTCAATTGCCAAGCTGGCCATTGATTTTCCTTATCGTAGCTTAAGTGAGTGGAGCTTAGAGACGCCTAGATTCGGTGAAGATGACTTGGACTTGATGCTGGGGGCCTTTGTAAAACGCGACCAGTTCTTTCCAATGCCAAAAACTCCTGCAGACCAAGCATTGACATTGTTGGCCCTGGCCCGTGACAACTTGTCGTTTGCAGTGGCGATTCTGCGACTTGCCCTTTTGCGCGAATTTGGCGGACATACAGGCATATTCAATCGAAGTTTCCTGGAACTGGAGACTGGCTTTGACTTTAAGCATCCCCAGCCACTGGAACTAATCCAGCCCAAGCCGGGGGCGCCGTCCAGATTAAACTTGATACAACTTGAGCAGTGGATAAGCGGTGACGCTGTAGACCAGGCAAAATCGGCTGGTTTTTGGGTCTCTTGCAAGAGCCGCGTGATCGGGGTAGTAGATGGAGACGGCTCAAATGCTGGGCACATTATCAAGGTCGTTGAGCACCCAACCGTTCAAGATGTAATTAGTTTGCCGAAAAATGCAGTTTTAGTGGCTTTGTCAGGAAATCGCCTTAGTCACGCCGCTCAGGTTTTAAGGGATCGCAAAATTCCAGGGTTATTTGGCGCCGCCAAGTTTGCAGACAAGCTTCAACCAGGCAACACGGTCGTAATTGATGAAGACGGCGTGATCGAAAACGCCAGTTAACCGTGTAATTCTGACCAGATAGAGCCGCGCTCGACAGAAACAACCAAGGGGACAGACATGGAATATGCCCCTTCCATGGTTGTCTTTAAAAGCTTGGCCACTTGGTCGCCACAGGCGGTAGAGGATTCCAAGACCAGTTCGTCGTGAACTTGCATCACAATCCTGGCATCAAGGTTTTGGTCGATTAAAGCTTGGCGCAGCCTGACCATGGCGATTTTGATGATGTCAGCAGCAAGGCCTTGGATAGGCATGTTTAAAACCATGCGTTTGGTTGCGGCCTGCTCCAGTTTGTTTGTAGCCACCAGTCCTGAAGCAGACCGTCTTCTGCCAGTTTCAGTAAAAACAAACCCTTGTTTTGTGGCGTCTTCTACGGTTTTATCCAAGAAAACCTTGACCATTGGGAAGGCGTTAAAATAGTCCGAAATCAGCCTTTCAGCCTCGCCCCTTGGGATTTTCAAGTCCCGGCCAAGTCTAAACGCACCCATTCCATAAAGTAGGCCAAAGTTGACTACTTTGGCGGTGCGACGCATGTCCGCGGTTACCAATTCCTGCGCTACATGGAAAATTTTGGATGCAGTCCTTGCGTGAATGTCCGCCCCTTGGGTAAAGGCCTCTATCAGCGACTGATCCTTGGACAGATGAGCCAGCACCCTAAGCTCAATCTGAGAGTAGTCGGCAGATATAAACTCAGTACCTTCGGCTGCTACAAAGGCCGACCGAATCTTGCGCCCAGCCTCGGTCCTAATTGGGATATTTTGCAGATTTGGAGAAGACGACGACAGGCGTCCAGTCGATGTAACCATCTGGTTGTATGAAGTATGAATCCTGCCAGTATCAGGATTTACCAGACCTGCCAAAGCATCAGCGTAGGTTCCTTTAAGCTTGGCCAAGCTGCGGTACTCCAAAATCAACTCAGGCACCGGATGCATTCCTGCAAGCTCCTCAAGGACGCTAACATCAGTCGACGGGCCACTTTTGGTTTTTTTGATCACTGGAAGATTTAGCCGACTAAACAAGACATCTGCTAATTGTTTCGGCGAGTTAGGATTAAACGGAACACCAGCTGCAACGATGATGTCCTTTTCAAGTCCTTGAACATCCTGGCCTAAAACCATGGATAACTGTTCCAAAACATCTCGAGCCACTGGAACGCCAGATCGCTCCATCTCACCAAGCACTCTGGCTAAAGGAATTTCAACGTCTAAAAGCAGCTTTTCCAGGCCAAACGTCTTGATTTGGGGTTCTAACTTCAAGCTAAGTTGCGAAACTGCTTGAGCCATTTTGGCAATCTTTGATAAATCACCGTCTGGGGCGTTTGACAGATCCTGACCAAATTCGGACAAAAAGACTGATTCCAAGGTATGAGAACTGCGATCCGAATAAAGAAGATAAGAGGCAATGGTCGGCTCAAATGACGGCAATAGCATAACCGAGTTATGTGCCGCAAACAGCTGACTCAGCTCTTTGTAGGGGGCCGCGCTAAATGGTTTGGATGACAGCTGCTTGGAGATAGATTGAAACAAGCTTGGATTGTAGCTGGCTGGTCTTAAAACATAGATTTTGTCTGATAAATCAAAGCCAACACCAAGACTTTCAGGGTTGACCGGATTTCTGGTCCCAAAGGTGGCTGCAATTGCTATGTGGCTTGTATTACCTAGCGCTTTTATGAAGTCATCGGCGCCAGCCTGAGTGGTGACCTCCACTATCGGCTTGTCAACTTGGCTTTTTGACTCAACAACGGGGACTTGCTCAAACAAATCAGCCTGACCTGCCCCCATTTCAGCCTTTACTTCAGCCAAAATCGACCTGAACTCGAACTCAGTGAGCAACTGAATAAGGGCTTCGAAATCTGGGGCACGCATTTGCAACTGCTCAAGCTTTACAGGCAGTTCAACATCTGTTTTAAGCGTCACCAGTTGTTTCGATAAATAGGCTGCCTGCCTACCCTCTTCCAAAAGCGCCTTTCGGCGACCGGTGATTTGATCTAAGTTTGCGTAAACTTCATCGAGGCCGCCAAAAGTGGCAATAAGCTCAAGTGCGCTCTTTTGCCCAATGCCTTTGATTCCAGGCACGTTATCAGCCGAATCACCAACCATTGCTAAAAAATCGATGACCTTGCCAGGGGGAACTCCCATCCTTTCAATAACACCTTGGATGTCGTAAAGCCTGTCCCGCATTGTATCCCTGGCGACTATGTCTTTATTTACAAGCTGCAGCAGGTCTTTGTCCGCGGAATCAATTACGACTTTGTAGCCTTCTTTTACAGCGGCCTTAGCCATTGTGGCAATCACGTCATCAGCTTCTACGCCTGCCACTTCAATGCAGGGAAAGCCCATGGCCCTAGCGATTTTTCTTGCTGGTTCAAACTGCTGTACCAAGGCTGGGTCTGTTGGCGCCCTAGTTGCCTTATATTCAGCAAACATTTCATCACGGAATGTTGGGCCAGGGGCATCAAAAACTAGGGCAACTTTTTGAGGATTCATTTCCTTTATGAATTTGCGCATCATTGCTGTCAGCCCATAAATGGCGTTAGTTGGCCTACCATCGCGAGTCTGCAGCCCACGAATCCCATGAAAAGCTCTATGAATCAAGCCGGTTGCATCAACCAGATATAAAGTAGGCATCCATAACCTCCTAAAAGAACCGACAGCCGACGCTGCCAATCTTGGCTTAGGTACTATAATAGCCCCGGGCCCCAATAGGAACTTGTAAAAAATGGCTCGGGAAGGAATTAAAATCGCATGCGAAAACAGACGGGCTCGTCACGACTATGAATTGTTTGATAAATTTGAGGCTGGACTTGTTTTAACTGGTAGTGAAGTCAAATCGCTGCGTGATGGTGGTGCTGCCTTGGTCGATTCCTACGTGGAGATTCGCGAAAACGAGGCGTTCTTGGTTGGGGCCAACATAGCGCGTTATTCAAATGCCTCGTACATGAATCACGAACCTAAACGAGATCGCAAGCTTTTACTGCACGCTAGGGAAATCAGGCGCTTAGGCATAAAGGTCAGGGAAAAGGGGCTAACAATCATCCCTTTGAAGATCTATTTCAAAAATGGATTTGCTAAAGTTGAGATCGCCCTTGCCAAAGGCAAAAGAACCTATGATAAACGCCATGCAATCCAAAAACGGGATATGGAGAGGGCAGCCCAGCGGGGCGATTGATGCTAAAAGTCGCTTTAGTAACCACAGGTTGTAGAACTAATCAAGCCGATTCCAGTGCTGTAAGGGCCGCCTTAAAAGAGATGCCAGTGCAGTTCGTGGCACAAGGCACACAGGCTGATGTGGTTGTGGTTAATGCTTGCACCTTGACTGCTGATGCAGATCGGACGGCCAAAAAGGCGATAAATCTGGCGGCACGACAGGGGGCAAAACCAATTTTGGCAGGGTGTCTTGCCACTAGGTTAGTCGATTCCAATGAGGCCACCTTAGATGACGTACTGATTGTTCCAGGGACAGCTGACCGCAACCAGTTGATTTCCTTGCTAAAGAAACTTGCCCTTGAGCAACGACTCCAAGATGTTGAAAAAACTAAGCCACTCGAATTAAGAACGCGCCCAAATATTAAAGTTCAAGATGGTTGCAACCATTCATGTGCTTATTGCATCGTTCCATCAGTGCGAGGACCTGCTAAAAGCGTGGCTGTTGACCAAGTCAAGGCTGCGGTATTGGAAGCTGCAGGCTTGGGGGCTGCTGAGGTGGTTTTGACTGGAATTGACCTAGCCTCGTGGGGACAGGACCTTGGGGGAAAGACTGTTTTTGACCTGTTGGATGCTTTGCTTGCGCTAAACACCGGAATGCGATTTAGGATTTCGTCGATAGAACCTCATGGGCTTGATGAAGGTCTCTTTCAAAGGCTGGCTGGCCACAAGGACATGTGCCCGTTTTTGCATGTACCTGCCCAATCTGGTTCGCAACGAATCCTGGATTTGATGAATCGTGATGGAAATGTGAAAAAGCTCGCGCAGATGCTGCGATTGGCGAAACAGCAAATCCCAGGCCTGTCCCTTGGACTGGACCTAATCTGTGGTTTTCCAGGTGAAAGTGAAGATGATTTTGAACAAACAGTTGCCTTTGTAAACGCGGTTCAAGCAGACAACCTTCATGTTTTTCCCTTTTCAAAACGGCCTGGTACTCTCGCGGCTTCAATGCTAGACGATGTCCCAAACGCCATTAAGGCACAGCGTGTTGCCAAGCTGCGAACAATGGCCAAGCACGCCAGGGAAAAGGCAGCAGCAAGCATGATTGGAACGCATGTAGAAGTCGTTGACATAAAAGGGCGTAACCAAACCTCGATTTCCAAAAACGGCTTTGAGGTGGTCAGACCAGGACCTAGACGACAAGGTCGCTTCAACGTTTTCATCGAAGGCGTTGACGGCTCGACACTAGTAGCACAGGAGCTTAAATGATTGACGAGCAACTTGATGACTTCCAAGAAAGGATAGGCGTTCGCTTTAACGATCCTTCGCTACTTCTGCAGGCGTTGACCCATGCCTCGTTTTGTAACGAGTCCAAAGAACCAGTGTCAGATAACGAGCGCCTGGAATTTTTGGGCGATGCCATCTTGAACACGTCGATTGCTGTGCACGCCTTTTTAAGCTTTCCAGAGGCCACAGAAGGCGAATTGACGCGCATGAAGGCGCTTGTGGTCAGTGAGCCTGCGCTGGCAGAACAAGCCCGAAATTTGGGCATTGGCGACCATCTGAGGCTTGGCAAAGGGGCCGCCACTGGTGACAAGGTCGGGGAAATGCCTAGCGTGTTGGCCAACACCTTTGAATCCTTGATAGGAGCCATATTTTTAGATGCTGGATTTGAGGCAGCCAAAGGCTTTGTACTAAGGAATCTTGGGGAAATGCTGTTAGATGTTGGTAGCCAATCGAAATATCTGGACTGTAAGTCTAAACTACAGTTTTGGTGCCAGAAGGAAACAAAGATGAGCCCAAAATACAAGGTGTTGACGGTGGAAGGCCCCTCCCACGCACCAACGTTTACAGTGTCTGTGACCTTGCCTGATGGCAACAGTTTTTCAGCCCAAGGAAAATGCAAAAAGGAGGCAGAGCAGTCAGCTGCTGCCGCTGCCCTTGAGTATTACCAAGAGCACCTAGAAATTAGCGACTTACCCAAGCTTTAATTGTGAGGACTTATGGCGTTTATCATCCCCAAAGAAGACTGTGACAAGATCATTGATGTGCTGGCTGGCAATTACGGTTTGCGCCTGAAAAATGAGCGTTTTAACGTTACAGGTCGAGTTGAGCCCACTTTTGTGGAAATCAAGGTAGTTTTGTACAAGCTTGACCAAACCCAATCCTACTGGATGGAATTTCGGGCGGCTTTGATGGAAAACAAGATGTCAGAAGAAGAAGCCCTTGATTTGGTTCTGGATTTCATCGGCTACTATCTGGACCATTATTTTGATTCTCATCGTGATTTAATTCTGCCACTTGATTTCCAGCCTTATGAGATTGGTGATGGCATCGTTTATGCCCGTGGGGACATCACAAACCCATCCCTGGATGCAGAGGCCGACAGGATTCTTGAAGCCGGAATTCGCTTGGAAAATCAAGGTAAATCGTAGCGAGCTTGGTCTGCCGCCAAAGAATCAGCAAGCGCCTTTTTGATGGCGGGATCATGCAAAGCTAGGATTCTGGCGGCTAACACCCCAGCGTTTCGCCCACCATCAATCGCCACGGTGGCAACTGGGATTCCAGGCGGCATCTGAACGGTCGCTAACAGCGCATCCACCCCGGCCAACACTCCTGACGCCACAGGGACCCCTATTACGGGGCACAAGGTATGAGCCGCAACAACCCCAGCAAGGTGAGCCGCCATTCCGGCGCAAGCAATGAAAACCTGTACCCCAGCCGCTTCAGCCTTTGTAATGTAGGCCACCACCCGGTCAGGGGTCCTATGGGCTGATAAAACCTTGACCTCAGACCCAATTCCCAAGCTTTCTAGGGTCGAAGAAATCTTTTCAGCAATTGGTTTATCACTGGGACTACCAATCAGAATTCCAACGCGGATATGCATTTTTTTCCTTATTTTTTAAAGATCTTTGAAGCCGCCTTATCATAGGCGTTAATTACCTTGACTACAGATTTCCTAGTAGCGTCAATCTTTTCGTCTTCTTCCCAAAAGAACTCGCCGCCGAAGTATTCGACCGCAGAGTCCAATCCCTGGGCCAAAGCTGTCGCAGGGGCGGCAATAGCCTCAGGGGCACCATTTCTAGGGGCCTTTAGCGCTGAAATAGCCTCTTTAGCCAACGCGACCGTGGTTTTAAAGCTGTATCGCCACACTGGTTTATTAGTTGGGATGGAATCTTCGACGAAGGCCTTGAAATCAGCCCTTACCCTACCAAGGGTCTCTCTGGCTATTGTGACAACCTCAGAAGCTGGTAAGTTTGAGATCGCCTTGAAATCAGCATCTGGCAGGGCAAGGATCTGCTCGGCCCGCTTTTGCAATGCGCCAACTTCGGCCCTCAGATCATCGCGAAGCGCGGTCAGCTCTTTTTTATAGGGAAGCTTATCCTTAACGCTAATCTTTTTGGCCCTGAAACTCATGATCAGATAGCGGTCAGTCGCAGTGGCAGCCTCCCTTAAAAAGCTATCGAGTTGCTGATTGCGAAACGCCCCAAGCTCTAGCATCTTGTCCATGCCAGTTCTAAGGTCATAGCAAAATGACGTCATGGCATCAACATCGATGGGAAATTCGTAGTTATCAATCTTGGAGGGGTCAACCCTGGCAAACCAGCCTTCATCACACCGTTTCAGCAAATCAACCCAGTCCTTTATCGCAGCGCGCAATGCGGCAAATTCGGACACTGGTTCTGGCTCTGGAGCTGGGGCCGGGGCAGCCTCGGGTTTTGCAACCTCTTCTTGCTTTGGCGCCTCTTTGACAGGCGCAGGTTTTTGGCAGGCAACGGCCGCAACCAGACCAACCAACACGACTTTTGGAAAAATTTTTATCAAGTGTCTCATTTGACCCCCCATTACTATCGTTAGCGGGTACACACCTGCACTTCAAGAGCTGGTGTCACCAGATTAGGGTGCTTACAAGCCTCATCGTCACAAGCAACAAACAAAGGATCAACCAGGTTCAAGTATTCGGCGACCGAAACATCATTTGCAACCAACAGCAACCCGGTACCGGTTTTCAAATGCTCCTGAGCGCCCTTCAGATCAGTGGCTGACACATCAGAAACTACGCCGTCCTGCAGCTTTCCAATCTTGACCCCGTCTTTGGCCAACCACGCAACTGGGCCTGAAACTGTGTCCTTCATATCATCAGCTTGGCCAAGCGGCTTACACGCCACTTTCCCAACTGTTGGAAGGGTCAAGGTGCGCTCATTCATCGGAACTTCCCTGAAGGTAAGCCGTCCAGTGACAGTTTTCTTGTTTAATCCATCAATTCGGCGTCTTGCACCAAAGGTCAAATAGCGGGTCGGCGTTTCTTTGAACACGCCAACAAGCTGGGAAAGCGTCTCCATTGGAACGTCACGATGAGGTGTAACCAACAAATACTCCAGATTTTCAGGCCCACGCTCCTTTTCCATTGGCTCCATTCTTTCCGCGACTGCCTTCGCAAAGGCCTTCCAGTCGGCTGGTTTTTTGGCCCATCCCTGATCAAAGGTCATCATATCGCGGTCTTCCCACTCCAGCGCATTGTCAGAAATCCGGACCTGGGTGTCATACACAAATGGGGCCCTGGACAGGGAGTCTCCAAGAGGTGGGACTTCAGCAAATGTAGGTACATTCGGAATTCTGGCATCAACCTCTGCCAAAAATGGCGGGAAAATCCGGTTTAATGGCAGGTCGGGGTTGGTCTTAAGATACTCGCCAACAATGCGTTTCACTTCGTTCAGATAAGGCCGTTCCATTGCGAAATGCAGATCTTCAAAGGGAATGGTCTTGCAATAGTCCGGCATTTTATCTGTGCACAGCCGCGCTAAATATTCAGACACTGCCTCACTTTTTTCCCTTGGGAACGAAAACACGACCTGCCAATGACGGAAGAAATAGATAGCCCGATCATCGCCATCCATATCCTGGGCACCATAAAACGCCTCAACATGGACAAACGTGTGGTCAAAGTCGGCCAGCGCGTTTGCCAGTGGATTATCTACAGTCTTCTTCAGTTCATCATAGGCCTTCATGTAGTCCTTAAAATCGATCTTTTTGTCCCAGAAAAGCTGCATTGCTTCGAAAAACTTGGGAATTGCGGCAAAGTCGGCCTCAACTGGAGTCCCTCGAGCCTGGACTGTCGCAGCCTCCATGGGGCGGCGCCAATCAAAGGAAAAGGAATCAGTTCGCCACTTAACCAGCGGGCTTCTGACCTTTGGGTATTTGCGAACATCTTCAGGGAGAGTTTCTACCATCTGATCGAGCCAGGCCTGCAAAACCTTGTCAACTTCCGCAGTTATGTCCTGCTTCTTTTGCTCAAAAGCGGCCTTTTGAAGCTCCAACATTCTGTTTTTGTCCTGGCAGCCCGTAAACAGCACGGCAACCACGGCAAGCCATAACACTCTGGTCATTACACACCCCTGTCTGCTAAGAGATAAGCCTCAGCCAAAAAGCACCGCGATTATAGGACGTAGTCGGTTTACTTGCGACCCGAAATAACAACCAAAAGAAAAACTGTTAGTTATCTTAATTTTTACACTTTTTGCTGTCTTTGGGGCATTTAAAGCGAACGTGCATATGTGAATGGTGCTCATGGTCGGGGCGCAGTATAGATAAGCGCCTGAAATGCTTAGTATATTTGGATTTTAGCTTGGGGTGACTATTCACATAAACCAACAGGGCGTCTTTTACCGTGTGGGACAAAAATATGTACATGGTGTCTGGATTGTCCAAAAAGCACTGAACTATGGCCCACTGTTTTGGAAGATCGAGGTTGTTGCGAGTTGCATTACGGTTGAAAAAACCGCGTGACTGAGGTGGGTTTGTCATGTAGCCAATATCAACGTCTCTACCACTTTGATGCGACAGATGATTGCCAAGCGGCCCGCCATTCTTTTTGGATAGGTCACCAATATTCATTGGAGCGCCCTTCGGAAATTTCCGCCTGTATTCGGCTGCGCATTTCTTTACATAAGAGATAGTTTCCCTAGTTGCCCACAAGGCCTTGCGGCTGGGAGCAGTCACAAAACCAAGCCCCTTGTGATCTCCATCAGGGTCGAGATTTCGGCCACCAACCAAACTGCCTTTATGACACGCCCCAATGGAACCAGGCTGGATTACTTCCACGCAGTACCTGATGTTTTGACCTGCTTTAAGTTTGTCAGGGCGCAAACGACGATTCCATTTTTTCAAATCTTCGGGGGTGACTTGGACTCGTTTCGCAACGGCCTCAAGGGTCTCACCCCTACGAACATTGGTCGTTTTAAGCTTTGTCCCCTTTGGACAAACCTTGGTGGACGACTGAGCAGGTGGCACAAAAGCCAGCAGTACTATCGCGGGCAGCAGAAACCTAAAAATCAATATCCTTTTGTAACTATTCAATATTACTCCCGTTCATCCAGTAGGACGTGAATCTGATTTGAGCCGCCAGCAACAATTCGAATGTTAAATTCCCGTGTTACTCCAGATTCACCGACCACCACGATTTTGTGGTACCCCTCTACCACCTCAAGACCATCGACAGGTAGTTTAAACGAATCCCATCCATCGATAGTTGCAGTGGCACTTTCAGTAGCGGTCATAGTCAAATATCCCAATTTTTCAGTAGGGTGGAACAGATCGCGCATGGGTAAGCTTCCAGTCTGGGCAACCACAGCAGATCTGACAGCACTGAAAATGGCTGACAAATGCTCAGCCTCCCTTAGCTGGGATTCCAGCACTGAAAAACGAGTCATCTCCTGTCCCCAAGCTGACCAAAACTCATACCTTGGTTGATCCTTTGGAAGCGCATTATCACGGGCCTTTCCAACGACTGCGCCCTGTAAAATATCTGGGTCAAATGCTTTAATTTTTGAAAGCGCCACAATAAGTTGCTGTGCTGGCACACCATCAATCAGGCGCAACTTGTCTTGCTGGCCTTTGTAACAAAGACTTTCTTTAACGATAGTTGCAACAATTATAGGGCCTCTAACTGTCAGGTCGTAAGAGATCTTTGAAAACGGAGACACGCCTCCTTCGATGCTGATCCTGACAAAGGTTCCCTCTGGAGCAAGAGGCTTGCTGGCAGCAGTACTGGAAAGCAAAAGGATGGCCAAGGCAATCAGGTAGGGACATCCCTTATAACTTTGGAGCACCAAAGACGACATTCAGGTTATAATCTCCGCCGTGCGACTTTTTACCACCATAGCGGTCGCGTTTGCGATCACAGTAAGCTCAGCCACCACCTGGGCCAAGCCGCCCGCCGGCGACCGACCTTGGATGATAACACGTGCCACAGACCACCGAGAATGTTCTTTCATTCCGGCAGCCAAACCTGCTGATTTATTTGCATATAAAAATTCCAAACTATGGGGAAAAGGTGTCAAAGCGTTGCAGGCTGGAAGGCTTGCGACCGCCAGAAAGATGCTGGGAGATGCCTGGAAAAAGATCAGCGCCGATCTTGCAAAGACATTTGCTACAGACCAATGCAACGAAGAACTAATCGCCAAAACGTTGGATTCACATGTTTTCAAGGCATTACCAGACGCCATTCCTTCAAGCGAACGTTTTGTTCCACCACAACCCATTATGCTGGCAATGGCGACCTTGGATTGTGTAAGTGGTGATTTTGAAAAGGCTGGTCTGGCCCTACTGACTGAACACCTTGACCAAAAGTACATGGCCGCCGCGGTTGCGCTTTTGTATAAGGCTGGAAAACGGGGCCTAGCAAAATCGTTTGTGCCAAACCGTTTGGTTGTTGGTGATTACAACGAACCGTTATGGACAGCTGTTGGTAGCTATTTCTTGGCGCTTGATGAATCAGACGACGACGCCCTAAATATCGCAATAAAACGTTTAGTTGAGCTAATCAACGAAGGAATCGAATGAAGCCCTATTTTGCAACTCCAGAGCAGATTGATTCGTTTAAGGCAGAACGAAAGCAGTTCATGTTGGCTTACAGATGCCCTGATTGCCTCTATGTTTCAGCCGACAAGCTTAGCTGCTCCCTTGAGTATCCCAATCGCACGTTGATGAACTCTGAGGAATACCTTGAAGAGGGCGGCCAGTTTGTGTTTTGCAAGTACTTTGAGCTTGGATAGCGACCATGAAGCGAGTATTAATCCCAGGTGCTGGTGGCCCTGGGGCTGTAAATCTGACCAGAGGCCTCAAAATAGCGCCTGAGCCTATATTTACAGTGGGTTGCGACGCAAATCCTTACTATCTACAGCTGGCCCTAACTGATGAAAAGGCGCTTGTTCCAAGGGCTGCAAACGAAGACGAGTACATCCAAGCGATTTCCAACCTAGTAACAAAGTATGACCTCAATTTCATTTATCCCAATTCCAGCATTGAAATGGCGGTACTAACCAAGCATCAAGCCGAACTTGGGGCAAAGATGTTTCTGCCATCGCTTGCCACCCAACAGATTGCGGCAAGCAAGTGGGAGACATGGCAAACCTGGAAAAACAAAGGGGTTGCAGTACCTCAGACCATGATAATCGACAACGAGGCTGACATAGAACGCGCCTTTGACCAAATCGGTAGCCGTCCAATCTGGTTTCGAGGGGCAGGCATCCCAGGTCGCGGAATCGGAGGCGCGGCCTTGCCATGTTCAACGCCACTACAAGCCCGCGGCTGGATCGACTTTTACAACGGATATGGGGCGTTCATAGCGTCTGAATACTTACCAGGTGAAAACCTAACGTTTCTCGGGGTTTTTAAAGACGGCGAACTACTTGCAAGCCAAGGACGCCAACGCGACTCCTATGTAATCCCCCACGTCAGCCCAAGCGGCATCACCGGCGCCCCAGCCATTTGCCATACAGTCCATCGCCAAGACCTAAATCAACAAGGACTTCAAGCAGTTTTAGCCATCGACGAAAGCTACAACGGCGTAGCCTTTGTCGACTTCAAAGGGGCCGCAGACGGCCAGATCCTACCAACCGAAATCAATGCAGGTCGGTTTGGAACCACCCACCATTTTTATTCCGCCGCTGGAGCAAACTTCCCATACTACATGCTAAAAGTAGCCTTCAACGAACCTCCCCCCACACTATCAAAGTTCAACGCGCTGCCCCCCGACCTCTACTGGATCAGAACCCTAGACGCAGGACCAGTATTAATAAGCAAGGATGAGCTTGAGGCCAAGTCGCTGATTTGATAGCACGCTTGGGAAGGCAGGGGAGGGGACAGGGGGTTCAATCCCCCATGTATCCAAGGCCCTTGATGATTGGGTCGAAGTGGGTGGCGTCTGCCTCTGACAAGATTAACCATCCGACAAGGCCAAACTTTGTTCTCACTAAAAAGGCTCTTGGTTGAACGACGTCGTTACCAAATTTCTGATAATCTTCCGCCAGTAATACTTCTACTTCATATCCAACGGGTAAGGATGCAACCACATCCCCACCCGTCTTGGCACTGTATAGTTTCGCAGGCTTAAGCATCTTGCCTAACACCCCAACGTACAAAAACGGTTGTTTAACCTCGGTCACCTTCCCATCTGCAAGCTTGAACTTTCCCCGCATATTGAACATGTGATTAATATTGCCAGAAGTGTATATCACCCCGCGCCCATCAATCGCTAGCTCTTCAACAAAGTGCTCCCAAATAACGTTGTTTTTTGCATCCGTTATGCGAAACGTCGGGTCCATGCTAGCACCGGGAGAATAAAGGATATTTACCGGATCCTTCATTGAATCGCTTTTGTAGCGCCCAATTAACGTGAAATCCAGGTCATTGTTTGCCACGTAACAGACGTCTTTTTTAGGCAGCTTGTGACAAGGTTTGCCAACAACCGTGAAACTTGACGCCACATACCCAAAACGAGAACCATCAGCCTGATAGGCGTTTGCATCAATCCACTTAAACTTGGGAAATGCCTCTTCAGCCACCCCCTTGGCAAAAACTTGACTAGAAAACAGGGCCAAAACTGCAGCAATAACAATTCGTTTCAACATTACTCCTCGCCAGTCTCGTTACCTACTTGCTCCTGTGGCGCCTCCTGTGCCGGCTCTTCCTGTGTAGGCGCCCTAAACCTAGCTCGCCCAATAACCATCGGCCTCAGCCCTGAAGGCTCCTCCTCTTGAACCGCCGGTTCTGGGGCCGCCGGAGGCTCAGGCACAACTACAGGATCCACAACCGGCTCCACCTGAGCAGCCGGCGCCTCACGCCTTGGCGGAGGAGTATAGTTTGGATTTGGAACCAGCGGAGCTGGGCCTGGAGTTACAGCAGGCTGCACCGGCTGCCCTTCTCTAGGAACTGGTTGGGCACGTTCCGGTCTATCTGGACGCGCCCTAGCAGCAGACCTAGCCTGAACTGGCTGCTCGCTCTCCTCCTCAACCTCGGGCGTTTTCACCTCTTGCTCTACAGGAGCCTTAAAATCGCCCCCTCGAATGGCCGGTTTTTTGGGATTACAACTTGGGCTAGAAAGCATCCCAGAGCAAACAATCCCCCAATAATTACCGGACTTTGCATTCTTCCACTTTGGATCCATTGACAAGAGAGTCCGCAGGAACGAGTTGGGAGTCCTGACCTCTTCATTAACTGTTACTTTGCGATCCAAAAACACATCAGCCAGACTAAATGCAGCCTCAATGTTCATCATGCTTTCAGCAAGCGACCTACCTTGTGCCAATCGAATGGTCGACTGCCCCTCAATCAAGATCTTGACGTCTGTACCGTCCAACTCTGCCCTGGCCAGATGGATTATCGTCTCATCTGCCAACGGAGAACGCCGGTCTGATTTAAACCCAATCATATTCTGGCGTTTACCCAGATGAACTTCCAAAATCAGCCCACCCAAGTTCACATCTGACAAGGCAACATTTCCCTGAGTCTTGCTCCTTAAAACCGGGGCTACAGCCCTTAAACCACTGCCCTTTAGCTCAAAATCACCTTCGCTGCCTACAAGTCCACTAGCCTCGTCATAGTCCAAACGAATTCGCCCCTCGTTTAACACCCCCTGAAATTTCACCCCGAACAGTGGCAACTCATCTGGCACCGGAAAATCACGGATATTGTCGACAGCAACCAAGACGCGCCCTCCAAAGCGAGTTATCTCAAGCGGCCCCAAAACGCCGCCACCGTCCTTGACAGTGACAGTGACCGCCATTTTGCCAACCAGCAGCTTGAACAGGCTTAAAGAGACATCAACCTGATCCAAAGCCACCCTTCTGGTGACTAACTCGGTAAGGCCATCTGGGCGTACAAACTTCGCCGGGACAAGATCCAGCTGCAGGCCATAAATGCGTGCAGAAGCAAGACCTCGAAGTGACAAATCAGAAATCCTGACAATTTGCCCGTTGACAGATAGCCGGTTTTCCAAGTACGAGCGCAGCTTGGCGTTTGGAAACGTAACAACGATTGCAATCATAAAGACCACAATGCCGAATGTTATGTAGCCAACTATTCTGCCAATCTTCAAAACTCGTGGATTTTTCAACCAATCCAGTATCATTGTCGCCTCATTTATGCCAACCACAGGCTGGTTAATCTACCGATTCTACGGCTGAACTATCCTCTCCACTAAACACATAAGTGGCAATGCTGACGGTGGCACGCACGTTAGAAAGGTCATTAAACTTCCTGGTAGCCTCGATTTTTGTTATAAAAATCAGTTGTTTTGACTTTTCAACCGCATCCAGGAATTTAATCAGGTCCATAGCTGGAACCTCCTTGAACTCCAGGTTTTGCTCCACCTGTATTATCCCGCCAGCATCCTTTTTGCCCTTGGCACCAGTCTTCTTTTTGTCAGTTTCAACCGGAGTTTCGCTGGTTTTCCCTTCAAATGAAACGATGTCAGCAAGGGTATTTCCCGTAGACCCCTGCACAGTGGCAGAAAGTTCAATCTTCTTCAGGATTTCGTTTGCCATAGACCTGACTGATTGGCGGTTTCCCCTTATAGCTTCTTCAATTCTTCTGCGGTCTTCTGCGGTTTCGAGATAAGAGGGGCCAAGCTGCCTAAGCTGAGCCATGACATCTCGACCATGGTCGATCTCGTCGCGGATGGAGCTAAAGAAAGAGGCGCTTAAAACCCAAGCCCCAGCGACCACAATTACAAGAATCGCTGCAACCAAAATAGTGGTCAGACGCCTTTCACGCGGCGTCATCCTTCCAAACATTGTGTCCAGAGTTTCAAACAGTTTCATTTTGCCCCCTGCTTAGCCTGGGCCGTTTTTGCCTGGCAGTCAACGGTCATGCGCACGGAAAAGCGCTGCCAGCCTTGGTGCCTCTGGAACCGAATTCGTTCTGTACTTTCCACAACCACGTCATGAAAACATGGATCTGCCTTAAGCCTATCAACAAAATCATCAAATATTTCGATGGTGGCGACCTCGCCTCTGATGGACGCGCTCCTTGGCTCGATTCTGACCTGCTCGAATTCAACGGCATATGGTTGTCCAGCTGAAATGCCCAGGTCTTCCATGGCCTCTGAAATGTCTGACTCGGTGGAAACCTTACCAATATCCATGATCATAGATGACAGGCGGTTTAAGGTGTCTACACCAGTCCAAGTTGGGAAAACTTTAAAGGATTCACCTGCAACTGACTTGACAGTTCGTAAAACCGCATCGAAATCAGTCTGCTCCTTTCCAAGAATCCTGGTTGTATATGCCACCAGTTCAGCCTGATTAGCCTCTTTTTCGGCGATCAAGCCAGCATATTTGAACACGCCATTAGCAAGCCCAAGCAAAGCAAAAAGAATTAGTGTGATTGCAAAGAACCCGGCGTGCTCACGAAACAGCCCATGATTGCCTTCAACTTTGAAGGGACCTGTCCGCAGGTCCAAGCTACCTGCACCTTCTGGAGTAACAGAAGTCAAGGCAAGCGCAATCACCTTAATGAAAGACGACGGAGCATCGCCAAGTCCAGCAGCGCCTGGGATAGTCAGATCCCTGGGATTTAACACCTCACAAGGCAGCTTCAACGCCTCGCCAAGTGAATCAGCCAAAACATCTGCCTCAGGACCTGCAACCCAGACGTGCCCCACCGAAGCCCCAAACTCAGATGCCGATGCTATGCTAAGCACAACCTCACGCGAAAATGCCGAAGAAGTTTCACCATCTTTGCAAACGGCTTCGCCCAGTTCCACAGTACGAACAACAACAGGTTCTTCCCCCCTCAAGACCACGATTTCCGTGTGCGTGTCCTCTGCCCAAATTAGCAGCTGCCCATCAATCGCATCAGGCAGATACTTACCCAAAGCAGCCAAACAGATGCCCTCAACGGAAACAGAGGCTGGATCAAAACCCATCGCCTTTGATTGCGAAAGAAACTCTGCAAATTCATTTATTGGTACAGCAACTGCCAATGTATCGGTGTTTGCGCCATCAACACCAATTCGACCATAAGCACAGTGAATATCCTCAGGCTCAACCGGGACGTGACCAATCATCTGGAAAGGCAGCGTGGCATTAATGCGCACCTTTTCCTTAAATGGAAACGAAAGCCGCCTTATAAAAGCCCTTTCCCCTGGATAGGCCAGCACTACAGAGTCCATGGCCGACAATGGTGGGACCAAAGCTTTAGCCAGCGCCGCAGCCGGAGTTTCCTTTGGAATATCATCCGATTCTGCCCCTTCCCAGGCAGGCACCCCCTCGGCCCGCCTAGAAACTTCGTGAACTGCTTTTAGCTCAAACCGTCGCAAACGAGTCTCGATGACGGCAGCTCTTACCTTGTCAGGTCCAACAGTTACACCAACTACACGGTAACCCATGCCCTACCCCTACGTCTAAGGTATTTCTTGAGCAACCTGAGTTTCAATACCCAGGTCCTTCATACCACCTGCATCAAATCCACTTTCTTTCCAGTACAAAAAGTTCTCTGAGCCTTGATCAATCACCGCCGTGATCTGGTGGCCAGATGCACCAGCCCACCCTCTGGCGGTTATTCTAAGCACCTTGGTTCTGGTCCCCACCATTGGCCTAAGCTTGTTCTGGTCAACCACAATAAATTGATTCAACGGGTCTGGAAGCCGAGTCCAAAAGCCAATGAAATCAACCTCGTTTGAAAATGGCGGCATAAAAAGCGCCCGTTTAATATCGCGGCACAAGTCCATCAACGCCAAGGCACGATCCACTGGTGCGTCCGAATAATCCAGACCATATCCACAAGCAAGCGTCCGATCTCCAATTATTGAATCGCAGACTAAGGCCTTGATTAGTTGGGTACTTGCCTCATTGATGTTCACTTTATCAGTCTGGTAAACCGTCAATTCATCCCCAAACTTGCAAAAAAGCTCGTCTGTCATCCCTTCAACCAGCCGCAACTCTTCGACGGTGTCCATTTTGGCGTTTCGGGCGCGATATCCATATTTCGAATAATCGATGTTTTCACCTGCGCCACCCGCCTGGATGAAATTGCCCATCGAGTCGATATCGGAACGATTATCATCGGCATCAATCCAGTCCATGATGTTCAAAACTAGGTCTGCCGCCTTTCTGTCCATCTCGGTCCGTCTGCTGTCAGGGTCAACTTCCCCTGCAAACAGCGGATACAGCCTTCCAAACAAGGCCGCATCTGAACCTGCGGCATTAATCCCAATCCTGCTGTCCTCGGATTCAACCTTTAAGTCAAAACCGCCTACTTGGACGCCAAGCCCCTCAGCACCGCGCAGGTTCATCACATCCATACCCAGGAAGTTAAGGCTGGATGAGGCAAAAATCTCGGCGAACTTGCCCGCGAACATCCAAAGCTGGGGGGCGCGCCCCCTACCCATAAACGCCGCTACCGCCTGGTCAACCATCTTTTGGGACGAGATTATCAAACGGGCAATCTCGGCCGCCGAACGCGCATGAAAGTAGGCTTGGACTTGCCGCTCAACATTTGAGGCGACCTTGATATCAACCCGGGAACGATAGGTGAACTCGCTTGAAAATGCCGCCAAAACGGTAATACCCGCCAAAACTACAATCAGGGCGACCCCTTTGAAGTTGCTGGCAGTTCCTTTTTTGTCGACTACTCTCTTCACCAAAACACCACTAAAAATTCAAAGGAAACCTCAAATGAATCCTCGCCTGAGTCTCAAATGGAAATTCGTTACCATCGGCGTCTGCCAAGACCAATCGAATGTAAACCCGCGATGGCAGTTGATATTCTTCAAGCATTTTTTCCTGGGCCGCCTTCATCATGGCCGACCCTGCAGGGGCTACCACTGGTGACAAGGACCCTCCAGTTCCCGAACGCAAGGCATCTTCCATGATTACCTCCCATTCGTTTTTCCAGTCCTCACTTTTTTCATCCCAGTAAGCCAGTCTAAAATCCTTAATTCCTGTGACCAAAACCTCACGAATGCCGCCTCGTTCAGGCTCAGTATCAGGAATAAACTTTTCACGACGGATAAGCTGCCGCCCTTCCGCACCTCGTTCAAGGCGATATTCAACTATGCCTTGGTCTGACTCCCTGGCACCTCGCCTGCGCCTTTCATGCCCAAGATACGAAAAAAGCAGGGTGTCCTCACGCCCATCAAAAAGGGTGGCCGTGGTGGGCTCCTGCTGATTAACATGGTTCGAAACGTAAGCCATTGAAATGTCAGAAGTCATCCGTCGAAGCGCAACCTGGGCGGCGTGGTTTAAATCCTCGACTCTTGCTATTTCTTCGCGAGCCTGAAAAGACAAACGGATGGCCTGCACCATCAGCAGCGAAATAAACGCCAGCAGACCAACTGCCACCAGCACTTCTATCAGTGTAAAGCCCCCCTTTTTCATTTGCCACCCCCAAAGGGTAGCTTGGCACCACCACCAACGGGCATTTGCGTGCTTGGAGTTCCTTGCGGAGTAATAGTCCCCCTGGTACCAAAACCTGGAGTGTTTGCCTGGACGGCCTCTTGGACGTCCATCATCCGCTCCATCTCGCGCTTGGCGGCCATCTCTTCTTCAGGCAAAGACACTATGAAGGTCTGAACTGGAAGCTCACGACTGCCCCTGGGACCATCTCTCCAGGTTAATCGCACTGTTAGCTGCCTGGTTCGTTTACTGACCTCGTCGATAATTCTGGGCAAAAAGCCAGTCATCGCGGTCACGCCCATGATGACTTGGCTCATATCAACCCTGCACAACGCCATCAATTCCTGACCCATGGGACCAAACAAAGGGGAAAATACTGCCAACTGTTGAAGGTCAAGGCCGCCACTGGAGACACCATCCATGTCTTGCCCAAGCTCGCCTAAGTTTGCAAACTGGGTCATCGCCGCCTCAGCCAAGGTTGTGACTTGATCGGGCGTCAAATTAAGGGCCTTTAAGTCATATCTGCATTCGTAGATGTTCTGAAAATCCCTTGGCAGGTCGCACTGGCGGTCTTCAATGCTGTTTGATGGCAAGCCCTGGCTGACATAGTGAGCATGAATATCGTTTACAACGCCCTCCATCAAAAAGGCAGCGGTGGTCATTCTGGTGATCCTGCTGACCTGATTCATGGCCGCCGCGTTTGAAAACGATATGGCCGCCAAGGACATAGCAAGAATCATCAGCGCAACCATAACCTCAAGGAGGGTAAACCCCCTTTGGTTACGCCGATTCAATCCTGTTATTTTTGACACCTTGGCCATCTTTTAGCCTTCATCCAGCAAGTCCCTAAGATCAAGCTCTTTTGAATGAACAACACCAACTCCCCTCAAGGGAAGAGTTTCGATGGTATAAACCTCGCCATCGCGTTCCAGATAGATAAACGCCCTTTCAACGTAACCACTTGGAAAAAAGTAAACCTCGGCAGTGCCGTCTTCGGTCAGTTCGTCTTGGTGGGTTGTCATCACCCCCATAAACCTGATGCCTTTGGGCAGTTCACGCTTGGAAAGCAGGTTGTCTTTAAGCTTTCCCTGACCACCAGTTGGGCTATCAGACACCTCTGACCCACCAATAGTCGGCTCGTCAGAACCGAATTTTCGCTCTTCATCCGAGGGCAGGACTGCAGTCCCACACGTCTGGGATAAATCAATCTGTTCACCCCAGTATGAGCTGGACTCAAAATCAAAAACCAAGCGGTAAGTTCTGTTATTGATAGCAGCTAGATCGTAAAGATATCGGATAGATGCCGAGATTTTTGCAGCAGAGGTACTAATGTCTGCCTTCCGAATCCCCTGCATTGTTGCTATCCCAGCGACCACCAAGAGCATCGCTATGGCCAGCACCGCCCCAAGTTCAATCAGGGTAAAGCCTGCCATCTTGCGTCGAGTCAAGGTGATCTCGTCAAATCTAGTCATTGCATATGTCGTCTTCTGTATTTTCCCGCCTGTCAGGCCCCTTTGAACACAAATCAAACTCGCGGGTGGCGTCTTGGGCGGGATAGTTGTAGACAAAGTCCTGGCCCCATGGATCCTTAAGTTGCTTTGGCTTCAGTGGAGCTCCAACGCCTTCTGTCAGGGCAGTCAGGGTGTTTGGATAATCGCCATCAAGGGCATACATCTGGAGTGCGTTGGAAATGGTTCCAATCTGCGACTTTGTTGCATTAACACGGGCTTTGTTCAAATACCCAACAACGCCAACCGAGACTGCTGTTGCCACAATTCCTATGATGGCAATAACAACCATGATTTCGAGTAGAGTCATTCCTCTAAAAGCAGCCTTGGAACTCTTTGCAGCTATTCGCGTTTTCATAATAGTCCTCCCCGAGGCAATTAGCCCCCTGCTATGACCTCGTTCATCTTCAGCATCGGCATTAAAATGGCGAACACCAGAAATGAAACCATAATGCCCATACCTACAATCATCACGGGCTCCATCACTGCGGTCAGCATGGTCACCCTGGAGTCAACTTCTGAGTCGTAGGCATCGGCCACGTTTTTTAGCATCCCTTCCAGTTGACCTGTCTTTTCGCCAATGGCGATCATGTGCGTCATCATCGGTGGAAAGAGCCCGCTTTTTTGCAGCGGTGTCGCCAGGCTTTCACCTTCACGTACTGCCACCTTCGAGTCATCTATCGCCTTCGCCATAACGACGTTGTTGACGATTGTCTTGACGATATCCAGCGATGAAAGCACTGGAACCCCAGAAGTAAGCAGAGTCGCCAAGGTGCGCGCAAACCTGGCCACCGACACCAAGCGCACAACTGGTCCAAACAGCGGGGCACGCAAACGGACGCCATCCCACCACCAGCGCCCTTTTTCGGTGTTGATGTATCGCTTAAACCACCAAATCGCCAAAATCGTCAGTGGCAGACCGATAAACCAGGTATTGGTGGCCATATCACTAAGGAAAATAAGGATCCTGGTAAGCAGTGGAAGCTCGCCACCCATGTCTTCAAACAGCTCAACCATCCTTGGAACAACCAAAAGCATCATCAAGGCGACAATCAGCAGTCCAACACCGGCCATCAGGATTGGATAAATCATCGCCGAGGTCACCTTGGAACGAAGCCTGACGTTGGATTCCAAAAAGTCGGCAAGCCGCTCAAGAACGATGTCCAAGGTACCCGACGCCTCACCAACCCTGACCATGTTGATGTAAAGGTCCGTAAAGATTTTGCGATGCTCGGCCAAAGCGTCAGCCAAAGAGCTACCCTCGCGAACTTTTTCCCTGACAGAGGTCATTACAGCCTTTAACTTTGGCTTTTCTTGCTGAGCTACCAAGGCCGTCAAGGCCTCAGTCATCGGAATTCCAGCCCGCAGCAACGTCCCAAACTGCCTTGTAAGTACGGCGATTTCCCCAGGTTTAACCCTTTCAAACATTCCCTTGAGGTCAATCTCTTTAGAAAGCAGAGAGCCGTCGCCCTTTTTATCGCCTTTTCGCGCCGCTTTGGTCTTGGAACCACCAGTTTCCGCAAAGGAAGTAAGGTAAACGCCATCCTTCAGAAGCTTGCCCCTCAAGTCAGCCGGGCCATCAGCTTCCACCACTCCGGTGACCTGCTTTCCCTTTGAGGAATATCCTTTGTACTCAAACAACGGCATCGCGCCATCCTAATCTAAGTCACCCTGGGTAACTCTCATAACCTCTTCAGCCGTGGTAATCCCGCGGCGAACTTTTAAAACGCCATCTTGTCGCAAGGTCCGCATGCCTCCCGCCAGGGCCGCCCTTTTCAGCGCACCAGCATCCGCGTTTTTCATAACCAGTTCGCGCACGGCCTCGTCAACGCGCATGATTTCATAGATGGCGTTTCGGCCTGCATAACCGGTGTTTGAACATGCTGGGCATCCAGCCGCCCTGAAAAACGTGTCGCTTGGTTCAACTTTCGTGAGGCCTAAAGAGGCAAGCTCCCCTTCCGATGGGACATATGGCACCCTGCATTCACGACACACAACACGCACCAAACGCTGGGCCACCATGGCCAAGACCGACGAAGCGATTAAAAACGGCTCAACTCCCATATCGACCAGTCGAGTAAAGGCAGAGGCCGCGTCATTAGTGTGCAGGGTGCTAAACACCAAGTGGCCAGTCAAAGACGCCTGAACCGCGATCTCCGCGGTTTCCTTGTCACGGATTTCCCCGATTAAAACCACGTCAGGGTCTTGTCGCAAAATCGCCCGAAGTCCATTGGCAAAGGTAAAGTCGATCTTGGGATTGACCTGCATCTGACCAATGCCGGAAATCTGATATTCCACAGGATCTTCAACAGTTAGGATGTTTTTATCAGGGGTATTAATCCTGGTAAGACAAGCATACAGCGTGGTGGTTTTACCAGACCCGGTGGGACCTGTTACCAAGATGATCCCGTGAGGTCGGCTGATCAAGTCCTCCATCGTATCGAGAAGCTTTTTATCGAGCCCCAGATCTGTCAGGTCCAAGACCGTGGATGTACGGTCCAAGATACGCATGACCAGTCGTTCGCCAAAGGTCGTTGGGACGGTCGAAAGTCGGATGTCGATCTCTTTTCCTGCAACAACTCGCCTAATCCTACCGTCTTGGGGCAGTCGCTTTTCAGCGATATTCAGATTTCCCATGATCTTGATTCGGCTGGCGATAGACGCCTGAAATCGCCGTGGTGGGCGAAGGACTTCACGCAGAATGCCGTCCTTCCTGAATCGCACAGAAAGGTGCTTTTCATAAGGCTCAATGTGGATATCCGAGACGCGATCCTTGACCGCCTGGGCCAATATGCTGTTGACCAGCCTGATGATTGGTGCCTCATCAGTGACATCCAAAATATCCTTGGTTGATTCTTCAATCTCGTGGGCGATAGAACCCAAGTCGTCATCTTGCAAGACCTCGCCCGCTGTACCTTCAAGGCCGTGCATCCGGTCGTAGACCTTGTTAATCCCCTCAAAAACGGTTTCTCGCAAAGCAAGGACCGGCTCTATCCTGCCGCGCAATAACACCCTCAGGTCATCTTGCGCTGACAAGTCCAAGGGGTTGGACATGGCCACTACAACGCGACCATCCTCACGTCTTAAAGGCAGTACATATCCCTGTTTTGCATAGGTAATTGGCAGGTCTCGCACCAATTCCAGGTCGATATCATCAACTGGTAATTCGTCCAGAACTTGGAGGTCCAAAACAACCCCCATCGTGTGTAAAAACTGGCGTTCATCCAGGATCTCAAGGTTTAACATGGCCTCAACAAGGCCAATGTCAGGCCTGGCTTCCCTGGCCTCATCAGCCCGTTGCAGCCCCTCGATATCAACAAGTTGGTGCTCCAACAAAAGCTTGCGGACAAATTCATTATTTCCAGTTTGAGCCAACTGGTTCATCCCTAACTACTCCTCGATGGGCTCAAGCTCGACCGCCTGGGCATCAACCTCAATGACCTGATCGACCTTTGGTGGTGCTACCACTTCCAATTCGCCGTCCTGCTCTGCAAAGGGATCAAAGTCCAGGTCATGAGATTTTGCCGAACCTACGATGTCTTGATCATCAAAACGAGTCTGCTCCAACAGCTCACGGTCCTTGTTAACCTGAACCATGGTTCTGCGAATATCTTCCAAGATCCCGTGTTTTTTACGGTAATCAATGTGGCCACCATATTCGGCCTTCTTGGTGGACATGTACTCAGCAAACTCGCGCATTTCATCCATTTTTTGCTGATGGATGCGCTGCAAGTCTGAAGGGTCTTCAATGATATAGGGGGTAATCACCATTAAGAGGTTGCGCTTTTCAACGCGTTTCGCAGTGGTACGGAAAAGTTGGCCGATCACCGGAATGTCACCCAAAAATGGCACCTTATCGACCCCAGTAACCTCGATATCCCTGATCAAACCGCCTATTACGACCGGCTGCTGATCCCGCACAACAACAGTGTTTGAGACCTTACGCTTTGAGGTTGTCGGTCCTAATGAAGGATCAAGCGCTTCTACATCATCAAGCTGGTGGTCGATTTTTAAGCGCACAAAGTTGGATTCACTGATCTGAGGCGTAATCTTCAGGGTCAAGTCAACGTCGATTCGCTGAACATAAGCACCATAGCCGCCGTAGCCTCCCAAAGACGACAGCAGACTTGTGGCCGCCCCGCCTGCTACACCACCAAGCGCGGATGACGCAAGACCTCCATAGGAACCCAGCAGGTTGCTAAGCCCATACATCGAGGACGCCTGGTAGGGGATCTGCTTTCCAACCACAATTTCGGCCTCTTCGTTGTCCATAGTAAGGATGTGCGGAGTCGACAACACGTTGATATCAGAGTTAGATTGCACAGCCTGAATCAAGAAACCATAGGTCGGAATAGATAATGCCCCAGCGGTGCTTGTGGAACCAGTCGTCCCAGTTGAAACGTCAACAAGTGGACCTTGTAAACCAGCTGCAAAGCCACCCTTCTGAAGTTGGTTCATATCGAAAGCTGAGATTCCAAGCCCACCCATCCCAAGCAGCAGTGGCACAGTATTTCCGCCAATATTAAAGGCAGTTCCACCACTGCCAGAAATACCAAGCTTGCGGTCCTTGTTGCTGGAGATTTCCATAATGACCGCTTCCACATAGACCTGCTTTCTGCGGACATCAAGCTGCTGGATGACCCTCTTCAAGGCCATGTAATCTTTTAAGGTACTTTCGATTACCAGCGAGTTTGTAGACTTGTGGGCAGTTATCTTTACTTCGCCTGAAAACAAGGCGGCAGCCCCACCTGCAGCAGCCGTACCTGACTTTGGCTTGGCGCCAGAGCCACTTGTCAAGGAAGACAAGGTCGAGGCTACGTCTTCAGCAGTCGCATTTTCCAGATAGTAAATGTGGATCTGCCCCTCGCCTTCAATTGGCATGTCCATCCGTCGAAGAAGGCGATCAATCTTCAGATATGCCGATGGAGTGGCCACTAAAATCAGCTGGTTAGAGCGTTCATCAGCTATTACCTTCGAAACGGTTGATGCAGAATCTGCCGACGAGTCCGAACCAGCCGGCGCCCCAGCTGGTGGCGCTGGCTGAGCCCCCCTGCCCCTTGCAGGTCGAGGCGGCGCTTTTGACGTGCCAGAGCCGGCCTTACCATCACCAAACAAGTTGGTGATCAGGTTGGCCATGTCTGTGGCACTTGCGTATTGAATCGGACGCACCCAGATTTTTTCACGCCCAGTTGGGATATCAAGCTCATTTACGAACTTCAAAATTCTGACGATATTTCGCCCCATATCGGTGATGATCAGACTGTTTCCCGGGGCATAGCTGCTTATATCACCTGAAGCAGTCTTGAATTTTTGCAAAATTGGCTCAATGTCCTTTACATCCACGTGGTTTAACGCAACTATTCTGGTAACGAGGCGATCTTCATCAGGCACTTTCTCGGATGAGCCATACAGCGGAACAGTCTCGGTCTTGGCTTTGGCTAGCTCCACGATTTTGTAGAAGGGACCAGCCGGAACCAGTGTAAGGCCGTTTACATCCAGCGACGACAAAAAGGCCTTGTACGCCTCGTACACGGTAACTGGGCCAGTGGACAAAATTGTGATGGTTTTACCTTGCTTGATGTTGGAAGCAACTATGTAATTTCGCTTGGTTATACATGCCATGAACTTTACAACGTCGTACAGCGGCACTTCTTCAAAGTCCACACTGATCTTTGCGTTCAGTGGCAAGGAGACACATTTGGGGTCATCTTCAAAGTTGGACTTCAGATCAAACGAGGCTGTGACCTCTTGAGGCGACGGCTTTCCACCAGTCTCGGGCAAAGGACTTATGGTTTGGGAGACTGGCGCCTGAGCTGGAGCTGTTAGCCCCTGCCCTGGGATTTTAGGTGGCGGCATCGTGCTTGAACTCGATGGTAAAACACCAGGTCCACCACCTGATTGGGCATAGCTTGGGCCGCCAATCAACAGCAAACTGAAGATACCCACACCCAATAAGGCCGACTTCGCAAAACCTGATAGGGTGTACTTTCCAAAATGTTGGGTCATCAGATATCCCTCATCACTTGATTTGGTAACTTAACGTGATCTTTTTACCACGACGCTCAATATCAACCGCAATATTGGAAGAGCTACGCAGCTCTTCAAACAACTGGATTGCACGATTGGGGGTATCAATGTTTTGACCATTGACCCTACTAATCATGTCACCTGACTGCAACCCAATTGCCTTATACAAACTGTCGGGACGCACACCAACCAGTCTGAAACCGTTGTACTGACCGGCCTCGTAGTTGGGCACAATTCGCGCCTGCATCCCGAGTTTGGTCAGGTCCTGAAGGTTTTCTTCCAGCATGTTTCGATCAATCTGGAATTCATAAGGTCCTTTTTTGTGGACCCCCTTTGAAAAATCATCCTTTTTGGCAGCAACTGGCGGAGTAAAACCAACTGGGGTCGTCGCCGCAACAGGCCTTGGTTGACTGGCCCTTTCAGCGATTTTTTCATCCCACAGCTTGACTACGCGGTGATCGGTGCCTGCCACCAGCACGATGTATCGCGGCGCTATCTCGGCCACCTCGGCTTGTTCTCGAATCTGGGCCCCAAGCTTAACCATCATGGTGACGCCTTCGACCCTAATGGTTGCCAAGGACCACTCTGGTTTATCTGCAACCAAAGTACCAAGGAGATCCACGTTAAAGTCTAATGACAAAGCTGGCTCATCGTGCCCACCCTCTTCACCTTCCTCGATCACTATGGGCGGAGGCTCGGCATCAAACAGATTGTGCTCGCCAAGAGTGCTGCTAAGCGAAACGTTAGTGTCAGGCTTAACAGCCTTTGGGATTGGAGGTGGAAGAGAGTCCAGAATTTGGGTTACAGCTCCAGGATCTGGCTTCAAAACCGCCCAAGCCACAGCCTGAGTGGTAACTGCCGCCAAAAGCCACGCTCCGACCGCAATAGCGGCCAATCTGACTACCCAAAAATTTCTTCGTAAAAAATCCTGCATTCAAGCCCCAACCGGCTAAGATACACCGGGCGGCCTTCCAAGCAATATTCATGCCGAACAAGAACATATCTGCCAAATCCAATTTACACACCGAATTACACCCGATGTTAGAAGGGTTACAGACCAACCGCCCTTTTTAGATGCAATTAACCGTTAAAACAAAGCGAATTCTTTACGGCGTTAATGACATTTTGGCAACGCTTACTTGATGGCGCCGTCAATTTTGCACCCAAAATCACGGCCCGGGCTGACGCGAGATATCGCTGCCCAATTGGGCCAATGGGCAAATCGCTTCCAATCATGGCCTTAAGTGCCTAGACTAGAAACGGCCCTGACGGAATTGGGGTATATGAGCAGATTATCAAGAACTGGTCTGATAGTAGATGTGGTCAAATACTGGACCTTTAACAGCAAAGCACCCGCAGTGCTTGGTTTTGACGTCACTTACCGTTGTAATCAGCGTTGCTCTTACTGTGGGGTGCCAGAATTTCAGGCGGCAGAACTTGACACTGAGGGGGCGTTGCTGCACCTGGAGCGATTTATCAAGGCCGGCCTTCGATTTTGTATCCTTGGAGGGGCCGAGGCCCTAGTCAGAGAAGACGTTATCGAATTGGCCAAGTTTTTAAAGAAGCACCGCATTGCAGTGGATCTGAACACCAATGGATTTTTACTGCCGCAACGCCGAGAAATACTCCAATATATCGATGGCGTAGCGATGAGTCTTGATGGCCCAGAAGAAATTCACGACAAGCTCCGAGGCAAGGGGGCATATGCTGCAGTAAAACGGGCTATCGAGGTTGCGAAAAAGGCCAAAGTTCCAGTGCGATTGAACTGCACTCTTACCAAAGGGAATCTTGATTTTATCGATCAGATTTTTGTTGAAGCCCAAGGATTACCAATTCGATTTCAACCTGTTAACCCTGTAGTTTGCAAAGATACTGACCGTTTTAATGCGGCAGCCCCACAGCCTGCGCAGATGCAGCTTGCCCTAAAGAAGATTAGGCGGCTAAAAAAGGCTGGAGCTCCAGTTTTGAACTCCTACCGAGCACTGGATTACTACATGGAATGGCCTGTTTATTCACGTAAAGTGGCTTGTGGTAGTGGTCGGCTGTTTTGCAGAATGGACCCGTCCGGCGCTATCTATTCATGCGCCGGAGAACTAAACGGTTTACACACACCTTTGATGGATCACCCAACGGTCATGGACGCGATGAAGGCGATTGAGCCCAAGGATTGCAACGCCTGCCTGTGTGGAGGCACCCTGGAAATGAATCTGTTGCTTGAAGGCGGTCCATTTGGGGCTCTTTTGGAAGCCCAGGCACTGTTGCGATGGAGTCGGTGATCTCCCCACAGTAACCCCAAACCTAACGTCCGATTGAAGCTTGTCTGCGCTGGATCTGGATCAGTCCAGAAGTAGTGCTTCCACCTGCTGAATAACCCAAGATCTCCAACTGGATGAGTATAACGAGGCGTTATCAAATCGATTTATGTCAAAGGCGTTATTAAGCACATGATAGGCCCTTATCCGAACGCTGCCGGGCAAGGGAGCCTTTAGCTCAGGTCCTCCTTTGACAGAAAGGTCTGGCAAACGCACCTTCTGGATGTGTCCAGGGCCAACAACTACCCATGCCGATTTTGCCTTCGAACCATAAAGGCCCATATACGTGAACGATGGGGTTGGTAGACGATCAAAAGACCACTCGATGGTCCTGTTTAACCATGGAGAGTTGACTATTGGACTTTGATATTTTGCTATTCCAAGAAAGGGACCAATGGCTAGATCATCAGAGGCGAGCACCAGGATTTCCCCATCCTCAGTTGGAATTAACACAGTGATTTCACTATTGAATCCTGCGATCTCAATCTTGGACCACTGGGTACCATCAAATACAAACACGTGACCAAGACTGCCTGCCGCGTAAATGCTGCCGTTGTCCGTGACAGTCAAGGCTGTGATATCTACAAATGTGGAGATGGGAATTGGGTTGAAGGGGCCCATCCAAGGGCCAATGTACGCCCCACCTTGCGCTCCGCCCACCACAATCTGATCACCGGCTATAACTGCTGTCAAAAGGTCCTTATTTCCAGGAAAAGGTAGCAGCGGACTGGCGGTTTCTGCAGCGATTTTAATGACCAGCCCCTTGTCACCAAACCCAATTAACCCACCACCAGGAATCGAAATAAGCGAACGAATCGCTTGATTTGACCCATAAGGGGTCTCAATCCAGGTGCCATCCGATGCGCGACGCAGCAGGATCCCATCGCCCCCAGCCCAACCGGTTCCATCGTGGTCAAAAGCAATGGCCATCAGGGTTTTGGCGGTTGGAACAGCTTCTCGTTGCCAAACACCAGCTTCCAACCTAGTGATAACACCCCCGTCTCCAACAGCAAAAATCGACTCGCCGTAATTGGTACAGGCATACAGAGTACTTGAGGCTGCGGAAGGCATCTGGGACACTTTTTTGTCGTGATCGATCAACCAAGTCCGACCATTTGGCCCAAACAGCAAGCTGCCCTCAGCAACAGGGCATGCCGCATAAACCTCCGGACGAACCTCCTGGGCAAGGACTGTCCCATAGTTTACCCCGATGAACGCCACTGTGTCCTTTTTTCCAGGCAGCCAATCTGAAACGCGAGAGACCGAGTATGGCATGCCGCCTGGTACCCTTGAGTTGGCCTCACCCATGAACATCATCTTGGCGGTTTCCAAAGGCCCTTTGAATTCCCTTGGAAGCTTGTTCAGATGGTAATGATTCAGGTCGTAGCCACCCATCACTGGCCACGGCCTTAAAGCCCCAGCTACTCCCAACTCGATAGCCGCCATCAAACTGTGGTCATTTGGACCATCAGCACCACCTGGAGCATTTACAAATCTGACCTTCAGATCGCGATCCAGGTGGATGTTGAGGTCTACGTCTTGATCTTCGGTGATTCGAGCTGGATAAACAGTAATGGGAAGGGTCAAGCCAAAAACCATCGGCTCGAAGTTCCCATCTGAAAAATGGCGCACACCGCCCTCACATTGCACCCCGACCGTTCCAAGCCTGGAATTGACCACATAGGAACGCTGCGGCCCAACCAATGCCCCAGGCCCCTGAGTAGGCGGATATGAGTATGCTCCAGACAGCGTAGTGTTACATCGAATTTCAACTCGCCCTGTCGAAGGTTTGCACACAAGACCGGTTCCAAAAGATGCAAAACATGAGTAACCATCGGGACAATCGTCATCACTGACGCAATCTGTCGCGCAAAAAAAGCCGCCCTGTGAAAAAGGGACACACTTGGCATAGTCACAATCTAGGTCGCTGGAACAAGGCCTGCACAATGGACCATGGATCAGTTGCTGGTTGACACAGGAGTCAGCTGGCATCAGTAGGTTCTTTTCAATTCCAGTGACTTTCCCCTTCACAAGGCCGGGTGGTAAAGGATCGGAACCAGAGCCACTGCCGCTGCCAGTGTCCGGCGGTGGAAGAATGGAGTCGATGTACAAAGTAATATTTTCAGCATCGACACCAACTATCGAAAACGTCGTGTAATCTTCACGCGTTGCAGTTATCTGGAGCGGACCAACTAGGTCTGGACCTGACAAAGTCAGCTGGCCCGTCAAGTTGGTACGCCCAAAGTACTGGGCCTCATCATCGGGGCCAATCAAAACAAAAGCCCCAACAAGAGACTTGCCAGTAGAACCATCTTTTACAGTCACATTTACTGCGCCATCAATGGATTCACCCCAAACGCCCCCAAAAATTCCGGTCGGGTCGAAATAGGTGAACCCCTCACGTAGCGTTTTTAAATGTCCATTGGGGAAGCGAACAGACACATCATATTGGCCTGGCTCCTCTTGCATAGGAGTACGTACAAGAAGTCTTGCAGGGTCAAAATCATCAATAATTTCCGCAGGCATTGAACCAAATTCAACGCGACAACCTGGCGCAAATCCAGAACCTACCAAAGAAACGATAGTGCCACCTGCTATCGCTCCAGAATCAGGGGTGATGGCGATTAATGCGACGTCATTTGACCCATAACTGAAGGACTTTGGCAAGACGGCCCTTCGTCCATCGCTTGCAATCGCAATTACATCGTGACGTCCAGGGCTACCAGCAGAGGTAACAACCTCAATTGCAGAATTTGAGGGGCCAGCAACTATGGTGGCTGGTAAAGGCCCGACGTTTACCTGGCTAACTTGACCCAACCCTTTGCCTTTGAGCAAAACTCGGGTGCCTCCAGTTGCAGGGCCTTCGCTTGGAAAAACTTCGTCAATTGCCATATCAGGCACATAACGCAAGCAGTTTTGCAAAGTTACCGTGCGGGCACCACTTGCGACGGTACAAGCCACTACACCTGGCTCATGTGGGGGGATCAAAACCTCAATGTAACCGGCTTCAGGATCGATGGACACGATCTCAGCATTGGTTTTGCCAATCTCGACCCTTACCCCAGCTTGGATTCCAATGACCCCCAAAACCCCAGGCATGCCGCCTGATTCCGGAACGACTCCAGGTGAAAAGCCCAATATTTCAAGGTTCCCCGTCCTAATATCCTTGTCTGTTGCCCAAAGACAGGACGAGTTTGTAGCTACACCTGCAGGACCACTTAGCGTGACTTCGATTGGGCCAGCTTGAGTCGCTGTCAGCTCAAAATTCGCGAAATCCTGTAAAGATGTGATATTTGCAGCCTTACCTGGCGTTGCAATCACCAAGTCAACTGGTGGGACCGCGGTTGCAAAAACCAAAGCTTCCTGACCAACAGGGACAACGGCAGGAAAACACTTTGGTGTTGAAGGTGTCGCAAGGTATGAAAATCCCCGACGCAAACGCCCGGTTCCACCTTCCGACACCGCCATGACATCCTTTGGACCGGCACTTGATGGCGGGGTAACAGCCACTGCTGTCTGCTCATCCAAGACGCGGGCATCAAATACAAGACGGCCTCCAATTATGAAGCTGGTGTTTTGGGTAAAACCATAACCAGTTATTGTTACTGGGGTTCCGCCAGTTTCAGGCCCCTTATCAGGCTTTACACCAAAGATTGAAACGTCTGTTTCGTAAAAAAAGGCCTTGTCCTGACGCAGCACAGTATTGTCAGGTTGGACAACGGCAACTGACACAAAACCTGATTGATTTGCAGGAGTTGTCGCCAAGATGGAGTGATCATTTTGGACAACAACGTTTGTAGCTTTAGACGAACCAAATACAACAAGCGAGTGAGCGGCAAACCCAAAACCCTGAATCTCGACCTCGGTCCCACCTGTTGTCGGCCCGCGAGCAGGTACGACCCTATGAATTCCTATGACGGGGTCTTCCTGATCACTTGTATCTAAAAACTCGTATGCATCAGGCTTTGTGATGTCTTCATCGTCTACATCTTGCGTAAAGCCAAAGGAAGACAGGGAGCAAGCTGTAAAACCAAAAAGCATCAATGTCAGAAGCTTTCTCAAAGGGGCCTCCCGAATGCGTCTATTATGGCTAAATTTATCCAAGATGGCGAAGCCAAAAGAAAGAAAGGGTGGGATCTGATTGACTAAAGACATCCAACGTTGTTGGGATATCTGATTATGGCTTGCGAGACGCTTAGCGATGACGACGTTTCTTTTTCTTTTTACCGCCTTGCTCCTGCTGAGCAACTGCAGCGGCCAACTCTTCTTCAGTCAACGCTCCCATGGCGATGGTGCCAGTCTCCGGTTCGTCATCGTCCTCTGACTCGAACTCATCATCCAGGGCATCCATGAGCTGCGTCGCATTTGGATCCGCAACTTCCTCTGGCACTGGCTCCGGGATGTCCAACGCATCAAAGGCCATGGTAGCGTTCAGATCTGGTGGGTCCTGCGGCACTTCCTGGGCGGATTCAACCAAGTCAGGCTCATCCACAGGCTTTGGCGGGATATCCAACGCATCAAAGGCCATGGTGGCGTTCAGATCTGGCGCGTCTTGCGGCGGTTCCTCAGCCGCTTCCGCCCAAGCAGCTTCGTCCACCGGCTCGCCAGCAACTTCAGCTACCGGCTCGTCAATTGGCTCTTCAAGCAGTACGGTCGCGTCCTCATCGACAAACACAGGCTCGTCCATCGGCACGGCGACGTCTTCATCGACAAACACAGGCTCGTCCATCACTTTGTCTGTAGGAATCGACAAGGGCACTAAAGGTTCACTTGACGCCCTGCGATCCACAAAGCCTTCCTCAAAGAAGATGGGTGGAACTTCAGCGTCGTGCTCCCTTGCCGCTTCAGCCATCAAAGTTTCATCACCACCAATCGGTTTACCGGAATAGAGTGAAACGTAAAGAGATCGAAACTCATCGGTCGACGGCACTTTCGAATGACGTTGCAGCAAGCCAATCTCGATGCCTGACTCTTTTGAACCTGAATCTTTTTTCTTCCTAGCCACAATTACCTCCAGTCCCCAACTTACGACCAAGGATCATCGCAGAGCAGCAATCAAAGAGTCAAGTATCTTCTGCGGGTCTCCACCACTTGAAATGCCTCCCATTGCCAATTCTGGGTTTCCACCACCCTTTCCACCCATGCTTTTTAGGATATCCCCAAGCAAACGATTGGCGGGCGCCCGGTCAACAATATCCTTGGTTGCTGCCAGCACAACATTAAGCTTTTCATCCTCACGGCGGGTCAAGAGGACCAGCCCTGAGCCTACGCGACTTCTAATAATATCAGACAGTTCCCTCATAGCCTTGGAGTCCATACCATCGGCTACAACCGCGGTAACCTTGATACCGTTTACCTCCACGACCTTGTCGTTAGACAGAGCGCCACCTGACGCTGCCTTGACTTGTGCGTCTGCCAGTTCTTTTCGCAGGGCCTTTTCATCGGCCAACATTTTTTTGATGCGCTCGATCAATCCTTCTGACTCAGTTTTAAGCAGCCTACCAAGATCTTGGACCAAGCGGTCATTTGCCTGCAACAAAGCCAAAGCCACATCACCGGTAACCGCCTCTATTCGACGCACACCAGCGGCCACACCTGTTTCCGACACAATTTTGAAGGCAAATATCTGGCCAGTTCGTGAAACGTGAGTCCCACCACAAAGCTCGATGGAATCACCCATTGAAACCATCCGGACCTCGTCACCGTACTTGTCACCAAAAAAGTGCAGGGCACCTCGTTCCACAGCCTGATCAAAGGCCAAAACATCCGTTACAACAGGCTCATCCGCCAAAATATCCTTGGTGACTTTGGCCTCAATTTTGGCGATTTCTTCATCTGTAACAGGCCCAGTATGCTGAAAGTCAAAACGCAGCCTATCAGGTGCAACCAAAGAGCCGCGCTGACGCACATGTGCCCCCAACACCTCGCGAAGAGCCTTGTGTAAAAGGTGGGTAGCGCTGTGATTACGCCTAGTTTTCAGCCTGACATTGTCCACCACAAGCGTCACCTGGTCGCCAACAGCAAGCTTTTCACCGGTGACTGTCCCTAGATGAACGATGACATCTTCCCTTGGACGCTTGGTGTCGGTCACCTGCAAGCCACCAACGGGACCTGTGATGACACCCTTGTCGCCAATCTGACCGCCAGATTCGCCATAAAAGGGAGTTGCCTGAACCAAAACAGCGGCCTCAGTCCCTGCCTTGACCTCTTGGACAGGTGTGCCATCCACAAAAATGGCTGATACCTTGGACTCTATTGGCTTTGTTGCCGACTCGACAGCTGAATAACCAACAAATTCGGACTTAAGCCCATTTTCTGAGCAGTAATCAAGCACTCCAGCCAAATCCTCTGTGTGGGTCTTCCAAGAGGCTCGGCCTCGCGCCCGCTGCTCCTCCATTTTTGCCAAAAAGCCGTCATGATCCACAAAAAGCCCATGTTCCTCGGCGATTACAGCGGTCAGGTCCACTGGAAATCCATGGGTATCGTACAGCGTAAATACGGTTTCTCCGTCAAGCAGGCCTTTGGCAGCGGCAATCGCCGATTCCAGCAGTTCCATTCCTGAAGAAAGAGTGCGCAAGAAGCGGTCCTCTTCCTGCCCGGCAATTTTCTCGATGATTGGGGCCGCCTTTTCAAGCTCCTGCCAAGCAACCCCCATTGTTGGGGCCACTTCCAAACAGACCTCGGTAAAAAACGGCTGTCGCAGTCCCAATTTGTGGCCAAAGCGAAGCGCACGCCGCATCAAACGCCTTAACACATAACCACGCCCTTCATTTTCAGGATACACACCATCACAAATCAAAAACGCGGTGGCCCTGGCGTGATCAGCTATGACCCTAAGAGCAGTGTCAGTTTCCAGGTCTTTACCAAACTCAACCCCAGCTATCTCAGCGGTTTTATTGATCAAAGGCATGAACAGGTCAGTATCGTAGTTGGTGCGCACACCTTGAAGCACAGAGGCGATTCTTTCAAGCCCCATCCCAGTATCAATTGAGGGGGCTGGCAAAGGCGTCAGCTTACCTGCGGCATCGCGGTCATACTGCATGAAAACCAGGTTCCACAGCTCCATGAAGCGGTCACCTTGGTCGTGCATGGAGGTACCTTTAAAGCTGGGCCCCCTGTCTATGTGGATTTCACTGCATGGACCACATGGACCTGTGTCTCCCATTGACCAAAAGTTGCTTGGGTCATCGATTATCCGATCGGCCGCCACCCCAACTTGGTCGATCCAAATTCGCCTAGCCTCGTCGTCCTCTGGATGCACGGTAATCCAAAGGTCGTTGGGGTCCAGTCCATATCCTTCGGTCAGCAGTTCCCAAGCCCAAGCACAAGCATCCGCCTTGAAGTAATCTCCAAAGCTGAAATTGCCAAGCATTTCAAAAAAAGTATGATGGCGTGGCGTCCTGCCTACTTCATCAAGATCATTATGTTTACCGCTGACCCTCAAACATTTTTGAGAGGAAGCAGCCCTAACATAGCCAAGATCGCGATGACCAGTAAAAACGTCCTTAAACTGGACCATTCCAGCATTGACAAACAACAAAGTCGGATCGGCTGGTGGCAGCAGCGAATGGCTTGCAACCACGCGATGACCCTTTGATGCAAAAAAATCCAGAAACCGCCTACGAATATCTGCTGATTTCACTTGGGTTCTCCTCAAAACTTGGGCGCCTAAAATTGGACCGCGCTGGTACCAAAGGCCTACACCCCGCAGGCACGTTGAAAGACGTTTTGGACGCCCTATTTGCTAACGATAGCACGAGCGGCGATCCCGTATTTTTCCAAAACGCCGTTTTCCACTTGGGCCAACAATTCAGGTTTTTCTGAAAGGGTCGCCATGGACTGTTCACGTCCTTGACCAAGTCGCTCACCGTTAAAGCTAAACCAGGAACCGGCCTTGTCTACCACACCAGCTTGTGAGGCCAAGTCGATAAGCTCACCAAGGCGGTTGATGCCCTGGCCATAAATCAAGTCAAACTCGGCCTCCTTAAAGGGCGGCGCCATTTTGTTCTTTACAACCTTGACTCTGGTCCTGACACCGCTGGAAGAGCCGTCGCCCTCCTTTATGGCTTGGCCACGGCGCACCTCAAGGCGAACGCTGGAATAAAACTTCAGCGCGTTTCCACCAGTTGTAGTTTCAGGGTTGCCGTACATGACACCGATTTTCATGCGGATTTGATTGATGAAAACCATGCATGTTTTTGATTTCGACAAAACGCCAGCAAGCTTGCGCAGCGCCTGTGACATCAGCCTTGCCTGAAGTCCCACGTGGCTGTCGCCCATATCGCCTTCAAGCTCAGCCTTGGGAACAAGCGCTGCGACCGAGTCGACAACTACGATATCCACGGCGTTTGTGCGAACCAAGGTCTCGGCAATCTCAAGTGCTTGCTCGCCAGTGTCCGGCTGGGCAAGCAAAAGGTCATCAATCGACACCCCAAGCTTCCTGGCGTAATTCACGTCCAGTGCGTGCTCGGCATCGATAAAAACCGCAAGGCCACCGGCCTTTTGAGCCTCGGCAATGGCCAAAAGCGCCAAAGTCGTCTTACCCGACGATTCCTGCCCATAGATTTCCACTACCCTGCCCTTTGGATAGCCACCAATTCCCAAGGCAGTATCGAGGGTTAACGAACCGGTAGGGATCACGCCAATATCGGCGACAACAGATTCGCCCTCTTTTAGGCGCATGATGCTGCCTTTACCGAACTGGCGTTCGATTGTTTGTACTGCAACAGCTATATTTCGTTCGCGATCATCAGTAGCGGCACTTTTAGTTTCCTTAGCCATTAAAACACCTCCAAAGACGCGCTAAATCTATCAGACGAATGTGACATGAGCAAGAAGGAGAGCCCCAAAATCACCGTTACCTATAGCCATACCTGCGCAACGGTAAGCAACGGTATCTTTCAAGAATCCAGGTGTTATCTTCCGGACCTGGAAACCCACCTGCGACGCACAAATCGTACACCAGCCATCCAGCCAAAGGCGTATTATGTTGCTGCTTCAGTAATCCCTCGATTTCATGCCATCTATCCTTGCCAACCCAAGCAATTGGCAAGTACAAAGGCGGTGTAATGACGCCCTTGCAACCAACATCCTCAAACGCTTTTACTAGGGTGGCAACTATCGCTGGTAAATCGCCATTGTGAGTGCTTAGCTGCGAGCTGACCAGCCCATTGTGATCCATGGTCAACGGCCCAAGCTGCACCCCAAATTCAACCACTTCCTTGGCTGCCAAATTCAGCGCCATCGCCGCAATATCCAGGTCCTGGATGTCCCCCCCTGAACGGACAGCCAAAGGCACCATGTAGCTTTCAGGAGGAAAAAAGCTAATACCAGTATCCTCGCCAGAATCTTCAACAAAGACCCGCCTAGCAGCATCAAGCACCACGTTAGTCATCGACAATGGCGGCTCTATAACAATCCCAACACAACCCGACATGTTTTCTCCATTGTTAACGCCCAGGCATCCTCAAGGTCTCCCTACGAATGATATCCAAAGCGTACACAGCGGCATAATGGCGATTTTCCTCGCGATTGCCCGAAAAGCGAAACTCCCTGGCCCCATTTCCCGCTGCGTCTTCCCAGCCAATCCAAACTGTACCAACCGGCTTTTCATCGCTACCACCTGTTGGGCCAGCTATTCCAGAGATGGAAACAGCCAAATCCGTCCCAGTTAAACGCCTAATCCCAGAGGCCATGGAGCGCACGACCTCTTCAGAAACGGCCCCGTACTTGTCAATCATGGCCGTGGGCACGCCCAAAATGGTGCTTTTGACGTCGTTTGAATATGCAACGACCCCTCCCTTAAAACAGGCCGAAACACCTGGCACTGAGCTTATCATTTGAGCCAGCAGCCCACCAGTGCATGATTCAGCAACCGAAACGGTCAGCCCAGATGCTATCAAAAGGCCCGTGGCGACTTCTGCAAGGCTCATATTTCCCACGGCGAAAACGCTGTCTCCATAGCGTTCTATCATAGCCTGCACCTGCTCGGGTCGTGGACACTTGACGTGCACCTCCGGAGGCTGATCCCACGAAATGACCTCCGCAGGTTTTTTAGACAAAGTCTTGGCAAACGCTGCAACGTCTGACAGGTCAGGGCCAAGCATCCTTAACACAACCGGTTTTGTTGTCTTTTCATCCACCATGATGAACAATCCTTGTGGCTGGAACTTCCTAAAATCACCGCCATAATTGCAAGCCAGTCTTAGATGTCAACTGGGCACTTGCAACACCTAGCACACCCCACGACTGCATATTTTCATCCAAAGCCGAAAATCTTTGTGAACTAATCCAGATAGTCCCTGATAATGATTGGAGGATTGGTCTCCACAATGGCCCCTGAAGGACAAGCAAACGTGGCTAACTCCCACAGGTCGTTGTGAGATAGCTGGTGTGCAATTGTAGCCCCACCACCAAGGCCATCCCAGATCCGGACTACCGCCTCAATTCGCCCAAATTCGTGGTCGTTGTAAACATGAACTCCAAGTCTATAGACCGTGTTTCCTTTGCAATACATCCCAAGCTTAATGATTTCACTTTGGGTGCCATCTTCCGAAAACTGAAGCATCTCTACTGTGTCATCGATGCTTGGATCAGACACACCCCACCCTGATTTCAAAGGCCACTGGTTACCCCAGTAACAATCCCAAGTAGTATCAAACCAGCCATCAGCGTTGGCTCGTGGGTGCAGCAAATGCAAATCGGCGTCAGGACCGTCGCCGGGGACGGCCACTCCTAACACTGGGCGCCAAGACAAGGCAATCATTGCCTTATTGGTTGGAATCGCGGTAAATTTCCTGATGGCACTTGAACATGAGCCATGCCCGTCAGTGTCATCAACTGTCAAAAGGACCTCGTATTGACCAGGACCACCCAATGGCAGCATCACCTCGGGCACATCAGGAAACGGTAAAACCACCGCAGGTCCATTGTCTGGCCCGTTAACCACCCAAGTCCATGAATCGACTTGGGAAAACGGCGACATAGAACCAAGTGCGGAAAGGCGAACGATATCACCAACAAACAGGTCTCCTTCAAGATCGGCTTCAATCACTGGGACGGCGCAAGGCCTGTCAATCGCAGCACCTGAAATTGGCAGGTACGCACCCCCATTAAAGCCACTAGATGTGATGGCCAAAAGCTCACGCAGCCCAATTGGGCGCCCGTCCCTACCAACGTCTGAGGGCTCAGTTGGAGCGTATCGCAACACGAAATGTTCACGCCCGCCCGAGCTGATGACTACTGGGTTTGCAGTGGTTGGGGCCGCCTGACCTGGAAAGTCTTTAAAATCTAGGGACAATCCCACATCACCTGCATCTTCAGTCAAAGAAATATCGGTAATTTGTAAAGGCAAAGCCCCACACGATTCAATTTTGATTGGCAAGTCAATCACGGCACCAACGCTGACCAGTCTGAAATCAATCTGCTCTGGATTTACCCTTATGCAAGCCCTGTTTCTGTTTCCAATCACGAAGATTTTGATTCCGTCCGGATACTTGGGGTCTGAAGAATAGATCTCTAGCTCGGCATCCATTGAAGCATCTGCCGTAGGTGTGAATCTAAGCGTAAATTCCATGGTCTCGCCAGGGGGAATCACAATTGGCTTCTTCAAAGTGTAATCCCTTGTATTACCTGTGATTTTCGGCTCTTCTTCGATTTGCAAGGCAACCTGTAAAGAGCCACTTATCTTGAACCTGTTGACCTGTAAATCGACTTCCAACGAGTTGTTTTTAATAAAAAATCTGGCATTGCCATACTTGCCATTTTGCACAAAGCCAAAGTCAATCAGGGCTGGATTTACAACCATCTCGGCAGCAGGTCCAACTGGTCCACCATCGTCGTCTTCCCCCAAATCATCGGTTATGGCGCCGTCATCTGGCACTGGGGTATCAGGATCTACGCTTGTATCGGAGTCAGCAGTTTCTGCAGTGTTATCACCAGGTTCAATCAAGTCCAGCGAATCTTTGTCGTCAACAACATCCTCGGCACCTTGGTCACGCCCCCAGTCAGGCCTGCCTAAATCCAATCCAGACAAGTCAGTAATCGCGCCTTCTGGGATATAGTAAACGTCTGAAACTTCATTATTTGCAGTACAACCAAGCAAGAACACAAGGGCTAAGTATCTAAACTTCATGCCTCCTCCGGAAATCAGACGCCCAGGAATTATAACAACATGCTCCTTAAATCACAGTTTGTCAGCCAAATAGTGATCACTTGTAAAGACAAGCACCTTTCCCTATCGAAGTTAATGGGGGTTTTGTAACCAAGCTTTTTTCATTGAATCTTATGAATTCTAGGGCTAGCCAAATGGAAATGTTGAGGCTGTCAGGCCTGGATCTAAGCCCAAAATCGCCACCTAATTGATCCCAAAATCCGCGCCGATTTGATGCCAAGGACTAGAATTAAACGCCTTTTTACGTCACAATCAACAATCATTATAGCCTTTGCATTGAAGGCGGAAACGTAGTTTTGAAAGTCTTTGGGAGGTAGCTATGGCAACTGCAGCGGTGATCTTGGCAGCAGGACGTGGGACAAGGGCCCAGACAACCAGTCCCAAGCAATATACCGACCTTGATGGATATCCCGTAATAATCAGGACGCTACATGCCTTTATAAAAAGCCCTGATATTGACGCCATCGTGGTTGTGGCACCGGCTGATGGCGTGGACCGGACCAAAATCCTTCTTGCGGAGCACCAAATAAAGGGGACTGTCGATGTGGTCCCAGGTGGCACTACCCGCCAGTCGTCTTCCTTTTCTGGCATCGAGCGCGTCGCCTTTTTGGGTAGGTACGACACCGTCCTTATCCATGACGCAGTCAGACCCCTGATTCAGCCGGCGCTAATTTCAGCGGTCATCAAGGCCATCCCAGCCACCGGCGCCGCGGTTGCCGCGATCCCGGTTACAGACACGATGATGACGGGGGAAAATGGCAGCATCAGCGGTATCGTTGAACGCAAGGGGCTTTACCATATTCAAACGCCTCAGGGATTTGACCTTGCGGCAATCAGAGTGGCTCATCGAAATGCCATGATTAACGGTGAAATTGATGCCACCGATGATGTTCAGCTGGCGGTATCAAACGGCATGAAGGTCACTATTGTGCCTGGGGATCCAACGAATATAAAAATCACACACAACATGGATTTGACCGTGGCCCACGCTTTACTGCAGCCCAAGATTTATGATTGATGTTCCAAATTCTGGAGCTGGCTTTCGACATAATGGCAATTAAAAAGCGAATTCTACTTTATGCAATCCAGCATGGCCTCGATGGTCGGCTTTGATGCCGTAGCATCAGGGGGAAAACCAGCGTCAGTCATAGCCTGCTTGGTGACTGCCCCAATCGCGACTGTCTGACAATCCCTTAGCCATTCCTTGAAAGGCTGGCCAAGAATCGCCATCAAGCCATTAAATGCAGAAGGGCTCATAAACAAAGCGATTTCAGGCGCTTTTTGGGCCAGCAGCGTTGAAATGGCTTCCTGGCTTGGGCTTGCAAAACTGGTCGTGTAGCCGACCACAAAATCCACCTGCACGCCGGCGTCGCGAAGGCCATCTATCAAGACATCGCGCCCCACTTCAGCGCGAATTACCAAGGCTCGTTTATGACTTGGATCCTGGTCGGTCAAAAGGGTCAGCATCAAAGCAAGCATGCCATCTGCATCTTGGCGGGCTGGGAAAATGGGATTGTCCACCCCAATTTCTTCAAGCGCCTGCGCAGTTCCTTCACCAACGGCCAAAAACCTAGGCCCATCTATATTGGTGCCTGTTATATGGGCGCCTGTTACAGCAAGCGCCGCTTTCAAGGCCGCGACCCCATTTTTAGAAGACACAGCCACCCAGTCATAAAGAGCCAGATTTTTAACCGCGTCATGTAAAGGCTTAGGGTCCTTTGGGGGGGCTATTTCGATGGTTGGAAAGATGACTGGAATGCCACCACGGGCCGCAACTGCGTCAGCCAAGGCTTTGGCTTTTTCAGCCTCCCTGGTGATCAAAACTCGACGCCCATTTAGGTGTGCGGCCATGAGGCCTCCAAGTCATGCAGTCAGTTCCCGCAGTATTTCAGCGCCACCACAGTCAAGCAGGGCGTTTGCCAAGGCAATTCCAAGGGTTTCTGGCGCAGTTAGCGAACCGACCATTTTTTCTTTATGGATTTGCGACCCATCTGGATGGCCAACCATGCCAACCATGTGGATTTTAGAGTTTTTTATTTCAGCATAGGCCCCAAGCGGGACTTGGCAGCCACCACCCATGGTTGCCAAAAAGGCGCGTTCAGCCCTCATTGCCAAACGAGTCGAGGCGTGCTCCAAATTAAGCAAGAGGTCCTTGATTTCTTGGTCATCCTCGCGACATTCAACCACCACGATGCCTTGACCAACCGCAGGGACAAAATCAGGTGCCACCAAAAGCTCGGTTATCCTGTCTTCAAGGCCCAGGCGATTTAGGCCAGCTGCAGCAAGCACAATTGCATCAAAGCCCTCTGAATTTAGCTTGCGCAGGCGCGTTTCCACGTTGCCTCGCAAGCTTAGGATTTCCAGATCAGGGCGAATGGCCTTAAGCTGACAGGCACGTCGCAGGCTTGAAGTGCCGACTTTGGCACCATCAGGCAGGTCCCTTAACGAGGCGTACTTTTCTGAGACAAGCGCATCAAACGGGGTCTCGCGCACAAGGCAGGCACCAAGCATCAAGCCCTGTGGCAACTCGGCTGGCACATCCTTTAAGCTGTGCACCGCGATATCTGCCCTCTTATCCAGCAGCGCCTCTTCAATTTCCTTAACAAATAAGCCCTTACCACCGACTTTGGCCAAAGGGACGTCCAGAATTTTGTCACCTTTGGTTTGGATGATTATCAAGTCGGTTTGCAGACCTTCGTTGGCCGCCATCAAGCCGTCACGCACCATTTCAGTCTGGGCCAGCGCCAAGCGACTGCCTCGGGATGCAAGAATCACTTTCTTCATTGGTTGTCGTCTCCATCGTTTGGTTGGGCGTGGGGTGCGGCTTGGGGCGCGGCGGGGGGCGCGGCGTCATGGGGCGCGGCATCAAAATACGCCAAGGCATCGTCATGTGGGCTGTCCGAGCCTTGCAGGTGAAACAACCGCCTGGCAGCATCCGCAAGCTGGTTCACATCCCCATCCTGGGCGGCCTTTTGCAAGGTGGCCAACGGGTCAGCCATCAACTTGTTGACAAGCGAATTAGCCAACGCTTCCACAACCTTACGCTGGGCATCAGTCAAATCACCAAGCTCCATAAGCGCACGCTGGGTTTCACGCTGACGCAAATCAGCCACCCTTTTACCAAGTTGAGACACCAACGGCTGAATCTCCAGCTTCTTCAAGTACCGATCTACCCCCTGAACTTCCCGCTCGATTACCGCGTCAGCCAAGCGCACGTCCTGAGCCCGTTGTTGCAGGTGCTCAGTAATAATCTGGTTAAAATCATCAATGTTATACAGGTAAATACCCTCTAAATCCGCGGCCTTAGGATCAAGCACCCTAGGTACTGCAATATCAACCATAAACATGGGGCGATAGCGCCGTTTAGACATCAAAGCCCTTAACCCTGCTCTATCAATGATAAATCCAGGATATGCAACCGAGGCAATCACCACGTCGGCCTCAATCAACAGCGACTGCAGGTTTTCCAGCGACACGCCGCTCCAACCAAATTGTTCTGCCACGGCCATAGCCCTTTCAACGGTCCTATTGGCCACGACGACTTTTTGCGCCCCAGCAGCGGCCAACGTTTTGGCGACCGCCTCAGCCATCTTGCCGGCGCCCAGCAACAAAACGGTGCATTTGGCCAAATCGCCAAACACTTTGCGAGCCAGATCCACAGCTATCGAGCCGACCGAGACCTGCCCAGTGCCCACCCCTGTGGAAGAACGCACCTCTTTTGCCACCTTGAAGGCGCGCTCAAAAAAGCGCCCAAGCACAGGACCAACTGTTCCAGCATCAGCCGCGATCCTGTATGCACTTTTGGTCTGGCCCAAGATCTGGGGCTCCCCAAGAACCAGCGAATCTAGCGAGGCGGCCACCCTGAAAAGGTGCCTAATAGTGGCTATACCTTCCAAGGTGTACAGATGGGGCATAATTTCGTTTGAATTCACACCCTTGGCCATTGCCAGCGACTCGACAATCTTGGATCTGGTTTCCTGATGGCCAGTTTCGCCGCTACTAACGCCGTAAACTTCCACGCGATTACAAGTTGACAACAGGACGGCTTCCTGGACGCCTCTGGCTTTTAAATCTTCAAGTACTGCGCGGGCTTGCTCGTCATCGAAGGCGTAAAGTTCCCTGACTGCCACCGAGGCCGTCTTGTGGGACAATCCAACTAGCGTTATGGCAGGCACCGCCATCTAGCTAAGCCTCCGCAGCGCATACATTACCAAGATGGGCAATGTTGAAATGAAGCCAAAAATGGTCAGGGCCGCGGCCTTGCGCCCTCGCCAGCCTGAAACCGCATACAACACCATCAGCACCGCGTACAACAGCCACACAAGCGCACCCAGCACGTACTCTGGGATGAGCACGCCTTCAGGGCGCCCCCAATAAGCCCAGATCACCCCAAGCACTATCCCAAGGGTGTAAAACGGAAATCCAATGCGCACGGCGGTGAACGTAACCTTCTCCAAGGTCGATATGGGCGGCAGCGGTGGCCAGCCACGCCCAAGCTTTTCACGCATGCGATGGTCAACCACCAGCATCAGGGAAGAGGCCACAAACGCCACCGCAAAACAGGAAAAACCAATGGCAGCTGTGACTATATGCACAGGGGTCACAAAGCGGAAAAATTCAAGATGTGCTGGAGTTACAGGCAGGCCAGCGTTGTTTAACAATGTCCCAACAAACATGGTCGCGATTGGCGCCAAAAAAGCGCCGGCAAGAGGCATCTTTTTAAAGAGGCTGACAACCAAAAAGGCCACCACGACCACAAAAACAGCCAAGTTAAGGATGCCATAAGCAGATTTGATTGGAGGCGGCGCCCCACTGACATGATGCCAACCTATGGCCCCCAAGTGCACAAACGCCGCCACTGCAAGGGTGGGCGCGGCAAACACCAAGGCGCGAGGCCGCAGGCCAGACAGGTACAACATATAAAAAACGGTAGACAGCGCATAAAAGGCCAGTGCAATTGTCATTGGAGCTGAGTGCACGTTAAACCCCTAGTCGGCGTAATCACGCCAGGACGGCGCATAGAATAGCAGATTGATTTGGTTTGGGTTCCTTGAACCATCCGGCTGAACCTAGCGTTTTTTGGTGTGCTTTGTCGCCTGTTTGCGATCAGAATCCGCCTTTAACTCTTGGCATTTTTTACACAATCCAAAAATTTCAACGCGATGTTGATTAACCAAGAATTCGTGTTCAAGGGCGATTTTCGTCAGGATTTCGTCTAATTCCGGAGCCACGAACTCTATAATTGCACCACACCCAGAACACACCAAGTGGTAATGGTTTTTATCGTCGTCGTAAGCCTCGTACCTGGTAAAGCCTTCACCAAAATCCCTTAGGATAGCAAGCCCGGCCTCGACCAGCAATCGCATCGTACGATAAACAGTCGCATCACCAATTCCGGGATACTTTTTGCGGACTTGGCTAATAACCATCTCGATCCCGGGGTGCCCCTTCATCGAGAAAAACACCTCAGCCACGGCCATCCTTGGGCGAGTCACCAAGCGCCCCTGGCTTTGGATATATTCTGTCAAGCGCCGACGCCATTCTGGAGTGTTTTTAGCCTGCTTCATATCTTCAGCCTTTTCGACATTCAAACCTATCTGAAAAGTTACCAAAAGCCAAAGAATCGGGCAAGTATTGTTGGGCGACCAAAAGGACCACCTTAAGCGCAAGTGACGCACCAAAGAGGCGAAATTTCCTGCCAAAGTTCGGGAACATAAGCGCGTTTGGAAAATGCGCATTCGTTGACATTCCTGGGGTGGATATCTACACTGCCTTACCTTTGGTTTTTTGATAAGAAGTTAGAATGGCAAAGAAAATTAAATCGGTTTTGTTTTTTTGGCTGGCTTTGGGGGTTGCGTTTGGGGCGAACGCCCAGGAAGCAAGCAAGCTTACCCCTCTTGGCGAGGCACAATTGCAGATCCTAGCGGATCTAAAGGGAGATCCCGAGCCTGAAAAGCGACACACCATAAAAAAGGAGTATGAAGGGCAGCACTTTTTGACTTGTGATGAGCTGAATCTTCAACTTTTTAAGCCGGCCATTGATGGAATTGGTGGCGCTTACGCTGGCGTTGGCACTGATCAGTCTTACATTTTAATGGGTTGGGCCAAATCTGAGCTTGGTTTTTTGTTCGATTATGACCCCTTGGTCATTCGCGTACACGAGCTCTACAAGGTGTTTTTTACCAAGGCCGAGACGTACCAAGAGTTCGTGAGGCTATGGTCAAAGGAGTCTGAAAAGGCCAGTAAGGAGCTGATTTCGGGCGAGATACAGGACGACCCCAAAGGGGCTGTATCGCTGTTTCACAGAAACAGGGCAAAGATTTACAGGCGCTTACAGCAATCGATTCGACTGATGAAAAAGGCCAATGTCGCTTTTTACTTGAATGACCAGGAAATCTACGACCACATCAGGACCATGATAATTACTGGCAGGGTCGTGGCGATTCAAGCAAATCTGCTGGACAGCGTCGGATTGAAGGAAATAGGCAAGGCTGCAGCTAAAATCGAGATTCCAATTCGGGTCCTGTATTTGTCCAATGTTGAAGACTACTGGGCTTACTCGACGCAGTACGTACAAAACCTGTTAAGCCTGCATTATGACAGCAATTCCCTGTTGTTACGAACAGTTGCCGCCAAACCCTCCAATGGTGATTATCGCTATGTCTTGCAAAGCCACGCTAATTTCAAGCTCTGGGCAGAATCTGGAAAGGTAAAGCGCACCAAGAATATGTTCCCAAGAAGGGCCATTCGCCATCCAGACCAAGTACAGTTGATCACGATAGAGAACGAGCCCTAATGATTGGTGGTGGGAGATACAGATGAAATTGCTTCGACCATTGCTGATACCTTTCATGGTGTTAAGCCTGATGGCGATTTCCGCTGTGGCACAGGATGGTGTGGTGCCAGACGGTGTGGTGCCGGATGGTGAGTTTGACGACGGGCCACAGGAGGCCGAGTTTGACGATGAGGCCCCAGAGGCTGAAGTTGAGGAGGCGGCGGTGGGCACGGAAGGTGCGGAGGGCCCGGAAGTTGATGAAGCGGCCATTGACACGGAATTTGACGACACAGCAGCAGACACTGAAGCTTCACCCGCGTCCCAAGACAGCCAAGTTGACGACGCACCACGAGGTATTGGCGTTGAAAAGGCACCACAAGACGCTTGGGTTGACGACGCCTCACCAGTCATCGAGGCTGACGACTGCGAATGTTCATACCGCTTACACAACTGGAACAGCAGAAAAAGGCGAGCGGAGGCGGCCCCCCTGGTACGCAAGCCATGTTCCCAGATCCAGGCTGACGAACGAGACCCCTTAGAACCGCGTTGTTCCGTATGCAGGAAGGATCAGGTCACCATTGACCCTGCACAGCTAGGCATCCCAGGAGTAAAACCCTTTCAAATCTGCCATGTATATCGCGAGCAGGTTGAAGACGCATTACGAGCCATCGTCGAATCAGGCGAATTCGAGATAAAGCAAATCGTAGGATACCGCCCCGGCCGCACCAGAGGCCCCATTGTCAACGGCTACCGCACCCTTTTAAGCAATCATTCATTTGGCACTGCCATTGACATCAACGCCAACCGCAACGGCTTATACACCAACTGCCCACCAGGCCAGCTTGAAAGGCCAGGACAGGGCACCTGCAAGCTTGGCATTGGCGGCAGATGGAACCCCACAGCCGCACCAACACAAACCATCACCAAGGACAGCATTGTTTATCGCGAATTCACAAAGTTTTGGAAATGGGGCGGAGAAATCCCAGGCACAACAAGGGATTTAATGCATTTCTCCATATCCGGTTATTAGAGCGGGAAACGGGACTCGAACCCGCGACCTACAGCTTGGGAAGCTGTCACTCTACCAACTGAGTTATTCCCGCAACGGGCCGCCAAATCTACCGCCGTCCCCACCCAATGTCAAGATGTTTGGGGTTGGGGCAAGCAGCAATTCACGCTCTTATTGTTTTGGTACACTCAACTCAACACTTATGTCACACCCTTGGTGTATGGTTAGGATCATGTTGTCCCAAACACGAGGTTCAACGTGGAACAACTGACCGATTTAAAAGCTATCTTGCATTCCAAGCGAGCCAATATCTATTACTTGGAGTATTGTCGGATTCTACAAAAGGATGGCCGGGTACTTTATCTGACTGGAGAAGACAAACAAAACAGCTACTACAACATACCTGTTGCTAATACAACGTGTCTGCTGCTTGGCACTGGGACATCCATTACTCAGGCGGCCATGCGGATGCTTGCCCAAGCAGGGGTCATGGTTGGATTTTGTGGCGGCGGGGCCACTCCCCTATTGATGGCTACAGAGATTGAATGGCTTAGCCCACAAAGCGAGTATCGCCCAACAGAGTACGTGCAAGGATGGCTCGGCTTTTGGTTTGATGACGCTAAGCGACTTGCGGTGGCTAAAGAGTTCCAACTGGCGCGTTTAAACTATTTATGTAAAACCTGGACTAATGATCGCGACCTTAAGCAAGAAGGTTTTGATGCCACTGACCCGTTGATACGAGACTTAGTTGAAGATTTTTCTGGCAAAATCACTAGGGCAATCAGCGTCACAATGCTCCTACAACTAGAAGCTGAAGTGACAAAAAAGCTGTACAAGTTTGCCGCACAAAATACGAATTTTCCCGATTTTAATAGGGATCGAGACGCAGAAGATAAAGCTAACGATTTTTTAAATCATGGAAATTATTTGGCTTATGGATTGGCAGCGACTACCTTGTGGGTTTTAGGCATACCACATGGCTTTGCGGTTATGCATGGCAAAACACGAAGGGGAGCTTTAGTATTTGATGTTGCGGACTTAATCAAAGACACGCTAGTTTTACCTTGGGCCTTTATTGCGGCTAAAGAACGAGCAACAGAACAAGAATTTCGGCAACAATGTTTACAAGCGTTTACGGATCACAAAGCATTGGACTTCATGTTTAACGTGGTCAAACACGTATCACAATTACACACTAGTTTATGATAGGAGGAGACTGGCCCATGATGGTCATCTTTGTCTCGCAGTGTGAAAAAAAGGCGCTTGCTAGGACACGCCGTGTTCTTGATGCGTTCGCAGATCGCATTGGTGACAACACGTGGCAAACGGTAATAACTGCAGAGGGTTTACAAGCGGTTCGAAAATTGTTACGCAAAACTGCCAGCAAAAGTACTGCTGTCAGCTGCCACTGGATTCGACACCGTTCCCGCAGCGATTTGCTATGGATAGTGGGTAACAGAAAAAAGTTTAACGAACGAGGACTTGTGCCAGTTAATTACACGGAAAGTGAAATGAACCATTTTATGGATAAGGAAAAATGGCAAAGCCTTCCAATAATGAAACACGCCGTAGTACTGGCGGGTCTTTTTCACGATTTTGGAAAGGCGAATCAACTGTTTCAAAACAAGCTAAATGGACAAAGTAAACAGATTTTTGAACCAGTCAGGCATGAGTGGGTATCGCTAAGAATCTTTGAAGCATTTGTGGGAGACAAAACGGATGAAGAGTGGCTTGCCGCTTTGGCCAAGGTTGCGGAAAATCATTCCGATGAGCTTTTTGAGGATGGACTAAGTAAGAGGAAACAAAATCCGCTAGCAAAACTACCCCCTTTCGCCCAATTAGTCGGGTGGTTGATAGTAAGTCATCATAAAATGCCGGTTGTCCCAGATTGGAAAAAAGAGCTGACACAGGAAACAGAACCGAGGGGCCTTTGTGGAAAAAGCCCCTTAGAAGCTTGGTTTGAACGCGAACTACAGGTAGAATGGAACTCATACAACTTCAGGGAAAAAGAAGAACGTTATGAGGACAACTGGAGATTTCATGACGATGGGTTGCCATACAAAAGTTTTAAGTGGCGCTTAAGAGCTATGAAGGCTGCTGATCAGGCTTTATCTGGCATTAGACAGATTGCAGGAAAAAATCTGTTACATGATGAACTGTTTACAACTCATTTAGCTAGAATGGCATTAATGCTTGCTGATCACAACTATTCCGCCAAAGAGGAAACAACAGAAGAGTGGCAGGCACCAAACTATGAAGTCTATGCCAACACCTCCAAAGAAAGTCGTAAGCCAAAACAAAAACTTGACGAGCACCTAATTGGAGTATCTAGGACCGCAAAGGAAATCGTTGATGCGTTACCCTTGTTAAGAACCAGTTTACCTGCTCTGACTGACAACGACTTTTTACAAAAAACTAGAGAAGAACACCCAAGATTTCAGTGGCAAGTAGATGCGCAGAAGAAGGCCAAAAGTCTTAGCGAATCGAGTGTTAGACAAGGCTTTTTTGGAATTAATATGGCGTCCACAGGAAAAGGGAAAACGCTGGCCAATGCAAAAATAATGTATGCCCTAGCAGATCAAGAACAAGACTGCCGGTTCACAGTAGCCCTTGGTCTCAGGACTCTAACTTTACAAACCGGCAGGGAATATCGAAGGGAACTGAGGCTTAGTGACGAACAATTAGCAATCGCAGTTGGAGGATCGGCATCAAAGACATTATTCGAGAATGAACAAGCAAAAAAAGATGCTCAACATGACACCGGAAGTGAATCCTCAGATGACTTTCTAGCCCCGGATTTGACACTGGACTTTCAACAAGAAGCAGGTGTGGACCATAGCTTGTATAGCTGGACAAAAACAGACAACCGCATTGAAAAGCTTTTACAGGCCCCTGTTTTGGTGTGCACAATTGACCACCTCATTCCTGCCACTGATGGCACCAAGGGTGGCAAACAAATTGGCCCAATGTTACGACTTTTAACGTCAGATTTAGTAATAGATGAGCCTGATGACTTTGGTCTGGAGGATTTGCCGGCACTTTGTCGACTAGTTCATTGGGCCGGAATGCTGGGCTGCCGGGTTTTGCTGTCCACTGCTACCATGCCACCAGACTTGGCCTTAGCTACTTTTGAAGCTTACCAAGCTGGTTGGTCTGAATATGCCAAAGTTAACATCTCCAATCCGAATTCCATCATTAACTGCGCTTGGTTCGATGAACGCAAGGATACAGGGGCAGTAACCAAAGAAATTGCTAATCGCAAGGAATTCGAGGAAGCGCATAGGGGATACGTTGAAAAGCGCGTAAAGTATTTAGACAGCAATTCATCTGCCACCAAGCACAAAGGGAACCTACTAGAAAATGTTTCGGCTGAAGAAAATATTTATAAGGGATTCGCAGAGACAATTCTTAAAGGAGCACTTGACTTACATGAACACAATCACGTTGAGGTTGATTCCAAACGGGTTTCCATTGGCCTTGTCAGGATGGCAAACATAAACCCATTAGTAGCGGTAGCCAAAGAATTAATAAAGCTGGAGCTGCCAACAAACTATCACTTGCATTTATGCGTTTACCACAGTCGTTATCCTTTGGCGGTACGCTCTCATCTCGAAAACAAACTTGATTCTTACCTCAATCGTAAAGGCGCATGGCCACCTGCTGAACTAGGACAAAAACTCTACGAGTTGCCTTCTAATAATCACATAATTGTCGTACTTGCTTCACCTGTAGCTGAAGTGGGTCGAGATCATGACTATGATTGGGCAATTATTGAACCAAGTTCGATGCGCTCGATCATTCAAATCGCAGGACGCGTGTTAAGACACCGCAACAAGCAACCAAGTAGCAATAATATTTTATTGATCAATCAAAACATCAAGCAATTAAAGGGCAAAGCCCCATGTTTCGTAAAACCTGGTTTTGAGGCCCAAGATCTGAAGCTGGAAAAACATCAGTTAAATGAGGTCTTGCTAGATGAGCAATATAGTGACATAAGTGCTAAACCACGAGTCATAAAATCTAATCTTGATTGGCAACACAACTTAGTCGCTTTGGAACATCACGCTTTGCAGAGACGTTTGTTTGATAACCCCGACGCAGCAAAACTTTGGTGGAGAGAACAAGTCCATTGGTGCGGGGTTTTGCAAAAACGACAACCATTCAGAAAATCTCTTAAGGATGAGGCTTTATACCTGGTGGCTACAGATGGTGGATTAAAATGGCAATGGAAAAATGAAAACGTTTCACCACCTAAAATGGGTGAAATTTCTGCCTCTGGTTTTGACATTACGAATGAGGGCAGACCTAGCTTGGCTGATCGGGTTAGCTTTTTATTTGATTTGGACCCCGAAACAATTTACGCCACGTTAGCCAAGGATTTAAAAATAAGTTGCGAAACAGAAGTATCGCAACGATTTGGGGAAATGCGCTTGGCTAGCTATGACAAAAAGGATGTCATTGAATTTAGATATTGCTACGAGCTTGGGATTTATCAGGATGCCGAATAGCGAGCACTATGTCACAAGGGTGTGCTACCATTCGCTTGGAACTTTTGCCAGATGGGCGATCATGTGCACAATGTCACAGGTGTATGGCATGATGCGTTTGGGATTTTGTTAGGAGATGAAATCATGAGCGGCGGACAGAAAGAAGAAACCTGGGACGATGTAATAAACGCGTTCCTTGATGAGAAGTTCATTTCTGACTTTTGGAAGTATTTGAGTGCCACAGCAAAAAGCCATGAAGAAGCCGCAGAGTTGGTAGAGCAAAAAAAGGCTTTGGACGAACCGCCTAATAGGGATTGGTATTTGAATCTCAATATTCAGTGCGAAGAGATCTCAGCTAGAAGACAAGAGTTAGACAGCAAGTTTTCACCGAGGCAGTGGATTACAGAAAACTATGAAAAAGCGCATTACGTAATATTTGCTACACATGTTCCAAAACTAACTCACTCGATGATTGATAGTTCTGCGTTTTACGATAGGTCAAAAACAACAAAAGGGGGTTACCTTTCGACTTCGAGTTTGAAAGATAAGTCTATTGATGGTGTGGTCAATAATGCATTTGCTCCTATCCATCAGTTTCTGACACTGAAACTAAATGGACAAGAACTTAAGGACGAGTTTTTGGATTCTGAAACGAATGTCTTGAAAAGCTTCGCTGCTAATGACCAGGAAATGCAAACGTGGAACCGTGGATTTTCTGCCTCATTAACATTAGAAAAACCGTCATCCCACTCCTTAATAAAACAGGTTTACTTTCCTGTTTCACCTAATAAATATCACCTATTGAACAACGTAGTTTCATCTTCTAAAGCTCATGCGTTGTTTCAATATGTTAGAAACAGGATTCATGATAAAGAGGCCGTTAAACTTAGGGATAAGGGGAAGTTTTCGGATACAACCTATTTTCAGTTTCCAAACCGAGCTGAAATCTCTGTTACTGCCAGCAATCATGGGAATGCGTCGCAGTTGAATGGCACGCGTGGCGGTCGCTTGACCTTGTTTTCATGCCAACCTCCAGTCTGGCAATCATCTCCAAGACTACCAATCTACAAAACCAGTTTCTATTACATGCTGGGAAGAAATGTTGAGCAAACTGTGGAGTATTTGTGTGACTTCCTGCTTCGCTTCGAGCAGTTAGAACTAAGCATTAAGGATCCTGAGCGGTTTAAGTGGTTAGAAAGATGGATAGAAGATGTGTCAGACGAAATAATAACCTATGTAAAATCCGTTCAAGCCTTGCCCCCCGGCTGGTCGAACGTTTCGGGTATCAAATTGAAAGAATCACACAGGATACTGCTGGACTGTTATCGCGAAGATGAAGAGTTTAACTTGATGAGGCAACGCAATAATTGGCAAGAGGTAATAGTCCAGGACTTTGCCGACTGGTTGAACAACCAGCTACACCGTAAAAACAATAAGTTCACACCTCAAAGAGCCCATACTAGCCTTTGGAAAAAGCTTTTTGAGGCTAATGTCAGAGAGGTCCTTGGATTGTAGGTTAAGGGAAGGGAGGTATGAAGTGAACCAGTTTCTGTTAATAGAAAGAATGAAAGTTCAAAATGCAAACGCTGCTGCTGGTTTTACATGGGGCTTTCCAGCTATCACTCACTTTCTGGGTTTTACCCATAACTTACATAGGCGATTGCAAAGCCGGAGCGAGTTATGCGAGCTTTCGCTGGATGGCTGCATTGTTATAGCCCACCAACATACGCCACATACATTTAAGGTCGGTAGTCGTAGCAAATTTACACAGTATAAAACTGCCCAGTATTTACCGCTTAAATTTAAAAAAGGAATTTTAGAGGCTCCGAGTGTTATTGAAGAAGCAAAGATGAACATGACTGTTTCTCTATTAATCCCGGTAGTTGGTTATACCGGTGGAATAGAAGAGGAATTACTGCAATTCATAAGGGACTGCTGCCAAGTACAACGTTTGGCAGGCGGTACCATACTGGAAATTGAACAAATTGAATTAATGAAGAATTTCGACGAATCAAAACTAAAATCCTTACGATTCAGATTGTTACCTGGTTTTGTATTGCAGGACAGGTCTGCGTATCTGGAGAAACATTTTGCGGGTCTGAAGCAAATGGATGGCAATGTCGAGTTGCTAGATGCTTGGTTTGATTTTGTGGCGTTAAAAAGGGTCGCTAGACCCGCCTGCCAACTGATTGACAAACACCTAGCACTGCTGTCGAAAGACTCTGAATTGGCAATAAACGATTCTTGGGTTGCACACAAGGAAGAACCATTCAGGGTGGGATCAATACCTGAGGTTGTACTCAAGTACTTTGATGAAAATATAGACAATCTCGACAAAGCACTACAGAATCAGTGGCAAAACTACCTAAGTCCTACCGAAAAAACGGATGCCAGCTGGGAATATCTGAAAAAACCGGAAGGCGGTTTTTTAGTTCCAATTATGACTGGTTACAAAGCCATCACCGAGCTGTTTGCTGCCGGAGAGATTGATGGAGCTAGGGATGCTGAAACTGATGTTCGTTTTGTCGAGGCCGTTCATTCCATAGGTGAATGGCAAAGCGTACATCGTCTTAAAACGCTGGAGCTGTGGAGCTCCAGTGTTTGGAAATATCATTACGATGAGGAAGGTTGGTACCTTTGCCGACAGGGCATTGGTGCTTAGTAAAGAATATTTATTCTAAAAGGGGGTTATCATGTCGAGAATCGAGTTACCAAGTATGTTAGCGTTTGATCGAAAATTGGAAACATCCGATGCGTTGATGTTTTCTGGCATCTGGGAAGATGCACAGAATTGTGAAAAATGGAAAAAGATTCCTATCACTAAAAGGTATAACCGTTCAACGCAAAGCGCCCATGGCATTGATGAAGATAACAAGTCACAACCCAACCCAGTATCCTCGGGTAATGATGACGCTAATCTGCCCCTAGATCACGATACGTTAAGGGTAAGCTTTAGTGTGCGCATAGTTGGCAACTTAGGGGTACCTTTCGGCTGTAATTCCCCTGAATTCACCAGTGCGATACAGGATCAAACTGAGCAGTTTAAAAACGGGGACGGTATTAAGACGTTGGCTTATCGGTACGCCTACAATTTAGCCAATGGGCGCTTCCTTTGGCGGAACCGTGTTGGAGCCGAAAAAATTATGATTCGGATTACACCCAGCAACGACCCAGATAAGGAATTTCAGTTCAACGCCTACGACTTTTCCTTGGCTGACTTTGAGAAAGGTCAAGAAGACCCCGATTTGCAATACCTAGCCTCAATAGTGGAAGAATATTTGAAAGGTGATGGTGAGAGCCATGTCTTGCTTAAGGTTGATGCGTTTGCAAAACTTGGGTTCCAACAGCATGTTTTTCCTTCTCAAAAAATGAATATGGGAGAAAAAGAGAAGGTATTGTTTCAGTTGGACGAATGTGCTGCCATCCACAATGTAAAAATAGGAAACGCGATTCGCACTATAGATACCTGGTATCCTCGCTACCAAGAACAAGGTCACCCCATAGCTATTGAACCTTTCGGGGCAGTAACCCAAATTGGTGAAGCGTTCAGGAGAAATAAAAAGGAAGGGGACCTTTACACGCTAATGGTTAGCTGGGCTAACTTAGATGAGTTAAGGTTGGAAGACCAGATGTTCATCGTTGGCAACCTGATTCGTGGTGGTGTATTCAGTAGAGCCTCAAAATAGAGAGGAGATATCATGCGTTTTTACCAAGAAATCACTCTCATAGAAACGCTTGATGCTTCGCCATATTTTATCTGGAGTAAGTTGTATACACAATTGCACCTGGCATTGGTTGAGCAGCAAAACTCCGATAAAACGGTGAACTTCGGCGTCAGTTTTCCAAATTATGTTGCTCCAAGAATCGAACAGGACGAAAAAAGGCGCGGATCCTTGGGTAATAAACTTCGCGTTTTTGCCTCCTCTGCTGAGGAGTTGCAAAGGCTGAATTTACACAAATGGCTGGAACGTCTAGCGGATTACCTTCATGTTAGAAGTATTCAACCCGTGCCTGCAACCACCCCTGAATACGTGCTTGTGAAGCGATACCGGGTCGACATCAACCTGGACCGATTAACCCGCAGATTCATCCGGCGCAAAGAACAAAGGGAAGGTATCCAGATAACCTTCAAAGAAGCTAGGAAATTACAAAACCAACGTTATGCTGAAAATCAAAAGGCTCAGCAGGAAGGAAATACTAGGTCAAAAGCAGAAGATTTTCCTTACATCAAAATGCAGAGTTTCAGCGGTGAGAAGGAGTTTTCATTACAGATCCAGCAAATACCGGTCAGAGAATCGGTTCAAGGAACTTTTAGTACTTATGGACTGAGCAATCACGCGACCGTTCCACATTGGTAGAACGAACGCAAACACCTTTGCTTTTTGACAGATTGGAAATCTTGAATAAATTCAAGACACTACGTCTTTGACAATTTTGTAATGTAAAGCCCAAATAGTTTACTCTAACAAGTTGAAAAAACAGTGATTCTCGTGTAGTATCTCGGGTAAGCCGCCGCGCAGGCGGCTTAGAAAATCGTCCAGTATCGTGATGGTCGAATGCTCCTGTAAGCCGCCGCGCAGGCGGCTTAGAAAATATATTCATCCAATGGTTTACAGTAATTGGAGTAAGCCGCCGCGCAGGCGGCTTAGAAATGACTAGTGCGCTTTAGATTGATTGCCATGTTGTAAGCCGCCGCGCAGGCGGCTTAGAAATCCGCCATTCGTAGCACCAACTACAGACTGCCGTAAGCCGCCGCGCAGGCGGCTTAGAAAGAAGACGAGTCCTCCGGGGATTTTATGTCACTGTAAGCCGCCGCGCAGGCGGCTTAGAAATTAAAGTACGCCTCTAGCTTTCTGATCTGACTGTAAGCCGCCGCGCAGGCGGCTTAGAAAATTGTTTGAATGACGTCGCCATCATTTCACCTGTAAGCCGCCGCGCAGGCGGCTTAGAAACCGCAGAGCATGACGATAGAGACTTTGCGGCGGTAAGCCGCCGCGCAGGCGGCTTAGAAACCACGGTTCAAAATTGGTTAATGCCCTGGTGGGTAAGCCGCCGCGCAGGCGGCTTAGAAAAACCGTGGACATTCTCAAAGAATTCGCCGACAGTAAGCCGCCGCGCAGGCGGCTTAGAAAATTATGCCACCTTCCGTTTGGCCTCTCGGACTGTAAGCCGCCGCGCAGGCGGCTTAGAAATTTGGCGGGGCAAACGCCGGGGCGGGGACAACGTAAGCCGCCGCGCAGGCGGCTTAGAAATTTGCCCTTATCCGGGTCGGGTATTAACCCCCGTAAGCCGCCGCGCAGGCGGCTTAGAAATCTTCGCGGTGCCCCCGGCGAAATAGCCGCAAGTAAGCCGCCGCGCAGGCGGCTTAGAAACTGTTCCAGCTGTTGCAATATGCTTGCCTTTAGTAAGCCGCCGCGCAGGCGGCTTAGAAATCAAAGAATGGGCGGTTATGCGTTCGCTATCAGTAAGCCGCCGCGCAGGCGGCTTAGAAATGGGTGATGCGGACATGGTAGTCGCCCGCAGGGTAAGCCGCCGCGCAGGCGGCTTAGAAATTGCGGTTGGTGCCTGACGAACGGTTCCGACCGTAAGCCGCCGCGCAGGCGGCTTAGAAAAACTATCAACACCGAAGCTGCCCGCCTCGCAAGTAAGCCGCCGCGCAGGCGGCTTAGAAATCTCGTCGAATCATACCTGTTTGTTTTGATGCGTAAGCCGCCGCGCAGGCGGCTTAGAAAGTTAAGCGCGTCTGTGATTTCTGCAAGGCTGCGTAAGCCGCCGCGCAGGCGGCTTAGAAAGTCACCGGTGGCCTGCGTTGTGATGACGACTCGTAAGCCGCCGCGCAGGCGGCTTAGAAAATACAACCGATCGAGAGCGTCACTGGCCTGGAGTAAGCCGCCGCGCAGGCGGCTTAGAAAAGTGACCCTTTGAACGAAAATTTTGTAATAACGTAAGCCGCCGCGCAGGCGGCTTAGAAATGGGGCATGTATTTTTCGACCCATGCGGATTGGTAAGCCGCCGCGCAGGCGGCTTAGAAAAGTAGGTTATATCCCAAAGAATAAAGTAATTTGTAAGCCGCCGCGCAGGCGGCTTAGAAATTGCAGGGGCTACCACCGGGGCCGCAGTCTGGGTAAGCCGCCGCGCAGGCGGCTTAGAAATGTGTATCTACCCCGATAATCGATAGTGATTCGTAAGCCGCCGCGCAGGCGGCTTAGAAAAATGACAACAACGTCATCTTTTCGACGTCTAAGTAAGCCGCCGCGCAGGCGGCTTAGAAAAAGAAAAACAACGACTTATACGCTGTTTTTGCGTAAGCCGCCGCGCAGGCGGC
>LSQX01202445.1_pt1 | contig 91480 bp, 74 predicted proteins | sample 654561 | NCBI WGS metagenome assembly LSQX01 (sample SAMN04489861, study PRJNA283612) | anaerobic digester metagenome | isolation source: 4 biogas reactors fed with cattle manure at either 37C or 55C with and... | place: Denmark: Kongens Lyngby | collected 2014 | reverse complement strand
AAAAATTCACGAAGAGATAAAACAAAAAGCCCCTTCGTGCGTATAACGACTTGACACCAATCAAGTTGCATACCCCAAAAGAGGCTTTCCGATGACTCAATCTGCCACACAGCCTGTACTTTTCGGAACACATTTTCACAGGCCTGTTACCGTTGCCTTTGATCAGCCGGACAGCAGCTCCGATGGAGGCTCCGTTCTGCTCAAGGCTGTAGACAAAAATCTCAACCTGAGCGAGCGCCTGGCGAAAACCATTCGCGATTCCCGCCAGCCCGGCAAGGTCATTCATCGAAACCTCGATCTTCTCCGGCAACGCATCAGCGGGCTTGATGGGAGTGGTGTGCGCGTTATCGCCGGGGAGATAGCCTGAATTTGCTCTCGGGTCCATTCGGACCCATTTCAATGGTCCCTGGTCTCCGTTTTCCCTGAAATCACCGCCGCAATCTCGTTTCCAGGGAGCCGGAACTGCACTACAATGCCGTTTTTCGGGCGCTTCATGAATAAAGCGGGGTAGGGATTAGAGCAGCGCGATCCTGACAGCGTTCTAGTGGAGGCAGTCATGAATATCCGTTGGTGTTTAACAGCAAAGATTGTTTGCTCGTTGTTGCTGGTCTTTTTGTTGACCTCGAATCACGATTTCGGTCGGTTGCGGGCTATGCAGAGCCAGCCTCAGTCAGAGAGTATTGAATTCCGGATGAGCCCTCTTGATGCCGCGAGCTTCTATGAACATCAACTGGAAGAAAAGAGACGGGATGGGACGCTCGATCAGGAGGAATTTCGCCGGCTGACAGAGCGGATCGGTGTCAATTACGCAATGGGCGGAAACTTGGAAAAGGCGAAAGACACTTTCGAAGAAGCGATTAAGCAGGACCCTGAGTATCCGATGTTTTATTACAATCTTGCCTGCACGTATGGCGAAATGGGCAAGATGAAGGAAGCGCTGCAACAGCTCCGCGCCGCCCACCAGCGCAAGAAGGATACGAAACTGCCGGATGCGCTTCGCGACAGTTCATTTGAAAAGTTTGCAAACGACCGGAAGTTTGTTGAAGCGGTACAGGAGATGCAAAAGCCATAAATTGCGCGTTGCTTGTGCGGCGAACGGTTTTTGGAAGGTTTTGGCTATTTAACGAGGCGCGTGAGCCGACGACATGCGCAAATACGATGCCGACGGTAAAGTTGTTCATGAGGATCAGTGGTAACGGGACAACGTAAGCGTCAATGACAACAACCCCGATAAGCCGCGACGAGAATCCGGGGGCGGGTCGCAAAATAGAGATCCGGACGGCGCAGAAGTCGCCGGCCCAAACGGGGGCACGGCAGCGCAACGCAACAGTGGCGGCGAACGGTTCTATAATCCGAAACAGTGAATGCCGAGGTGCCAGGGAACCAACTGAGTGATTGTGGATGGGAAGGAACGGTTGCTCTCTGTAGGATGAATCCGCTCAGTTGTACTCAGGGATGAAATATTATCCTGATGTTCTTCTTAAGATCCTCGAGTCCAGCCTGGCTATCATTCATGAACACCCACGCCACCCAATAGTCCCTTTTTTCAGTCAATATTATGGAAGTGAAGACTTCAAGGGGTTGCTTTTCTTATCACGGCGAAAATGAATGGCGCCGTTTTCCTGCGCATGATCTTAACTTTCCGGTTATTCGGGATTTTCTGCGGCGTCCAGCCGGTCGCGGATTCCCTGCCAGGAATTGTGCGCGCTGCAGGCGGGGTTCGAGCACTTCAGGAGATTGGCGTGGGGCATTTCCTCGCTCCGGAGGTTCCCCGTCCCGCAGGAGAAGCAGGGAAGGGCGATCCGGTCGGCCAGGCGCTGGAGCGTCGCGGCGTCGATCCTCCGCAGCCGGCCGCACTCCCGGCAGAGCGCGACGACCCCCTCCTGGGTGATCGCGAGTTCCTCGGTTCGGCCGCAGCCGGGGCAGGGCGTTCGGGCCAGTTCGGGCTCCAGTTCTACCAGCCGCTCGAGCACCCGGTTGGGGCGCGCCGGGGGGAGCGTTGGCTGTTCCTGAGCCTGTGCGCCGGGCGATGAGGAGAGCAGGTCTTCCATCCCCTCGGAGAGTTCCCATCCCGCTTCGTCATCGTCGGGGACGAAGTCCACGGCCGCGCTCGGTTTCAGCTCTAGCACGCATTCCTCCCCGCGCGCGCCGGTCAGGCGCAGGCGCGCCTTCCCCTCGGCCGTTTCGACCAGTTCGATCCGTGTGACCCGGAGGAGGAGTTCCATGTCACTCGCCGCCGCGCAACAGGCGGGCCAGGGCCCGGATGTGGGCCGGCGTCGTCCCGCAGCAGCCGCCGACGAGGCGCGCGCCCGCCTCCACCGCGTGCATGGTCCCCGCGGCGAAATCCTCCGGCGTCATGCGGAAAACGGTCCGGCCGTCCACCACCAGCGGGCGGCCGGCGTTGGGCTGGATCATGACCGGCAGCGAGCACGATTCCCGGAACAGGGGGACCAGGGCCGCCATTTCGAGGGGGGTGAGGTCGCCGCAGTTGGAGCCCACGGCCGTTGCTCCCCCCTTCTCCAGTGCCCGGGCGCAGTTGGGGACGGAGTCGCCCATGACGGTCCGCGCGCCTTTCGGGGTGGCCTTGAACGTCATCGACACGAGGACGGGGAGCGCGGGCGCCGCTTCGCGGCAGGCGGAAAGGGCTACGAGCGCCTCCGGGAGGCTGATCATGGTCTCCACGATGAAGCCGTCCACCCCCCCTTCGGCCAGCGCCGCGGCCTGTTCGAGGTAGGCGGCGCGGGCGTCCTTTTCGGTGAGAGGACCAACGGGTGCGAGCAGCTTCCCCGTGGTGCCGATATCGCCCAGGACGTACTGCCCCCCCTTCGTCTCCCGGCGCGCGATCCCGGCGGCGGCTCGGTTTCCCGCGCTGATGTCGACATCCAAGCCGGCTGCTTGCGCCGCGATGCGGTTCAGGGTCAGGGTATGGGTGATGACGAGGTCCGCGCCCGCGTCGACGTAAGCCCGGTGGACCGCCCCGACAGCGTCGGGGTGGCTGAGGCAGGTTTCCGCCCCCATCGGCAGCCCGGCCGCGCCGAGCTGGGTCCCCATCCCCCCGTCGAGCAGCAGGGGGCGTTCCGCGGTGGCGATCAGCGTGGCGAGTGTCATACCTTGGTCCGGGTCCGTGAGATCATTTTTTTCCAACTGCGGCTGGCGGGGAGGCGGTGCGGAGTGACGGCTTCGCTCACGAAGCGCACGTCCTCCACGGAGTAGAAGGCGTTGGGATTGAAACGTTTGATGGTTTCGACCACTTTCGAGATGTCGCTCCGCTCCACGATGGTGAAGATCACCTTGACCGGGCCGGTGGCCCCGGTGGCGTCGTGGGCCGTGACCCCGAAGCCCGAGGTGCGCAGGAAGTCGACCAGGGCGTCCCCCTCCCGGCGGGTGATGGTGCGGATGATCACTCTGCCGATGGAGAGCCGGTTTTCGATGGCGAGGCCGATGATGTTTCCCGCAGCGAAGCCGCCGGCGTAGGCGATGTAGCAGAGCGGGTTGTCCAGGCTCTGGAAGATCTGCCGGATCACCATGAGCCAGATCAGGATCTGGACGAAACCGAAAAAGGCGGCCAGGTAGCGCAGGCTCCGGTTGATGAAGATGATGCGGAGCGTGTCGAGGCTCACGTCGGCGATCCGCGCCAGGAAGATCAGGAGCGGAAGGATCCCGTAGGTGTAGAGCGGGGAATTGAGAAACGCTGGCATGTCCATGAGGACTATTTATCATTTTCGGGGGGGTTCGTCCACGGTGACGAGAATTTCCAGCGCGGAGACTATTAGGGGAGCCGGACCGCTCATGCTATCCTTGATCGCATGTTCATCAAGACCCTTCGAACCGCGCGGCGCTGTATCATGATCGTCTTCGGCTTTACCCTGCTGGGCCTGGGCCTGCTCCTCTCCATCCCCGGGATTCCCGGTCCCGGCCTGGTCGTGGTCTGGGCCGGGTTGGGCGTCCTGGCGGTGGAATTCCTCTGGGCGCGCAAACTGCTGAAGAAATTCCAGGAGGAGGGAACCCGGCTGAGGGACCTCCTCTTCCACAGGAAGGGCCCGGCGGCCCGGCCGGACCCGGCGCCCAGGCCGGACCCGGTGCCGGGAAACTCCGAAGCGGGTTCCGACTAGTCCGGCTCTACGGGCGCGCCCGGAGCGGATCCCGGGCGCAGCAGGGAAGCCGCCACCGAGAGGCTGAGCAGGAGGGCGATGACGCCGAGCGAGAGGGCGATCGGGACGCGCACGAGGTCGATGAGGAGCATCTTGGTTCCGACGAAGGCGAGCACCAGGCCGAGTCCCACCTTCAGGTAGCGGAAGCGGCCGAGCATTCCCGCGAGCAAAAAGAAGAGGGCGCGCAGCCCCAGGACCGCGAAGATGTTGGAGGTGAAGACGATGAACGGGTCCCGGGTGATGGCGAAGACGGCGGGGATGGAGTCGAGGGCGAAGACGATGTCGGTCGCCTCGATTATGATGAGGACCGCGAGCAGGGGGGTGGCGTACCAGCGCCCCGCGCGCTTGACCACGAAGTGGGTGCCGTGGTACTCCGGCACCGAGGGGAGGAAACGCCGGATCAGCCGCAGCACCGGGTTGCGTTCCGGCTCGATCCCCTCGTCCCGGGCCGCCAGCAGTTTCAGCCCGGTGAAGATCAGGAAGGCGCCGAACACATAGAGGATCCAGTGAAACGCCGCGATCAGGGCCGTCCCCGCCGCGATGAACAGCGCCCGCATGACCAGCGCGCCGAGGATGCCCCAGAAGAGGACCCGGTGCCGGAGCGCCCCGGGGACCGCGAAGTAGGTGAACAGGACCAGGAAGACGAAGAGGTTGTCGACCGAAAGAGCCTTTTCGATCAAGTACCCGGTGAAAAATTCCAGTGCCCGCTCGCGCCCGAACCAGTGATAGATTCCGACGTTGAACACCAGGGCGAGCGTGATCCAGACTACGGACCAGACGAAGGCCTCCCGGACGCTTACCTCGTGCGCCTTGCGGTGGAACACCCCGAGATCGAGCGCCAGCATCGCCAGAACGAAGATGATAAACCCGACCCAAAGCTCCGGTGTGCCGATTCCCGCGCCCATAAGATTCCACTCCTCTCCAATCAATGGACGCATATCATACGAAGCCGCCATTACTTCGACAAACAGATAATATATGCTTTATCATTCGATTTAAGCGAAGTATCATTCCCCCGTGGAATGGATCAACTACCATCACCTGCACTACTTCTGGCGCGTGGCGCGCGAGGGGGGGCTGGCCAGGGCGAGCGCCGGGCTCGGCTTGGCGCAGTCGACGATCAGTAAGCAGATCCACCAGCTCGAGGAGGCGCTCGGCCACCCCCTCTTCGTCCGCAAGGGGCGGCGCCTGGTCCTGACCGAAAGCGGCCGGGTAGTCTACCGCTATGCGGAGGAGATATTCAGCCTGGGGCGTGAGCTCCTGGACACCCTGGGGGACCGTCCGGTCGGCCAGCCGCTCAGGATCACGGTCGGGGTGGCCGACGTGGTGCCCAAGCTGGTGGCGGAACGGGTGCTCCTGCCGGCGTTCTCCTCCGGGCCGGTGCGCCTCGTGTGCCGGGAAGGGCGGTCAGACCGGCTCCTGGCCGAGCTGGCGCTGTACGAGCTCGACCTGGTCCTGGCCGACGCCCCGGCCGCCCCGACCGCCAAGGTCCGGGCCTACAGCCGCCTGCTTGGAGTTTCGGAGGTGGCCTTTTTCGCCCGGCCGCCCCTGGCCTCCCGCCTCCGCCGCGGCTTCCCCCGTTCCCTCGACGGCGCCCCGATACTCCTCCCCACCGGCGACACGATGATGCGGCGCTCTCTCGAGCAGTGGTTTGCCGACCGCGGCCTACGCCCCGCCCTGCTGGGGGAATTCGAGGACAGCGCCCTTCTGGCCGCCTTCGGCCAGCAGGGGGTGGGAGCCTTCCCCGCCCCCACGGTGATCCGCCGGGAGATCGAAGCCCAGCTCGGTGTGCGCTGGGTGGGCGACGCCTCCGGGGTGCGGGAATCGTTCTACGCGCTGACGGCCGAGCGCCGGATCCAGAACCCGGCCGTGGCCGGGCTCTGCGCCGCGGCGGAAGCGTGGTTCGGGACGCCGCCCGGCGAAGATCGTTGATTCGGCGGCCCGCGCCTGGCTGACGGTCTCGTCCCCGCGCTTGATGACGAGCTGGATGTTCAGGTCCCACTCGTTCTGCCCCGGCTTGAAGCGGAGGGACCTGAAGGGGGTCTCGATATCGGCGTCCCCCCTTCCGGAACATGAAAGGGAAGGGGTTATTCGAACTGGAGGTTGCGCTCGAAATCGGAGGCGGAAGTTGCGGCTGATTTGGCCGTCTCGAGCGAAATCGTGCCGGCGCGGTAGAGGTCGGTCAGGTGCTGGTCGAACGTCTGCATGCCGTAGTGCTCGCGCCCCTTCTCAATGTACTCCTTCATCATGTGGATCTTGTCGGGGTCGGCGATGCATTCCTGGATGGTGGTGGTGTGGCGCATGATCTCGCACGCCGCCACCCGTCCGCTCCGGTCCGCCTTCTGCAGGAGGCGCTGGGAGACGATGCCCAGCAGGGTCTCCGAAAGGCGCAGCCGGGCCGCGGCCTGCTCGGAGGGGTCGAAGACGCTGAGAATCCGGTTGATGGTGCGCGGGGCGTCGGTGGTGTGGACCGTCGACAGCACCAGGTGCCCGGTCTCAGCCGCCTTGATGGCGATGTCGATCGTCTCCCGGTCCCGCATCTCCCCGACCAGGATGATATCCGGGTCCTGGCGCAGGGCGGCGCGCAGCGCCTTGGCGAAGCTCTCGGTGTCGGACCCGCATTCGCGCTGGGCGATGCTGGCCAGGGCGTCCCGGTAGAGGAACTCGATCGGGTCCTCGATGGTGATGATCTTGCACCGCCTCTTCCGGTTGATCAGGTTGATCATGGCCGCCAGGGTGGTCGATTTGCCGCTCCCGGTGATTCCGGTGACCAGGACCAGTCCCCGGTCAGCCAAGGCGATCTCGCCGAGCACCGGGGGGAGATTGAGGTCCTCGATGGTGGGGAGCACGTAGGGGATGTGGCGCAGCACCAGCGCGAGCGAGCGGCGCTGGCTCGAGATGTTCACCCGGAAACGGCCGTGCCCCTGCAGCGAGTAGGAGCAGTCGTAGTCGGTGAGCGCTTCAACGAACTCCATCACGTTTTCCCGGGTGCACTTGCGCCCGGCTATCAGGATCGCCCCCGCGAGCGAGGCGATCTCGCCGGGGGTCAGGGGGTCGGTGTCGGAAGCGGGGACCAGTTCCCCCAGCATGCGGATCCGGAATCCGCTCCCGACCGTGACGTGGAGGTCGCTTCCCCCCTTTTCGATCATGTCCTTGAGGACGTTGTTGAAGCGCTCGAACGCGCTGGTCTTGATCATGGGCTTGGGTTCCATCTGCAGGAGGTTGTTTGTCATGGCGAAGGCGTTATCGACCGGCCGGCCCCGGCGGTTTACTCCTTGCATCCGATTTTTCAGCATTTTGCGACCGATTTCCGCGCGCGTGGCCGTGTGCTATATTGAGGGCGTTTTGCGTAATCCTTATCTTACAGGAAATGAGCCATGATCGATCTGCTGGCCCAAAACCCGCTGCTGCTCCTCTTTACCGTCATCGGGGTCGGATACCTCGTCGGCAATATCAACCTGTTCGGCCTGAAGCTGGGAGTGGCCGCCGTGCTCTTCGTGGGGATGTTCTTCGGGGCTCTTGACCGGCGTCTCAGCCTCCCCGAGCTCATCCACGTCATCGGCTCGGTCCTCTTTCTCTATGCCATCGGCCTGCAGGCGGGGCCGGTCTTTTTCGCCTCCTTCCGCAAGCGCGGGCTCCGCTTCAGCATGATCGCCCTGGGGATCCTCACGCTCGGGGCCGCGGGGGCCCTCGTCGTCGGGCGGCTGCTGGAGCTTCCCGAGGCGGGGATAGCGGGGCTCTTCTGCGGGGCGCTCACCAACACGCCGGCGCTGGCCGCGGCGGTGGAGACGACGCGCAACCTCTCGGTGGGACTCGCCGGGGCGACGCGCGACCTCTACCTCGATGGGCCGGTGATCGCCTACGGCCTGACCTATCCCTTCGGCGTGTTCGGCGTCATCCTCGCCTTCGTCCTCTGCAACAAGGTCTTCAAGCTCGGCCGGAACACCAAGTCGGCGGAGGCGGAGGATGAGTACGCCCCGGAGCCGATCTTCAGCCGGACTTTCAAGATCATCAACCCTGCCCTGGCGGGCCGGAAGGTGGGGGAGGCGTTCGCGGCGCTGAAGGACCACGGTTTCGTGCTCAGCCGGATCCGCAAGGGGGACCGGATCGACATCGTGACCTCCGAGACCGTGCTCGACCTGGGCGATCACGTGGTGGCCGTCGGGGGGGCGCAGGCGATGGAGCGGGCGCTCTTGATCTTCGGCGCCGCCGCCCCGGAGCACCTGACCCCGGGGCAGGGGGGGGTCAGCTACCGCAGGATTTTCGTTTCCAACAAGGAGGTCGTCGGCAAGTCGATCCGCGAACTCGACCTGTTGCGCGACCTGCACGCGGTCATTACCCGGCTGCGGCGCGGGGATGTGGACATCGTCCCGCGCCCCGACACGGTCCTGGAGATGGGGGACCGCATCCGCGTGATCACCCAGCGCGACAACATGGACCGGGTGACCCGGTATTTCGGCGATTCCGTCAAATCGATTTCCGAGACCGATTTCCTCTCCCTCTCCCTGGGGATCGTGCTGGGCATTTTTCTCGGGATGATCCCGATCCCGCTGGGACGCGGGATCCGTTTCCAGCTCGGGTTCGCCGGGGGGGCGCTGGTCATGGGCCTCGTCCTCGGGCGGCTGGAGCGGACCGGGCCGGTCACCTGGGGCATGCCATATAACGCCAACCTGGTGCTGCGCCAGGTCGGCCTGGTTTTCTTTCTGGCGGCGATCGGGACCCGGGCGGGGCAGGGGTTCGGGACTCTCTTCGAGGCGGGGGGGTGGCGCATGATCGCGGCCGGGGCGCTCCTGACCACCTTTGTCACGGTCTGCAGCATCCTGGTCGGCATCCGGTTCCTCCGGCTGCCGATGCAGGCGGTGATGGGGCTGGTCTCCGGGATCCAGACCCAGTCGGCCTGCCTGGCTTGGGCCAACCAGCAGACCGAGAGCGACCTGCCGAACATCTGGTACACGACCGTCTACCCGTCGTCCATCGTGATCAAGATCGTGCTGGCGCAGCTGATCGTGTCGGTCGTGATGATGGGGTGAGGACCGGGCAGGGCCGGCGCCCCGGGAGCCCCGGGACGCCGGCGGCGATCGGCCTTAGTGGTCCGATTTGACCGGGCGCAGGTAGGCGCCCCAGTAGCTCATGCCGACGAAAACGGTCCCTCCGATGATGTTGCCGATCGTGACCGGCAGCAGGTTCTTCCAGAGGAAGGAGCCCCAGTTGAGCAGGTTGAGGTCGATCCCCGGGATCGCGGGGATCGGGGCGAAATGGCCCAGCAGGATGCCGGCGGGGATGAAGTACATGTTGGCGATGCAGTGCTCGAACCCCATGGTGACGAAGGCCATGATGGGGAAGAAAATGGCGAAGATCTTGCCGATGGTCTGGCGCGCGGAGAGGGCCATCCAGACAGCGAGGCAGACCAGCCAATTGCAGCCGATGGCCCGCATGACGGCTTCGGTGAAGGTGAGGTTGACCTTGGCGTAGGCGATCTTGACGGCGGCCACGCCCAGGGCGCCGTCCCCCGTCTTCCAGAGTCCCGAGTAGTAGAAGAGGCCGACGACGAGGAGCGAGCCGACGAAATTGGCGAGGTAGACCAGGCCCCACCGCTTCATCATGGTCGAAAAGGAGATCTCGCGCGACATGACGCTCGATACCATCAGGTTGTTGCCGGTGAAGAGCTCGGCCCCGGCGATGACCACCAGCATCAGGCCGACGCTGAACGCCGCGCCGCCGAGCATTTTGCTCACTCCGGTCCCCAGCACGGCCGCCGCGTCGAAGGTGACGGTGGTGAAGAACAGCCCCCCGAAACCGATATAGGCCCCGGCCAGGATTCCCAGGACCGTCACGGCGAACCAGGGGGAGGTCGCCTTGGCGACCCCCACCGACTGGGCGAAGGTCTCGGCGATGTTCTTGGGCGCCTTGTCCTCGAGGGTGGGGACGGGGAACTGCAGAGTCTTCAGCATCTTCTCGAAGCGTCCCATCGCTTTCGATTCCTCGGCCACCTTGCGCCGGACCGCCTTCTTGACGACGGCCGTGATCTCCTCGGGCTTGAACGGCTTGGGGAGGTAGTCCATCGCCCCCCGCTTCATCGCTTCGGTCGCACGCCCCACGGAGGGGTGGCCGCTGATCATCACCAGCGCCGAGTTGGGGGAGCGCCGGTCGATCTCTTCCACCACGTCCATGCCGTCGAAACCCGGCATCATCCAGTCCACCAGGACAACGGCGAACGTTTTTTCGGAGACCAGGTTGAGCCCCTCCTGCGGGTTCTCCGTGGTCGACACCTCGAAGCCCTCGGCCTCGAAGATCTTCCTGCACGACTTCAGGATGATTTCGTCATCATCGATAATCAGCATCTTTTCTGCCATGGTCCATTCCCTTCGTTAGTTTGGATTGTGCGAATCCCCGGCCTGGTTCGTGCTCAGGTCGGGAAAGACCGTTGGGCGATCCCCCGTCATCCGGTGAATCAGTTTCATCAGCTCATCGGGCCGGAACGGTTTGGCGATGAAGCGGGTGGCGCCGCAATCGAAGGCGCCGGCGATCGTGTCGGGGGTTGAGTAGCCGCTCATGACGATGGCCGGCAGCGCGGGGTGGAGGCGCCGCACCTCGCGCAGGAGTGAGAAGCCGTCCCGGTGCGGCATCAGGACATCGAGCAGGAGCAGGTCGAACTCTACCCTCCCGAGCGCCTCGAGCGCCTCGTCCGCCCCCGCCACGGTGGTGACCTCGAAGCTGTGCGACGCCAGGATGCGCGAGCAGCTCCGGGCCACCATCATGTCATCGTCCACGACCAGTATCTTCATTCGCCGTTCTCCGCTTCTTCCCGTGTCGGCTCGGTGGGGAGCCAGACGGTGAAGCTGCTTCCCTTCCCCGCCTGGCTCCGGACGTGGATGGAGCCGCCGTGGCGCTCGACGATGCCGTAAGAGACCGACAACCCCAGCCCGGTTCCCTGCCCCACGTCCTTGGTGGTGAAAAATGGGTCGAATACCTTGTCTATGTGCTCCGGGGCGATGCCGCAGCCATTGTCGCTGCACACGATCGAGACCCCCTTGCGGCCGGGGCTCGCGGCCGACATCCCGATCCCGGCCGAAAGGGCGACCTCTCCGCCCGGCTCCGTCGCGTCGAGCGCGTTGAGGATAAGGTTGAGCAGCGCGCCCTGCATCTGGTTGCGGTCCAGGGTGACCGGCGGCAGTCCCTCCCCCGGTTCGAATACGAGGCGCGCCCCCTTGATGAGGGCTTGGTTTTCCGCCAAGGCCAGGGTGGTGCGGCACAGGTGGTTGACGTCCGTCGGCTCCGGCTGCAGCTCGGTCTGGCGGGAGAAGTCGAGCAGTCCCTTGACGATTCTGCGCACCCGCTCTGTTTCCTGGGCGATGATCTCCAGGTCGGAGCGGATTTCGGGGGCGAGGTCCTCCCTGCCGAGGAGCATGTGGGTGAAGGTGATGATCCCTGTCAGGGGGTTGTTGATCTCGTGCGCCACCCCGCCCGCGAGTCTGCCGATGCTCGCCTGCTTCTCGAACTCGAGAAGCAGGGTAGCGCTCTCCGCCTTCTGTGCCTCGTCCCGGCGCCTGAGCGATTCGAGCATCTCCTGGAACGTCTTCTGCAACACCCCGATCTCGCTCTTGGACCGCGGGCCGATGTCGGGGGACAAGTTCCCCCGGGAGACCTCGGCGCTCGCCTTGATCAGCCGGTGCACCGGGCGGCTGATCCGGTTGGCGATCACGGTCCCGAGGGCCAGCGCCAGGACCATCCCCGCGGCGGTGACGCCGATGAAGCCCCACAGCGCCCGGCGGCGCACGTCGGCGTATTTGGCCTCCAGGACTCCGGCGTACAGCATCCCCACCCGGCGGCCGAAGATGTCCTCGAGCGGTTCATAGGCGGTGATGTACCAGTCGTTGACCACGAAGGCGCGGTCGGTCCACCGATTCCCCTCGGACAGTACGGCGCGGGAGACCTCTTCCGACGCGGCGGTCCCGAGCGCCCGGCTCCCGTCAGGGCCGAGCACGTTGGTCGCGATGCGGCGGTCGCCGAGGAAGATGGTGGCGGCGCCGACGCTGCGCCCGCGGTAGACCTCGTGCTGGAACACGGTATCGCGCACCCGGTCGACGATCTCCCGGTTTCCGTTCAGAAGCACCCCACCGTAGAGGATGCCCGCCAGGCGGCCCGACGCGAAGATCGGGACGGCGGCGCCGAGCGCCATGCCGGAGGTGATCTCCCCCCCATTCCCCCCGTTGACGCTTGCGGGCTGCAAGCGCAGCCGCGCCCGTTCCGCCAGGACCGGGTTTTCCCGGAAGAGGTCTTCCGCGTCAAGCACCACGGTGCCGGCCACGGCCGTCCGCGTCTCCAGCGCCAGGCGGGCCAGCGGGTTTGGGAGTTCCCCGGCGGGGGGGAGGGAATTGGGCTTCAGCCGGCAGAGGACGCGGCCGTCGCCGGCGACGACGCCCATGAAGTCGAGGTCGGCCTCGGCGGCCACGTCCCCGAGGCGGGCGAGCAGGGCCTCGAGGTCTCCGCCGCGGATGGCCGATTGCAATACCGGGCCGGTGGAGGCGAGTGCGCAGGTGTTCCTGACCAGCCGGGCGCGGGAGTCGTAGATCTCGCGCGCGGCGTTGAGGTCCATGCGCACCCGGCTCGAGGCCTCGTGCATGAACGCCTGGTACAGCAACCGCCCCCCGACGGCGAGGGCCACGCCGCACACCACGAGCGCCACGGCCAGAAAGCCGAGGATCAGCTTGGATCGGGTTGAATACAGCAGCAAAGGCACCGGCCCGCCCCCCCGAACGCGGCCGATAAGAGCCGGCACGCGAAATCGTCCCATTATAGCCTACAGCCCTCCACGGAGTAAGGTTTCCCGTACGGTGCAGCCGGGGGGGGACGGGAGATTCGGCTTGATTATGGGGGGCGCGCGCCTATAGGATGCGCGTTGCACCCAATAACATCATCAGGAGGAAGATTTCATGACTACCGCATTCAAGTTCCTGAAGGCCAACCCGGTGTTCCACATCGCTACCATCGACGGCGACGCCGCCCGGGTTCGTCCCTTCGGTTTCGTGATGGTGCGCGACGGTGCTCTCTATTTCTGCACCAACCGCACCAAGGAAGTCTACCGCCAGCTGGTGGCGAAACCCGATGTGGAGATCTCGGGGATGGGGGCGGACGGCACCTGGCTCCGCGTCCGGGGCAAGGCCGTCTTCGACGACAGCCGTGAGGCCAAGGTCCAGGCGTTCGAGGAAGGACCGACGCTGCTCGGGCTCTACCCGAAGGGGGCCGATGACGAAACCTTCATCACCTTCCGCCTCGCCGAGGCGCAGGCGACCCTTTATTCTTTCACGGCCGCCCCGGCACAACTGCCCCTGATCTGATCCGGCGATCGACCCTCCCGGCCGCGCTCGGAGCGCGGCCGGGTTTTACTCCTCCGGGGAAGGATCTCGCTGACCTGGAACGGGGGCAGGGCGTCGGTGAAGTGGACCATGTCGGCCGCCGGCTCCGGGTCGTGCTCGGCGAACCCGCGCTGCATCACTTCGGCCGAGCGGAGCATCAGGTGCCCGACGGCCATGAAGGGGGCGCCCTATACCCCTTTGTCCACCTTGTCCCCTTGATTATTCCGGATACCATTGGCAGGCGCCCCCCTGGACTGCTATAGTGCTGACTTGCATTTCGGGGGTCAAACTATGAAGATAGTAGTTGCTGGCGGGTCGGGCTTCATCGGGTCCCACGTGGTGGATGCGCTCCTGGCGGAGGGGCACGAGGTCGTTATCTACGACCTGGACGCCCCGCGTTACGACCAGCCCTGCGCCTTCGTCCGGGGGGACGTGCGTGACATCGACCGGATGACGCAAACGCTCGGCGGCGTCGACATCGTCTACGTGCTGGCGGCGGAGGCGAACGTCAACCGTTTCTACGAAAGCCCCGTCTTTTCCAACGACATCACGGCCGTAGGCACGCTGTCGGTGCTCGAATCCGCCCGCCGGGCGTCGGTGCCGCGAGTGATCCTCGCTTCCACCGAGTGGGTATACGGCTCGCTGCCCGAGGCGGGGGAGGAAAACATCACCGAGGACACCCCCTACGCGGTCAATCCGGACCATCTCTACACCTCGAGCAAGATCGCGGCTGAGCTCTACTGCCGCAACTACCGGAGTCTCTACGGGGTCAACTACACCATCATGCGCTACGGCATCCCCTTCGGCGAGCGGGCGCGGGCGGAGACGGTCACCCCCATCTTCATCGGGCGGATCCTGCGCGGCGAGCCGATCACCATCCACGGGGACGGCAGCCAGACGCGGCAGTTCATCTACGTCCGGGACCTGGCGCGCGGCAACGCGGCCTGCGCCCGGCCCGAGGCGGAAAACCAGGTCTTCAACCTCAACGGGGCGCGCAAGGTCAGCGTGCTGGAGATCGTCCGGACCCTGGAGGAGATCCTGGGGAAGAAGGCCGAGCTCGTCTTCGTCGAGGACCGCAAGGGGAACTTCAAGGGGCGCTTCATCTCCTCGGAGAAGGCGCGCCGGCTGCTCGGCTGGGCGCCGGAACATGGCTACGAGGAGGCCATGCGGCTGTACGTTTCGGGAATCCTGGCCCGCGGGGGCGGCGCATGAAATACCCCGTCGCGCGCGTGGAAAGCCGGACCTCGATCCAGGAGGCGATCCGGACGGTTGAGCGGTCCCCGTTCGATCGGGCCTTCGTGGTCGACCCCGCGGGAGTCTACCTGGGATGCGTCACCATCGCCGACCTGCGCCGCCTGCTCATCAGCGGGGCCCGGGGGGAGGAGCCGGTTGAAGCCTACCCGCCCCGTCATGTCCACAAGCTGACGGCGGAGTTGCTCGAGGGCCGGGAGCTGGACGAGCGGATGATGTCCGGCATGGAACTCGAGGGGGTGCGCTATCTCCCCGTCGTCGACGCGGAGGGGAAGATCGCCGACGTTGTTTCCCTCGAAGAACTCGAGTGGCGGTACGGACTCAGGCCCGCCGCGGTGGGGGATGGGCCGGGACGGAGGGTGCTGGTGGTCGGCGGCGCCGGCTACCTCGGGAGCGTGCTCGCCCGGAAGCTCCTGAGCCGCGGCTTCCGGGTCCGGATCCTGGACAGCTTCATCTATGGGCACCGGTCACTCCAACCCCTGGCGGAGGACCGGGGTCTCGAGATCGTCGAGGGGGACCTGCGCCATATCCCCACCATGGTCGCCACCCTGGCCGATGTCGACGCCGTCGTGCTGCTGGCTGCCATCGTTGGGGACCCGGCCTCCAAGGTCCGTCCGATCGAGACCTTCGAGACCAACGTGCTGGCGGCGCAGGCGCTGGCCTCGGCCGCGCGCCTGCAGCAGGTGGGCCGCTTCCTGTATGCCTCGACCTGCAGCGTCTACGGTGTGGGGAGCGCACTGCTAGATGAGGAGGCTCCGCTCAACCCCGTTTCCCTCTACGCCCGGAGCAAGATCGAAACAGAGAAGATCATCCTCGGCATGGGGGGGGAGTATTTCAGCCCCACCATCCTTAGGATGGGAACCCTGTACGGCCTCTCCCCGCGCATGCGCTTCGACTTGGTTGTCAACACCATGAGCATGAAGTCGTTCGTCGACGGCCGAATCCAGGTCTTCGGCGGCGGCCAGTGGCGTCCGCTGCTCGGGGTGGAGGACGCCGCCGAGGTCTACGCCCGCTGCCTGGAGGCGGACCTCGGAAAGGTGGGCAACCAGGTGTTCAACGTCGGTTCCGATGCCCAGAATTACCGGATCGAGGAGGTGGCCGGCATCATCAGCACCGCCCTCGGAGGAATCCCCATTCACAGGGACCATTCCAACCTGGACGCCCGCGACTACCGGGTGTCCTTCGCCAAGCTGTCGGAAACGCTCGGCTTCCGCCCCGGGCAGACGATCGCCGATGCCGCCCGCGCCATCGTCGCGAGCCTCCGCTCCGGGGATATCCGCAACCCCGCCCAGCGGATTTACTACAATCACTTTTTCGACTCCACCGAGGAGTGAGCCTCCCGGTCTGCCTGCGAGTTTTTTCTCTGCCTTTTTAATCTTATTTGCTGTAGCATTTGAACAATGCGCCCGATCAGTCCGCGGGAAAGGATAGACCGGGACGTATGAGCTTGATGTTTTCTGCTGAGGACTGTCAGGATATACGGCGCCAACCGATTACATGACCCCGAACCCATACGCATGAAGTCCACTGCACTCCTTTCATTCAGGGAGCGCGCTCCCCGCGTGTGCCGGGGTTTTAATAAGGGAGAGCAATGTCTGTACGTTTGTTTGTAGGGAACCTTCCCTATGATGCCGATGAATCGGACCTGAGGGAATTCTTCGAGCCTGTCGGAACCCTCTCGGCCGTGATCATCCCCGTGGACCGTGATACGGGGAAGAAGCGAGGGTTCGCCTTCGTTGAGTTCAGCGACGCGGACCAGGCCGCGGAAGCCACCCGCAGATTCAACAACCAGCCCCTCAAGGGCCGGAATGTCACCATCAACGAAGCCCGCGCCCGTGGGGAGGCGCGGCCCGACGCCGGCCCGCGCCCGCCGATGCGGTCCGCTGATTCCTTCCGGTCCGGGTTCACCTCCAGGTCCGCTTTCGGGAGCGGCGACTTTGTCCCCGACCCTTCCGAGAGCGAACGTGCCGCACGCGCCGAAAGGCGCAGCCGCACCTTTGGCGCCAACGCCAAGCCTGCCCGCAGGCGCAAAGGCGGCTTCGGCAACCGGGGCGAAATGGGGGCCCGGAAGGGCCCGATACGGGAGCGCACCGGCGGCCGGTTCTACGGAATTCATGACGACGACCATTTCGAGGACGATCTGGACTAGGAGCCGGGTCCGTACCAAGACTTGGATTAACAGGGTTAAGCGTCGTCGTCCCACCCGCATGCCCGGCGGCTTTTCGCGCCGGGCGCTTGCTTCCCGCCAGGTCTTCGACCTGATGACCGGAGGTTTGCCAGAATCCGATTGGGGATCCCATCGCCAGGCGCTATGATGGGGTGCCCGACAACCCAAATCACGGGCGAGGAGACACACATGTCAAAAGTCATCACTGCGGAACAGGCGGCGGCCCTGATCGGGGACGGCGTCACCATCGGCGCCAGCACCCAAGGGATGGCGGGGTGGGCCGAGGAGGTGGCCATCGCCATCGAGAAACGTTTTCTCGAGACCGGCCACCCCCGGGACATCACCCTGGTGCACAGTTGCACCTGCGGCGACTACAAGCAGCGCGGGACGACGCGGCTCGGCTACGAGGGACTCACCCGGCGCCTGGTCTGCGGACACACCCTCACCTCCCCGAACATGATCCGGCTGATCGAGGAGAACAAGATCGAGTGCTACCTCCTCCCGCAGGGGGTCATCTGCCAGCTCTGGCGGGCGATCGCGGGAAAGAAGGTGGGGGTCATCACCTCCGTGGGGCTCGGGACCTTCGTTGATCCGCGCATCGACGGTGGGAAGATCACCCCCATCACGAGCGAGGACATGGTCAAGCTCATCGAGATCGAAGGACAGGAGCTGCTGCTGTACAAGCCCTTCCCTGTCCACGTGGCCCTGATCCGCGGAACGGTGGCCGACGAAAACGGCAACCTCAACATGGACCGCGAGCACGTGATCATGGAAGCCCTGCCGCTGGCCATGGCGGCCAAGAACAGCGGCGGCATCGTCATCGCCCAGGCCCACGACCTGGCCGAGGCGCACTCGCTCCCCCCCAAGAACGTCAAGGTCCCGGGGGCCCTGGTCGATTACGTGGTGATCGCCAAGCCGGAAAACCACCACCAGACCCAGTCGACCTACTACAGCCCGGCGCTTGCGGGGAACCTCCGGATCCCGCTCGGCGGCATCCCCCCGGTCCCGCTCGACGCCCGGAAGATCATCGGGCGCAGGGCGGCGATGGAACTTGCCGCCGGCGACATCATCAACCTCGGCGTGGGGATTCCCGCCTTCGTCGCCAGCACGGTGGCCGAGGAGGGGGCGAGCCAGAGCGTCACCTTTACTACGGAACTGGGGGTCTTCGGCGGGGTCCCCGCGCTCGACCTCGATTTCGGCGGGGCCTACAACGCCGAGGCGATGATCGAGCACGCCTCCATGTTTGATTTCTACGACGGCGGCGGCTTGGACGTCACCTTTGTCGGCTTGGCCCAGGTCGACCGGAAGGTCGATGTGAACGTCAGCCGTTTCGGCAACCGGGTGGCCGGCCCCGGCGGCTTCATCAACATCACCCAGAATTCCAAGAAGGTGGTCTTCTGCGGGATGTTCGCCATAGGGTCGGAAGCGGTCATCGAGGACGGCCGGCTGCGCATCACCCGGGAAGGGAAGGGGAAGAAGTTCATCGAGCGCGTGGAGCAGGTCACCTTCAGCGGCGCTTACGCCACGCGCACCGGCCTGCCGGTGCTCTTCGTGACCGAACGGGGGGTGCTGCAGCTCTCCGACGGGGAACTCGAGGTGATCGAGATCGCGCCGGGGGTGGACCTCGAGCGCGACATCCTGGCGATGATGGAATTCCGGCCGAAGATTTCGCCCACGCTCAAGAGCATGGAGCCGGCCCTGTTCCAGCCCCACTGGGGAGGGCTCCAGGCGATTCTCGAGGCCAGAAAACACTAGTTTGCCCCCCGGGAAGGGGTGTGTCGTGGTCTCACTGCCCAACCGCATCCCATCGGGATAAGGAAGGAATGTGGGATCTCAACCTTCGAGAAGGCGGTTTCTGCAGGCAGGCTTGGCCCTGCCGGCCGCCGGCTTCCTGGAGGCCAGGCCGGGCAGGCCCCAAAGGATGAGGGGCCTCATGGACGTGATCGGTGAGTCCGTTTTGCGGGCCGGCCCCAGCCCGCCGGGGTCCGGGTGCCGTAGATGCCCCCGCGTGCCCCCAACTCTTCCAGGGCGCGGGCGAACAGGGGGTCGACCTCCCCGGGGGGCGCCGCGGCAAACGCGGTCTGGGGCAGCGGGGCGAACAGGTGCGGGTGCACCCGCGCCCCCAGCGCCACGATCCGCTCCATGGCGCGCAGGCTCGCGCGCCGGTCCTCCTCCTCTTCCCCCGGCAGCCCGAAGATGAAGTCGACGATCACCTTGAACCCCCGACGGCGTGCGAGCGCCACCGCGCCGAGCACCTCCTCCACCGTATGCCCCCGGCCGCACGCCTCGAGCACGCGCGGGCTCCCCGACTGGGCGCCGATGACGATCTCGTCGTTGTCGGCATATTCCCGCAGCAGGGCGAGGGTCTCCTCCGTGACGTGCTCGGGCCGCGCCTCGGACGGGAAGTGGGCGAAGAGGATCTTCGCCCGCTTCCCGACGGCCCCGCGCAGCGCAGAGAGCAGTTCCCGCAGGGCGGCAAGATCGAGCCGCCGGCCGTCAGGGGAGCCGTAGGAGAATGCATTGGGAGAGAGGAGCCTGACGACCTTGCGGTCGATGGAGCGGAGGGCGAGCGCCTGCTCGACGATCCGGTCGACCGAGCGGTGGCGCAGCCGGGTGCCGAACAGGTGCGACGTCTGGCAGTAGCTGCAGGCGAAGGCGCAGCCGCGCGTGATCTCGATCGGGCCGAACATCCCGCGCGCGGGGGAGATCGAGGAAGCCGCGTCGAGATCGACCGGCTCTTCCCCCCGGATGACGCCCCCTTGCTCGAAGGGGCCCGCCACGCCCCCGCCGAGGAGCGAGAGGAGAACCCGGGGAAAGGTCTTTTCGGCCTCGCCGGTGAAGACTGCGTCGGCCCCGGCGCGGAGCACCTCTTCAGGTCGTGCGGAGGGGTGCGGGCCCCCGGCGAGGAGGACCACCCGCTCTCCCCACTGGGCGCGCAACTCCGTCATCAGGCGCGCCTGCTCCTCGAACTGGCACGTCATCATCGAGAGGGCGATGACGGCGCGGGTGGTATTGCGGAGCCGCTCCGCCGTCGCGGCGCAGAGTTCGGCCGAGGTACGGGGGAGGTCGATCCGCAGCCGTTCCAACCCGGGGGTGGCGTCGAGCGCCCCCGCCAGCGCGTTGAAGCTGTAGGTGTTCAGGCGGTGGTAGTGGAAGAGGAGGGCGGTGTCGTCAGCCACGGAGATCGGCGGTTTTGTCATCCCGGGCGGCTCCTAGGCCCGGCCGCGCAGTTTGCACGCCTGCACCAGCTCGAACGAATTGTACGATTGCATCTCCTCTTCCCTTCCTTCGGCTCCCCCGGTTGCCGCCCCGCCGGCCGGTCCGGTTGTTGCAGCCCTTTCCCCCCGTCGGCTCCTCTTTCCGGGAGACGTCAAAGATGAACCGGCGCCGGCATTTGCGGCAGGCCAAGGCCCGGTCGAACCGTTCGATGTCGACGTAGACGGTGTCGAGGAGGTCGCCCGAAACGGCGTTCCTTCCAATCCAAGGACGATCGCCTCCTTTCCGCTTGAGACGCGGGTGATAGCGGGGGAGCGTCTCAGGTTGAGGCTCCGGCGCTCGTTGTTGATCAGCGCTGATCAGCTCGTTGAAACGGCCGTCCTTCTCGAAGGGGTAGAGATCGTACAGGCTCGAGGCCGGCAGCACGTCCCCGATCCTGTGGCGCATCAGGCGCCGGAAACCCTGAAAACGCGTTCTGTAGCCGTGTTCGATCCGGAGCGGTTTGAGATGCTTTTCAGCCGGCATGCGTGTCCTTGAGACCGTCCACAGAATAGCAGAAGGGGGAGCGGATGCACAACGGGATCCCCTCCCGTGCGCCGGTCATGCCCTGATGCGTGTAATGCTTCTCTTTCGAGCAGAATCCCTTCTTCCTGGGCCCGGCAGGAGCAATCGCACCCGTTCGCCGATCCGAAATATTCTATAACCTGACTGTCTTGCAAAATAAACGGGTGTCGTGTATAAGTGGCAGATCTGAAAGGAGGAAGTCTGTCATGAGAGATACAGTGTGCGGGGGAAGATTCACGCGGGGGCTGCGCCGGCTGGCGCTTATTGCCGCGTTTGCCGCGCTGGGAGGGTTTTCCCTTCCGGCCGCGGCCGAGGAGAGCGACGGGACGCAGGACGAGGTGTTTGCGCTGGGAACCTTATTCCGAAGCGTCGTGGAGGAGCGGGCCGGATCACCCTCCGAGCTGATGGAAGAGACCGTGGGCAGGACCCAAATCCAGCTTTTTGAACAAAGAACGGTGGACGAGGCCATCATGCGCCTGCCGGGTGTGCGCTACGTCCGTCCGAGAGGCGGGCGTTTCGAATCGGGTGTTGTTGTCCGGGGATTCTCGGCTTTTGGGAACAGGGACGCGGCGGTGCCGCTTTTCGTCGACGGCATCCCGGCCTCGGTGCCCTACGATTACAGCATGGACATGGGTCGTTTCACCACCGGCGGCCTGTCGGCCATCAGCGTGTCCAAGGGCTACAGTTCGGTGCTCTACGGGCCGAACGCCCTTGGCGGAGTCGTCAATATCGTCTCGCAGCGGCCCACGAAACCGTTGTACGGCAACGCAACGTTCGGGATCGGCACCGGGGACACTATCGAGGCCAATGGAATCTTCGGGACTTTGCAGGACCGGTGGTACGCCCAAGTCGGCTTGTCGTATCTCAAGCGGGAGTTCATCCATGCCGCCGACACCTTCACCGGCACCGATTCCACCGGCCAGGAAAGGGACACCGACCGGAAGAACTACGGTACCCGGGATAAAAAAATGGAGTTCAAGGTCGGCTTCCTCCCCAACCAGACGGACGAGTACGTGGTGAGCTATCTCCGGCAGACCGGCCGGAAGGGGGCGCGGAGGGATTCGGGCAGCTGTTCATCGACCACCAACCCGGAATGCTGGGCGCTGGGCTACATCGAAAGCTGGTGGGAATGGCCCTACTGGGATCGCGAGACCCTGTCCTACGTTTCCAAGACGCATTTGGGTGGCATCTACCTGAAGCCCCGCGTCTACTACGACAAGTACGACAACGGCCTTTATGGCTGGGGCCGGAGCTACGCGACCAGGGACGATTCTCTGAGCCGCTACGATGATTACGCCTGGGGCGGATCGCTGGAGATAGGAACGGCCAAATCCGAGAACAACGAACTGAAGGGGATTTTTTCCTACAAGTTCAACCAACATAAGGCCTACGACCTGGAGGGGCACGACGGCGGCCGCATCGATGGAAGCGATGAGAAGCTCGAGGAGCAGGTCTTCTACTTCGCTCTCGAGGACACCTACCGGATCAGCGAGCAGTGGGAAATCCAGGGCGGCCTGCTCTACAGCCGGCGCCAGACTACCTATGCCGGTGAGGGGCTAAATATCGCCGACCTGATCATCGACTATCCCACGACCGATTTCGGTCTCACCCCTCCCGATATCGACTCCTGGGATCCGCAGGGGGTCGTGTTCTACAAGCCCACTAAAAACCATGCTTTCCATTACTCCATCGCCAAGAAGACGCGGTTCCCGTCGATCCGAAACCAGTTTTCGAATTACGGGGCGGGGGACACTTATAACGCGGGAGGTGCAATCGGCAGGATACCGCTGGTCACCCTTCCCAACCCCGGTCTGAAGCCGGAAAAGGCGCTGCATCACGAGGTGGGCTGGGACGGCAAGTTCTTCAGCCGGCGGCTGGCCGTGACGCTCGATCTGTTCTACAGCACGAACCGGGACCTGATCGACCGATCCACCGTGGACATCACCACCTATCCCGGCTACGCCGTGCAGCAGGTGGTCAACGTCGCCGGCGACACCCGGCGCAGCGGCATGGACCTGGGGGTGGAGTACATCGCCGACGACCGTCTCCTGATCGGCGGCAGCTTCAGCTACCTGCATTCGGAAAACAAGGATGTTCCCGCATGGCGTCCCACCCACCCGGCCTACAACGGTTCGCTTTATGCCAGCATCAGGCTGAACCGCTGGGCCTCACTTGTTCCGGCAATGGATTATTTCGGCCGGAGCCGATACAGCTCGACCGGAGCCAACCGCTGGGCCTATAACCAGGGAGCGGCGCTCGTCGACCTGAAACTTTCCATAACTCCACCGATGCACCGGAATGTTTCCATCAATTTCGGCGCGGAAAACCTCTTCAATACGGACTACCGGGGATACAACGACGCCTATCCTTCCCCGGGCCGTTACTACTTCGCCAACGTGCGCTACGCCCTGTAGCGGCGGCCGGTTTTTTCGGGGGGCGCGCCGAGCGGCGTTCCTGGTATCCGGTTTCGGGCACGACCCGGAGCCGGATGCCCGGGCCCGGTGTCCCCGAACGCGGAAAACACCCGCCTCTTTCGGGAGAGACCGGAAGAGGCGGGGCCGGTTAAAGACAAGTAGGCCAAGGCTTGGTCCAGCCTCCGGCATGGCGTCCGCGACCTCGAGGAAGCCGCCGATGTTGGCGGCGTTGAAATAGTTGCCCGGCGTCCGGAAGCGCTTGCGCACATTCGACGCGGGCGGCGTGAAAGCTCTTCATGATCAGGTGCAGGCGGTTTTCGACCTCCTTGCCCTGTTTCATTATGATGCGGAGGTTGCTGCCAGGGGTGGGACGCTGGAGAAGGGCCCGCTGGGGGAGCAGGGTCAGTGGCTGGAGCTCTGGGGCTCCTCTTCCCACCAGAGGTCCATGATGCGGCGGGCGCCAAGATAGTGATTTTTGTACCAGAGCTTGCCGAGGTCGCTGACGATGACCTTTTTGGCCTTGCGGGCTGCGTGGAGGAACTTGTTGTCCCCGATGTAGATGCCGACGTGAGTCGGCGTCTTCCCGCCCGAGGAGAAAAAGACCAGGTCTCCCGCTTCGAGATCTTTCTGGTCGATCTTTTCCCCCTGCTGGAACTGCTCGCGCGAGGAGCGGGGTAAGTTGAGATTGAACTTGGAAAAGAGATTCCTGACCAGCGCCGAGCAGTCGAGCCCGGTCTTTTCCGAAGTCCCGCCGTACCGGTAGCGGATCCCCAGCATCTTGAAACCCGCCTCCACCAAGCGCAGGCGCGCCGGGAGTTCCTCTTCTTCAGTTTTCCTGGAAATGTAGGTGGACAGGTCGGGGGCGGACTGGGACTTGGCGACCGACTCCGCCTTCGCGGCCACGGTGACGACACCGGGGAGTTGCAGCGTCTGCCCCACCTTGAGCCGGGTTCCCTTCAGGTGGTTGGCCGTCTGGAGTTCCTGCACGGTGGTGTTGAACCTTCGGGCGATCTGGAAGAGGTTGTCCCCCTTGCAGACGGTGTAGCGCTCCTGCTGCGGCTCCGCTTCCGGTTGCGCCGCCATTGTTGCCGAGCTGTCAGAGGTATCGGCAAGCGTCACCGCCGGATTGGGGGAGGGACTCGTGCTCTCGGCGTAGGGAACGACCGCATAATCAGTGGCATCGGGGGCCGATGGGAGTCGGAGGGTCTGCCCGATTGCAATCCGGCTCCCCTTCAGGTTGTTGGCTGCCTGGAGTTCTTTCGGGGTGGTGTCGAATTGTCTGGCGATCTGAAAGAGAGTGTCCCCTTTGCGGACCTTGTAGGTCCGGGGCGCCGCCGGTTTCTGTGCCGCCTGCCGGGAGGAACGGCCTGTTTGTCCGGGCAGGGGCTGTTGGAGCCCATCCGATATTTCGCCGTTTGCCATTTCCCCGATCCCGGCCGGATTCTGGGCCGACGCCGTCTGGTGGGCGGCCGGGGAGGAGGAGGTCCCGGTCGCCTTGATCTCGTCGGGGAGGGAGGGGACCGTGAGGTTCTGCCCGGCCTTGATCAGGCTGTTTTTCAACCGGTTGGCCGTTTGGAGCTTTTGGGGCGTGGTGCCGAAGCGCCTGGCGATTCCCGAGAGGGTGTCCCCCGGGCGGACCTTGTATTGCCTGGTCTCGGGTTGCTGCGCCGTGGAGGAGGTTGCAGGACGCGATGTCCCCTTGGCGTGGACGGGCCATGGCGCGGCAATAGCGGCCATGAACGCCACAACTACGGCAACCTGACAAAACGTGTACTTCACCCTCTTTTACCCACCTTTTTGTGGTGACCGTAACCCGCCTTCTCAGGTCCTGGCGGCTGGCCTGCGCGAGCGCATCCTTTCCTTATCGGCTCCTTATCGGCCCGAAGCCGGGGAAAAATGCCTTCCCATCATATTCAAATTTTCCCCCAACGCAACATTATTTTTGGGTCGGTCGCCGCCATGATGCGGCATGCCATTGCCCTATCTATGCTTTGGCGGGTGGGGAGCGATGGTATACTGTGGCTCAATTTTCCGGGCGGGGTCCCGGGCCAGGGAGAGCGGCCGCGTGATGACAAGAAAGATCTGGTTAGGTTCGGTTTTGTTGGCATGGCTGGTGTTTTCGGGGTGCGCGCGCCGGGAACCCCCGGTTGCGGGGGAGGCGGAGATTGGCCGTCCGGCGCCCGCTTTCACGCTCCCGGACCTGGAGGGGAAGCAGGTGTCGCTCGCGGAATTCCGGGGGAAGATCGTCCTGGTCGACTTCTGGGCGACCTGGTGCGTGCCCTGCCGGATGACCATGCCGATGCTCGAGGGCCTCGGGCGGGAATACGCCGACTCCATGGTCCTGCTGGCTGTCAATCTTCAGGAGACTCCGGACGTGGTGGGCGATTACGTCCGTTCCCAGTCGATCCGCTCCCGGATCCTGCTCGACGAAGATGGTTCCATTGGAATGGCGTACGGGACCGAGTCGATCCCGATGCATTTTCTCATCGACCGCGAGGGGGTCCTCCGCCAGGTCCACTCCGGCTATTACTCCGGGATGGAGGCGGACCTGCGTAGGGAGATCGAAACCCTCCGCCGCCAATAATGGACATCCACCATCTCCAGCAATTCGGGACATCCACCATTTGCCCCATTTCGTGGGTGTCCACTATTGCTGCTTGGTGTGGCCGTGGGGGTCCCGGATCTCCACCTGGCCGAGGCCCAGTTTTTCGAGTTCCGGTTCGATCTGTTCCCGGTCCCCCACCGCGACAATGACCGCTTCTTCCGGCCGGATGTGATTCCGGACCGCCCGCTGCGCCTCGGCCGCCGTCACTCCGTCGATCTTCTCCGGGAGGAGCTGGTAGTAGTCGGGCTGAAGGCCATGGACGAACAGCTGGCCGATGCTCGATGCGGCTTCCGGGGTGGTCTCGAACATGCTGGGGAGGGACCGCGTGATCGAGTCTTTGGCGGTCGCCAGCTCGCGCGCCGTCAGGGTGCCCTCCCGCAGCCGTTCGATCTCGCGGAAGATTTCCTTGATTGCAGGGACTGTGGCCTCGGTGTGGACTGAGGCGCCGATCAGGAACGGACCCGGGCCGCGGCGGAAGGCAAAGACCGAGGAAGCCCCATAGGTATAGCCATGTTTTTCGCGCAGGTTGCGGTTGATCCGGCTCGTGAAGAGCCCCCCGAAGGCTGTGTTGGCTACGTCCAGCGCGGTGTGGTCGGGGTGGGAACGCGCCACCCCCACATGCCCGATACGCAGGACTGTCTGGGGCGCCCCGGGGCGCTCGACGATCACCAGCCGGCGTGCGGGGTGCGAGGCGACTTCCGGTGGCCGGCATGCACGGCCCGAGCCGGTCCATGCCCCGAAATATTTGTCGGCGAGATCCAGGAGCCATGCTTCGTCGATGTCCCCTGTCACCACCAGCGCGGCGTTGGCCGCGAAATAGCCCTCCCGGTAGAACTCCAGCAGCATTTCCCGGGTGACCGCCCGGTTGGAATCTTCGGTCCCCAGGTCGTTGTGTCCGTATGGGTGTTGCGGCCCGTACACGGAATCGAGGAACACCTTCAGTGCCAGGACCGCGGGGTTATCCCGTTGCTGCAGGATCTGGGTGATCCGGTCGTGGCGCACCCGCTCGATCTCTTTGGGGGCGAAGGCGGGATGGAGCAGGACGTCGGATACGAGTTCAAAGGCGGCTTCGGTGTTTCTGGCCAGTGTCCGGATGGCCGCGAAGGAGAGGTCGGTCCCTGACCCGGTGGAGAGGGAGGCCCCGATCTGGTCGGCGTCGGCGGCGATCTGAAGCGGCTGGCGCGACAGGGTCCCCTCGTCAAGCATCCCCGCCGTGAAGGAGGCCAGCCCGGGGTGCTCCTCGGGGTTGCGGTCGCTTCCGCCGAGAACGATCACGTTGGCGGAGACGATCGGCAGATTGTGCCGCTCGGCCAGCATCACGGTGAGGCCGTTCGACAGGCGGAAGATCCTGGGGACCGGCAGGTTGAACGAGGGGGCGGGGCCGGCCGCGGGGGGGGTGCTTCTCCACTCCTGGTCCGGGACGACGGGGCCCGGTTCCGGGATCGGCTCTTCGACGGCGGGCGATTTTGGGACATCGCAAATCACCCTGGTTCCATTGACTCCCCAGACGGTGACTCCCCGGTGGCGCTCCAGGCGGTCGTGGGCAACCGCACGCAGCGATTCGAGGGTGCACTTCCGGTACCGGCCCAGATCTTCGGCCAGGAATCCGGGGTTTCCCGCATAGTGATTGTAGAGATTCAGGCGGTCGGCGAGTCCTCCCAGGCTCTCGAGCGAGCGGATGACGCCCGACTCCATGATATTGCGGACCCTTTCGAGTTCCTCCTTCGCCGGGCCCTCCTTCCGGAAGAGCTCCAGCTCGTGCCGCAGCGCTGCTTCGAGCCGCTCCGGGTCCACCCCCGGCTTGGCCGTCGCCTCGATGGCGAAGATCGAGCCGAGAGCCATCGAGGCTTGCGCCGCGCTTACGCCCTGCGCCAGGCGCTGCTCGTACACCAGTTTTCGGTAGAGGCGGCTCGAGCGCCCCCCTCCCAGGATCCGGGCGACCAGGTCGCATTCGGCATCGGCCTGGGTGAAGATCGGGTCGGTGATCCAGGCGAGATACACCCGAGGCAGCTCGACCTGGTCCTCGACCACCGCCCGTCTTTCTCCCCGGATCGGCGGGGTGTCGACCGGAACGCGGGATATCGTCTCTCCGGCGGGGATCGGCCCGAAATAGCGCTCGACCAGCTCGCGGACACCGGCCGGATCGATGTCGCCGGCGATTACGAGGCTTGCGTTGTTGGGGATGTAGTAGCGTTGGAAAAAATTCCTGACGTCCACAAGCCGGGCCGCCTCGATATCGGCGTGCGACCCCATTATGGAGGCGTAGTAGGGGTGGCTTTCCGGGAAAAGCTGGTGGAAGACCTCTTCCTGTACCAGCCCGTAGGGGGTGTTTTCCACCACTTGCCGCCGCTCGTTGCGGACGACATCGCGCTGGGTTTCGAGTTTCCGGGAGTCGAGCCCATCCAGGAGGAACCCCATTCGGTCGCTTTCGAGCCAGAGCGCCAGCTCCAGCCGGTTGGAGGGGAGAGTTTCGTAGAAACTGGTCCGGTCGAAGTCGGTGGTGCCGTTGATGGTACTGGCCCCGGCGGACTCCAGGTGGAGGAAATGAGCTTTTTCCCCGACATACTTGGAGCCCTCGAACATCATGTGCTCGAAGAGGTGAGCGAAGCCTCGCAGCCCCGGCCGCTCGTCGGCCGGCCCCACGTGATACCAGATGTTGACCGCAACCAGGGGCAGCCGGTGATCCTCGTGGAGGATCACCTCCAGGCCGTTCGCCAGCCGGTATCGGTCGTAAGCAATCTCCGGAATCGACGTACTTTTCTGCTCCATATCCCTTCCTTGTCTGCCCCGTTCAATCCTGGACATCCACCATCTGAACGGGGCGGGCTCGACAGCTCCCGGACCCCGCCGCTTTCCGCATAAAGACTACCATGGGTGCGAATAGCGGACATCCTCCATTCACCCGTGGCCTGGTTCCAATCCTGGACATCCACCATATCGACGAAAAAGTGGATGTCCAGGATTGAACAGGGCGCCTGAACGGGAATGTCGTTGCGCCGGGTGGCGGGAGGGGTATACTCCCGGGTATGGACACTCACATTCCCACGAGGCAGGAGGCTTGGGAGATCCTCTGCCGGTACAATGAGAGCGACAGCCTCCGCCGGCACGCCCTGGCCGTGGAGGCGGTGATGCGGCATATGGCCCGCAAGCGGGGCGAAGACGAGGAGATGTGGGGGGTGATCGGCCTGGTTCACGACCTGGATTACGAGCGCTACCCCGAGGAGCATTGTCGCAAGAGCGCCGAAATTCTCGCCGCGGCGGGTTGGCCCGAAGATTACATCCGCGCCGTTGTGAGTCACGGCTGGGGGATTTGCTCCGACGTTGAACCCCTGAGCCCCCTTGAAAGGACGCTTTACGCCGTCGACGAACTCACGGGCCTGGTCGCCACTTCGGCCTTGGTCCGACCCTCGAAGAGCATCCTCGACATGGAGGCGTCGAGTGTCAAGAAGAAGTGGAAGGACAAACGCTTCGCGGCTGGGGTGGATCGCGCGGTGATCAAAAGGGGAGCGGAACTCCTCGGCGCGGATCTCACCTCCCTCATCACCGATACCATCCTGGGGATGCGGCTCGTGGCGCGCGAGATCGGTCTCGGGGGGAACGCCTGACCTCTCCGGCTGCCGAGCTCCCGTCCCTCCGATCGCTACGGCATGGGGGCGAATCCCTTCTTGCGCACTTCCCGGTCGACGACCTTTAGAAAGTCGTTGATCCGCTCGAGCGGCTTCCCGTTGACGTAGACCGAGGGGGTAGAGTCGACGCCGAGGCGGTTGGCCTCGGCCACCTCCGCGTCAAGCTCCGCCCGGGCCCCGGGGTCCCGGAGGCAGCGCTCGAAGGCGCCGGCGTCAAGCCCCGCCTTGCGCCCGATCTTCATGACATCATCCAGCTGCGGGTCGGCGATCCCGGCCTCGAACGCCCGGTCGTGGTAGGCGAAGAACTTCCCTTGCCGGCGGGCGCACACTCCCCCCACGGCGAGCCCGCAGGCGCCGGGATGGGCTGAACGGGACAGGGCGGGATTGCACTCCCGGTCGAGCGGGTAATTCTTGAAATACACCCGCACTTTTCCCTCCGATTCCGGCACGTAACGTGACAGTGCCGTGGCCAATTGGCGGCAATAAACGCAGAGAAAGTCGGAGTATTCCACCACTGTGACCGGCGCGCCCTCGTCTCCCATGCCTGGAATGCCTTTCAGGTCGATAGCGACCGCCTTCGCTTCGTCGAACTCCCGCATCGCCTTTTCTGACCAGTAAGCCTCGGTCCGGCTCGGGTCGTCGAGGATGGCCTCCAGCCGGCGCGCGCGCTTCTGCCAGTAGGCGGGATCATTCGGGTCGCCATCCTCTGCATCCTCCATTGGGCCGGCGGCACCGAGCAGTCCCCCGGCGCGCGCGTCGGCCCGACCCGCCAGTATCGCGTTGAGGGCGAAGACAGCGAGGACGACGGCCGCCGTGGTCAGCGCCCATCCTGCCAGCGCCAGCTTCCCCTCCGGAGGCGATAATTCAGCCCGCATCCGCCTCAGGCCCCCACGGAAGGGGAGGAGTACCAGAAGGGCGGCCAGGCCGAGGACGTAGGTGGCGATGCAGAAAGGGCACCAGGCGTGGATGACGAATGCCTGTAACATGAGGAGAAAGAGATCGAACGCCAACCCCAAAATAAGACCGGGGATGAAGAGGAAGCCGATGAGCGCTTTGCGCACCCCCGCCGAGGCGAAGAGAGCCAGGCAGCCGAACAGGGTCAGGGAGGTGTAAAAGGCAAGCCCCAGCGCCGCAAGCGGCATCCCCGAGAAAGAGGCCCAGTCGCTTTGTGCCACGTCCTCGCACCCGCTTGATTTTCCGTCGCCGCACTGCTCCATCACCGTAGACACGGCCCAGGGTTCTCCATGGTGCCGTCCCAGGAGGATGCCGGAAAACATGGCGGCGGCCAGGCAGAGGACCATGGCCAGGACGATTCTGACGCGCGCCTTCGTATCCACGTTTTTCCTTTTTCGCCGTGCATTAGGGGTTTTCGGTGACCTTTAAACGCTAAAGGTCATCGAAAAGAGCGCCTGCAATAATGACGGCCGACGCCGCCCCGCCGCCCCCCACCTTGTGCCGTTGGGCTGGGGCTTGGTGGGGGGCAAGGCATTGACACTTACCCTTACCATATTGGAGGATTTACCATTCGCCTGAATCCTTTGCCTTAGCCCGGACTGTGTTTGAAGTCCCCGGCGCCTTGGTACGGCGGGATCCGTCGACGGCATCACGCCCGGCCGGATTTACCGACCGGCTGTCGATTGCGTCCACGGGGTCCTCATGGCGCGCGCCCTGCATCCCTCCCCCGCATTCATCTCCCCGCGACGCGCCTCTCGGGAATGATCCGGGTCAGGGGAGGATTTTACGGAATTTCGGGGCGGAAGAAAACAACCTCGTTGCGGCTTCGTGGTAATGTTGGGGAATGGCATTGGTTACGCTCGACAAGGTTTCAATGGCCTACGGCTCCCTGCCCCTGCTGGACAATGCCTCGCTTCAGATCGAGGAGGGGGAGCGGGTCTGCATCCTCGGGCGCAACGGGACGGGGAAGTCGACACTGCTTGCGATTCTCGCTGGATCCGTAGTGCCTGATTCCGGGTCGGTCTACCGGCAGCCGGGAATGAGGACGGCCCTGTTGAACCAGGACGCGGCGCTGGTGGACGACCGCCCCGTTTTCGACGCGGTCGCCGAAGGGCTGGGGGATCTGGGGCGCCTGGCAGCCGAGTACCACCATGCGGCTGTCCAGGTTTCGGAGAGCGCGGACCCTTCCCTGCTTGACCGCTTGGGGCGGCTGCACCAGGAACTGGAAAAAAGGGACGGCTGGCGGCTCGAGCAGAGGGTCGAAACGATCCTCTCCCGCTTGGAACTCCCCCCCGACGCGATCGTGAACACCCTCTCGGGCGGGTGGCGCCGCCGGGTGCTGCTGGCCAGGGTGCTGGTGGCCCAGCCGGAGCTCCTGCTCCTGGACGAGCCGACCAACCACCTCGATATAGGGGCGATCACCTGGCTCGAAAGCTTCCTGGCGGAATATGCGGGGACGGTGGTGACCGTCACCCACGACCGGGAATTCCTGCAGCGGTTGGCCAGCCGGATCGTGGAGCTCGACCGGGGGAGGCTCACCTCCTGGGAATGCGGCTACGGCGAGTTCCTGCGCCGGAAGGAGGAGTGGCTGGCCAACGAGGCCCTGGGGAGGGAAAAATTCGACCGGCGGCTGGAAGAGGAGGAGGCGTGGCTCCGGCGTGGGATCAAGGCCCGACGGACCCGGAACGAGGGGCGGGTGCGCGCCTTGATGGCTATGCGCGCCGAGCGCGCCGCCCGGCGTGAGCGGTTGGGGACCGCCCGGCTCGAACTGCAGGCGGCCGCCCCCTCGGGCCGCCTTGTCTACGAAGCCGACCACATCTCCAAATCCTTTCCCGATAAAATCGTGGACATCCACCAATTGGCTCCGCCTAATGGTGGATGCCCACGATTCGTGATTCGCGATTTTTCCATCCGGATCATGCGGGGGGACCGGATCGGCCTCCTCGGCCCGAATGGCGCGGGCAAGACCACTCTCCTGCAGCTGCTGCTGGGGGAACTGGCTCCCGATTCCGGTTTCATCCGGACCGGCGCCAACGTGCAGGCGGCCTACTACGACCAGCAGCGGGAGCAGCTCGACCCGGAAAAGACCGTGCTGGAAACGGTGGGGGAAGGGAACGAGGTGGTGACCATCAACGGCCGGCAGCGTCACATCAACGGTTACCTGCGCGATTTCCTCTTCCCGCCCGAGCGCGCCCGCTCCCCCGTGAAGTCGCTCTCTGGGGGGGAGCGCAACCGGCTTCTGCTGGCACGGCTCTTCACGCGCCCAGCCAACGTTTTGGTGCTGGACGAGCCGACCAACGACCTGGATTTGGAGACCTTGGAGCTGCTCGAGGCCCGGCTGGTCGATTTTCCCGGCACCATCCTCCTGGTCAGCCACGACCGCGCTTTCCTCGAAAATGTGGTCACCAGCCTGCTGGTGTTCGAGCCGGGCGGGCGTATCGAGGAGCATATTGGCGGCTACGCGGCCTGGGCCGAACGGAAGGCGAAGACGGAGGCGCAGGAAAGGCTCGCACTGAAGGCGCAAACTCCCGCGCCTGCCAAGGAGCCTGAGCGAAAGCCCGTGCGCCGGAAGCTCTCCTACATGGAGCAGCGGGAGTACGACCGCCTGCCGGAGCGGATCGAAGCGCTGGAGACGGAGCAGGAGCGCATCGACGCCCGGATCTCCGCCCCAGATTTCTACCTGGAGGCTCCCGAGGAGATTGCCCGGGTACTTGAGCGGAAGGAGTCCTTGCACCAGGAACTGCTCGATGCCTACTCTCTTTGGGACTCCCTGGATTCCCGCGCGCGCTGATCTTTGCATCTGTGCACCCGCCCGCCAAGCCAATGGGTGGATGTCCACAATTTGTGCATCCTTGCTCCTGGATTCCCGTGACGATGCCACCCTCGAAGCACTGCTGCCCTGGAATGTGAAGCTGCCGTAACCATCCTGTGTGGAAGAATTGACGTTTGCCCAGGAACTGCTCGATGCCTGCTCTCTTTGGGACTCCCTGGATTCCCGCACGCGCTGATCTTTGCAGATGTGCACCCACCCGCCAAGCCAATGGGTGGATGTCCACAATTTGTGCATCAGGTGGATGTCCCTCATCGGCATTTGGTTTACAATGAAGCGCGGGTCCTTTTACTGGTTACTGAAGCGATCTTTCAAGGGGGGGCTATGAGCCGGAATCTTGTCATTGTGGGAGCGGGAGCCGGGGGGGCCTCGGTCGCGGCGGAGGCGCGCCGGCGCGATCCGTCGCTCGAGGTGACCATGATCGAGCGGGGGGGCCATGTGTCCACGGCCGCCTGCCCCATGCCCTATTACATCCAGGACCTCATCAAGGACGAGAAAATGCTCGTGGCCCGGACCCCGGAAGAGTTCCGTGAATCGGGCGTGAATGTGCGCCTGGAGACGCAGGTGGAGGAGGTGGACCGCCGGCAGGGGATCGTCCGGCTCTCCGATGGGATCATGGTCCCCTACGATATCCTGGTCCTGGGGACAGGCACCGTTCCCATCGTCCCGAGGGTCCCCGGTGTGGACCTGGAAGGGGTCTTCATGCTCAAGACCCTCCCCGACGCGATGGCCATCAAGACCTATATCCGGGAGAAGAGGTGCCGGAAGGCGCTCGTGGTTGGAGCCGGATTCATCGGCCTCGAGATGTGCGAAGCCTTGCGCGGGCAGGGGATCGAAACGGAGTTGATCGACCTGGCTCCGCGGGCGGCGATGATGTGGGACCCGGAATTCACCGCCCTGATCGAGGAGGAACTCTTGCGCCAGGGGGTGAAGTTCCATCCGGGCACCGGGCTTGAGTCAATCGAGAAGGGGAGTGAATACCAGCTCCGCCTCAACTCGGACCGGGATGTGCTGGAAGCCGACCTGGTATTGATTGCCATCGGGGTGAAGCCCAATTCCACCCTCGCGGCGGCGGCCGGGCTGAGGCTCGGGGCAACGGGCGCCATCGGGGTGAATTTTTCCCAGCGGACCTCGGATGAGAGCATCTATGCCGTCGGGGACTGCGCCGAGGTCTACCATCGCATCAGCTGCAAATGGACCCACATACCGCTCGGGGATATCGCCAACAAGCAGGGGCGCGTGGCCGGAATCAATATCGGCGGCGGCGCGATGATGTTTCCCGGGGTGGTCGGCGCGCGCTGCTTTAAGGTCTTCGACCTTGGGGTGGCGGCGACGGGGCTCGATGAAAACGAGGCGGCCGAGGCCGGCTACCATCCTGAAAGCGTGCTGCTCTGGGGAAACGCCATCGCCGCCGCCATGCCGGGGGAGAAAAAGCTGGGGCTGAAACTGGTGGCCGACCGGTCGACCGGTAGGCTCCTGGGGGCCCAGGCGGTGGGGCTGAGGGGGGCCGTGGAGAGGGTGAACGCCCTTTCGGTCGCTCTGGCGGCGGGGATGACACTGGAGGAAATCGGGTACCAGGATTTTGCCTACTCGCCCCCCTTCAACACTCCTTGGGACCTGATCCACGTAGCGGCCCAGAAACTGGCGAAATCGATCGGCCGCTGACCCCTCCAGCCCTTTCGCGAGAAGGTGGACAGTTGGGGGCTATTTGCGTTTGGCCGGTGCCTTCCCGGCGGGCGTCTTTTTTTTCGCCGCTTTGTCGGCCTGTTTCGCCGGGGCCGCTTTCGCAGCGACATTTTTAGGTGCGGCTTTCCTTGCCGCTACCTTTTTCCCGGTTGGTTTCGTGTCCTTTGCCGCTGGCTTCCCCGCGGCCGGCGTCTTGGCGGCCTTTTTCAGTTTTGAGGGAGTCCCCTTGGTCTCGTCGGCCAGGCGCTTCAACTCGGCATACCCCTTCTTGCCCAGAATCAGGATGGCCTCGTCCCGGTAGATCTCGAACATGGGGCGCTTTTCATCGGCCCCGTGCAGGCACAGGGCCGTTTCCTCATCCAGTTCGGTGGTCTCGTCGATGGAGAAAACGTCGTTTTCCAGGTAGAGGGGGTAGATGCTGCAATAGAACGGCTTGATGCCGGGCCACCCCAGTTTTCGATCACGCGAAACCGCCTGCAGTGCACATTTACGGTCCGACCGGAGAAAGATGCAGCAGGTCTCGTCCTCCCGCGCCGGGTCCTCCACCGTGTTGGTCCCGGTCTCGATTCCGCTCGGCGTATCCTTGGACTTACGCGTCACGAACCATTGCGTCTCGTCGTGCCGGTCCTTGGGCAGATGACGCTTGATGGCCTTGGCCCATTTCATGATGCGGGGGGGCTCGTCGTCCGTCATCCAGACACCGCCCGAGCAGCAGTCGGCAATGCAATCGGGATCGCAGGGGCGTAGAGCCGCCTTCCTGAAGACGCTCTTGTCGACCCGGATACCATTGATGACGATCTTTTTTCCGTTCTTCTTCATTGACCTCTCCCGTTCTCCACTGGATGAGCGGCTGGGCCGCAGGCCACGGGTTTGAAAGTTTTTGACGCGGCATTGTAAGCCGAAACATGCAAGGCTCACAGAAAAAACTGTGCAAATCCATCGCCCGGATTTATTGGTGCAACCATTGGTCCGTGATTGCCGATTGGATGGGGGCGGCCGGTGCGGTTTCTGGTGTGCCCATGCGCCCTGGACACGATGGGTTTGTCGCCGGCGCGCCCCTGTTTTCGTCCGGCCGCGTAACCCTGAATCCCAGCGCTGACGCCCCGCCCCGGTCACTTGTGGTGTCGGCCCGGAGGTTTCCCAGCGCACGTTGCGATGCAGTGAAGGCGGAAGTGGGTGCAGGGTGCCTGCCGGAGAATTTCGCAGCAGCACCCGACATCTCGTCGAGGAAAGCGGGAACCCTTACCGATCACGCCGATGCAACCGGAGCTTCATGCATCGTCCAGTTATAAAGTGAGGGGTTAACCCGGATTATTAGCTCCTGCTGCGTCGGTGCAATCGAGCATGTCTACATCGTTGCGCTTGGTCGGATTCCTCGACGTACCGTCGAGTACGCCTGCGGAATTCTCCCGGCGCGCGCCTTGTATCCACGCCCGCATGCGCCGCCTCGCAACGTATCCTCATGAATAATCCGGGTTAAAAGGAGAGGGATAGTTCGAACAGCCAGGGCCAGTATTTGCCGGTCACGAAAAGCCGGTTCCCAGTCTCGTCGAAAGCGATGCCGTTCATTACGTCGGCCTCGCGGGTGCGTTCCTGCTGGGGATAGAGCGCCGACAGGTCCAGCCAGCCCGTAACAAATCCGGTGGCGGGATCGATCCGCGCGATCCGGTCGGTCAGCCACACGTTGGCCCAGATCTCCCCTCGTACCACTTCGAGCTCGTTGAGGCGGGCGACAGGGGTGCCGCGGTAGAGCACCGGCAGGCGTTCTACAGGCTCGAATGTCTTCGGATCCAGGAAGGAGAGCGTATGGCTCCCATCGCTCATGACGAGGCGGCGACCGTCGTGGGCGAGCCCCCAACCCTCTGTTTGGTAGGCGAAGCTCCCAATCCGGCTGAAGTCCTCGATCGCGTAGATAAAGCCGATCTTTTCGTGCCAGGTGAGCTGGTAGAGCAGCCCGGCGCGCTCTGCGAGCCCCTCGCCGAAGTAATCGCGCCCGAGCGCCTTCTTTCGGAGCACCCGCCCCGTGGAGATCTCCACCTTGCGCAGCGTCGATTCGCCGTACTGCCCCGTGCTTTCGTAAAGGAAGCCGTCGAGGTAGACCAGCCCCTGGGTGAAAGCGCCGGGATCGTGCGGATAGCGGGCGGTGACCCGATAGGACAGGGAGGCGGAAGCTTGGGGCTTCTTCCCGGGTGCCATTGCGGCTGCCAGGCTCAGCGCGCAGAGCGCAGTTGCGGACGCCACCCTGGGCCACAAATTCCTCCGCTTTTTGCGCGCCGCGTTTTTTTTCATCGTTCCCTGCCCAGGTTCAAGGAAAAACATTATACATCAGCCTGCCGGAGAGCAGGGGCAGGATCGAGTCTACCAAAGGGTTCTCTTTCGGCTTGCCCCAAATGGGCCGGAAGGAGACGGTTGCCTCACACTTCAGGTTGCCTCGAACCTGACGTGCTTCGACGAGATCAAAATCGAGAACTCCCGCCAATGGACCTAATAGAGGTCTCCCCCATTTTTTCCAATCCTGGACATCCACCATTTGTGAAAATCCGTGGATGTCCAGGATTCTTTTCACAAATGGTGGATGTCCACAATTCTCCGGAAATCCCGGTCCCGATGACGGCCCGAAGGGCGCCGAGGGCGGAGGCGATCCTTAACCGGAATTTCACACAACCGCAAATGATCCCTAACAAAGAAAAGGTATTCATTCAGCCGTGAGTAACGGAACCAAAGGAGGGCGGCGGTGACACCCGGATGGATTCTGATCGCGATCCTCGCGCTCTCGGCCGTGGGCTACTATATGGGACGGAGGCGCTCCCAATTCGTTGCCGGCCGGGGGGAGGGGGGCGCCGTGAAGCTGCATTCGCGCCCCACCTATTACGGTGCGCTGGCGGCCCTGGCGTGCGGCATCCCAGCCCTGCTCCTCTTTACGGTCTGGCGGGTATCAGAGGAGAGCATCATCACGCGCTTGGTAGTCTCCGGGCTGCCCGAAGCGGTGCGTGCGCTTCCGGAGGGCGGGCTCGACCTGGCTGTCAACGACATCAAGAACCTCGCCTCGGGCAACATCGTGTCGGGCGAAATCGACGCCGGCATGCGTGCGGCGGCCGACCATTACCTGCGCCTGCGGTCGATCAGCCACGGTGCGCTTGCCGTCTGCTCGCTCGCCTTGGGCATCGCCGCCCTGCTGCTGGTTCTCCGGCTCATCACTCCCAGGCTGCGGGCGCGCAACGCGGTGGAACGGGTCGTGAACGCACTGCTCATCGTCTGTTCCTCCATCGCCGTCTTCACGACGGTGGGGATCGTGCTTTCGATCCTGTTCGAAGCGATCCGCTTTTTCCGGGTCGTTCCCGTGACCGATTTCCTGTTCGGGCTGGAGTGGAGTCCACAGATGGCCATCCGCTCCGACCAAGTAGGATCCTCGGGCGCCTTCGGCGCGGTCCCCGTCTTCACCGGCACTCTCATGATCGCGGCGATCGCCATGGCGGTGGCGATCCCCCTCGGCCTCCTGGCCGCCATCTACCTGTCGGAATACGCCGCCCCGCGGGTCCGGGCGATCCTCAAGCCGAGCCTGGAACTCCTGGCGGGGATCCCGACCGTGGTCTACGGCTTCTTCGCCGCCCTGACCGTCGCTCCCGCCATCCGCAACGCGGGGGAGGCGCTTGGGCTGGATGTGTCGAGCGAAAGCGCCCTGGCCGCCGGCCTCGTGATGGGGGTCATGATCATCCCCTTCGTCTCCTCCCTTTCGGACGACGTGATCCACGCCGTTCCGCGCTCGTTGAGAGACGGCGCCTGCGCCCTCGGCTCCACCCCCAGCGAGACGATCCGGAAAGTGGTGCTCCCGGCTGCGCTTCCCGGCATCGTCGGAAGCATTCTCCTGGCGGTCTCCCGGGCCATCGGCGAGACCATGATCGTGGTGATGGCGGCCGGCTTGGCGGCCAACCTGACGGCCAACCCACTCAAGGCGGTGACGACGGTGACGGTGCAGATGGTCACCCTGCTGGTCGGGGACCAGGAATTCGACAGCCCCAAGACGCTGGCTGCCTTCGCCCTGGGTCTGGTCCTGTTCGTGACCACCCTCTGCCTCAATGTCGTGGCGCTGGGAGTGGTCCGTAAATACAGGGAGCAGTATGAATAGCCCGCCGCGAAAAGGAACAGCGTTCGCCGGCGTCCGGGGACGGTTCCTTCGGCGCCGCGCCGCTTTCGTGCAGCGATGGTGGCGGTGTCACGGCGATTTTGTGACCCTCCTGGAGCGCACCTGCGGTGCTTCGGCCGGATCGCGGAGGGTGTGTGCGCCCTTGCGGGATTCGTGGAGCGCGCCGGCGTTGGCGCCGAGGGGGGGGTGGATAGCGGCGCAAGGGCGGAACGGTGCCCTTTGTGGCCGTGAACCATGGGAGCGTTATGAGTAGGCGGATTGAAGAAAAGGAGATCGCAAGCGGCCGGACCATCGAGAGGGTGCGGCGGGGGCTCGGGCGGCGCCACGCGGCCGAGCGGCGGTTCCGGTTGTGCGGCCTTGCCGCCGTCTGCCTGAGCCTGCTCTTTCTTTCGGTCCTCTTTGTCTCCATTTTCTGCGGCGGCATCGGGGCCTTCCGGCAGACGTTCATCCGGCTCGAGGTGTTCTTCGACCCGGACATCATCGACGCGGCCGATCCCGGTTCTGGTGACTACGGCGCACTGGTCAAGAATTCGCTACGGGGGATGTTCCCCGAAGTGACGGAGCGTGGAGAGCTGCGCGAGCTTTACGCCTTGGCCAGTTCGGGCGCCCCCTTCCAGCTCCGGGACATGGCTATGGAGTCCCCCGGTCTCATCGGCCGGAAGGAGGCCGTCTGGGTGCCGGCCGACGACGACGTGGACATGCTGGTCAAGGGCGTCTACGATCGCCGCCTCCCCGAGACGGAGCGGCGCACGAGCGACCGCCAGCTCGGCTGGATCGAACAGCTTGAGAAGGAGGGAAGGATCGCCAAGCGCTTCAACTCCGCCTTTTTCCTCAACGGCGATTCGCGCGAGCCGGAACTGGCCGGCATCCTGGGGTCCGTCATGGGATCGGTCTACGCCCTCGGAATCACCCTGCTGCTCTCCTTTCCGATCGGGATCGCGGCGGCTGTCTACCTCGAGGAATTCGCCCCGAAGAACCGCTGGACCAGCATTATCGAGGTCAACATCAACAACCTGGCCGCCGTCCCCTCGATCGTCTTCGGGCTCCTCGGCCTGGCCGTGTTCATCAACTTCATGGGGCTCCCGCGCTCCGTCCCGCTGGTGGGGGGCCTGGTGCTGACCCTGATGACCCTTCCCACCATCATCATCGCCGCGCGCGCCAGTCTGAAAGCGGTCCCGCCGTCGATCCGGGAGGCGGCGTTGGGCGTGGGCGCCTCCCGGATGCAGACGGTGATGCACCACGTACTGCCTCTGGCAATGCCCGGCATGCTCACCGGGACCATCATCGGGATGGCCCAGGCGCTGGGGGAGACCGCCCCCCTCCTGATGATCGGGATGGTGGCCTTCATCGTGGACGTGCCCGGCGGGTGGACCGATCCCTCCACCGCGCTGCCGGTCCAGATCTACCTCTGGGCCGACAGCCCCGAACGTGCCTTCACCGAACGGACTTCGGCAGCGATTATAGTCCTGCTGGCATTCCTCGTCCTGATGAATGCGGCGGCCGTGCTGCTCAGGAAGAAATTCGAAAGACGTTACTGAATGTTCATTTTCAAGGAGAAGACCCTATGTCGAAAAAAACCATAGTCGCGCTGGCCGCGCTGATCGCGGCCGGCATCCCATCGGGTTTCGCCCAGTCGGGGCGGGATCACATCAACATCGTCGGTTCCTCGACCGTCTACCCCTTCGCCACGGTGGTGGCGGAGCAGTACGGCAGGAGCACCCGCTTCAAGACCCCCAAGATCGAGTCGACCGGGTCGGGGGGGGGATTCAAGCTCTTCTGCGGCGGCGTCGGGGTGGAGTATCCGGACATCACCAACGCCTCGCGCGCCATCAAGGCGACGGAAGGCGCGACCTGCGCGAAAAACGGGGTGAAGGACATCGTCGAAGTTAAGATCGGCTACGATGGGATCGTGCTGGCCAACTCGAAGAAGACGGCGCCACTGCGGCTGTCGGCCCGGGACATCTTCGCGGCCCTTGCCAAGGAGGTTCCGGATGCCGCGGGCAAGATGAAGCCCAATCCGAATAAGACCTGGAAGGACGTCAACTCCTCTCTCCCCGCCGTCAAAATCGAGGTGCTCGGGCCGCCGCCGACCTCCGGGACACGCGATGCCTTCGTGGAATTGGCGATGGAAAAGGGCGCCCGGGAATTCAAGGTGTTGGCCGATCTCAGGGCCAAGGATGAAAAGGCGTTTGTCGCCATCGCCCACAATATCCGGGAAGACGGGGCCTATATCGAGGCGGGGGAGAACGATAACCTGATCGTGCAGAAGCTCCAGTCCAACCCGAACGCGGTAGGGATCTTCGGCTTCAGTTTCCTGGACCAGAACAGCGACAAGCTCCAGGGATCGTTCGTCAACGGTGTCCAGCCTGCGTTCGACGCGATCGCCGATGGAAAATACGGGCTGTCACGCCCCCTCTTCTTTTACGTGAAGAAGGCCCACGTCCCCATCATCCCGGGGATGCAAGAATACCTGGCGGAGTTCACGAGTGAAAAGGCCTGGGGCCCCGACGGGTACCTGTCCGACAAGGGGCTGATCCCGATGCCGGACGCCGAGAGAAAGGCCGTGGCCAAGGCGGTGAAAGATCTGACGCCCATGAAGTTTCAATAACACCCGATGGGGAATACGATGGTGCACAGTGAAGGCGGCACGGCTCCGGTTATGGCGGCCGGGGCCGGCCGCATCGATAGGGAAGATCGGAGGACAGTCGGATCCCCCCTGGTCGCGGACCCGAGGATGACGTGTCGCAACGTCGACGTCTACTACGGGGAGAAGCACGCCGTCCGCGGCGTTTCGCTCGACATCGCCAAGAACGAGGTCATCGCCTTGATCGGGCCTTCGGGCTGCGGCAAGTCGACCTTCATCCGCTGCCTGAACCGGATGAACGACCCGATCGAGGGGTGCCGGGTGGAGGGGAAGATCCTGCTCGACGGCATGGACATCTACGACCGCAGCGTGGACGTGGTCCCGCTGCGGGCCCAGGTAGGGATGGTGTTTCAGAAACCAAACCCCTTCCCGAAGTCGATCTGGCACAACGTGGCTTATGGGCCGAAGATCCACGGCCTGGCTAAGGACCGGTACGAACTGGACGGGATCGTGGAGCGCTCCCTTCAGCGGGCGGGGCTCTGGGAAGAGGTGAAGGACCGGTTGGACCAGCCGGGGACGGCCCTTTCGGGGGGGCAGCAGCAGCGGCTCTGCATTGCGCGCGCCCTGGCCGTGGAGCCGGAGATCATCCTGATGGACGAGCCCTGTTCGGCCCTGGATCCGATCGCCACGGCTCATATCGAGAACCTGATTGACGAACTCCGGGCTAATTACTCCATCGTCATCGTGACTCACTCGATGCAGCAAGCCTCGCGGGTGTCCCAGCGTACGGCCTATTTTCATCTCGGGGACCTGATCGAGGTGGGGCGGACCGAGATCGTCTTTACCAACCCGCTCCACCCGTTGACGGAGGACTACATCACCGGCCGCTTCGGTTAGCCCGGCAAAAGGAAAGCCAAAATCCCGGACAAAATCCTGGACATCCACTGATTGATCCAAAGGATCTCAATCCTGGACATCCACATATTTGCCCAATTAGTGGGTGTCCAGGATTGGTTCCTTAGGTTGGGGGCAACAAATGGTGGATGTCCCGCAATTTGCTACCGATTGGTGGGTGTCCAGGATTGATGAGTCTACAAATGGAGGATGTCCAGAATCCGGGTTTCCGGAATTTCAGTTGGATTGGGGGACGGGACGGGCTGGTATGCCCGGGGAGAGGACGATGCAGAAGGAACACACCGTAAAAACCTATGAAGCGGAGATCCGGGAGCTCAATGAGGCGGTCCTGGAAATGGCTCGTTGCACCATGGGGCAGCTCGAGACGGCGGTGAGGGTGATCGAGACGAGAGACTCCGATCTGGCCGCGAAACTGGTCTCGGGAGACGAGCGGGTGGATGAACTCGAGATGGAGGTGGATGCCCTTACCGTCAGGCTCCTGGCTACGCGCCAACCCATGGCCGCTGACCTACGCATGACGGTGTCGGTGTCGAAAATCGCCGCGGAACTGGAGCGGATCGCCGATTATGCCGCGGGCATGGGAAAGCTGGTGCATTGCGTCGATGGAGAAACACCGGCGGAGCTGATCCTTTCGCTCCGCCGGATGCTCGAAATCGCCATCGGTATGCTTTCGGAGCTGGTTGTCGCCTACCGCGACTTCGATGCCGTGCGCGCAGTCGCGATCTGGCGCCGCGACGACGGGATCGACCGGCTCTACGGCGATTTTCTCACCCAGTTGCAATTGTTTATGAGCAAGTCCCCCGACCGGGTTCGGAGCGGTGCCGGCTTGCTGCTGATGGGGCGCCACTCGGAACGGATCGGGGATCACCTGACCAATATCGCGGAAAGCATTTACTTCGTCGCTACCGGCGAGAAGCTTCCGCGTCCGCCTAACGAACCCTGATCTTCCAGACGGCGATGAGGCCGACGATGCAGATGGGGATCATCCAGTAGCCCGCAGTCGCCCATCCCTGAGCCTCCTGGATCCTGCTGAAGAGGCTGGGGCCGATGTACATCCCGATGTTCTGGCCCAAGGCGGCCACGGACATGCCGATGCCGATGAAAGCGGGCTTGGCGGCCACCTCGGGCACCGAAGCGAGCAGGACCGGGGCGATCGGCCCTCCCACGATTCCGAACAGGAGCATATAGACGGGAATCATCCACCCGGTGACGGTGAAGGGCATCAGGAAGGTCAGGGTCATTAGGATAAAGCAGACCAGGACGATGCCTTTGCGCTTCCCAATCCGGTCGGAGAGATGGCCCCCCGCCGGCCCGGAGAAGATGGAAGCCAGCATGATGAAGGCGGTTACGAAGGAAGCGTTCATCATGAACCCCTGATCAAACGTAATCGAGTAGCCGCGCACCAACTCCAGAAACGCTGGGAGGAAGGAGCACATCGCCATGACGACGAGGTTGTAGACGCCAAAGGCGATGCTGATCATCCAGAAGTCGCGGTTAGCCATCCCTTTGATGAGGTTGGGGGATTCAGGTTCCCCGGCGGGCGGCGGAGGAAGCGGCGCTTCCGGCATCTCTTCTTTTTTGGGGAGGCGGAAGAGGATGGCGAACAGGACGAAAGCAACGGCCGAGAAGATGGCGCCCGCCCACCAGACGGCGCGCCAACCCTGTGCTACGGCTAGCGAAGGAGCGAGAACGAGGGTGGCGATGTTGCCGATCCCCACGCTGCTGGCCCAGAGTCCCGTGGGCAGGGCACGTTTTTCGGCGGGGAACCAGAGGCTAATGGCCAGGGGCGCGGCCACCATGATCAAGCCCATCCCCACCCCTTCGATGAACCGGCCGACGAAGAGCATCCGGGCGGTGTTGGCCATGGCTCCAAAGGTGGCTCCAACGGTCACACTGCCAACGGCGAACAGGGCCGTTGGCTTGATCCCGAATCTCTTCAGGATAAAGCCGGCGGGAATGGCGAGTACGAAGCCCATGATCGAGAAGATTGACATCAGGTCGCCCGACTGGCTCATGCTCAGGTTGAATGCCTTCTGGATCGTGGTCATTACCGGTGGCAGCTTAAACAGGTTCAGCGGCGCCGCCAGCGTCGCCATGTAAAGAGCAAACAGGACCACCCAAGCGTAAGGGGGCGTCTTGACGGGAGTCGGTATCGAGGCACGTTTCTGGCTCATCAGAGTTTCCTCCTGCTAACGAATGCGCGATGCATTCTCCAGAGATGTCCCTAGTTGTGGTCGGATCGGATAATGCCCCGATCATAGTCCAAATAATACTGGACATCCACCAATTTGAATTCCGGACAATAACCCATTTGCCAAATTCTGGACACCCACGTATTTGCCGAATCGTGGACGCCACCAAAAGAGCGTTTGGCGCTCAAATAGTGGATGTCCATGATTTTGGGCGGGCGTTGGTTGTCTGGTCGGAAACTCAGGATTTGAACGATTTGCGGGCCGATTTGATGCCGTGGACCCAGCGGTTGCCGATCCGGTCGGCATAGTTGCGGAGACTGGGTTCGGTTCCCACCGCCTGATAAAACCTCGACTCGTAACTGCAGACGGTGTCGACCCACTCGTCCGGTTTGACTCCGATGCGCTCAAGGATTGGCCGCATATCCGAGGGGATCGCCCCGCGCTTGCCCTGCTGCATCACGCGTCCCATTTGGTCTACCATGTTTATGTACTCGGTTTCGGTCATGTTCAGGATTCCCCGGCGTTGAGCATTCGAGGCGACCGGGCAAAGGTAATCCGATCCATCGTCGAGGAGGCCGGGCACCCCTGCCGGCCCCATTCCTCGCTGCAGGCGGCGAATGCGCTCCTGGATGCCGGTGAAGTCGCTATATTCCGGGGTGACGGCCATCCCTGCACGAATGGGGTTTAGATCGACGTACACCATGCAGGCGAGGATGGCGCTGTCATCGAGCAACGGATGGCATTCGTAGCGCGATTCCCAGAATCTTCCCTTGGTACCATCCTCTGCGTTGGCCGCGCGTGAGATGTGTTCATTGTGATATTTCATGAACCAGCTGAGGTCGCAAAGCCGCATGCGCAACTCCTCGATGCGCTCGGGCCAGGACAGCAAGAACCTTCTCGCGCTATCCATGCCATCGGCCCCTGCTGACTTCACCCTCGGGGGAGCGAGCGTCAGCCAACGATCAGCTACCTCGTCCCTGGACCAGCCGGCTACGATGTCGGGGCGTGTGCGCAGGATGTTGTGTTGATGCGTATGCAGGATCGCAAAGTTGCAGACATCGACTGCGAAAATGCCGGCGAGATAACGCAACCGGTTGACGATCCACTGCCTACGGTGAGACAGGTCGCGATTGGTCATCCTGTCTCTTCCACAAAGGTACGCCTGGCGCACGCACCGGGTGATGCAGTGATATACCCCTTCTTCCCCTTTTTTGACATAGCGGCCTCGTGCCATTCCCATAGTTCGCTCCTTTCAAAGTAACTAATGAAGCGCCGGCAGATTGAGCCAAGAAAAATGGGAGGAAATTGTGGACATCCACCGTTTTGCAGGATTTTAGCCGTTCGCCAGGTGATCGGGATTGCCACAGGGCTGGATGATACTGGATCACCGAAATTGATGGAGGTTACCGATGTTCTGAATTGGGGGGCCACTTCCTCCATGATTCAGGACATCCACCGATTGCCACCTGGAATTATTGGATGTCTACTATCGTAGCACCGTGCCATTGGTGGATGTCCATGATTCGGGAAGGCGTATGAAATATGTGGGTGTCCACTATTTCAATCCGGGTTCCGACCCCTCCCCGGGCTTCAAAAAAATTTTGTTCCCGGGTCAAATCCATGTATTCTTAATTCCTTATATTTACTTGCTGTTGCCCCTTTAGTCCCCGGAACCGAAACTCCATGGAAACCGCAACTGTCTCCAACGAAACCGAATACGTCCCGGGCGCCTGGCGCCATGAGATCCTCCGCCGGCGCACCTTCGCCATCATCTCCCACCCCGATGCCGGGAAAACGACCCTGACTGAGAAACTGCTGTTCTTTGCCGGTGCCATCGACCGGGCAGGGTCGGTGCGCCCCAAAAAGCAGCGCAAAACGGCCACCTCTGACTGGATGGCGATGGAGCAGGTGCGTGGCATCAGCATTACCTCGACCGTGCTGCAGTTCGAGTACGAGGGGCGCCTCCTAAACCTCCTCGATACCCCGGGGCACCAGGACTTCAGCGAGGACACCTACCGGACCCTCACGGCCGTCGATTGTGCCGTCATGGTGCTCGATGCTGCCAAAGGGATCGAGCCGCAGACACTGAAGCTGTTCGAGGTCTGCCGCCTGCGGCGCCTCCCGATCCTCACCTTCGTCAACAAGATGGACCAGCCGAGTCTCGAGCCGGTAGAGCTCTTTGACTCGATCGAGCGGGTGCTGCGGATATCCGCCTGTCCGGTGAACTGGCCGGTGGGCCTGGGGGCGGATTTTCGCGGGGTGGCTGAGCTCGATTCGCGCCGCTTTATTCCTTATCACCGTATGGGGGGGTACAGTTCCGGTGAGGAGCTGGCGCTCGACAGCGAGGAGTTTGTCCGGGATGCGGGCACCGGCAATGCCCGGCAACTCAGCGAAGAGCTGGAACTCCTGGGCGGCGTGGTTGCCTCCTTCGACCGGGAGCGTTTCCTGAAAGGGGAGCAGACCCCGATCTTTTTTGGGAGCGCGCTGCACGACTTCGGGGTAGAGGCCTTTCTCAATGCGCTGGTGGAGCATGCGCCCCCGCCGCAGGCGCGTGCGGGAAAGCAGGGGCCGGTCGACCCGCTCGAAGCCGGCTTTTCCGCCTTCGTCTTCAAGATCCAGGGGAACATGGACCCCAACCACCGGGACAATATGGCGTTTCTGCGCATCTGCTCGGGACGTTTCGAACGTGACATGCAGGTCTACAGCGCCCGCCTGGGGAAGAAGATCAGGATGACGCGGATGCACCGGCTTTTTGCCCGGGAGCGAGAAACGCTCGAAGAAGCGTTTGCCGGGGATGTGGTGGGGGTGGTCAACCCCGGGATGTTTACGATCGGGGACACCCTGAGCGCGGAGCCGGGGGTGGAGTACGGTAGAATTCCGAGCTTTCCGCCGGAGCATTTCGCGGTACTGCGCTGCCTGGACATGAGCCGTAACAAACAGTTCCGCAAGGGGATTGCGCAACTAGCCGAAGAGGGGGTCGCGCAGCTCTACCATGATCCCGAGGCTGCCCGCTGGGAACCGATCCTGGGCGCGGTCGGGAAGCTGCAGTTCGACGTGATGCAATCCCGCCTGCTCCAGGAGTACGGGGTGACAACCACGGTCGACTTTCTGCCCTACGAGTGCGCCTGCTGGCCGCAGGGAAGCGCCGAGGCACTGGCGCGCGTCCGTTGGCCGAGTTTCGGCTTCGGCCTTGTTCGTGATCACCAGGACCGTCTCGTCTGCCTCTTCCGCTCCCGCTGGGACCGTGATCACTTCACGCCCGACTATCCCGATATCGTCTGGAGCGACATGGGTTAGACCGGGGACGGACCACAAAAGACCAAATTCTGGGTATCAGCCCTCGGCCGATCAAGAATAGGTGGATGTCCAGGATTGCGGCAACAGGTGAGTCTATTTGTGGGAACGCCACCACTCGACGCAGCGGCGGATCCCTTCCTCCAGGCTGACGGTGGCCTTCCAACCGAGCAACCGCTCCGCCTTCTGGGTGTCGGCCCAGGTAGCCATGATGTCCGCCTTGTGAAAGGGCTTGTGGTCAATCCGCGCCTTCTTTCCGGTGTACTTTTCAACCAGGCCGATCATCTCGTCCAGTCGGTGCGGTTCGCTCCCCCCGAGGTTGATCACCTCGAAGCCGAGCGGCTGCAGCGCCCGCACCGTTCCCTCGGCAATATCGTCGACGTAGGTGAAGTCGCGGCTCTGTGATCCGTCGCCGAAGAGTTCGAGCGGCGTCCCCTCGTCGATCCACTTGATGAAACGGTACACGCTCATGTCGGGCCGCCCCGACGGCCCGTACACGGTGAAGTAGCGCACGACCGTGACGTCGATACCGTATAAATAATGATACGAGTAACACATTGCCTCGGCCGCCTTCTTGCTCGCGGCGTAGGGGCTGATCGGGGTGTTGACCGCCAGCGTCTCCGAAAACGGCATCTCCTGTCCGGCGTAGAGCGACGATGTCGAGGCCAGCACGAACTTGCCGATTCCACGCTTCCGGCAGAGGTCCAGCAGGTTCAGCGTCCCCATTGCGTTCGTGCTCATATAGATGAATGGGTTATCCATGCTGTAGCGCACCCCGGCACGTGCCGCCAGGTTGAGGACCGCGTCGAAGCGGTATTCGGAGCCGAGCGCCTCGAGCTCCCCGAGATCCTCGATGTCCATCTTCCTGAAGGTGAACGCCCCGAAACGCCTCAGCGCTTCGACCCGTGACTCCTTGAGCGCCACGTCATAGTAGTCGTTCAGGTTGTCGATTCCGACAACGGCGTCCCCACGCTCGAGCAATTTTTCGGCCGTCTTCGACCCGATGAACCCCGCTACCCCCGTGACCAGATACGTTCCCATCTGTTGCCCCCTGTTCCCCAAACCCGATATTCCGCCTTCCTACTTGAGCAATCGGCGGTAGTTCCCGGAGCGCACCCCCTGTGCCCGGACGCCGTTCTGGAGATACCGCTCTACGGTCCACAGCAAGTTCTCCCACAACGTCAGCGCCGGGCCCCGATATTCCGCCTTCCCGCTTGAGCAATCGCTGTTACAGGGCGGGTCGTGCCCGGTCCGGCGCGCACCAAGTGATCGTTGCCCGGGTCGAGCCGACCGTCTATCCGCGCTCCCGTGGCCGTGACGTTGCTATACCGGTCGCCTCTCAATCAAGCGGAGGCGTCTCCCCTGTTCTCGTAATTTCGTTCGATCCAACGGCGGTAGTCCCCGGAGCGCACCTCCCGTACCCAGTCGGTGTTCTGGAGATACCAGTCGACCGTACGCGCGAGTCCCTCCTCGAACGTCACCGACGGTCGCCAGCCCAATTCCCGCTCGATTTTTGCGCAGTCGATGGCGTAGCGTCGGTCGTGCCCCGGCCGGTCGCGCACGAATGTGATCCTCGCCCGGATCGCATCCGCCGCCATCCCCGCCCTCTCGGCCACGATGTCGGCCAGCCGCTCGACCAGGCGGAGGTTTTCCCACTCATTCCCGCCTCCCACGTTGTATTTTTGCCCAAGCCTTCCCATGCGCACGATGTCCCACACTGCGGCGGCGTGGTCCTCGACGTAGAGCCAGTCGCGTACGTTGCGCCCGTCGCCGTAGATCGGCAGCGGCTGCTCCTCGAGCATGTTTAGGATCATGAGCGGAATCAGCTTTTCGGGGAAGTGGTACGGTCCGTAATTGTTCGAGCAGTTCGACAGGGTCACCGGCAAACCGTAGGTGTGCCAGTAGGCCATGACCAGGTGGTCACTCGCGGCCTTGGAGGCGCTGTAGGGGGAGCGGGGGTCGTAAGGGGTTTCCTCGGTGAAATAGCCGGTCGCGCCGAGCGACCCGTAAACCTCGTCGGTGCTGATGTGGTGGAAGCGCACTCCCTCCCGGAACCCGCCGCCCGCAGTCCAGGCCGCCCGCGCTGCTTCGAGCAGGGTAAAGGTCCCCGTTACGTTGGTCCGGACGAAGGCCTCCGGCCCCGCGATCGAGCGGTCGACGTGGCTTTCGGCCGCGAAGTGCACGATGGTATCGATCGCATGCTCGCCGAGTGTCCGGTCGACCGCTTCCCGGTCGGCGATGTCCCCCTTGACGAAGACGTAGCGCGTGCCTCCCCACTTCCGCTCGATGTCGGCCAGGCTTGCGGGATTGCCGGCATAGGTCAGCGCATCGTAATTGATCACGCGGCCGCAGAAACCCCCTCGGCCGAAAAGGTGCCGGATGAAGTTCACGCCGATGAACCCGGCCCCCCCGGTGACCAGCACCGCTTCCGGTGCGTGCCGGGTGCTTCCCGCTCCACTCATAGTTCAAGCTCCCTCATGGTGGGGTAACACTGGTCCTTCTCCGACAGGATCGGCGCTACGCCTGTGTCGGGCCAGGCGATGCCGAGGTCGGGGTCGTTCCAGGCGATCCCCCCTTCGTCTTCGGGGTGGTAGAAATCGGTACACTTGTAGGCGAACACTGCCTCGTCTGACAGCACCAGGAAACCGTGGGCGAAGCCGGGGGGGATATAGAGCTGGTTGTGTCGCTCCCCCGAAAGCGTCACCCCGTGCCATTTTCCCCTGGTGGGGGAGCCGGGCCTGAGATCGACCGCGACATCGAACACCTCTCCCGACACTGCGCGCACAAGTTTTCCCTGCGGGTACAGGCGCTGGAAGTGGAGCCCGCGCAGCACTCCGCGGCGCGAGCATGACTCGTTGTCCTGCACGAAGCGGAGCGGGAGGTCGCGCTCCGACCATGTCTCGAGGAAGTAGCCGCGTGCGTCGGCGAAGACCCTCGGCTGGATCTCGAGCAACCCTTCGATAGCGGTGGGAACGATGATGGCCGGCATCAGTCTTTCTCCGCGACCCAGCGGAGGTATTCGCCGTACTCCGTTCGGTACTCGCGGGCCAGTTCGAGCAGCGCCTCGCGTCCGATCCAGCCGTTGGCGAAGGCGATTTCTTCGATGCAGGAAACATACATTCCCTGCCGCTTCTGGATCGTCTCGATGAAATTGGCTGCCTCGAGCAACCCGTCATATGTGCCGGTGTCGAGCCACGCCATGCCGCGACCGAGCACCCCGACCGACAACTGCCCCCGCTCGAGATAGGTATTGTTTACCTCAGTGATTTCGAGCTCTCCCCGCGGGGAGGGCGCGAGGCCGGCGGCGATGCCGATGACCGAATTGTCGTAGAAATAGAGGCCGGGCACGGCGTAGTTCGAACGCGGGAACGCAGGCTTCTCCTCGATCGAGAGCGCGCGCCCGGCCGAGTCGAACTCGACCACGCCATACGGCTTCGGGTCGCGCACGTAGTAGCCGAAGATGCGGGCTCCCCCGTCAGTTTCCACCGCACGCACCGACTCGCGCAGTGTGGCCGAAAAGCCTTGGCCGTAGAAAACGTTGTCTCCCAGAACTAGGGCGCACGTATCCTTGCCGATGAAGTCACTTCCGATGACGAACGCTTCGGCCAGTCCGCGCGGCGCCGGCTGTTCGGCGTACTCGAACCGCATTCCCAGCCGCTCCCCCGTGCCGAGCAGCTCGCGGAAAAGCCCCAGGTCGCGCGGCGTGGATATCACCAGCACCTCCCGGATCCCGGCAAGCATCAGCACCGAGAGCGGGTAGTAGATCATCGGCTTGTCGTACAGAGGCAGGATCTGCTTCGATACCGCCCGCGTGAGCGGATAGAGCCTTGTGCCAGCTCCCCCCGCCAGGATAATCCCCTTCATCCGATTGCACTCCCTAATCGGGGACGGACCAGGCTATATCCTACATCCAAAAAGACTTACTGGAGTCCATCCCCCGTAACCCGTTTTCCCCGCCTGCCCTACTTTCGCGGCCCCCCCTGCCGGAGTCTCCGCCGCTCCCCCGTTCCGGCGCCGGGTCCGCCGGCCACGCTCTCCTCCTTGAAAATGCGTAACCAATATATCCCCTATCGGCCGCGACACAAAGACCGTTTATCAATCGGGGACGGACCAGGCTATATCCTACATCCAAGAAGACTTGCTCTGATCCCGTCCCCGGCAATTCGAGAACAATTCAGGACATCCACCTATTCACGCAATGGGTGGATGTCCTGAATTGGGTCTTTCGCCCAATCAGTGGATGTCCAGGATTTGACGGGTCTGGAAATAGTGGTTGTCCGGAATGTGAGTTATAGTCAAGATGCAGCTTATTACAAACAGGAGGGGGGCAGAGCGGCCCAGTCGAAAATGGAAACGGGAACTTCCTTCCCCCGGGAGAGAACAATGGTTGCACAAAGACCGCTCGCGCTGGTCACCGGCAGTTCGTCGGGAATCGGCCGTGCATACGCTGAATCCCTGGCTGCATGCGGCTATGATCTGCTTCTTGTCGCCCGGCGGAGAGATCGACTGGAGGCGTTGGCCAAAGCCACGACCAAGGCCTGTGGAATATCGGCCGAGGTCCTGGTCACGGATCTCTCCGATCCTCAGGGCCTGCGGCGGGTGGAGAAACGCATCGCCGGGGAAGAGCGCCTGACGATGCTGGTCAACAATGCCGGAATCGGGGGTATCAAGCCTTTTCTGGAGATGGATCCCGCATACATCCAGAAAATGATCGCGGTGAATGTCACGGCTGTAACATTGCTGACCTACGCTGCCCTGCCCGGCATGCTGCGGCACGGAGGCGGTACCATTGTCAATGTAGCCTCGGGCCTTGCCTACAACCGGATTCCAGGGGTAGCGGTCTATGCTGCGACGAAAGCCTTTGTCATCCAGTTCACCCGCATCCTGCATGATGAGTACGGCTCACAGGGAATCCGATTTCAGGCGCTCCTGCCGGGACTGACTCGAACGGAGCTGGGAGTCGGCCAACAGCCTCGCGATCTTATGGAGCGCATTCCCGCGGATCAAATCGGCACTCCTGAAAACGCCGCCAAGGCCTCGCTTGCCGGCTTGGAATTGGGTGAGTTGATGTGCATTCCAGGCCTGGCGCATCCAGAGGAATTCGTGCGTGCGGATGAGGCGGTACAGGAAGCGCTTCGGAAGGTTACGGCGGAGGTAGCGGCGCGCTACCATGCTCGCGATTGACGACTGACGAACGCACGCAGCCGCTCCCCGGTCACGTTCCCCGTTGTCATGCAGACATGGAAATGAAACCTATTGGTGGAGTCGATGGTCCGTGCAGGGCTGTCGACCTCGATGATGGGCGTATGCCCCGTGGCGACAAACCGCATCCTGTCACACAAGGGGCTACGGCATTTTGACCATGCCTCAAATCCGGACATCCACTATTTTCGGAATCGTCAGTTCCTGGACAAACCCTGGATGTCCACAATTTTTCTCGACAGCTGTACCGCAATCATTGCCGATGGTGAGCTAAACCTGCTGTATGGATGCCGCGATGCGGCCTGTTTCCCGCAGATCCCGAATGCCGCGTAGGACGCCTATTTAATACATTCTTAAAGACTTGTTGTGGTCCGTCCCCCGGAAAACTCATTTCCGCCATCCACCGGGAGACCGGAAGGGCGGGTCCTCGGCGGTTACTCCTGGCCCCTGGCCCGACCTTCGTCGCTTCCCGCCACGCTCTCCTGTGTCATGCGGCGGTGAGCGAAGGACGCACGCACGGCGTTGAAGAATACGGACAGGATCATAATGCCGATGATGATGCCCAGTCCCCAGCGGCTCCCCGATGCCAGGGCGTCGATGCGTCCCAGCAGGTAGAGGGCGAAAGTCCCGATGGCGCAGACGCGCGACCGCTTGGTCATGCCGAAACCGAAACCGGCGAAAAGGACACAGTCCACGAGCGATGTCAGCGGCAGGATGCGGAAAATGACAAACAAAGTGCCAGCCCCCGCCACGATGAAGGCAAAGAGGATTCCGCGTTCGAGGGCAGCGTCAATATTCGGCTTGCTCGTGAGCTTGGGCCAGAAGAACGCCTTCCATCTCCATTCATCGCGCCCTGCGGCGGTTCGGGAAAGATTCAAAATCGGGCACATGGCGCCTCCGGTGTATTCTGATCCGTCAGATTATTGGGAAAGAGCGCCTTATAAAAACATTATTGCATTCAAGGGCGGACATTTTCTGTGGGCGGCCGAGCAAAAAATTTAAGGAGAAAAAGCTTGCCTATTTAAAAAGTTGATTGCATCATGCAAAAGTCACCATGCATAGCATACCGCGTCATACATTCTCCGGCTTCACCTGAGTACACCAACGCTAGCGTCGGTTCGCCGTAAGCCTATCATCCAATAAATCAAACAAACGGATCTGTAAGCATTTGTGGAGTCTGATCAGATTCCGCTTTTTGCACCGCAGATCTTGTGCGATTTGCCAAAGGTTCGGCAAGCATGCCCGGCGCGGCTTAAGGCCCCTTTGAATGGGTGGCTCCAAAGCGCATCCTAATCAGGACTCCTATACGGATCGCCTCCATGATCGCTGCATAAAATGCCGCCGACAGGGTGTTGCATTGGTATTTGCGGCGCCATGGGCGCTTCTCGCCCGCGTCCAACGCTGCGGAGCCCCAACCGGGTCTTTCCGACGAAGGCAAGATCTTCCTCTCATGCCGTTCGATGTTTGGCAATCCGGGTTTGCAGCAGATCCATATGGGGAATTCCCGACATTGGGGGATGGAAACGATGAAAACAAAGATGCAAAAAATGCTTTGTGCGGCCGGCCTTTTGGTGTTGGCGCCGATGAGCCGGATTTCTGAAGCGGAAGAGCAGGAAAAGCAAAAATACCTTCCGATTCTTGAAGAAACTGTGATCGTAACGGCGACGAGGAGCGAAATCGGCGTGGACATGATTTCCAAGCCGGTCACGGTCATTGATCATGAGACGATTGCCGCCCGCAATGCAACCAGTGTGCTGGACCTGCTCGATGAGTTTGTCCCGGGGCTGTCTGTTTCGAGAATAAGCGCTACCGGGGGACAGGTAAACATCCGCGGCTTGAGCTCAGGCGACAAGAAAGCCCCGCTGTTTCTGGATGGAGAGCGCTGGGGCGGACGTAATATCCTGGAATATTTTCATTTTGACCCATCGCGTGTCGAGCGTATTGAAATCATCCGCGGGCCGGCCGCCACCATGTACGGTACGGATGCGATGGGGGGATTGGTCAACATCATCACAAGAAAAGCGCAGGGTGAACGCGACAAAGCCTTTGCATTAAAACCGCGCCTTCGTTCCCTGGAATACTCGACATCCGGAAACCTTCGAGGAGCCGCTGCAGAGATACAGGGAATGGGGAGGAAATTCGATTTGCTCTTCGGCGCCAGCGCCCGCAAGGCTGAAAACTATGACAGCCCCGAAGGAGAGATTGAAAACAGCGATGCAAAATCGGTGGCTCTTGATTTTCGATTTGGCTATATGCCTGCTAGCGGACATCGTCTTGATCTGTTTGTCGAGTACAGCAATGTCATGGATAGCGGCACGGCGGGCGGCTATGGCATTTCTCCAGGATACCCTTATAAAACGCGCCGTCAGAAACCCATGACGGAAAAGATGATCAAGCTGCACTATGAGGGTCATGGCAATTTCCTTGGATTTGAACATATAGAGGCCAGCATGTATGCCCGGTCCTTCTACTCGGACCTGTTTATGGAAATTCGTCCCAAAGCAAATCCGGCCTCGAGTGTTACGAAGGTTACAGCCTATATTCACGGTCCTCTGGTTTTGGGCGGCAAGATGTTCGGCGTGCGATCCTGGAAGGGGAACAACAGCTTGACAATCGGGGCGGATTGGTTTCGTGAAAGAAAGGACGCTGTGATGCAGGATACGAGCCGGTACGACTCGACGGGCAATCCAATCATGAAGCCGACCCGCAGCATCAATAATCCGGCTGATTTCCAGAACAACCTTGGATTCTTTGCCTATAACGACTGGAATCCGGCTGATCAGTGGACGGTATCTGTCGGCGGGCGATTCGACTACTTCCGTACGGGGTCCGATATGCCTGACGCCTTTAAGGGAAAATCCAAGAGCAGCGATTTCCCGTTGACCGGAAGCCTGGGTGTCATTTATAGGCCGGTATCCATTGTTCATTTCACGGCCAATGCCAGCACGAGCTATCGCGTTCCGATACCCGCAGAAAAATTCAGCACAATTCTCGGAGGCTATGAGCCAAATCCCGATCTGAAACCGGAAAAGGGCAGAACGTACGAAGCCGGCGTGCGGCTGCGACTGTCCCGCTTCAATGCCAATCTGACTTTCTTTACCAGTGATTATGAAGATCTCATCGTCCGGCAGACCGTGGATTCAACGGTCTATCCCGGGACCAAGGCGCAGATGGCCCTTAATGTAGGGAAAGCGCGGATCCGGGGGATTGAACTGGATGCAACCTGGCTGATCAGTGACAACTGGAAGGCTTTCATAAACAGCGCGTATTTGCACGGCTCCAACATTGCCTTGGCTCGGCCACTTTCCTATATCGCGCCTCTCAACGGCCTCGTCGGTTTGCGATATACGCCGAATAGCGGGGTGTTTTTTGTCGAGGCAACCGAACGATGGTCGGACAGGAAAAATCGTATCGATGCAATAAACGAGAGGGAAACTGGCGGCTATGGCATTTTGAATCTGCATGCAGGATTAAACCTGGACCGGTTCTCCCCAAGTTTCAGGGGTTTGGAATTGCAATTCTCCCTGGATAATCTTTTGGATAAGGCTTACGCAAGCCCGGTAACGCCGGAGGACATAGCCTTTGATCCAAGTATAACCAACCCAGTTATGGAACCCGGGCGGCGGGCGTCCATTTCGCTGAGATCAAAGCTCTAATCCGCCATGACTGCAAGCCGTGGGTTTCGGTTTGCACTAACAAATATGGAGTGAGGTGCGCATGTATGTTGGAATTGATGTGGGTTCCGCGACAACCAAGGGAGTCATCCTTGATGAATCTGGATCGATTCGTTCCTACGCTGTTATTGATGGAGAATCCAAACCCTTGGAATCCGCCCTTCAGGTTTTACGGCAAATCCTAAAGTCGGCCGGGGCGGGACGGAAAGACTGCAAGGCGGTTGTTGGAACGGGATACGGGCGATATGCGCTCGATTTTACGGATAAAACCTATACGGAGTTATCCTGCGACTGCGCCGGCGCGCGGCATATAGACAGGAGCATCCGGTGCATCATCGATATAGGCGCACAGGACAGCAAGGTTATTAAGTTGGATGAGGACGGCGGGATGATCGATTTCGCGCTAAATGATAAATGCGCTGCGGGGACGGGCCGTTTCCTGGACACAATGGCGCGCGCCATGAAGATCCCGCTTGAAGAATTTGCAAATATGTCCCTCGAGGCGAGAAAACCATGCCTGATAAACAATACCTGCACGGTATTTGCTGAATCTGAGGTGGTTTCCCTCGTGGCATCCGGCGTCGACCGTGCCGACATATCGGGGGGTCTTTCAAGGGCCATTGCCAACAGAATTGGCGTCATGGCTCAGAACTTGCAGGTCGGTCGCGAGATATTGTTTGCGGGCGGCGTAGCCAAAAATGCCGGAGTAAAAAAGGCTCTCCAGGAAAAACTGGAGTTGGAGTTTTATCCCTCTACATTGAACCCGCAGATTCTGGGCGCAATCGGCGCAGCTGTCATGGCAAAACGACTCGTTCGGAAGGAGTGCTGATTATGGAAAAGCTTATCACCGCCGAAGTACGGCAGAAGCTTGAAGGCATGGAAACGGTTGAAGCCCTGATTGAATGGCTCAAGGACGCATTGATGGCGAGAACCGGACAATTCATGCGGGAAAAAATGAAGACCGGCAAAAAGGCAGTCGGATTTTTATGTGTGCTGTCGCCTCGCGAAATACTTGATGCGGCGGATGTGCTCTATTCGGCGCCGGCCGTTATGCCTGTCGAGGATACCGATGAAACGAGGCAAGACACATCTTCGAATCTTGTCGCCGGAGAGGGGGTATTGCCCAAGGCATTTTGTCCCATTCCAAAAGCCCTGGTGGGCAGCCTCATCAGCAAAAGTGACCCTATGATCACATCCATGGACTATATCGTCGCGCCCACCATTTGCGATTGCCGGGCTAAGGCCTATGAATATATGCAGCAGCACGTTCCCATGTTTCTCTACGACGTGCCCAGAAAGTCGGAAGATGCGGATGCAAAGCGGTTTTTCAAAAGTGAAGTGATTAAGATGAAACAAGCAGTTGAGGACTTCTCCGGCACCGAGATCTCCGAAGATGCCATCCGGGAATCGGTCGCCGTTTTTAACCGCAACAGGATTTTGCAATATGAGCACTGTTTGTTGCGCGCAAATGATCCGACTCCGATCCGGGCCCTCGAATCGTTCTTTGCCCTGACATGCGACTTTCGCTTGAATGTTTGTGACTCCACGGAATTCCTGGAAATACTGAATGCGAAAATGAAAGAGCGCGTTGCCGTGAAAGAGGGACATGCCGGTGTGCGTGTGGTCTTGTCTGGAGCCCCCATGTGCAGGTCTACGCAGCATATTCACCAAGTGTTGGATGAATGCGGAGCTCTTGTTGTTGCAGAAGACAACTGTACGCAAACGAGAAAGATGGGCGATTTTGGAGATGCGGCGTTGATAGACGAGAACGCGCCCGATATCATGGCTGCCATCGCGGAAAAATACATGCGTATCCCCTGCGCGGTCTGGACGCCAAATAATTCGCGCATTGGTTTGATAAAAAGGCTGGTGCGGCAATTCAAGGCAAAAGGGGTTGTTTATCACGCCCTCGAGCATTGCCACCCGTTTAACGCCGAGTTTACAAAGATCAAGCAATCGCTTGAAGCCGACGGCATTCCAATCCTACGGATCGACAATACCTTTTCTACATCGGACCGCGAGCAGATGCGCCTTCGCATGGAAGGCTTTGTCGAGATGTTGGAAGGCAGATAGCGGCATGCTTACGGGAGCCTTTGCGCCCAGGTTCATTCAGCCTAGGCACAAAGGCTTTCGAAGCGTGCCAAGTCCTATGATACATAAGACATCCATATTAAAAATGGTCTCTCCATTGATTCTTATGGGTCTATGGGAGATTTGCGCCAGGATGGGGATTCTGAATCCGGCATTTGTACCGGCGCCGACCGCTATTGCCCGGGCAGGCGTTCAATTGGTTCTGACCGGAGAGTTGTTGAATCATGCCGCAATCAGCCTCGCTCACGCCTTTATTGGATTTGCAATTGGCTCGGCGCTTGCCATTCCCGCGGGATTTCTGGTCGGGCTGCTGAAATGCGGAGAAATAGTTCTGGAGCCGCCAATTGAGCTTTTACGCTCTATCCCCCCCATTTCCATGATTTCGGCCGCCCTGCTCTGGTTTGGCATTGGAGCATCTTTGAGTGTTTTCATTATTGCATGGGCTTGTTTTTTCCCGCTCTACATCAATACGGTTGCCGGGGCAAAAAGGATAGAAGTCCGTTTCATTCAAGCCGCCCGATCTCTGGGGGCACGAACACCTCATCTGCTATATAAAGTCATCCTTCCGCAAAGCATGCCCATGATCTTTGCCGGATTTCGAACTTCCCTCGCCACATCTCTCATGGGCGCCGTGATCAGCGAAATGTTCGGGGCGCAATCCGGGCTCGGATTTCTGATCATGAATTCGGAGCGCTATTTCCTGGCCGATAAAATGTTTGCAGGTATTGTTTGCATTGGTCTTCTTGGATTCCTTTTGAACCAAATGCTTTTATGCATTGAACGAAAATCAATAAAGTGGAGTCGACCGGTGACACTGGCGATTGACAGGAACGGTGCCCTGTAATACGCCAAATCGGTTGACCGCCAATGCTTGTTCATTATGGAGCTTTGCCATGAGAATAAAAGATAAAGGGCGCCGGTTGTTTTCAACAACAATCTCGATTGTTTTGTTGGTGACTGCCTTGTTGGGCGCATCATGCTCAAGGCAGGCTCCTTCAAGTAAGGGTTCTGATGTCATCCGGTTTATGTATGGACCGATTGCCATGAACCTTCCCCTGTTTGCCGCGGTGGAGAATGGATATTTCGAAAAACGCGGGATTAAAATGGAAATGACCAATTTCCAAAATACCCAGAAACTGGGCGCGCAGGCAATTGAAGCCTCGCAAATCGATGGATCGGCAGCTTCTTTCATTAACCTGGCACTATCCCGTCAGCAGGGATTCCACCAGAAGATGATTGCTTCCTGGGGCTACAGCGGACCCGGTTATGAACAAACAGCGCTGGTTGTTTTAAAAGGATCTCCGATCAAGTCCATCCGGGAATTGAACGGCAAAACCGTTGGTGGCTTTCTGCGGTCTACTGAATTCGGGATGCAACAACAGCAGCTTTTTGAAAAGCAAAATGTGACACGGTGCAATCACATTGAATTGCCGATGGCTCAATGCATCGGAGCGTTGCGTTCCGGACGTATTGATGCGGCGCAGATCATCGAACCGCAGCTCACCTTGCTTAAGGACGAGATAAGAATCCTTGAACTGTATGATGAAGTGGATGCAAGGGGATATTCCTTTGCGGACCGCATTATTTCCGAAAAGCCTGAGCTTTTGCAAAGATGGGTGGAAGCTTTGCGGGAGGGGATTCAGTTCGTCCTGCAACATGAGGATCAGAGCCGCGAAATTCTGGCGAAGTGGACCGGGATTCCGTTGCTTGCGGCGCAGGAGGTTCGTCTGCCGATCTGGGATCTGAAATGCCGGATTCTTGAAGACGGCGCAAATCGTTCTCTTGCTTGGATGCGGCAGCAGAACTTGTTGAAACGGGAGATGCGGCTCGATGAATTGTGTGATTTCAGTTTTGCAGGCCGGGTGGATTCTTCGCTAATTCCGAAAGAATGGGTTCTGGAAAAGGAGCGGAAAGGCAAGTCCATTCTATTGCGATAAAACTGCCAGGTAAGTGCCTTGAATCCCGGCAATTTCGCCGGAAAAAGGCAAGAACCAACTGTCGGGAGAAAGCTGAAAGGGGTCCGTAAAAAGGCGTGCCCTGAAAAGCGAGATTGAATGTTCAGTTACATTTCCGGCCTGAAACACCCGGTCTTGAAGGCAAAACAGGGTTACACTCCCTTCTGATCGGTGCCAGGGGAATAAAACGCCACGGTCTGAGGAGTTTGATGCCATGAAAAAGATATTGTCTCTATGTGCTTGGGGGATTCTGGCCGCGCTGATGGCGTTCCCCGCTCGGGCCCAAAACACGGCAAATCGGCCATCCGCCAGCCCTGCAACCCCCTCGAGGCCGACGATATCCATCTGGCCCGGGACGGCGCCGGGATCCGAGGATTGGACCCACAGCGAACGGGTTACCGAAGGGCCCGGGGGATCGAAGGTGTATGCGAACGTCGTCCAGCCTACCCTGACGGTCTATCTTCCGGAAAAGGCCGGGGCGAACAGAACGGCCATCATCCTTTGTCCGGGAGGCGCCATGCGCATGCTGGGGTTCGCCGAGCCGGAACGAACCGCCGAATGGCTGAACTCCAAGGGCATCGCGGCCTTCATTCTCAAGTACCGGGTCGTGCCGGACGCTTCCGCCGGCATTGTGCGTTCCGCCGGATCGCAGCAGGCGGGAATCCCGCAACGAAAGATGCCGATGGGGATGGGGAAGGAACTCTCTTTCAGGGAAATCCTGGACCGGCGCGGCAACGCCAACCCGGTGCCGGATGATCAGGAACATCTCAAGGTCATCCGGATGGCGATTGCGGACGGCCGGCAGGCGATCCGCATCCTCAGGCGCGACGCGGCCAACTACGGCATCGATCCGCAACGGATCGGCATCCTCGGGTTTTCAGCGGGCGGAGGGGTCGCCATCGGGACCGCCGCGACGGAATCCCCGGACGCTTACCCCGATTTTGCGGCCACCATTTATGGCCCGTCACTGGTCGATGTTACCGTTCCCCCGCAGGGGGCCCCCCTGTTCATCGCCGTGATGGATGCTCATTTCAACGTGACCAACGGATGTGCGGCGCTCTTCGCCCTGTGGAAGGAAGCGAACCGTCCGGTGGAATTCCACGTCTACGACCATGGATCCGGCCCAGCGTCGGGAATGCCGGTCGCGACATGGACGGACCGTCTCTATGACTGGCTGGTTGCCCGGAAACTGGTGACGGAATAGAGAGGCGTTCCATTCCGTCAGTTTCCTGATGGTCGGGGAGTGTGCCGGAGCGGAATCTGCAGACAGAAGCCGCAGGTTCCGCTCCGTGCAGTTTTGTTCGGGATCGATCTATTCCCAGCCGGTCGGCGAATTGTAAGGCGCCATGATGCCGACGGCTTCGATTTCGTGTATCTTCCCGCCCCAGATCTTGTAGATATGCATCGATGGCATGTCAAACGGCTTTTGGTTGGACATGTCGGATTCGGATCGGTCGGGGTTGTTCACGATCTTGAATTTCTTCTGCGTCATCGGATGGTGAAAGTGGGAGAAACCGATAGCCAGTCCCGTAACGGTGTCGGCGATGTCCACGCGGCGGTTATCGATCGACTCGATGTACTGGAACGTTCCGGAGCTGATCTGGGTCGTGCAGTCCTGCATCCCCGACAGGCCCGGCTTTGGCGCCGCCGTCCCGGGAATGCTGGTGCCTCCCAGCGCGGGACCGCCGGACGGCGCGGTGCGCATGCCGTTCTCGTGCCGCTGGCAATCAGACGCAAACGGGGCGAGGTGGCCGTTGTTGTTATCGAGCGCATCGTAATAGGACTTCGCGATGTAGATCATCCGCCCGTGCGAATCCGCGTATTCATACGGCACTTCCAGGAGCAGAGCCGGACGGTGCTTTTTCAGATTCGGGTTGTCGGGATTCCCCATGGGGTTGTTTTTATCCAGTACCACGACCAGGTGCTCGGCTTCGACGATTTTGCCGTTGACCAGCTTGAGCCGGAAACCGACCTGCGCGGGCGTTTGGCCATTCCCCATGACCACCAGGCCGCCGACCTGCTGGTTGATCGGATCCGCGGCCATGATCTTGTAGTCGGTCGGCAGGGAAGAGGCCGTCTTCCACAAGCCCTCGCCCGGTTTGATCCTTTTCACGTTCTCGACCATTTTTACATCACCGGCAAGGGGCGCTTTCGCCGGATCGTGTGCCACCATCGCGGCCAGGTAATCATCGGCTACTTTCAACAGCGCGGCGCGGTCGAGTCCGGCGGCGGGCAGCGTCGCCGCCGTTGCCAACAGCGCAAGGACGACCATCCACAGACAGCTCGTCATTTTCCTCATTGGTATCAGCTCCTGGTAACAAGTTTTTTGGAATAAGAATTCACCCTACATGCTGGTTGCGGCGCCGCAGCGCCACGGCCCAATACTGTATCACAGGTATACCCCGCATCTTTCATCAATTGCACTGAAAGATGAGGCTGATGGACCGGCGCCGGGGGCATGATCGGGGCGGGCAGGGCTGGCGGATGGATCCGGAAATCGCCGGGAGGTTCGCATAGCTCCAACGGCCGGCTCGAGGCCCGCGGCGCCCTCGCTCTCAGCGGCGGCGAACCCCGGCTGCGCCCAGTACGATGTTCCTGTTCATAAACCACAGAGTACCTGTAGGAATTACGGAGAGGCAATTGCAAGAAATCCATTTTTCTTGCTGCGATGCCAATGGAGCACCAAATTCCCCCAAGCTCTCGTCGCCTTCCGCTGGAGTTCCTCAAATCCCGGACATACGCTATTATTGCACTAAGGATTTCGTAGAGCGATTGGGGATCCTGAAGAAACCTGGAAGAAACCCTGGACACCCACAGAATGAGGGAAAGCAAATCATGGACATCCACCATTTCGGAAAAAGAGTGAATGTCCAGGACTTGGTTCATCGGTCGGGAGCTGTGGATGAGAACCCCGCGCGGGAGTTTTGGACTCCCAAGGATTGGGGAAGAAGGTGGGTGTCCAGGATTTGACGGCTGGTGTAAAATGGGGGTGTCCAAACCCGCACGATTTTGAGTCAAAGGGAGCCGATGGATACACTAGATGCCGATCCCGGTCTACGCGAGGCGTTGTCGGTTATGAGGCAGTTCCTGTCGGATGTGGTCTCCCCCGTGCAGGCGGCCGATGCTGTGACCGATCTCATGGGGCGCGCGCCCGAGACTGCCTCGACTGAAATCATCCACTGGATCTCGACCCGCATCGCGAGGGCGCAGGGCGCGGACGTTTCCATGGCCGACTACGTCTATCATGCTGTGAGCAAACTCCGATACCTCTCCCATCTTGAGCTGATTCCCGCCGCCCGTCTCGATCCCTGGATAGCAAGGGTGGGGCGGCTATTGGTAGATTATTGCCCGCAGGAGGAACGCGCGGCGCTACGCGAGAACCTGGAGTACTTGGTCCTCGGGCAGGTGGACCTCGAGGCGCCGGCCGATCTGATCCACCGCCACGTGTATCCTCTAGGCGTGGGAGAGGCGGCGGAAGGGACGGACGCACGCCTCCGGCGCATAAGCCTGCTCGAAAAACGGCTGGCGGAGGCCGTCCGTGACCCCGCACCCCCCCGTGCGGCCCCCGAGGAGGAGGAGGAAGACGCCGTCCCGCACCTGATCGCCAACGCCATCACCCACGTGCGCGACAGCGGGGAACTCGAGCGGCTCCAGGAAAACCTGCGCGCTCTGGGGATCGAGGCGGGAACGGACCAGATCTTCCGCAGGCTGGGCCAGAGCCTGCCGGGGTGGATGATCGCCACCACCGGGGATGGAGCGGTCGATTCGCGCAACCCCGCCGTGGAGGCGATGCGGCAGCTCATCCGCCTGGCCGAAAGCCGCTGGGATGGTTACCGGCGCTTTCAGGATATGGTGCAGGCTGCGGTGGAGCAGTTCAATACAGGTTCGCTCGCCCGGGCGGCGACCATTTTCGACCTTGCCCTGGAAATCGGTTCGAGCGGAAGTGTGGAAGCGGATGCGGTGGCTGGCGTGCGCGCAACGGCGCACGCCTCCCTCAGCCTGGACCGGGTGCGCGCTCTAGCCCGGGAGCGCGACCGGAGCCCGCTGCTGGTCAGGGTGTTCAACTTTTTCGACGAATTTTCCCCGGCACGGCTGCTCGAGCGGCTGCGCACGGAAGAACAGCGGGACCGGCGCAGGCTCCTGCTCGACCTGCTGGCGGTGCACGGGGCCCCTGCCCGTCGGCTGGCGTTCGAACTGCTGGGGGAGAAGGGGTTGGACTTGAGCGCGGACTGGCATTTCGCCCGTAACCTGGTTTGCATCCTGACGCTCATCCCCTCCTCCGGCGAAGTCCCCCCGGGGGAGGAAATCGCGCGGGTGGAGGCACTGGCACGCCTGGAGTTGCCGGCTCCGCTGGTGCGCGAGGTGGTCAAGCTCGCGGGGCAGGCTCCCTGCCCGGAAGCGGAGACCCTGCTCTTACGCCTTGCGGATGAGCTGGAGGAGGCGGCTGCCGGGCGACCGCAGATGCTGTCGCTGCTGGACCGGACCATCTACGCCTTGGCGCAGCAGGGAACCCCGAAGGCCAACTTGCGGGTGGTCCGGCACGGGATAGGGGGGAGTTCAAAGTTGGGGGAGACCGCGGCACGGCTGGCTTACCTAGGCAGCCAGGACCTTGGTGAGGACCGCGAAACCCTCTCCCTGCTGCTGAAGACGCTCAAGAACGCCAAGCCGAAGCGGATCTTCGGCCTGACACTGCAGAAGAACGAGATGCTGGTGCTGGGCGTCATCCGGGCGCTTTCTTCCACTCCCGACCCGGCCGTGAAGCAGCTGCTCGGGATGATCGCATCGCGCTATGCCGAGGAGCGGTTTGGGAAGGTGGCGGCGGAGACGCTGAGGGGGTTCAATGTGGCGGATAGGACGTCGGAACGCACCCTCGCCGGTGACCTGGAGCTTTTCGGGTTGCCCGACCTGCTGCGGCGACTTGCCGGGCTGAAGGCGACGGGGACGCTGGTGCTGCGCAATCCAAAGGGAACCCCCATCGGAACCTTGGGCTTGGTTTCGGGCGGACTCCAGAGCTGCACGGCGGGGCGGCTCGAGGGGGTGGAGGCGGCCTGGCAGCTGCTGGAGCGGCCGGCGCCCGGGACATTTTCCTTCCAGGGGCGTAAGGAAGACGAGGACACCCACCTACCGGAAGGCGGACAGGGAGCGAAAGGGGGTGTCCACGACCTGCAGGAGGTGCTGGCCGAGGGGATGCGGCGTTATGACGAGCTGCAGCGGGCGCGGGCGCTCGTGCCTGATTTTGCCCTGCTCCGGCGCAAGGGACCTGAGCCACTTCCGGAGGAGGATCCGGGGGCGAAAGCCCTGGCGGCGCAGATCTGGCCCCGGACGGCCGATGGGGTTACTCCCGAGGAGTGTGAGGCCGCATGTGCCGCAGATGCCTACCAGGTCCGCCGCCTGCTCGCCCGCTGGGTGGAGGAGGAGATCCTGGACGTCAATTAGCAAGCCGGCGGAAAATGTGGACACTCTCCTGTTCAAGGTGTGGACAGCGACACAATCCGGGAGCCCGAGAAAGGGACGGATGGTCTGTCAAGCAAATCCTGGACATCCACTCTTTGACTCGGAACGCAATCCTGGACAATCACATTGGCTGTTTGCGTCTCCAATCAGTGGATGTCCACAATTAGGGGAGACATGCCTCATATCATCGTGAAGCTCTATCCGGGGAGGCCGCGGGAGGTGCTTGACCGGCTGGCCGAAAGATCGCAGCGGATGTTATGGAGATCGCGGGGTGCGAGAGAAAGGCGGTGTCGGTGGTTTTAGAGGAGGTGCCCTAGGCGGAATGGGCCGAACGCGTCTGCCGCCCCGATATCTTGGATAAGGCAGGGTCTCTGGCTATAAAGCCCGGCTACAACCCGTTTGACTGACCGCTGCCAGTCATCGGATCTCCCGCAAGGATGCGGGTTTCCCGTCAACGGATGGTTGACCGGAATTCCACAATCGGTGGATGTCCACTCTTGAGGCGAATAAGTGGGTGTCCACAATTTTGGCCATTCCGTGGATGTCCAGGATTGCGTGGCTGCGGGTGGCGGAGAGGGTGGGATTCGAACCCACGGTAAGGTTACCCCTACACACGCTTTCCAAGCGTGCTCCTTCAACCACTCGGACACCTCTCCCGGTCGCACGTGCCGGCGCGGATGCCGGCGGGAGTGTAGATTGTATGTCGCCCCCGCCCCGGCCGCAAGTCATTAAAAGAGTTTTTCTCCCGGGCGTCCGCCTTTGGTATATGCTTGGGGCGAGGCGGCCGGCTCACCCGGCGCGCATTGCCTATGAACGACCAGCCCGGATTCCAGAAAACTCCGGACGATCTCCGGACACGGCGTTATGTGCTCGGTGCGATAATTTTCCTTGCCCTGGCACTCGTGGCGACGCACACCTTCCTGCACCGGACATCGGTTGGCAGCCAGCGTTTCATAGGGATGACGTGGATCGTCTATACAGGGACCTTCCTGGCGCTGCTGGCGCTGCTGGTTTTGGCCACGATCCTGGGGCGCAACCTTATAAAGCTTTATTTCGAGCGCCGAAGCGGGCGGCTTGGCAGCGGGTTCAAGACCAAGCTGGTGCGCACCTTCATCGGTCTTTCGCTCCTTCCGGCGCTGCTGCTGTTCCTTTTGGCTTACACCCTCATCAGCTCCTCCATCGAGAAGTGGTTCCGGGCGCCCACGGCGCAGATGATGGACAAGAGCCGCATTCTGGCCGAGCAGTACTACGCCGAGGCGGAGGAGCGGGCTAAGCATTTCGCCGGCAGCATTGCCGGCCACCTCCATTCCGACGAGGGGATCCTGGCCGGGCCGGGTGAAAAGACAACCCTCCGCCTTCGGGAACTGGCCACGGAATTCGCCGTCGGCGCCATCGAGGTCTACCGGTCTGACGGCCGGTTGGCTGCCACTTCCGGGCCGGCGCTCTCCCCCGCCGCGCATGGGGAGATTCGCGCGCACCTGGTCCGGCAGGCGCTCCAGGGGACGCCCGGTTTCGGTGTTCATCGGGTCGATCCCAACGATCCCTGGAATGAGATCAGCTACGCTACGGCCCCCATCACCGGCTCCGAAGGTCGGACGGCAGGGGCGGTCCTGACCGAAAGCCTGCACCCGACTAGCGCCCAGACCTGGGCGGATGTGGTCATGGACGCCTACCAAAAGTACGGGCAGCTGGAGCGGGAGCAGAGCTCGCTCCGCTTCAACATCCTCCTCATCCTGGTGCTGGCGACGTTACTGATCGTCTTTGCCTTCGCCTGGTTCGCTCTCTACCTGGCCAAGCGCATCACCGTGCCGATCCAGGCGCTGGCCGAGGGGGCGGCGGAGGTAGCCGCGGGGAACCTCGGGCATAGGGTCGAATGCCAGGCGTTCGACGAGTTGGGGAGCCTGGTGACCCGGTTCAACCTGATGACTGCCGACCTCGAGGAGAACGAGCGCCGCATCCGGGCGGCACAGGAGAACCTGAGCCGCACCAGCCTTGAAAACGAGGCCCGCCGCCGTTACATCGAGACTATCCTGCAGACGATTGCCACCGGGGTGATCGCCCTGGATGCGGGCGGCCGGGTCAGGACCATGAACCAGGCTGCGCTCAGGATGCTGGGGATCGCGCCGCCCGGGGAAAGCGCCCCCTTGGAGGAGGTGGTCGCCCCTCGGGTGTGCGGCGCGCTCCGCCAGCTGCTCCGGAAGGCGGAAGTGCTTGGGACAGAGGTCAAGAACATCGAGCTGGCGGCCCCGGGGGGAACGCGGCAGCTTGCGGCCACGGCGACGCCCCTCGTGGATGGCGACGGCGCGCGCGCAGGCTGGGTGGTGGTGCTTGATGACATGACTGAATTCCTCCGGATGGAGAAGATAGCGGCGTGGCAGGAGGTTGCCCGCCGCCTGGCCCACGAGATCAAAAACCCCCTGACCCCTATCCAGCTCTCTGCCGAGAGGATCCTGAAGAGGTACAGACAGCTCGCTCCCGACGACTCGCAGGGGGCTGCCGGCCGGGAGGAATTCGGCCGGTTCGACCGTCTCCTCGAGGAGGGTGTCAAGGTTATCATCCAGGAGGCGGGATCGCTCAAGAGCCTCGTTGACGAATTTTCCCGCTTCGCCCGTCTTCCAGAGGTGCGGCTCGAGGACGCGGACCTGAACGGTATCCTTGAGCAGACGCTGCAGATCTACGATGACCGGATGCAGGGAGTGGAGGTGCGGAGGGAGTACGGAGAGATCCCGACGCTCCGGCTCGACCCAGAGCAGATGAAGCGGGTGTTCATCAATCTTTTCGATAACGCCCTGGAGGCTCTCGCGCGCAAGGATGAGTCCCGGCTCCCCTCCTCCGCTGCCGGAGTAGGTATTGATGAGCCCAGGACGACCGCCTGCGCATCCGGACTACGTACGGGGGAGGCACCGACCGACCTGGAGGGTTTGGGGCCGGACCAGAAACCTTCCGGGACGGCGGGTTCGACCGGCGGAGAGAAGATCCTCCAGGTCCGCACCTCCTGGGATCGGGTGCGGCAGCGGGCGCGGGTGGAGATCGGCGACAGCGGCGGCGGCTTACCCAAGGAGTACCGGGACAGCGTTTTTCTCTCCCGGTTTCCCTGTTTGCAAGGGGGCGTGGTCCGGGACTTGCTCTCGTGCGCCGGATCGGTCGGACCATCTGGCATCGTGGCCGGTCGTGGTGAAGAAGCACTGGTGGGGGGAACGTTCTCTTCGGCGCGGGGATCCTTATTGATTTGAGCTTGGTCCGGGGATGAATCGGGGTCAGAATAGGCAGCTATGGTGCATGCGGCGGTATTGATTGTAGACGATGAACTGGGGGTGCAGACCTCGCTCCGGGGGATCCTCGAGGACGCCGGGTTCGAGCCGGAGGCTGTTTCGAGCGGGGAAGAGGCGCTCGAGCTCCTCACCGGACGGGAATTCGCCGTGGTGCTCCTCGACATCTGGCTGCCCGGCATGGACGGGTTTGAGACGCTGTCCGAGATACGGCGCCTGGCGCCGGAAACGTCCGTCGTCATGATCTCAGGGCACGGGTCGATCGAGGCGGCCGTGCGCGCCACTAAGTTGGGGGCGTACGACTTCATTGAGAAGCCGTTGTCACTCGAGAAAACCGTCCTGGTGGTCACGAACGCCGAGAGGCAGTATCGGCTGGAGCGGGAGAATCGCCTGCTGCGGGCGGAGGTTGAGCGCAAGTACGCCATGATCGGCGATTCGGTGCCGATGCAGGCGCTGCGGCAGCAGATTGCCTTCGCTGCGCCGTCGAACGGCCGGGTGCTGATTTCGGGGGAGAACGGTACCGGGAAGGAGCTGGTGGCCCACCTGCTCCACCTGCACAGCCTGCGGCGGGATAAACCCTTTGTGGAGATGAACTGCGCCGCCATCCCGGAAGAACTCATCGAAAGCGAGCTCTTCGGGCACGTGAAGGGGGCGTTTACGGGCGCGGGCGGGGACAAGGAAGGGAAGTTCGTTCAGGCCGACGGCGGCACGATCTTCCTGGACGAGGTCGGTGACATGAGCCCGAAGACCCAGGCGAAGGTGTTGCGGGTGCTCGAGCAGCAGAGCTTTTCCCCGGTGGGGAGTAACGCGACGGTCCGGGTGGACGTGCGCGTCATTGCCTCTACCAACAAGAACCTGGAGCGGGAGATCGAGCGTGGGAACTTTCGCGAAGACCTCTACTACCGGCTCAACGTGATTCCCTTCGAGATTCCCCCGTTACGGGAGCGGAAGGAGGATATTCTGCCGCTGGCGGCTCATTTCCTGGATCAGTTCGCGCGCAAGTACCGGCGCAAGCCGCCGGCCCTGGGGAAGAAGGCGATTGCGGTGCTCGAATCATACGACTGGCCGGGAAATGTGCGTGAGCTGCGTAATATCATGGAGCGCATCGTGATCATGACCCAGCAACCGCGCATCGACGTGTGCGACCTGCCGGAGGCGATGCTTGGGCGGGCGCTCTCCGCCGCGCCCGCCCCGGAGGACGACTCCACGCTCCACGCTGCCCGGGAGCGGTTCGAGCGCGATTTCATCCTGCAGAAGCTCGTGGAGCACAGGGGGAATATCAGCCGGGCGGCCGAGGCGCTCGGGATCGAGAGGAGCAACCTCTACCGCAAGCTCCGCCAGCTGGGTATCCCCTGGTCCGGCCGTGACACCGACGGACCCGAATAGCCAAAAATCAAAATCCAATCCTGGACACCCACAATGTTCGGCGGCCCTGTCCAGTTGATGGATGTCCACAATTGATGCAGCTGGGGGGATAGACGCGGGTTCGTGGTTCTCCTTGGGCCACCCCAGCAGGACCGCGAACACCTGGGCGTGGTTTTACGGTGTTTCGTGCCCCGGGGAGAAAGCGCCGATCTGCCGGAGTGCCTCGTAGACGGCGATGGCAACCGAGGAGGAGAGGTTCAGACACCGGACGTTCGCGGTGAGCATGGGGATCCGTAGAGTGTGCTCCCGGTTTTCCGCCAGCAACTCGGGGGGGAGCCCGCGCGATTCGGAGCCGAAGACCAGGCAGTCTCCGGGTTGGTAGTCCACGTCCGTGTAAGCCCGTTCCGCCTTTGAGCTGAAGTAGAGGAAGCGCGCGGGGCCAAGCACACACCGCAACTCTTCCAGATCCTTTTCCCGGCGGAGGTCGACGTGGGGCCAGTAGTCCAGCCCCGCTCGCTTCACCGAGCGGTCGTCGATGCGGAAGCCGAGCCGACCTACCAGGTGCAGCGGCAGCCCGTTTGCCGCTGCCAGCCGGGCGATGTTGCCGGTGTTAGGATGGATCTCCGGCTTAAAGAGCGCGATGTGGATCATGGCGGATAAAGGATAACGCGATCCGCCGTGCTCTCAAAGCGTCATCATGGACCGTCTAGACGCCACCCTCTCCGATGATTGTGGGCACCCGCCGATTTGCCCGAACACCTTTTGCCGCATCCCGGAAATCCTGGACGTCCACTCATTGGGGACATGAGCTGGAATCGTGGACAACGCGCAGGGTTTCAATCCTCCCACTGACGGGCGGTTCTTTGCAGGGGCGCTTTTGCGACGGGAGACCGGGCTCCCCGGTGGCGCCTCGGCTTTCCCCCTTCACTCCTATCCAGGCGGAGGCTGTCTGGGAATTCCGATCCTGGCGCGGAGGTGAAACGCACGGCGGGCATGGGGGCCGGGAAAAGATGTTGGTGTAACTCCGCCTTTTCTTATAAGCTAATACTTTCATAATAAAAGGGAGCCATGGACGCTTCGGCCGAAATCAGGAAGAAGTTGGCCGCCCTCATCGGGCACCTGGTCACGCGCTGCATCCGCGAGGCGCGGATGATCCCGGCGGTGCTTCACCGCGAGGAGGTCATCAGCATCATCGTCGACGACCCGGAACGGTTCGCCCGCCTGGTCCGGGAGGAGCATGCGGACCAGGCCGAACTCTCAAGGGAGAATTTGACCGTTAAACTGGACGCGGTGTCGGAGCTTGCGAAGCTCGATCGGTTGGAGATCTTCGACCGCTCCTTCTGGGACGGGCCGGAAATCGATCTTACCCCGATCCTGGACTTGACCCACCAGCTGACCCGAACCTTCGCCGTATACTTGGGAAACGCGGCGACCTTGTTTGACCGGGAATTCGAGGCGTTCATGGTCAAGTTCCGCCGTTCGCTGTCGGAAGCGGGCATGACCTTGCGCGCGGTCGATTTCACCCCTGAAGACATGGCGATATTCGAAGAGACGGCGATCGGCTACATTGCGGCCGGAGAAGGGCTACAGGCGTTCACCTACGAAAAGCTGCTCAGTTCGCAGATCATGATGCGGCAGGTGGTCAACCTTCCCGAGGGCTACCTGCTGCGGGAGCGGATGTTTTGGCGCTGCCTCGGGGATGCTGCGCTCGCTCCTGCGTTGATCCGGTTCGTGATCCGGATTTCCTACATTAGTCAGGGGACCTGGGAGGATATGATCCCCGCCCTCCTCGGTATCATCCGCGAGTCGGGGAACGATGCGGCCCTGCGCCTCGTCGTGGACGCCGCGGAGAAGGACGTGGTTTTCACCTGCAACCTTCTCTGCCGGTCCTACGATGAGATCCGCCGCCTGGATGCGGGGCGCCGGCGGCAGGAGATAGCGGCCGCCTTGGAAGGCTACCCAGGCAGGGTGGGAGGGTCAGGCGGTTTTCACTAGGTCGGTCAGGTTTAGGTCAGATACTTCCAGAACCGATTTGACCCCTATCCGAGCGCAGGCGCCGTCGTAGATCTGTTTTACGGCCTTCTTGGCCTGCTGCAGCTCCAGAAGCCGATCCTTAACCTTGGCCAATTCTTCGCTGATTTCCCGGTCCAGGGCCTCCAGTTCTTCCTTGGCCATCTGTCGGGTCTGTTCGTATTTTTTCCTCTGTTCTTCTGTCAGCATGAATCCTCCGTTGGACTATCTCAGGTTGAATTTCATGATGATGCGGGTCTGACTCTGCACATTGGAGCCGCCGATGGAAGCGGGCTGGTAACGCCATTTCATCGCGGCGTCCGTGGCTTCCTTGTGAAACATCGTGGGTCCGCTCACGGGGAAGGCCTCGATGACGCGGCCGTTCGCGTCGATCACGACGTCGAGTTCCACCACGGCCGAGGTGCGGGTTTTGACCGCGATTGCCGGATACTTGGGGCTCACCTGGAGGATCGGGACGGCCGGGACCACGGTTCCCGAAACCTGCGGGGCAGCTGTAGCCGCCGTGGTTTGGGTCTGGGCGGGTTGCGGAGCCCTCGGGGCTGCGGGGGCCGCTTTGCCCGGCGCACTGGTGGGGATCATGCCGTCGATGGGGTTCCGGCGCGCGGCGGCAATCTGGTCTGTCCCATGGAGGAGGTTTGGACGTTCATCCCGGGGTGGGGCCGGGACGGGGTCCCCCGCGACGGCAGGGACTGACGACTCCGCCTTGATGGTTGCGGGTGGGAGCGCCGCGACGACGTTCCGTCCGCTCGCCGGCTGCTCGGGTGCAGGGTCCGCCCCTGTTGGGGCGGGCGCAGCGGTTGTCGGCCCCGCGGGAGCGGTGGCGGAATCTGTCACCGCCGGTTCGGAGGATAGGTTTGCCGGTGACTTCCCGGATCCACCCAGTAAGCGGTAGCCGCCAAAACCGATTGCCGCCAGGAGGCACGCAGCGGCAACGGCTAGGGCCGGTTTGTTGCTGCTCACCTTTGTTGTGATCATGAACGGGGCTGTGGGCTTCTGTGCATCGGCCGCAGGATCCGGTTCCGGTTCCGGTTCTGCGGCCTGGGCGGCGAATCCCATCTCAGATTGCGCTTCGAGGGAGGCAGGATCCATCTCCGATTCGGCTTCGAGAGCCGCAAACTCCATGTCCTGCTGGGCCTCGATGACTGCTGGCTCGGATTCCCGAGCAAGTGGGGAGGCAGGGGTGGAGGGACTCGCTGCGTCGGTTGCCTCAGGAGGCTGCATTTCGTGCGGGCCCAATTCCACGGGGGGGAACTCGGCCAGCATGGCATTTGACTCGTTGTAGTTGGCTGGGCGTGTGTCCACCTGATCCGCTTCCGAAATCACTTGTTTCAGAAGATCGGAAACCAGCACGTCCAAATCTTGGGAATGTTCTTGCCTCCGGTCCGCAGGCCGGACGGCGGCCATTTCCTTGTCCAGGAAGTCCAATACCACACTTTCGTAAGTCTGCTTTTCCGGCACGGCTCCGCGCGCCTTATTGCCGCTCATAAAGTCGCTCCACTCTTTCGTCCGGTGAAAAGCACAACAACCCCGCCGGGCGCCACAGGCTTCCACCTCTGTACCCGGTCGCCTGCCTGTATAACTTCTATCGGCAGGTTGCCCATGGACTTCACGGCCGAAATGTTTTTTATCCCTCTCCCGGGATCAACCGGTGGACTGGGAAGCCAATCCTGGACATCCACGAAATGAGGCAAATAGTGGATGTCCAGGATTGGGAGGGTTTCGGAGATGGGTGCTCTCAATCCAATTGAACTGGCGAACGTCCGCAATTTGTACCAGGTGGATGGGAAAATTGGTGGATGTCCACAATTGTGTGTGTCCCATCCTGCATGCTGGCAGTCCCGGCATGTGGCGGGTGCCTTGTTTTTCAGGTGGGCAAGTCGTCGCTTGTGCCCGCGGTGTGATCAGCGCTATAAAGTAGAGAGTTCACCGAACCCTTTTTCCGTCCGAACATCAGGGCCGGCTTTCCGGCCGCGGGTTCTGACGCCTGGAGCCGGCGATATGGATGTCGTGATGCTCTCCCGTCTGCAGTTTGCCATCACCGTAATGTTTCATTACATTTTTCCCCCGCTCACGATCGGGATGGGGGTGTTCCTCGTCTACCTGGAGGCCCGCTACCTTAAGACCCGGGACATCCGCTACGAGACGGCGGCCAGATTCTGGACCCGCATCTTTGCGCTCAATTTCGCCCTGGGGGTTGCCTCCGGCATCGTCATGGAATTCCAGTTCGGCACCAACTGGGCCGTTTACTCGCGCTACGTGGGGGACGTGTTCGGATCGCCCCTGGCGGCCGAGGGGATCTTCGCCTTTTTCCTGGAGTCCAGTTTCCTGGCTCTACTGGTGTTCGGCTGGGACAGGGTTTCGGCCAAAGTCCATTTCTTTGCCACGCTGATGGTTTCTCTGGGGTCGATCCTTTCCGCGCTTTGGATCGTGGTCGCCGGCTCCTGGCAGCACACGCCGGCGGGATTCATCATCCGTGACGTAGCCACTCCGGCCGGGATCGTTCAAAGGGCTGAAATCACCGATTTCTGGAGCGTGGTGTTCAACCCTAGCGCTATGGAGCGGCTGGTTCACGTGCTGATCGGCGCCCTGATCGTCGGATCCTTCTTCATCCTCAGCGTATCCGCCTACTACCTCCTCAAGGAACGGCACGTTGATTTCGCGCGCCGATCTTTCGTTCCAGCCCTCTTCGTGGGCGCCGCCGCCTCACTCGCCATCGTCGTTTCGGGTGATTCCCAGGCGGTCATGGTCGCCCGCCACCAACCGGCGAAGCTTGCAGCCATGGAGGGAGTCTACGACACTGGGGAGGGTGCCACAGCCATTCATGTCTTCGGCATCCCCGACAGTGAGGCCAGGGTTGTACGCTATGGCCTTGCCATCCCTGGAATGCTCACCCTGCTGGTGCACCGGGATCTCAGCACGCCCGTGGCCGGGCTGGACCAGTTCGAGCCTGACGTGCCCCCGGTGGGGATCCCGTTCCAATCTTTTCACATCATGGTGGGGCTAGGCGCCTATTTCATCGCCCTGACGCTTTACGGGCTCTGGTGTTACCGGCGGGGGACGCTGTTTGGGAAACGGTGGCTCCTCTGGGTCTTCGTCTTCTCCGTCGGTCTCCCCTTCATCGCCAACCAGCTCGGCTGGGTGGCGGCTGAAGTGGGGCGTCAGCCCTGGATTGTCTACAACCTCCTTCGCACCAGCGACGCGGTGAGCCAGAACCTTACGGGTGCGCATGTGGGCGGATCGATTGCCATGTTTGGCATCCTTTACCTGCTGCTGTTTGCAGTCTGGATTTTCGTGCTGAACGACAAGATTCAAAAGGGCCCGGCGCCGGCGACCGTTTCGGGGAGTACGAAGCCCGGCGGGGAGGGAAACATGGTGGCTCGTTATTCGGGACACCTGGATTCCCTGGCGGACGACAAAGATCGAAGGTAGGGCGCCGGGATTGGGCGGAACGCCGCCTCTGGCGGGCGACGAACCCAGGGTCCACTGAAAGGGAATGCTCCATGTGCCTGGGAGTCGAGGGGAGGCGCCGATCGAGGAAACCGCTCGCTGCTCTGGATTGCCCGGGAGCGGGCGAGACGAGGGGGGAGGGGCTGAAACCCCGGCGGTGCATCGGATGCGCTCTCCTTGCGTACAGGCTGAGGTGACGGCGGTCGGGGAGCGCGCTGGTTTTAGGTCTGGTACGATGGCGCGACCCGTTGGAGGGTGACGACCCGGTGGGGAATCCGAGAGGCGGGCGAACTAAAGAGGAGGAGTCGGACTGTGGATCTCAATCATCTCTGGTTTTTGCTCTTGGGAGTTTTGCTGGCGGGCTACGCTATCCTCGACGGTTACGACTTGGGGGTCGGGATCCTGCATCCGGCGGCGCGCGACGACCGGGAGCGTCGGATCATGATCCATTCCATCGGCCCGCTTTGGGACGGCAACGAAGTCTGGCTGGTGACCTTCGGCGGCGCCCTGTTTGCTGCTTTTCCGAGCGCCTATGCCACCGTCTTTTCCAGCTTCTATGTCGCTTTCATGCTGCTGTTGTTTGCCCTGATCTTCCGGGCGGTGTCGCTCGAATTCCGGGGGAAGCGCGAATCTCCCGCCTGGCGGCGATTCTGGGATTGGGGATTCTTCGGGGCGAGCACGCTGGCGACCTTCCTCTTTGGTGCGGCGGGGGGGAATGTCCTTGCCGGTATCCCGATCGACGCCGAAGGGGTGTTCCGGGGCACCTTCACCGGAATGCTCCGCCCCTACCCCATCCTCTTGGGGCTGCTCACGGTCTCCTTTGCCATGATGCACGGGGCGATCTACCTCTATCTCAAGACCGAGGAGGAGTTGCAGGAACTGGTCCATCGCTGGATATGGCGTGGGTTTGGTTTCAGCCTGGTCTGCTGCACCCTGGCCACCGTTTTTACCCTGCTCTGGATTCCCGACGCGGCGCATAGCCTGCGGGAGCATGGGTGGGCCTGGATCGCGGTCGTCGCGACGCTGCTGGCATTCGCCAACGTCCCACGCGCACTTTTTCTCAGGCGTCCTTTTTACGCCTTCATCTCCTCGTCGGCCGCCATCGCCGGGCTGGTGTTTCTGTTCAGCCTCACACTCTACCCGAACCTGGTGATTTCGAGTCTCGCACCCGGCTATAGCCTGAACATCTATAACGCGGCCAGCTCGCAGAAGACTCTGCGCGTCATGGCCGTTATCGCCGCGATAGGCATGCCGTTCGTGCTTGCCTATACTGCGGCCATCCACTGGACGTTCCGTGGAAAAGTGGAGCTCTCCGACCATGGCTACTAGCGGCGCATTCGAGAGTCGGGACCCGCCGCCTTCCGCGCGGGCGGATGCGAGGTGGGGCACCACCTAGGCGATCGTGGAGCATCGCCGGGGAGCCTCAGCGAAGCAGGCGCCCTTTGTTGCGGCAACCGTATGGGTGCGTGGGATCTCTGATCAATCTCCGCGTTGCCCGTTGTCGATGATGTTCCTATATGCTCCTGTCCCGGATTTCTTAGGAGGCTCCCGCATTTCCTAAGCTGCCGGTTCTGGCTGATGGATCGGGTCCGAGGGGGTGCGGGCGGGGCCGATTGTCCAACATGCCGCTAGACACGTCCGAGGAATCCCCGCGCGGCGCACTTCCTGTCTACCAGTTTTCACCGCAACCTTTGCCGTTTGGCGATGAAGCCCCATGGGGGAGGTCCGGTTGTCCTGTGGCGGGAAGAAAGCCGGTCGGGGGCGCCGACGCGGCGGGCAAGATCCGGACGCGCTGACGGGAGAGAATGAAGCCATCGCTGCCCCATGCAAGCCTGGCTTCGGGCCGGGAGGACGAGGGCGCGACCGGTGGGATTCAGAACCTTGCGGGAAGTCCGTTCCCTATCGGCACTTGCGTGAGAGCGCGGCATCGAATACAATGTCGGGAGCCTCAAAGAGGCGCCGTACCCAAGTGGCTAAGGGAGAGGTCTGCAAAACCTCGATTCAGCGGTTCGAGTCCGCTCGGCGCCTCCACCCCGAGAGCAGTCTCCCCGGTCAAATTCGTCCCCCTCGCTCGGTTGCAACACCCAATTGTGGACATCCACCAATTGACCCCACTTGTGCCAATCCTGGACACCCACCGATTGAGTGGTGAACTCCTCATTCGGTTGATGTCAACAACCGAAGCAATCCTGGACACCCATTGATTTCCATCTTGCCAATTCCAATTGTGGACATCCCACCTATTGGGTGCCGGATCCCTCATTCGGCGGGGGCCCGCAATCGAATTAATTATGGATAACCCTCCTGGGCTATCGGGTGGATGTCCGTATAGGGGCATGGGGCCGAAGGTTGCTATTGCCATTATGCGGATACTCATGATTCGGGCTGATAGATGGATGCCCACAATTGGGGAAACAGGTGGATGTCTGTTGTTGGGCCTCATCTGGCTGCCACGTTGGTTTGCTGGGCGTTTGCTATGTGCGGCTTTAGCAGAATGTGGCAAATTGGTCATCCCTTGACCAAGGCGAATCGGTAGATGTCCACAATTTGAAGCCATGGGAATTCTGGACACCCACTGAGTAATAACACCGCAGGATAGTGGATGTCCACAAATGCAGTGATCATGGACAGGCCCCCGAGCCCCGGTCGCCTGTTTTGAGATGTCCAAGATTTGACGATTGATGGCTGCCTGCCATCGAGCCCGAGACGGCCATTTCGTGGGTGTCCAGGATTGCGGGCCGGCTTCTGTTGACGGCGGCGACGGAATAGTCGCATACTGGCGCGCAATGATTTGCGGATGTTCTGCAACAGCACATATGGATGGAGGTTAAATGCTGTCGGGCCGATTCTACGGTTGGAAGCTCCTTGTGGTTTTGTGGGTCGTCGTTTTTGTAAATCTCGCCTTTCCCATCTATGGATCGAGTGTCGTCAACGCCGTCATGATGCGGGATTTAGGGCTGGACCGACAAACTCTGGGACTCCTTTTTTCCCTTTTCACGATCCTGTCAGGTCTTCCGGGGCCGCTGGTTGCGCTTTGCGTCGACCGGTTCGGAATCCGCCGGACCCTGTTCGCGGGGAGCCTGCTGGTGTCGTCCGGTTCGGTCCTGATGGCCACCCTGGTGCGGAGCGGTCTTGGTGCCGCGCTGGCTTTCGGGCTGCTGGTCGGGACCGGGGTTGCGGCGGGGGGGATGTTGGGCGCCCAAGCTGGTTTGGCACGCTGGTTCGTGCGGCGCCGGGCGCTGGCGCTCTCGATCATGAGCACGGCCAGCGGGGTGGGCGGCTTCATCGCGGCCCCGCTGCTGAACCGGGTCATTGAGGCGGCTGGGGGAGACTGGCGCATGGGCTGGTGGTTCATCGCCGCCCTGTCGCTGGCCGCAGGCTTCGTTGCACTCGTATTTGTCAAGGAAAAGCCGGAGGATCTGGGTCAGCGGCCCGATGGCGAGGATGCGCCGAATAACTCCAGCTCGGGCGGTCCCGGTTTGAGGAAACCGGCCCGAGGGGCGGTGCACATCACCTCCGAGATCTGGTCGGTGAAGGAGGCGCTCGGCGGGTTCTCCTACTGGATCATGATGTTCTGCCAGATGGGAATGAGTTGCGGCTACACTGTGTTCCTGGCTCATGGGGTGGTCCACTTTCAGGACTTGGGACATTCGCGCGATGTGGGGGCCTGGGCTCCCAGCCTGATGGCCCTGGCCGGGCTTTTTGCCAAAGGTCTGGTTGGAGCCCTGGGCGACCGCCTTGATCCACGCTTCATCTGGGCCGGGTTTATCGGTGTCTTTGGAGTCGGACAGTGGTTTTTGGTGGGTGCAAATACGCAATTCCTGTTGGTCGTAGCTTCGAGCTGTATGGGCATCGGTTTCGGCGGGAGCGTCGTCTGCCTGGCCGCGGTGATTAGTAACTATTACGGCATCAAGCCTTTTGCGGCACTTGCGGGGTTGGCCGTCGCCATCAATACCACTATCAGTTCGGTCACTCCCTCCATCGCCGGCTGGCTCTATGACTCCGGCCGGGGGTACCAAGGGATGTTTTACACCTTGGCCGTCTGGTGCCTGGTGGGGGCGGTCGTGCTGTTTGCGCTGAAGCCCCCCGTGCGTAACCCGGTCCTCCGGTCCTCTGCGGGGGCCTGAACCTGGCCGTGTGATTCCGATTTGGAGGTTTGTCATGACACGCAGGAGTCGCCGTCATCCCCATGCCCCGTCCTCCCATCGCCGGGCGCTCCCGGGTAGCGCGCCAGGCACCCTGATCCCGGATCCCGAAGCGGCCAGGACCCGGGTGCGCATCACGGCCTACGATCCGGAGAGGGTATTGGAGAAGGATATCAATGACATTGGGGAAATTCGTACGGTGCTTGAACAATGGCCCGTGGTCTGGATCCAGGTCACGGGGCTGGGCGACCTCCCGGTCGTAACCCAGCTGGGGGAGCTGTTCGGTCTGCACCGCCTGGCCTTGGAGGATGTCATCAACGTCCATCAGCGCCCCAAGGTGGAACAGTACTCCGACTACTGCTACATCGTGGTGAGGGCGGCGCACGACCGGGACGGCTATGGTTCCGATCAGATCAGCCTTTTCCTCGGGAAGGGCTTCGTGCTGAGTTTCCAGGAGCGGGAGCACGATTTCTTCAACCCCGTGCTTGAGCGCATTCGCGGGGGGAAGGGGAGGATACGTCAGGCTGGTCCCGACCACCTGGCCTATGCCCTGATCGATGCCAGCATCGATTGCTTCTTTCCGGTGCTGGAACGCTTCGGCGAAAGGGTCGAGCCGATGGAGGACGCCATTATTGCACACCCGCGCATGGAGGGATTGCAGCGGATCCACGAGCTGCGCCGGGGTCTGATTACCCTCAGGCGGACCGCTTGGCCCCTGCGGGAGGCGATGATGACGCTTTACCGGGAGCCGAACCCCTGGATCCGGGACGAGGAGCGCATCTACCTACGCGACTGCTACGACCACGTGATCCAGATTATCGATCTGCTGGGAAACTATCGGGACCTGACTTCTGGTTTGATGGAGGTCTACCTTTCCAGCACCGGAAACCACACCAACGAAATCATGAAGGTGTTGACCATCATTTCCGCTGTTTTCATTCCTATGTCACTTATCGCCGGAATCTACGGCATGAATTTTCCGCGCCAGATTCCGGACCTCGAATGGCACGGGGGATTCATTTTTGCCCTCGGCTTGATGGCGGCCGTGGCGGCGGGGCTACTCATCTTATTTCGTCTCAAGGGATGGCTGGGGGGCTCCTCCTCGGACCGTTCCTGAAACTCGCTCAAAAGGGTTTCCAATTGCCGTTACTTCCGAATAGTGGACATCCTCCTATTGGACAGCGCCGAATCGATTGAAAACCTCCACCTATTCTGAAAGCGGCAGCCAATCCGGGACATCCACCTATTCGCCCAATCTTGGACATCCACCAAAATTGGATAAGGCTGGGGGTGTCCACCCTTGGATTGGATTGTTTTGATGATTGGATGTCCAGTATTTCCGAGCCTTAGTGAACATCTGCCAAGGCTCGGATCTGCCAAGGGGTTTTTATTGATGCGGATTACTTCGATTGGTGAATGTCCAGTGGTTATGGGTGGGCTTACCCGCGCGCCAATCATTTCTCCGCACTCTCGCCGCCTCGCCATGGATCCTCTTACATAGTCGGGATCAGGGCATCATCCATCAATTACTGGACACCCACAACAACAGGTGAAGCCTGCAGGGGGGGGCCATGATTGAAACGGATTCCTCAGCCGGTGGATGTCCACTATTTTGGGAACAAATAGGTGGGTGTCCAGGATTGGGCGAATAGGTGGATGTCCGGGATTGGGTGTTTCCGAGGTTTGGGGTTCAGCGGAACATGCGGGTGAGGAATTTTACAAGGATGTCGCTTGATCGCCCCTCATCCAACCCGGAGGAATCGGTCCCCAGCCTGAGGCTCAACGCGGCCGATTGTGCCTTGCGCATCCGCAGGTCGGACTCCTGCGCTTTCAACCGCTCCTTTTCCAGTTCCCGCGCGCGGCGCAGCCCCCCGCCCCGGATGAAGGAGGCGACGCGGTGCAGTTCCTGGCGGTCAAACCAACTGCCATGTTCTCGACACCAATCGAGCACCACTCCAGAGGAAGAGGCGAACTGTTTGTGGTTCATCAGCTTGCCGCAGACCGGACAGGGGCTGTAAGTCCGGGGAGGCTTTCCTTCGACGCCGGTCGCGCTGTCGGGGAGGGTGTACCCGAGCACAGCTTCCTGTTCCTCTTCCCGAGAACAGATGTCCTGAAAACTGTCCCGGTCGACCCACAGTCCGCCGCAGCCGCCACAAGTATGAAGTGTGTGGCTCCCGACGGCACGGGCCTCTAGCGGGCACACGCACCGCGGGCAGGATAGCTCCGGAGCGATGGTCCCTTGGGTGTCCACCATCTCGGTCCCGCAATGTGGACAGTGTTTCATGGTTGCCGAAACGGCGCTGTAGCAGGCCGCGCAGATTTTAACGGCAAGAGCCGAAAGGCAATAGGAGCAGCGCGCGCTGTCACCCGAAGCAGCGGCGCCGCAGTTGGGACAATTGAAGGCCGCGATGGTCGGGCGATCGGACTTTTTCATACCATACCCCGCTTATTCCATCGGAAGAGGTGGCGCCGGGCTTTAATTCATATTCCCCGGGGGTTTCCGTGCGATTATGGCCGCTTGACGCCTCCCGCCCCGGACGGTTAAAGTATGGGCGTGCCGCCGCCATCCGCAGCCACAGGAGGGATGTCGTCATGCCCGGTTCCGTCCGCCAAGCGGCGGACGCCGCCCCGGTGAGGTGGATTTCTTCGGAGGGAGTTGCTCATGCCCAAGTTTACGCTCAACGGCCGGGCCGTGGAGGCTGCCGAGGGGCAGACCATCCTGGATGTGGCCCGCGATCAGGGATTCTACATTCCCAGTCTCTGCTACCACCCCAAAGTGGGCCAGAGCGGCATGTGCCGCGTCTGCGCTGTCGAGGTGGAAGGTGCGCGCGGCCTGGTGATGTCGTGCATCACCCCCGTGACGGAGGGGATGGTCGTGACCACCGAAAGCCCGAGGCTCCTCGAAGTGCGGCGTACGATCGTGGATATGCTCCTGAGCGAGGGGGAGCATGACTGCCTGGCGTGCGAGATGTGCGGGGAGTGCGAGCTGCAGGACGCCGCGTATCGACTGGGCATTGAACGGGCATCCATGGTCATGGACAAGCCGAGCCTCGAGGTGGATGCCAGCCACCCGATGCTGGTGCGCAATCCCAACCGGTGTATCCACTGCTATCGCTGCATTAAGGGGTGCAACAACACCGTGGTGAACGAGGTGCTCGACATGGGCTACCGCGGGATCCAGTCGCTGGTGGTGGCCGACCAGAACGTGCCCCTCGCCGAATCGAGCTGTGTTTCCTGCGGGGAGTGTGTCCAGCTCTGCCCCACCGGCGCCCTCATCGGGAAGAAATCGATCGGTACCGGACGGGTCTGGAACCTGGAGAAGGTGCGCACGACCTGCCCCTACTGCGGCGTCGGCTGCCAGATGTGGCTCCATGTCGATCGGGCGCGCAACCGGGTGGTCAAGGTCACCGGCGACGAGGAAGGGGCGCCGAACCAGGGGATGCTGTGCGTCAAGGGACGCTTTGGCTTCGATTTCCCCGCGTCCGACAAGCGTTTGACGATGCCGCTGATCCGCAAGAACGGTGTTCATGAGCCGGTCTCGTGGGAAGAAGCGCTCGATTTCACCGCGCAGCGCCTCAAGGAAATCCGGGAGCAGTACGGAGCCGACACGATCAGTGCCATCAGCTCCTCCCGGGATGTAAACGAGAACAACTATGCGGCCATGAAATTCATGCGCGCCGTCATCGGGACCAACAACATAGATAATTGCGCACGTACTTGACATGCCCCATCGGTCGCCGGTCTGGCGACCACATTCGGTTCGGGCGCGATGACCAACTCCATCCGGGAGATCGAGGACGCCCGGTTGCTCTTCGTCATCGGTTCCAATACTACCGAGGCGCATCCGGTCATCTCCTACTACATGAAGCGCGCGGTCAAAAAAGGGGCGACCCTGATCGTTTGTGATCCCAGGAGGATTGATCTCGTCCGCTGGGCCACCCATCACGTACAACACCGGGTCGGTACCGATGTGGCCCTGCTCAACGGCCTGATGAACGAGATCATTGCCCGCGGCTGGGCGGATAAGACGTTCATCGAGCAGCACACTGAAAACTACGAGGAACTCGCCCGGATGGTGGCCGCCTATCCGCTCGAGCGGGCGGCGGAGATCACCGGAGTGGATGCAGGTCAACTGCGCGAGATCGCCCGCATCATAGCGACCACCAAGCCGATGGGGCTCTACTACACGCTCGGGATTACCGAACACACCTGCGGTACCGACAACGTGATGACGTGCGCCAATCTGCAGATGCTGCTGGGGAACATGGGCCGGCCGAGCACCGGCGTGAACCCGTTGCGTGGGCAAAACAATGTCCAGGGTGCCTGCGACATGGGCTCGCTGCCGAACATCTACCAGAACTACCAGCGGGTGGACAACCCCGCGGTCATCGAGAAGTTCAAGAAGGGGTGGAAAGTGGACCGCCTCCCGGAAAAACCGGGGCTTACCATCCCCGACATGTTCTCCGGCATGCTGGACGGCCGCACCCGGGCTTTCATATGCCACGGCGAGAATGTGGTGATGAGCGAGCCGAACGAGGCTCACACCATTCGCTGCCTGGAGGCGCTCGATTTTCTGGTCGTGCTCGACATTTTTCCGAACCAGACCACTCCCTACGCCGATGTCATCTTCCCTTGCGCCTGCTGGAGCGAACAGGACGGCACCTTCACCAACACCGAGCGGCGCGTACAGCGCGTACGCAAGGTTGTTGAGCCCCCCGGGGAATCCCGGGAGGCGTGGTGGATCTACGCCGAACTGGCTCGGCGGCTCGGTTACGACATGGAGTTTGAGAGTGCCCATGAGGTCTGGGAGGATATGCGCCGCCTCGGCACAGGCTATGCGGGGATCACCTGGGAACGGATTGAGGAGCGGGGGATTCAATGGCCCGCTCCTACGACGAGGCACCCGGGGACCGCATACCTTCACAAGGATGGGAATTTCGCCCGCGGCAAGGGGAAATTCATGCCCGCCGACTGGCGCCCGCCGGCAGAGACGCCGGATGAGGAGTACCCCTTTACGCTCAGCACCGGGCGCAGGCTCTGGCATTACCATACGGGGACCCAGACGCGCAACTGTGTGGGATTCAACGAGCTTTTCGGGGAGGAACTGGTGGAAGTCAGCCCCCAGGACGCCCGTGATCTCAAGATCAGGGACGGCGATTACGTCTGGGTGGTTTCGCGCCGCGGCCGGGTGAAGATGAAGGCGTGGGTGACGGAGCGTTCTCCCAAGGGGGTGCTCTGGTCCTCGTTTCACTTCCACGAGGCTCACATCAACGTCGTCACCAACAATGCATTCGATCCCGTGACCCAGACGGCCGAATACAAGGCGTGCGCCGCGCGGCTGGAGAAGGCATAGGGCTCTACGGCCGGGGCGGGAACACCGGCCTGCCGTTTTGGTTGTGCCGCAATGGATGTCCAGTTTCGGTTTCCGGTTCCGGTTGACCGGATTGAAACGGAATGCAGTAGGTGTCCAGATTTCACCCGTTGTCGATCCTGGATGTCCAGTATCGGTCCGAACGGGTTTGAATAGGTTGGCGTTGGGTGTCCAGTGTCGACGATCTGTGTGGGGATGTTGATGGAGTGGATGTCCAGTTCCGGCCGGTCGGTCCAGATCGGGGTGCAGTGGGTGTCCAGTTTTGAAGGTTGGCTCTGCCTGCTTCGGGCCTTGAGCGCCGCCGATCGGGCGGCGGAGGGGAGAATCCATGGATGCTGATACATTCGACAAAATCATGCTCGACGCCATTAACGAAGAGATCTTGGCGCGCGATTTCTACAAGGCCGCGGCAGCGAGGATGAAGGACGCGGGCACCGTCGCCATCTTTGAGAAGCTGGCCATCGAAGAGGAGGGCCACCGGCGGATGCTCGAGCAATTCCGCTTCAACCCAAAGGCGCAGGTCGAATTCCGGAAGATCGAGGACGATTACCAGATCGCCGAGGCGGAGGCGCTCCCGCAGCTGTCGTTCGAGATGAAGCCGGTCGATGCCTTCCGGCTGGCTATGAAAAAGGAACAACAGGCGATGCAGACCTACGCCGCCATAGCCGAGCGCGTCGCCGACCCCGAGTTCAAGAAACTCTACCGGGAACTGGCGGAGATGGAGAAGGGGCACAAGACGCAGCTCGAGGACCTCTATGTCAACGTCGCTTTCCCGGAGGATTGGGGGGAATAGGTCCTTTCCGGATTGTTGCAGGTAAAAAAAGGGGAGTGCGCCGCACTCCCCTTTTTTATTAAGATCCTTTTATCCTCTGCCCTCCCCTTGTCCTACTGCCCTCCGCCCCGGACTGAGGCGTGGTTATGGGGCTAAGGGCAAGAGAGCAAGGGCTACGATTTGTCCTGCAGATCGCAGCGGAGGCAGCGCATGGCTTCATCCATGGCTGCCTTCCTCGAATACCCCTTTTCGATCTGGTCGAACCCGTTTTTCCGCCGCCGGGGGGATAGCTCGGGCATCGAAATCCGCAGGCGTGCTTCCGTTTCCTCCTGCATTGGGGGGAGGATGGACAGGTCCTCGGGCGGGGCCAGCTGTTCCTCGATATTGCCCTTGCCCCCCAGGTAGCGGTCAATGGCGCTCGCGGCCGCCCGCCCTTGGCCGATGGCTTCCACCACCGATGCGGGGCCAAGGACGACGTCGCCGCCGGCGAACACGCCGTTCATGGTCGTGGCCAGATGCTTCCCCTGGACTTCGATGCAGCGGCTTCCGGTGTTGACTGCCACTTCCAGCCCCTTAGGTATTTCGGGGAACTGCCCGATGGCGGCGATGAGGGTGTCGTAGACCTCCAGCCGCTCGCTCCCCTCCATTGGTACGGGGCGTCGCCGGCCGCTTTCGTCCACTTCCGAAAGTTGCATCGACTGGAGCGTAACTTCCAGACCGTGGCTGGTCCTGGCGATGTTGATGGGGAGGGTCAAGGTCGAAAGCTCCACCCCTTCTTCGAGCGCCTGCACGATCTCACCTTCGTCAGCCGGCATGTCTTCGCGGTTGCGCCGGTAGAGGAGCGTGACCTCTTTTGCACCCAACCGCAGGGCCGTGCGTGCGGCGTCGATGGCGCTGTTGCCCCCCCCGACTACCGCCACCCGCCGGCCCAGGTCGGGCTTCTTGCCCATGGAAACGTCGCGGAGGAAAGACACGCAGTCGAGCACCCCCTTGCCCCGTTCCCCCTGGACCCCCAGCGTCCAGGATGCGTGGGCGCCCAGCGCCAGGAAGATGGCGTCGAATCCCTGCTTTTTCAGTTCCGCCACCGACTTGATCTCGGAGCGCGTCTTGATCTTCACCCCGGCCGCCCTGACGATGTCGATGTCGTGCTTGAGATCATGCTCGGGGAGGCGGTAACGGGGGATCCCGGTGTGGAGCATGCCGCCGACTACCGGGAGTTTTTCGAAAATTGTGACTTCATGGCCACCGACCTTGGCCAGGTAGTAAGCCGCGGTCAGGCCTGCGGGGCCGGAGCCGACGACGGCCACCTTCTTGCCGGTCGGCGGGGCCGGCTTTCCGGTGATCTTTTCCGCCTGTTTGCCGTAGCGCACGGCGGAATCTTTCAGGGCGCGGATCGAGATCGCCTCGTCGAGCTGGCCCCGGCGGCAGCGGGCTTCGCAGGGGTGGAAACAGACGGTGCCGCAGATGCTGGGAAGGGGCATGTTTTCCCGGACGACTAGGTAGGCGTTTTCAAAATTCCCCTGCGCGATCTCCCTCACGTAGCGATGGGCTTTGACCCCCGCTGGACAGGTGTGTTCGCAGGGAGCCAGTACCATAGCCGAACAGACGGCGGCGCGGCAGTGGTGGTCGTGGATGTGTTCCTCGTATTCCTCACGGAAGTACCGGATGGTGGTGAGCGCCGGGTTGGGCGCCGTCTGGCCAAGGCCGCACAGGGCGGTGTCCCTGATCGCGCTGCCTAAGCGCTCAAGCTCCTCGATGTCCCCCGGCTGCCCCTTGCCGGCGCAGATGTTCTCCAGGATGGTGAGCATGCGCTTGGTTCCGACGCGGCAGGGGGTGCATTCGCCGCAGGACTCGCTCTGGGTAAAGGTCAGGAAGTAGCGGGCCAGGTCCACCATGCAGGTCGACTCGTCCATGATGACCAGTCCGCCCGAGCCCATGATCGATCCCGCGCGGGCAAGCGTTTCATACTCGATAGGCAGGTCCTTGAGCCTCGCCGGGAGGCAGCCGCCCGAGGGGCCGCCCGTCTGCGCCGCCTTGAACCGACCTTTGCCCGGTATCCCCCCCCCGATCTCGTTGATGACGCGGTCCAGGGTGATCCCCATGGGGACTTCGATAAGGCCGGAGTTGTTGATCTTGCCGGTGAGGGCGAAAGTCTTGGTGCCGTTGCTCCCTCGGGTCCCGAGTTTCGAGAAGGCTTCGGCCCCCTCCCGAAGGATGGTGGGGACGTTGGCGAAGGTTTCCACGTTATTGATATTGGTGGGTTTGCCGAACAGCCCCTGGGTTGCCGGGAAGGGTGGGCGCGGGCGGGGCATTCCCCGCTTCCCCTCGATGGAGGCCATGAGTGCGGTCTCCTCGCCGCAGACGAAGGCGCCGGCTCCTTGCTTGACGTGAATGTGGAAATGGAAGCCGCTGCCGAGGATGTTGTCGCCGAGCACGCCGAGCGTGCGCATCTGCCCCAGGGCGATCTCCAAGCGCTGGATGGCGAGGGGGTACTCGGCGCGGGTGTAGACGTATCCGGTATCGGCGCCGAGAGCGTATGCGGCGATGCACATCCCCTCCAGGACTGAATGTGGATCTCCCTCCAGCACAGAACGGTCCATGAAGGCCCCGGGATCACCTTCGTCGGCGTTGCAGATGAGGTACTTCCGGTCGCCGGGGGCTTTCCGGCAGAACTGCCATTTCAGCCCGGTGGGAAAGCCGCCGCCTCCCCTGCCGCGCAGGCCGGAGGCAAGCACTTCGTTGATTACCTCGTCGGGTGTCATGCCGAGCGCGCGCTTCAACCCCTGGTAGCCGCCGCGGGCGAGGTAGTGGTCCAGGTTCTCCGGGTTGATGATGCCGCAGTTGCGGGTGGCGATGCGGATCTGGGGTGCGAGCAGTGGGAGATCGAAGAGGCAGCCGATGCCTTCGACCGGGACTTCGCCGATATACCCCATGGCATACTCGGCGAGGGGGCGGCCCTTCTTCAGTTCCGATTTCAGGATGGCCGTGAGTTTTGCCGGGGTAACCCGGTCGTAGGTGACGCGGCTCCGGCCGGGAATCTGGACATCCACGAACGGTTCGGCGAAGCACATGCCGATGCAGCCGACAGGCACGATGTGAGCCTTGGCGCCGAGGCGGGAGAGTTCTTCAGGGAGAGCGGCCAGAAGATCTCCGGCACCGGCGGCCAGCCCGCAGGTGGCGGCGCCGACATAGATGACGGGACGGTCTCCGTTCTGGAGGCGCGACCAGGTTTTTTCTGCTTTTCTGATTGTCTTGTCTAGATCCACCGTGGTTTCTCCTGGCTGAAGTGCCCTTAGGCCCGATTGCTCTTCTGGATTCCCGATCTTTTCTTGCCGCGCGCCGCCGATGCGGCCGCCTTCGTCTTTTTCACCTTCCTGGCCGGCTTCTTCCTGGTAGCCGGGGCCGAGGTTTCCGTGGCCAGTTGATCCACGATCCTGTTCGCGGACGAGCTCGATTGCCGTCCGTGGACGGTCGTGTTGGCCACGACGACGGGGGCGAGGGCGCAGGAGCCGAAACAGGCGACCGTTTCGATAGAGAAGTTCATGTCCGGAGTGGTGCCGCCAGCGGAGATGCCCAGCCTCTTTTCGATGTCCTGAAGGATGGTGGCGCTGCCGCGCACGTGGCAGGCGGTTCCGCGGCAGACGGTGATGATGTTGCGCCCCCTGGGTTCAAAGTAGAATTGAGTGTAGAAACTGGCCACCCCATAGACGTTCGATTCCGAGACTCCAAGGAATTCGGCCGTGGCTGCCATCGCCTCAGGCGGCAGATATCCCGCTTCGGTCTGTACAAATTGCAGCACGGGAATGAGATATTGTGGTAGAGGCTCAAATTTGGCGGCGATCTTTTTGTGCCACTGAGGTGTCGAGTGTCCGTTGGAGCCTTGTTTCATGATGCGCTCTCCTTGCCTTTTGATTCGTTTTCCCCCGCCGGGGGGCGGAAACCGCGCTGCTCGCAGTCGGATGCCCTGCATTGGTATAGCCACAAAGTAAATCACAGGCCGTCGCTTGATGTCCAGACCAGTCTTAACCTCGGGCCTTCCACTTTGCCAAGCACCAATGCTTCATAAATCCTGGACACCCACTAATTCCGGATAAAGGCAAAACGGGACATCCATTTTCTGCCGGTGCATGTCCGGTGGTGGCACAGAGTGGGTGTCCAGGATTTCATCGTTCGGGAGTTTCATCGCGAGGATTGACCTGAAGAGGATGACCAGTCATGTCGTTTTTAGGTCCCTGGCGGGATCCTGGGTGCATGGGGAAATTCAGTGCGCTGCGGCTGGTCAGGCAAGGAGGAGATTGGTGTTGAGAGGGAGGGTTTTAGAGGGGTTTGGACTGGCAGGTATTCGCGTGACGGTCAGGTAAATCCTGACGATACACCGCGCTGAATTTTAGGGGAGGAAGGCTGTTTTTGCGGCGGCGGAGCCCTTGACCCATTGGGAGCCGATCCGGTCGGCGAAACGGCGAAGGCTGGAGGGGGTTCCGGCGGCGAGACTGAATATGGAGTTGAATTGTGAGATGGTCTTGGGCCAGGTATCGGGCTGGATGCCGAGGCGTACAAGGATGGGTTGGAGGCGGGGATCGATCACGCCGGGTTTATCGGGGCGGAAGATGCGCCCGGAATGGTCGACGAAGTCAAAATACTCGAGTGGGTTGATGTTGAGGATGCCGCGGTTGTGTGGGGTAGGTCCGATGTGGCAGAGCCAGGCATCGGGAGGGGTGTAGGAGGAAGGCGAGGAGTCGTGGTCGCACCAGGCGC